>Ga0196978_1000089_pt1 | contig 44843 bp, 44 predicted proteins | sample S3v_2013CmetaG_FD_155491 | JGI IMG/M metagenome (GOLD analysis project Ga0196978, IMG submission 155491) | Soil microbial communities from Anza Borrego desert, Southern California, United States - S3+v_20-13C | ecosystem: Environmental > Terrestrial > Soil > Desert | place: USA: California... | reverse complement strand
CTGGGAATGCCGCCGAAGATCCTCGAGCGCGTGCGCGCGGTCCTGTCACACCCGAGCGGCATGGTGCTCGTGACGGGCCCGACCGGCAGCGGCAAGACGACGACGCTCTACGCCGCGCTGGCGGAGCTCAACACGCCCGCGCACAAGATCATCACCGTCGAAGACCCGATCGAGTATCGCCTGCCGGGCATCAACCAGGTGCAGGTTCACGACAAGATCGAGCTCACGTTCGGCCGCGTGCTGCGTTCGGCGCTGCGCCAGGACCCCGATATCCTGCTGCTCGGCGAGATGCGCGATCAGGAGACGGTCGAAACAGGCCTGCGGGCAGCGATGACCGGTCACATGGTGCTCTCCACGCTGCATACCAACGACGCCGCCACGACGCCGATACGGCTGCTCGACATGGGCGCGCCGCGTTACATGGTCGCCTACTCGCTGCAGCTCGTCCTGGCCCAGCGGCTGGTGCGGCTGACCTGCGACAGTTGTGCCGAACCGTACGAGCCGCTGCCCGGCGAGCGCGCATGGCTCGACCAGGCGCTGCGAAACGGGCCGCAGGAGCGTTACCTGCGGGGCAAAGGCTGTCCCAACTGCAATAACACGGGATTTCTGGGCCGCACGGGGGTCTACGAGATGCTGGAGCTCACGCGTCCGGTCATAGAGGCGATCCACGGAGAAGATCCGGCGGTCTTCATGCAGGCGGCAATCCGCGAAATCGGCGTCAACACGCTCTCCGCGCATGCCGCGGCGCTGGCGGCAGCAGGCCGCACGACGCCGCAGGAAGCGATGCGCATCAGCACGCCGATGGAGGACTAGAGCCACACGTGGCGCACTTCGCGTACAAGGCGCGCGATGCGACTGGTGCGTTAATCGAAGGGTTCGTCGAGAGCGCCGACAGCGGCGCGGCAGCCGCACAGCTTTTCCGCCGCGGCGTCGTTCCCATCGATATCACGCCCGCGGCAGGCCCCGCGGCGGCGATCAAGCTCGAGATGCCGATGCTGCGCCGGGGCGTCCCGGAGCTCGAGGTGATGCTCTTCAGCCGGCAGCTCCACACGCTGCTCAAGGCCGGCGTTCCGATCATGCGCGGGCTGACTGGCCTGCATGCGTCCACCGCGCATAAAGGCTTCGCCGCAGTCATCCAGGATCTCCTGCAGGGTCTGGATACCGGCCGGGAGCTGTCGGCGTCGCTCGCGCGGCATCCGGCGGTGTTCTCGGCGTTCTACGTGCACATGGTGAAGATCGGCGAGATGACCGGTCGCCTCGACGAGATCTTCCTGCGGCTCTACCACCACCTCGAGTTCGAGAAGTTCATGCGCGAGCAGGTGAGGGCGGCGCTGCGGTATCCGTCGTTCGTGCTGATCTCGATGGCCGCGGCAATCGTGGTCATCAATCTCTTCGTCATTCCGGCCTTCGCGAAGGTCTACAAGACGTTCAACGCGAAGCTGCCCCTGATGACGCAGATCCTGGTCGACTTTTCGGCGTTCATGCAGACGAGCTGGCCGCTGCTGCTGGTCGGAGGCGTCGGCGCTTACTTCGGATTCCGCACGTGGACCCGCCAGCCCCGTGGCCGGCTGCAATGGGACCGTCTCAAGCTGCGCATTCCAGTCGCCGGCAAGATCGTGCTCAAGGCGACGCTCGCCCGTTTCGCCCGCAGCTTCGCGCTCGCGACCCGCAGCGGCGTTCCCGTCATCGATGCGCTGACGACGGTCGCCCGCACAGTCGACAACGCGCACATCGGAAGCAAGGTCGAGGCGATGCGGCATGGCGTCGAGCGCGGCGAATCGCTGCTGCGTACCGCGACCGCTGCCGGCGTGTTCACGCCGGTCGTGCTGCAGATGGTCGCGGTGGGCGAAGAAACCGGCGCCATGGACGAGCTGATGCAGGAAATCGGCGATTTGTACCAGCGCGAAGTCGAATACGAGCTCAAAACGCTTTCCGCGCAGATCGAGCCTTTCCTCATCGTCTGCCTGGGCGCTCTGGTGCTCGTGCTGGCGCTGGGTGTCTTCCTTCCGATCTGGGATCTCGGCCGCACGATGATCAAGTAGGGGCATTCGGTCCCGTTTCGTGCGCCAAGTCACACCACCGGTGTGACCAATCTCACAGCGCCGACCGTGAGATTTTTCACTGCCAATTAAGTCTCTTATGGCTGCAACTTAATGTTGCACTTTACATGACAGGCGGGTAGGATCGCGGCCGTTTGCATGCCGGACATAGTGCCGGTGGGGCCAAAGTCGCCGCGTTAGACCGAGCGACCTGGCGCCGATCGGGATGGGAAAACGCTTTGTGGGGCCGATTAACAAATGGTGCGGCGGCGAGGCTTCACGCTGGTGGAGGTTGTGGTGGTCATAGTGATCCTGGGCATCGTGTCTGCGGTGGCGACATCCCGCTATGCGAGATACACCCGCGAGGCACGTATCGCGGCGCTCAACGGGCTTGCCGGCGCCATCCGTTCGTCCGTGCAGATCGTGCGGATGCGCTACTACGCGAACGGCACCAATACGACGCCGGTCACGCTGGCCGGCGGCATCACCGTGGCCGTTGCGACCAATCCGCTCGTGCGGCGCGGGTTGCCGCTGTCCACGGCCGCGGGGCTGCCCCGGGCGGTCAACGTGGCCAACACCTTCACCTATACGGCGGGCGGCGCTCAAGGCACATACAACTTCCCGACGCCGATTGCGAATTGTTTCGTGCGTTACACCGCCGCGACCGGCGCCGTGACGATCACGACGACGGGCTGTTAGGCATCACAACCAGAAGTTCTCTTTCTAGGGGGTCAACATGAGGTCACGGCAACAGGGTTTCACGCTGGTCGAGCTGGTCGTCGTCATCGTCGTTCTCGGCATACTCGCCGCGATCGCCATTCCGCGCTACGCGAGCTACACGCGTGAAGCGCGCATCGCTTCCCTCAATGGGCTCGCAGGCGCGCTCCGCTCCTCGGTCGCGATGGTCCAGTCGCGTTACGTCGCGACCGGCCAGTCGACTTCACCGGTCACGATGGCCGACGGCACCGCGGTCACGGTCGGCACCGCGGGCGCGACAGCCGGCGTTCCGCTTTCGACCGCAGGCGGCATCGACAACGCCGTCAACGTCGGCGGCACCTACGTCTACACCGCGGGCGCGGCGACCGGAACCTGGGATCTGCCCACCTCGATCGCGAACTGCAACGTCACTTACACCGCCGCCACGGGTGCGGCGACCGTCAACAGCGCGGGCTGCTGAAGCCGCGCGGCAACAGTAACCATCTCTTTGGTTGGAGGGCATTATGAAGCGTCAACAAGGCTTTACCCTGGTCGAACTGGTCGTCGTGATCGTGATTCTCGGCATTCTTGCGGCGATCGCGATCCCGCGCTACGCGAGCTATACGCGTGAAGCGCGGGTCGCCGCGTTGAATGGTCTCTCGGGCGCGATTCGCTCGTCGGTCACTGTCGTGCAGGCGCGCTACGTCGCTACCGGCGCGACGACGTCACCGGTGACGATGGCGGACGGTACGACTGTCACTGTCGGAACCGCCGGTGCGGTGCAGGGTGTTCCGCTCTCCACGGCGGGCGGCATCGACAACGCGGTGAACGTCGGCGGTACATTCGTCTACACCGCGGATCCGGCGGCTGGCACGTACGACTTCCCGACCGCGATCGCGAACTGCAACGTCACGTATACGGCGGCCACGGGTGCGGCAGCCGTGAATAGCGCGGGTTGTTGAGCACGGGCTGCAGCCGCGCGTCATCGACGCGCGCGCAGCCGGTCATTTCTCTGGAGGCAAACATGCGTAAACGGCAACAAGGCTTCACACTGGTCGAGCTCGTCGTAGTCATCGTCATTCTGGGTATCCTGGCCGCGATCGCGATTCCGCGCTACGCGAGCTATACCCGGGAAGCGCGCATCGCTGCGCTGAACGGCCTTTCCGGCGCCATTCGCTCGTCGGTGACGGTCGTGCAGGCTCGCTATGTCGCAACCGGCGCCACGGCGTCTCCAGTGACGATGGCCGATGGTACCAACGTCGCCGTCGGCACCGCCGGCGCGGTGCAGGGCGTTCCGCTCTCGACGGCGGGTGGTATCGACAACGCGGTCAACGTGGGTGGCACGTTCACGTATACGGCTGGCGCGGCGACGGGTACGTACGACTTCCCGACCGCCATCGCGAACTGCAACGTGACGTATACGGCGGCCACGGGCGCGGCGGCGATCAACAGCGCAGGCTGCTAGGCAATACGCAAACCGGCCGCGCCGCCTTCCCGGTGGTGCGGCTTCGTGCTTCAGACCGGCTGACCGCCGGCATTCGGCGCGGCGGCAGCCCGGGATCATCGATCGCGGGTCCGAGACACCGGCGAACGCAGGCAGCCTTCTCGCTCGTCGAGCTCACGGCGACGCTTGCAATCATCGGCATCCTCGCCGCGTTCGCGATCCCGCGGATGAGCGAGCGCACCGGCTTCGCCTCGCGGGGCGCGTTCGATCAGGCGCAGGCCCTCGCACGCTACGCGCAGAAGCTCGCCATCGCGCAGCGCCGGTCGCCGCCCGCGACGCCCATATTCGTCGTCGTCGCGGCGACGCAGATTCGCGTCTGCTACGACATCGCCTGCGCGAATCCCGTGACGGATCCCGCAAGCAGTGCGGCGCTCGTTCTCGATGCGCCCGCCGGTGTCGCTTTCGCGCCTTCGACCGCCTTCAGCTTCGACGGCTCCGGCAGCCCGAGCCTCGCGGCGCAGCTCGCGATCAACGTCAACTCGAGCGGTGTCGGCGACGTGAACCGCACCTTCTATGTCGAGTCCGGCACGGGCTACGTTCATGACTAGCCGCGCGGGCGGCTTCACGCTCATCGAGCTCGTCGTCTTCGTCTCGATGATCGGCATCGCGCTGGGCGGCGTGCTCGTCGCCTACGACTACGCCGCCCGCGACAGCGCCGACCCCATCGTGAAGAAGCAGGCGCTTGCGATCGCCGAATCCCTGCTGGAGGAGGTTCAGCAGATGCCGTTCACCGTCTGCGATCCGGATGATCCGGCCGTGTTCGACCCGGCGACGCCCTGCGCGATGGCCGAGGCAACCGGACCCGAAGCCGGTGAATCGCGCTACAGCGCCACGACACCGTTCGACAACGTGAACGACTATCACGGCTACGACACGGCGCTGGAAGCGCCGCCCGGCATCAAGGACGTGACGGGCGCGCCGATCGCGGGGTTGCGGGCTTACAACGCCCGGGTCACCGTCGGCAATGCGGCGCTGCCGGGCATTCCCGCCGGCGAAGCGCTGCTGATCACGGTAGATGTGACGGGTCCGTACAACGTGAGCGCCCGCATCGAAGGCTATCGCACCCGCCATGCGCCGCAGCTCTAGCCGGACCTCACGCGCGTTCACGCTGATCGAGGTCACCGCGGTGATCACCATCATGGCGATTCTCGCGATCGGTGTTTCGGTTTTCCTGCGCTTGCCGCTGCAGGCCTACCAGGACGCGCAGCGCCGCGCATCCATGTCGGACGCCGCGGACACGGCCTTCACCATGCTCAAACGCGACCTCCAGCGCGCGCTGCCGAACAGCGTGCGCGTGCGCAGCGTCGGCGCGGCCTACTACCTGGAATTCCTGCAGGTGCGCACGGGCGGACGTTATCGTGCGGACGAGCCCAATCCGCGCGCGCCCGCCGGCGGGAACACGTGTCCCGACGCCGACGGCGACACCTTTGCCAACGAAAACGTCCTGCAGTTCGGTATTGCCGATACTTGCCTCGCAACGCTCGGCGCGGTGCAAGGGCTTACGTCCATCATTCCGAACCGCGACTTCCTCGTCGTGTACAACCTCGGTTTGGGATTTCCGGCCGCCGACGCCTATGCGAGCGCAGCCGGCAGCAACAGGAGCCTCATCACGGCGGTCGCGGCGGGGGCAGCCGGTGAAAACGTGATCGCTTTCCAGGGCCACGCGTTCACGCTGGAATCGCCCGCGCGGCGATTCCACGTGATCTCCGGGCCCGTGACCTACGCGTGCGATCCGGTTGCCGGTGTCGTCAGACGCTACGCCGCCTACGCCATAGCTGCCGCGCAGCCCGCGCCGCCGGCCGGCGCGTTTTCCCTGCTCACCGATGGAATAGACGCCTGCAGCATCACGTACGACCAGAACCCCGCGAATCAGCGCACCGGTGTCGTCTCCGTCTGGCTGCGATTCGCCGACCCGGCGGGCGGCGCGGCAGTGAGTCTGTTCCAGCAGGTGCAGGTGAGCAACGAGCCATGAATCGCAGCACCGAGCGCGGATTCACGTTGATCGCGGCCGTGTTCCTGATCGCGATCCTCGCGCTGCTCTCCGCGTATCTCGTGAACCTGCGCGTCTATCAAGATACCGGCGTATCGATCGACGCGTTGGGTGCACGTGCCTTCACCGCGGCGCGAGCCGGTGCGGAGTGGGGCGCCTACAACAGTCTGCGCAACAACGCGTGCGCCGCGGCGACCTCGGTTCCGTTGGGGGGCACGCTCGCGGGTTTCACCGCGACGGTGACGTGCGCGCGCACGACGCACGACGAGGCCGGCGTGGCGATACAGGTGGACACGCTCGTCTCGACCGCCTGCAACCAGCCCACGGGGGGCGGCAACTGCCCCAACCCCGCGCCCGGCGCGTATTACGTCGAGCGGCAGATCACGGTAACCGTCGGACAGCCATGAGCCTGCGCCACACGGGTTTCATCGCAATCGCACTCGCGTTCTGGCTGAGCGCCGAGCCGGCGCACGCAAGCCGTACCGTGATCGGCGCGGTGATGGACTACGGATCACAGGTGAACGCCGCCGCGATCACCGCGCCGCCGGGTGGCGTTATTGCGCTCGACGTCACCGTCAACCATCCGACCACCGGAGGCGGCGGGCCGCGCTGGCGCTCCACCGCGTGGCGCATCGGCGGGGGCGCGTTCACGTGCGCCAATCACGCGAACTTCGATGGCGCCGGAACGGATCAGGCGACCTTCAACATCACCGCGCCCGCCGCGGTGGGTACCTACAATCTGCAACTGATTGCGTACGCCGACGACGCCTGCAGCAACAACCCGAGCGCGACCTTCACCCGGGGCGGCGCCGTGACCGTGTCGAACGCCGACACGTCCACGGTGAGTGCGAACCCCGCCAGCGTGCCGGCCGACGGCACCAGCGCATCGACCATAACTGTCACGCTGCTCGACAGCGGCGGGGCGCCGCGTGTCGGAAGGACGGTCAGCCTCGCGGCGCTCAGCGGCAGCTCGGCCATCTCTCCGGCGAGCGGACCGTCGACCGCCGGCGGCGTGGTCACCTTCACGGTTACCGATGCGGTCGCGGAAGCCGTGACCTACCGCGCGACCAACGTCACCGACGGCATCACGCTCGCGCAGACGCCGACCGTCACGTTCACTGCGGTGCCGGCCGTCGGGCGCTTTAACGCAGTCGATCCGGGCGGCGACGCCCTGACCGGCGTCATCTTCACCAAGGTCGCAGCGACGAGCTTTGCGCTCGATATCGTCGCGCTGCAGGCGAGCGGCGCGCCGAGTGTCGCATTCACGGGGGTCGTGCGGGTCCAATTCGTCGATGGCTCCAGCGGCGGCGGCGTGTGCGCGAGCATGGACCCGATCGGGGCGCCACGGGACGTCCTCTTCACGCTGCTCGACAAGGGACGCAAAACGCTGGCCGCCAACAGCATCCCGGAGGCCTATCGCAATGTACGAGTGCGTATGACGTACGGGGCGCTGCCTGCAAGTTGCTCGAGTGATGCGTTCGCGAGTCGCCCCTCGGGCCTCGCTGTGGAGGCACGCCACGCAAATCGCACGACTGCGGGCGTCGTCAACGTGCTTGGCACCGCGGTGGTGCCCGGCGCGCCGGTGCACAACGCCGGACGCCCGTTCACGATTCTGGCGACCGGCTACAACGCCGCCGCGGCGACAACCAGCCGATACGACGGCTCCCCGGCCGCCGCGATCGGCGTTTGTGCGGCCGGCAATGCCTGCACTCCGGCAGTCGGCGCTCTCACGCTCGGCGCCTGGAGCGTGAGCGCGGGCACCGGCACGGTGACGACCACGGCAACCTACGACGAGGTGGGCGCGTTCTCATTGCAACTCGCCGACACCACCTATGCCGCTGTCGACGCGGCGGATGGCACCCCGGTGGGCCAGCGCACGATCCTTTCGCCGACGATCGCGGTCGGGCGCTTCGTGCCCGATGCGTTCGTGGTGGGCGCCACCTCGATCACGCCGCGCGCCGACGTGGCCGCATGCGCAGGCTCGAGCTTCACCTATATGGGTGAGCGGATGGATCTCGCGTTCACACTGACGGCCGTCAATGCGGCGGGCATCCGGACGTCGCAGTACTCCGGTCCCACACTCGGACGACTCAATCTCGCAGTCCCGGCGAACCTGAATCTGGGGGCGATCGACAGGCCGCCGCCGCTGCCGCCGAAACCGGCGACGCCGCTGACACCGCGAGTGAGCTCGCCATCGAGCAGCGGAGCCTGGACCAACGGAGACGCCAACGCGTCCGCGCAAGTCGTGCTCCTGCGCGAGGCGGGCGGTCCGGATGGACCGTATGTGCGCGTGCACATCGGTATTGCGCCGACGGATCCCGACCTCGTCACATTGTCGCCCGCCGCGCTCAACCTCGATGCCGACAATAACGGCACGAACGAGCGCGCGCAGATCGGCGGGACGCAGGAGCTGCGCTTTGGCCGGCTGCGCCTCGAGAATGCGCATGGCTCCGAGCTCATCGCCATGGTGCTGCGGGTGCGCGCGCAGCACTGGGACGGCACCACGTTCGTGACCAACGCGGCGGATAGTTGCACCCCGCTCAATGCAGCGAGCATCGCTCTCGGCAACTACCGCCGAAATCTGGGCGCCGGCGAAACGACGGTCAGCACGAGCGGCGTGCTGGCTAACGGCGAAGGCACGCTGCGTCTCACCGCGCCCGGCTCGGCCAATGCAGGCAGCGTCGATGTATCGGTGAATCTCACGACTGTCGCCGCGGGCGCGTCGTGTACTGCCGGCATGCCGGGTACCGCGCCCACCGGCTTTTCGTATCTTCTGGGTGCGTGGTGCGGCGCTGCGTACGACCGGGATCCGACCGCGCGCGCGACTTTCGGCGTCTATCGCAACAGCGCCCGCGTCATCTTCCGGCGCGAGAATTTCTGAACCGAGAAAGTCCCGCAGCGCCAAAGGTTTACATTGACAACGTACGAACGTTACTTTAGTTTTGCGCGGATGAGATGGGCTGGTTCATAAAGAACAAACGGCGGCCCGGCTGGCTCGCGCTGGGCTGGCACGAGGACTCGATCGATATCGTGCACGTCGCGCGCGGCGCCGACGGAAAACCGGCAGTAGCCTTGTGCGAGTCCTTTCGCACCGAAGGCTCGCAGACCTTCACACTCAAGCGCCTGCGCAAGACCCACCGGCTCGACGAATACCGCTGCACGACGCTGCTCCCGGGCGCGCAGTACCAGCTCCATCATCTCGAGGCGCCCGCGGTGCCCGACGCCGAGTTGAAAGCCGCGGTGCGCTGGCGCGTGAAAGACGTCATCGACTATCCGCTGGAGGCCGCGGCGATCGACGTCGTACGCATTCCGGACGATCCCGACGCGCCTCCCCGCGAGCCCTCGCTGTACGCCGTCACCGCGCGCAGCGAGGCAGTGGCCGCGTGCATGAAGCCGTTCGAGGAAGCGCAGGTGCCGGTGCAGGCCGTCGACATACCGGACCTGGCGCAGCGCAACGTCGCCGCGCTGCTCGAGCGCGAGGGCTCCGCCGTGGCGATGCTCGCCTTTTACGCCGATGCCAGCCTGCTCACGTTCGTGCGCGGCGGCGAGCTCCTGCTCTCGCGGCGCATCGAGGTGCGCGCCGACGAGCTCACCGACGAAGACGCGGCGCGGCGCGAGCAGACGTTCCAGCGCGTCTCGCTCGAAGCGCAGCGCTCGCTCGATCACTTCGAGTACCAGTTCCGGACGGTGCCGGTCTCGCGGCTCGTGGTCGCACCGCTCGCGCGCGACGTCGGGCTGACTGCCCACATCTCGTCCGCCGTCGGCATCGCGGTCGATCAGGTGGATCTTGCGAGCGTCATCGATGTCGCCGCGGCGCCGGAGCTGAAGGGCAGCGAATCGCAGGCCCATTACCTGCCATTGATCGGCGCCGCATTGCGCAGCGAGGCGCAGGCTGGAGCATGAGCCAGGAGATCAATCTTCTGCAGAACACGCGGCCCGCGCGAACCGCGCTGCGACCGGGTTCGGCACCGGTCATGGTCGCCGTGGTCGGGGCCGCCGCCGTGCTCACCGGGATCTACGCAGGATACGAGCGACACCGGCTCGCCGCGGTCGAAGCCGAAGCGACGGGCGTCGAACGCATGCTGAAGGAAGCCCGCGCGGCGCACGAGAAGGCGGCCGCGGCGCGCACGCAACGCGGTGACGCGGGACCGGACGCGCGAGTCGCGGAGCTGGACGCGCAGCTTCAGGGGCGCCTCCAGGTGCTCGACTTGCTGAAGAGCGGTGCTGTCGGGACGACCGGCGGCTTTGCGGAATACCTGCTCGCGTTCTCGCGCCAGGCCATGGAAGGCGTGTGGCTCACCGGCTTCGACATCAATGCCGGCGGCGTCGAGCTCACGCTGACGGGACGGGCGCTTACGCCGGACCGCGTGCCGACGTATCTTCAGCGCCTCACGCAGGAGCCGCCTCTGCAGGGCCGCCGCTTCGCATCGATGGTGCTCGCGCAACCGGCAAGCCGCGAGTCGCAGCCCGGCGCCGGTGCTGACGCCGACAAGGGCGATCCGCAGGCGCGCGCCACGCCGCCCTACATCGAATTCGAGATTTCCTCCGCGACCTCCGAGCAGCGAGCCGAGCGTACGCTCGCGCCCGCACCGGTCGCGCCGAGCCGCGCGATCGACGTCAATGCGCAGCCGAAGAAACCGGAGCCGGCGAAATGAAGGCGCTGTGGCTCAAGTACGCACAGCAGTTCGACCGACTCTCGCTGCGCGAGCGGCTGATGGTGTTCGGCGCGACGCTGCTCGTCGTGCTGTACCTGATCTTCGCGATCTTCATCGATCCGGCGCAGACGCGCCAGCGCGTGCTCACGCTCCAGATGCAGAGCCAGCGCGAGGAGATCGCGTTGTTCGAGCGTCAGCGCGCCAAGCCCGGCAGTCCCGCCGCCGATGCCGATGCCGCCGTGCACGCGCGGCGCGAAGCGCTCACGCGCAGGATCGAGGAAACGGACCAGGCGCTGCGCGCGCTCGAAAAAAACCTCGTCCCGGCGCAGCGCATGAACCTGGTGCTCCAGGAGGTCCTGCGCGCCGAGCCCGGCGTGCAGCTCGTTCACCTGCGCACGCTGCCGGTGGTGCCGCTCCTGCCGGAAGCCCAGCAGAAACCGGCGCCTGCCGCGGCGCCGGCCTCCGCCCCTGCGGCCAAGACGGGCCGACGTGACTTCGTGGAGGGCAACGTCTACAAGCACGGCGTCGAGATTACCGTGCGCGGAACCTACGTCGATCTGTACAACTACCTCGCGCGGCTCGAGCGCTCGCAATGGCAGATGTTCTGGTCGCGCGCGCGCCTGACCACCGAGCAGCGGCCGCGCCTCACGATGACCGTGACGCTGTATACGCTGAGCCTCGACAAGGCATGGCTCGAGGTATGAAAAAGGCCGCCGCCCTGTCGCTCGCGTTCCTGCTCGCCACTGCTGCGCACGCGATGACGGATCCGACGCGGCCGCCGCCCGCGTTCGATAGCCCGACCGCGACCGCTCCACGGGCCTCACCTACGCTGCAGAGTGTCATCATCACCGGCAATACGCGCGCGGCAATCATCGACGGCGAGCGTGTCGAGGTCGGCGCCAGGGTGGGCGAGGCTCAGGTCGTTGGCATCACCGAAGAGCACGTGGTGCTGCGGCAGCACGGCGTGACCGAGGTGCTGAAGCTCTATCCCGCGATCGAGAAAAAAAGCGTCAGGGCCTTCACGCCCAAGACGCCGCTGAAAGGCGCGCAGCGGTGAGCGCACGACATACGGCCCGTACCGTTGCGGGGTCGGCCATCGTTGCGCTGACGCTCGCGGCGTGCGAATCGCCGAAGGTCGCGCCGGACGTGGTGCAGGGCTCGATCGAGACGGCGATGCGCGAGGCGGCCGCGCCGCGTGCGCGCGTCGCCCCACCGGAGACCGTCAGCGCAGCACTGCTTCCGCCGCTCACGCTGGAGATGCCGAGCGCCACGCGGCCCGTCGAGGCGCGTTTCGATCTCGTGGTCAGCAACGCGCCGGCGCAGCAGGTGTTCATGGCGCTCGTCGCGGGCACGCGCTACAGCATCATCGTGCACCCGGACGTGAAAGAGTCACTGTCGGTGAATTTGAAAGACGTGACGCTGACAGAGGCGCTGGAAGCGATCCGCGAAGTCTACGGCTACGAATACCGCATCCAGGGCACGCGCATCTACATCGAGCCGGTGGCGATGCAGACGCGCATATTTCAGGTGAACTATCTGGCGGCGCGCCGCAGCGGCCGCGCCGACGTGCGTATCAGCTCGGGCTCGATCCTTCAGGCGCGGGCGGGCGGCGATGCGGGAGGTGGAGCCGCGCCCACGCCGGGTGCGGCTGCCCCCGGCACGCCGAGTCCGCCCGGCACGCCCGGTGCCGGCACGCCGTCTCAGGGCCTTGAAAGCAGCCGCGTCACTACGTCTTCCGAAAACGATTTCTGGACGGACGTGCAGACGGCGATTCGCACGCTCATCGGCACGGAAGGCGGCCGTAGCGCCGTGGCGAACCCCAACGCTGGCGTCATCCTCGTGCGCGCCATGCCGAAGGAGCTGCGTGTCGTGGAGCAATATCTCAAGGCCATGTCCGGTGTGGTCGAGCGTCAGGTGATGCTCGAAGCGAAGATCATCGAGGTCACGTTGAACGACCGCAACGCGTCCGGCGTGAACTGGGCGGCGTTCCGGCAGGGCGACAATACGCGCGTCATCGGCGGGCCGATCGCGCCGGGGACCACGCTCGCGCGCGATGGGGCGCTCGTGACGCCCGGCCTTGCGGCCGACCCGGCCGGTCGCGTGCTGGTGACGCCCGGCGCCACCGGCATCAGCGCGATCACCGCGGCGACGGCGGCGGCCGTCATGGGTCCGCTCGGCGTGCCCGGCGCGCTGTTCGGCATCGCGCTTCAGGCGCGCAATTTCGCGGCGCTCCTGCAGTTTCTCGAATCGCAGGGCACCGTGCATGTCCTGTCGAGTCCGCGGATCGCGGCGCTCAACAACCAGAAAGCGGTGATCAAGGTCGGCAGCGACGAATTCTTCGTCACCAGCCTCTCGACGACAGTGGTGCCCTCGACCGTCGCTGGCGTGGCCTCGACCGTGTCCCCGACGATCACCACGCAGCCGTTCTTCTCCGGCATCGCGCTCGACGTGACGCCGCAGATCTCCGACGACGACCAGATCACGCTGCACATCCACCCGTCGGTGAGCGCCGTCACGGACCGGGTGAAAGTGCTCGACCTGGGCGCCCTCGGCGTGTTTCAGCTTCCGCTCGCGTCGAGCAACATCAACGAAAGCGACACCGTCGTGCGGCTGCAGGATGGCGCCATTGCGGCGATCGGCGGGCTCATGCGCCAGCAGCAGACGAACATCCGCTCCGGCCTTCCGGGAACGACGGACCGCCCCGCCGGCGTTCTCGCGGGATCGCGTGATCAGACGGTCACCAAGAGCGAGCTCGTGATCCTGCTCAAGGTATCGATCATCCGCGGCGATGCGGCGTGGCAGCAGCAGGCGCAGGAGTTGAACGACCGGATGCTCAACATGCGGCGTCCGCCGCCATCGATGCCCTGACCGGCGGCGAGCAACGGGAGGCACCATGTATCGACAACATTTCGGACTTCAGGAGCTGCCGTTCGGGCTCACGCCCGATACGAGCTACGCCTATACGTGCGCGACCCATCAGGAAGCGCTCAACACGCTCGTGGTCGCGGTCAAGAACGGCGAGGGCTTCATCAAGATCACCGGCGAGGTCGGCACCGGCAAGACGCTGCTGTGCCGCTCGTTCCTGTCCAAGCTCGACAGCTCGTTCGTCACGGCTTACATCCCGAACCCGTACCTGCAGCCGCGCGCGCTGCTGCTCGCGCTCGCCGAAGAGTTGCACGTCGATATCTCGAAGGACGACGACCAGCATCAGCTCGTGAAGCGGCTCACGCACGCCCTGCTCGATTTCGCGGCCGCCGGCCAGTCGGTGGTCATCTGCCTCGACGAAGCGCAGGCCATGCCCGTGGAAAGCCTGGAAGCGCTGCGGCTGCTCACCAACCTCGAGACCGAGAAGCGCAAGCTCCTGCAGGTCGTGCTGTTCGGGCAACCGGAGCTCGATGTAAAGCTCGCGCAGGAATCGGTGCGTCAGCTCCGGCAGCGCATCACGTTCCAGTACTGCCTCACGCCGATCAAGCGCGAGGAGGTCGAGCATTACCTCGCGCACCGGCTGCGCGTCGCCGGTTATCGCGGGAATCGGCTGTTCGACAAGGCCGCGGTGCGGGCGCTGCACAGCGCGAGCGGCGGCATTCCGCGGCTCCTGAACATCGTCGCGCACAAGGCGCTGCTGCTCGCGTTCGGCGCGGGCGCCAGCGACGTGACGGCGCGTCACGTGCGCGCCGCCGCCTCCGACACGCCCGCCGCCCGGCAGATGCGATGGGAGTGGCTGGGTTACGTCGTGCTCGTCGCCTCCGCGAGCGGGGTCGGCTGGATCATGCTTCACTGAAGAGACCTGGCGAATGAGCCTCATCAATCAGATGCTGCAGGACCTCGACGCGCGCCGCGCTTCGGGCACCGAGCTCGCGCTCGTGCCGCGCTACGTGCGCGCGCTGCCGCGCGATAACCGCTCGCGCGCGCCGTGGTGGTTCGGGGCGGCGGGCGCCGCGATCGGTATCAGCGTTGCCGTCGGCTGGCACGTGATGTCGCAGCCTGCGCGAGCACCCGAAAATGCGCCAGTCGGCGCACAACCTGCGCCGCCTGCGGCGCCCGCGGCGGCTACCGGAGACGCCGCCATGCAGCCGGCCGCGCCGCAGCCGGTGCAGACGACGGCCATCCCGGCGTCGGCTGTCGTGGCGCGCGAGCCGGCGGCGCCGCCGGTTGCCACGTCAGGCGCAACGCCCGCGGCGCCGCAGCCGGTGCCCGCCGCTGCGCGGCCGGCGGCGAGCGTCGCGGAACCGCCGCGGATCGCGAAAGCACCGGAGCCCGCGGAGCGCGTCGATTCCGCGCCGCGCACGGCAGTCGCGAGCGATCAGCGCGCCAAGCCCTCGCTGGCGACGGTCGCGCCGACCCCGGCCGCGCCCGCTGCCGCCGCGTCACCGCAGATCGACAAGCGCGTGCCGCCCCAGACACCGAGCCAACTCGCCGAGACCGATTACCGGGACGGGGCGAATCTCGTGCACCAGGGCCGCAGCGACGCCGCTCAGGAAAAGTTCAGAAGCGCGCTTCATCATCTTCCGGGACACACCGGTGCGCGGCAGGCGCTGACAGGGCTGTTGATCGCAGCGCGACGCAATAGCGACGCGGAGCAGGTGCTCCAGGAAGGATTGCGTGTGAACCCCGCGCAGCCGGGGCTCGCGATGACGCTGGCGCGGCTGCAGGTCGACCGCGGAGACACCGCGGCCGCGATCGAAACGCTGCGTACAAGCGGCGCTTCGGCGGCCGGCAGCGCCGACTACGTCGCGTTTCTCGCGGCGCTCCTGCAGCGGCAGAGCCGTCACGCGGAAGCGGTCGAGCACTACCAGACGGCGCTCTCGCTCGCACCGGGCAACGGCATCTGGCAGATGGGCATCGGCATTTCGCTGCAGGCGCTCAACCGGCAGCAGGAAGCCCGCATGGCTTACCGCCGCGCGCTGGCGGCGCACACCTTATCGCCGGAGCTCGCCGCCTTCGTCGATCAGCAGTTGAAACAGCTCAACTAGGCTAGCTCTCGTCCGGCTCGTTGCGCGCCGGCGCTTTCATGCGCGTCGGCTGCATCGACGGGCTCGGAACGGCGGCGGGCGCAGCGGGCGCCCTCGCGCGCTCGCGCGTGCCGATCCGGCTCCCGAACTGCTCGAAGCTCTGATCCAGGAGCAGGCGCGCTTCGCCGCTGGGCGCGCGCGGCCGTTCGTCTGAAGCTGCAACAGCGGCGTAGTCGGCGCTGCCGCCGTATAGCGTGCCGATCGCGATGCCAATGGCGAGTGTCGCGGCCATGCCGCCGGTCCAGGCCGCCCAGCGAGTCTTCGGCCGCTGTCCCCCATGTGCGGGATGTGCGGCGTGGTCGCCATGCGCTGCGTGATGCTTCGCGCGGCGTGAAAGCTCCTTCGTGCGCTGCGCGGCAGCGTCGGCATCGCCGTTGGCCCGCTCGCGTGCAGCAGCGTGCTGCGCGGCCTGCGATTCGGCGTCCGCCCGTTTTTTCGCGGCGGCTTCGGCCCGCTGCTCGGCAGTGAGGCGGTCCTGCGCGCGTTTCGCGGCTTCGCGTTCGCTCTGCGCGCGTTTTTCCGCGCGTGCCGCGCGCTCGGTGTCGGCGGCTTCACGGCCCTGCGCCGCCTTGAGCGCGCGAGCTTCGACCTCCGCACGTGCGGCGGCGGCCTTCTCGGCCTCGCGGTCCGCCCGCGCGCGTTCCGCGGCCTGTGCGGCCGCGCGCTCGTCGGCAGCGTGGCGCTCGCGTGCCGCGGCTTCCGCCTTCTGCTCGGCGGCAAGCCGCTCGCGCGCCTTCTCCAGCGCCTGGATCTCGGCCTGCGCGCGGCGCTCGGCCTGTGCTTTGGCTTTCGCTTCGGCGGCTTCGCGCGCTTTCGCCGCTTCGAGCGCGCGCGCGTCGCTGTCGGCGTGCTCCCTCGCCGTGCGCTCGAGCGCCTCGTCGGCTTTCACGCGCGTGGCAGCTTCCTTCGCGGCTTTTGCTTCGATCTCCGCGCGCTCGCGCGCGGCGGCCTCGGCTTTGCGCTCGGCTGCAAGCCGCGCCTGCGTTTGCGCATGCGCCTCTGCCTCGGCGCTGCTGCGGCGCTCGGCTTGCGCCCGGGCTTCGAGCTCCGCGGCTTCGCGCGCCTCCGCCTGCTCACGCGCCTGCACCTGCGCTTGCATCAGCGTCTGCGCCTCTTCGACCGCAGCGCGGTCGGCTTCGATACGCGCCTGCGCCTGAGCCTTGAAGGCGAGCTGCGCGGCGGCGAGCTCGTTCGCGGCGTGCACGGCGGCGCGATCGGCCTCGGCGCGCGCTGTGGCGGCCTCTTCGGCCTCGCGCTCGGCGCGCGCCCGCGTTGATTCTTCCTCCGCGGCACGACGCTCGACATCCGCCCGCTGCCGCGCTTGCGCGGCAGCCTGCCGCTCCGCCTCGATCCGTGCCTGCGCCTCTTCGCGTGCGCGCGCATCAGTGGCGATTCGCGCCTGCGCCGCCTGTTCCGCTGCGGCGTCGGCTTGCGCACGGGCTTCGGCTTCACGCTTCAGCGCCGCTTCGGCGGCGACGCGCGCACTGGCGGCAGCCAGAGCTTCCTCTTCGGCAGCTTCGCGCAGCCGTGAAGCTTCCGCAGCTTCCGCTTCGACGCGCGCGCGTGCGGACTCTTCCGCTGCCGCGCGGCGCTCGGCTTGCGCGCGCTCTGCGGCAGCGCTCGCCGCTTCGCGGTCCGCCTGTGCCCGGCTTTCTGCCTCCTCGCGCGCACGAGCATCGCTCGCCGCGCGTGCCTGTGCGCGCTCCTCCGCGGCGGACTCCGCTTGCGCGCGGGCTTCGGCTTCGCGCTTCAGCGCGGCTTCGGCGACGAGGCGCTCACTGGCGGCAGCCAGAGCCTCCTGTTCGTCTGCTTCACGTGCGCGTGCAGCTTCCGCAGCTTCCGCTTCGGCCCGTGCGCGTGCGGATTCTTCCGCTGCCGCACGGCGCTCGGCTTGCGCGCGCTCTGCGGCAGCGCTCGCCGCTTCGCGATCGACCTGCGCGCGGCTGTCGGCTTCCGCTCGCGCCCGGGCGTCGCCCGCGGCGCGCGCTTGTGCGCGCTCCGCCGCGGCGGACTCAGCTTGCGCGCGTGCCTGCGCCTCGGCCTTCAGGGCAGCCTCGGCGGCGATGCGTTCGTTCGCGGCTTCGAGCGCGGCCTGTTCGGCAGCTTCCCGCGCGATGGCGGCTTCTTTCGCGGCCCGTTCGGTGTGCATGCGCGCGGAGGCTTCTTCCGCGGCTTTCGCGTCCGCGGCCGCGCGATCGCGCGCCGCCGCTTCGGCGCGGCGTTCGGCTTCATCGCGTTCGCGCGCGATCTCGAGCGCTTGTGCTTCCGCGGCCGCGCGCGCTCGTGCGGCGGCCGTGAGCTCGTGCTCGGTCTCCTCGCGCTCGCGCGCGCTCGCGGCGGCTTGCGCGTCGGCCTGCGCCGCCGCGCGTGCGATGCGCTCGATTTCGCGCTCGGCGTGCAACCGCGCCGCAGCCTCGGCCGCGGCCTGCGCCTCGGCTTCGCTGCGGGCGCGGGCCGCGCTTTCGGCGCGGTGCTCGGCTTCGAGCCGCTGCTGCGCAGCCGCTGCCGCTTCGGCCTCCGCCTTGCGCGTGATTTCCGCCTGCTCCTGCGCTTGCGCGTCCGTGGCTTCGCGTGCGCGCGCCGCTTCGGTCGCAGCGAATTCGGCTTCGACGCGTGCTTTGGATGTCACTTCGAGCACGCGGTCGGCTTCGAGCCGGCCGATCGCCTCCTGCTGCAGCTCCGCTTCGGCACGCTCGCGCGCGCGGGCGGCGTCCAGCGCCTGCTGTTCCGCTGCCGCACGTGCTTCGGCGGCGAGCCGCGCATCGTGCTCGGCGCGGGTGTGCGCTTCGGCTTGTTCCTGCGCGGCTTTCAACGCATCGGCACGCGCCTGTGCCTGCGCCATCGCGTGCTGCTCGGCGGCCTCGCGCTTGCGAGTGGCGGCTTCCGCGTCGGCTTCGGCCTGTGCCCGGGCGTTGATCGCTTCTGTCGCGCGTGCATCGGCTTCCGCGCGGCGCTGGGCTTCCTGCTCCGCGGCGGCTTCCGCGCCCTGGCGTTTCTGCGCGGCGAGCGCGAACTCCCGCTCCGCCTGCACCCGCGCCGCCGCTTCTTCCGCGGCGCGACGATCGGCTTCGATGCGGGCATGCGCGTTCGCTTCGATGCTGCGCTCGGTTTCCAGACGCGACTCGGCGAGGCGGCGCGCCTCGGCGGCCGTTTCAAGACGGCGCTCCGCTTGTGCCTTCGCCTCGAGCTCGGCGGCCTCGCGCGCCGCCGCCTGCTCGATCGCGCGCGCCTCGGCCTCCGCACGAGCACGCGCGACGGCCTCTACTGCACGGTCGGTTTCGGCACGCGCCTGTGCCTGCTCGGCGAGGGATTGTTCGGCGCTCGCGCGCGCGCGGGCGGCTTCCAGGGCCTGCTGCTCGGCCGCTTCGCGCGCGCGCGCGGCGGCCTCGGCTTCGCGCTCGGCCTGGGCGCGCTCGACGGCTTCCTGCGCCGCGTGCCGGTCGGCGGCCGTGCGCTCGAGCGCCGCGGCTTCGGCGCGCTGCTCGGCTTCAAGGCGCGCCTGCGCGAGACGCAGCGCTTCCGCGTCGGCTTGTGCGCGACGTTCGGTCTGCGCCTGCTCTTCGCGCTCGGCGCGCTCGCGCGCGTCGGCGGCGGCAAGCGCCTGCGCATCGGCCTCGGCGCGTGCGTTCGCGGCGGTTTCCGCGGCGCGCTCCGCTTCGATGCGCTGCGCGGACTGCTGCTCGAGGGCGGTCTCGGCGTTGGTGCGCTCGGCGGCGGCTTCCACCGCCTGCTGATCGGCTGCTTCGCGCGCCCGTGCCGCGGCTTCGGCTTCACGCTCGCTGCGCGCGCGCGCCGTTGCCTGCTCGGCCGCCTGACGCTCGGCCTCTTCGCGCGCCCGTGCCGCGGCTTCGGCGCGCTGCTCGGTATCGAGCCGCGCACGCGCGAGCTCGAGCGCTTCGCTTTCGGCCTGCGCCCGTGCGTCCGCCTGCGCCTTGAGCGCGAGCTCGGCGGCTTCGCGTGCCTGCGCGGCTTCCAGCGCAACGGTGTCGGCCTGAGCGCGCGCAGCCGCAGCCTGCTCGGCCTCGCGTTCGGCCTGGAGGCGCGCTGCGGCGTCGCCCGCCGCTTTGGTGTCGGCGTCGCTGCGTTCGCGCGCGGCTTCCTCGGCGCGTTGCTCCGCCTCGAGGCGCGCCTGAGCGAGCTGCAGCGCTTCGGTTTCAGAGTCCGATGTGCGCTCGGCCTGCGCGCGGGCTTCGGTTTCGAGCGCTTCGCGAGCCTGCGCTTCGGCGAGCGCGCGTGAATCGGCTTCCGCGCGCGCTTTCGCCGCCGCCTCGGCAGCGGCGTCCGCGGCGATGCGTGCCTGTGCCTGCTGCTGGAGCGCATGCTCGGCCGCGGTACGCTCTTCGGCCGCCTGAAGTGCTTTTGCCTGTTCCGCCTCGTGGGAGCGCGCGGCGGCTTCCGCGCGCATCTCGGCATCCTGTCGCGCCTGCGCTTCCTCGCGAGCGCGGCTTTCGGCCTGTGCGCGGCGCGCTGCTTCAGCCGCGAGCGCCGTTTCCGCTTCGGCCCGCTTCTGCGCGAGATCGGCAAGCTGACGCTCGGATTCCGCGCGCGCCTGCGCCGCGGTCGCCGTTTCCGCTTCCGCCTGTTCGCGGCTGCGCAGCGTTTCGGCAGCGAGCGCTTCGGCCGTGGCGCGCTCGCGCGCCGTCTGCTCGGCTTCGCGTTCGGTCTGCGCGCGTGCGTTCGCCTGCTCGGTTGCTTGGCTTTCGGCTGCGATGCGCTCGCGCGCCGCGGCCTCGGCCTGTTGCTCCGCCTCCAGCCGCGCCTGGGCCACCGCGTGCGCTTCGGCCTCGGCTTGCGCGCGAAGCTCGGCTTGCGCGCGCGCTTCCGTTTCGATCGCCTCGCGCTGCTTCGCCGTCTCGGCAGCCTTGCCGTCGGCCTCTACGCGCGATTTCGCGGCGGCTTCGGCGGCGCGGTCAGCCTCGATCCTGGCGGCGGCCTGCTGCTGAAGCTCCGCCTCGGCGCGCTCGCGCGCGCGGGTCGCTTCAGCCGCTTCCTGCTCCGCCGCGGCGCGCGCTTTCGCCGCCTCCATTGCACCCGCTTCCGCCGCGGCACGTGCGCGCGCGACGGATTCGGCGGCGTTTTCCGCGTCGATACGCGCGTTCGCCTGTCGCTCGAGCTCGGTTTCGGCCTGGATGCGATCGCGCTCGGCTTCGAGCGCTTTCTGCTCGGACGCGGCGCGGGCCTTCGCCGCCTCGGTCGCGCGCGCTTCGGCGGCAGCGCGGGATTTCGCGATTGCCTCGGCCGCGCGGTCGGTCTTGCGCCGCGCCGCGGCCTGCTGCTGAGCTTCGTTCTCGGCGGTGAGCCGCGCGTGAGCGGTTTCCACGGCCTGCTGGTCGGCGGCGGCGCGCGCGTGTGCGGCGGCCTGCGCTTCCATCTCGGCCTGCTGGCGCGCCTGCGCTTCCTCGATCGCGCGGGTGTTCGCAGCGATGCGGCTCTGCGCGCGCATTTCGGCCTGACGTTCCATTTCAGCGCGCTGCAGCGCGATGCGCGCCGCGTTGCGGTCCGCCTCGGCACGCGCGGTCGCCTGCGCCGCGCTTGCGCTTTCGGACGCCTTGCGTGCACGCGCTGCCGCGAGCGCGCGACGTTCGGCTTCGGGAGTCAGACGCGCGCGCGGCTCTTCAGCAGGCATCGAGAATGCCTGGAGTGGCGGACCCCCGGGAACGTCGACGAGCTCGCCGGCCTGCCGCTGATCGTCTGGTTCGATGCCCGATTCGGCAGCGGCCTTGCGCTGCTCGCGCTCGCGTTCGACTTCGCGCCGCACGAGCTCCGCACGGCGTATGTCATGTAGCAGCTTGCTCACGTAGTGCCTCCCGCACCGGCCTCCTCGCGCGCGCGAGGCAGCAACCGCGTTTCGATCGTTGCCAGCATTATACGAGTACGATCGTATTAAAGTGCTCTCTGAGGATGCTTTCGTAAGCCCTCCCGGATGAACGTTAAGCGGCCGCGATTTAGGCCGGCTGCGAAGCGCTTCGCGGCTTGCGGCGCGACAGGCTCCGGAGTTATTGTCCGGGACCATAATGACCGATACGACGGGGACGGTTTCGTGGCCGGCCGGCGAGCGCCGGTTCTCCGGCATTACCCGGGTCCTCGCGGGCTTCGTCGTCGGCGCGCTGTTCGCGCTGCTGCCGATGTACTACTTCTATATGGGTCGGGAAGCCGGGCTGAAAACCGGCGGCCCGCTCGATGCACCGGTGGGGACGCAGCAACGCCTTCCAGTCGAGCCCGCGCTCGCGACAGGCGACGCGAAGCCGTTCGCTTCGCGGCTCACTTACGAGCTCTCGCAACTCCCGCAGGAACGGCCGGCGGCTCCACCGAAGGCACCCCCGCCCGCTGCGACGCCGGCGCGTTTGCCGGTGAGCGCGTCGTCCGTGCCCGTCGCGCCGCCAGCGGAACCGCAGGTGCGCGAACGCATCGCGAACGCGCGGCCCATCAGCGCGACACCGCCGGCGCCGAGCGATCGCACCCGTGAAATCGACAAGGAAGCGAAGAAGCCGGACTACCGCGAGCCGCCGCGGGCGCAGGCGAAAGCCGCTCCGCTGCCGCCGGCGGCGCGCGTATTCGAAGGGCGCGACATCGACGTCACGAAGCTACCGGATACTCCGACGCGTCCGATCGTCGCGAGCGCTGTCGGCGACATGCGCGCGGAGATCGAAGCCGAACGCAGCATGGCCGCCGGTTCGATCGTGCGCAAAGAGGGCGCTGGCGCTGGCGCGGACGCAGCGAAGAAGGGTGGTACCGTGCGGCCGCTGGTCGCGCTGGCGACGGCCTCGACGCAGACAATTTCAGGCGGCTCCTCCGAGGGGACAGGTGGTGCGACGCCATCGGTGACTCACGCGGCTGATGCCATGGAAGCACGCCTCGATGCGACGCGGGAGTGGCTTGCCGGTGCAGCGCCAACCACGCACACGATTCAATTGATGGGTACCGCGAACGCCGAGCACCTTCGCGCACAGATGAAGGTGCTGGGAAACGTGCTCGATCCGGCGAAGCTGTACATCTTTCGCACGAAGGCGCAGGGCAAGCCGTCTATCACGGTTATCTACGGTGCCTACCCCGACCGTCAGTCCGCACGTCAGGCGCTCGAGAAGCTGCCTGCTTCGATCGCCGCCAACAAGCCCGTGCTGCGGACGGTGAACGGCATTCGCACCGAGTTGAAGCAGAACAAGACCGACGGGTGACGCAGCGCTGGAGTGGCGTGACGGCATCACCGCGTCACGCGGTCGCCGCGCCCCCGGCTTGTTTCAGCGTCCGCGCGACAACCCAGCCCGTCACGTAAGCGGCGCCCGCGCGCTTCAGGTTACGTGCAAGCTCGTTCATCGTAGCGCCGGTCGTCATGACGTCATCGACGATCGCGACGCGTTTGCCGGTGAGGTCGGCATCACACACGAAGGCGTTGCGCACGTTACCGGCCCGCGCTTTCCACGGCAGCGCGGCCTGCGGCGGCGTGTCGGCCACTTTGCGGCACGCGCGCGCGAGCACCGGAAGCTTCAGGCTTCGACCCGCAATGCGCGCGATCTCGTGCGCCTGGTTGAACCCCCGCTCGCGCAATCTCGCGGTCGAAAGCGGCATCGGCACGAGCGCGTCCACGGCGCACGTGCGCGCCTCGAGCAGCGCGGCCGCGAGCACCGGCGCGAGCGAGAGGTCGCCGCCGTACTTGTAGGCGTGAAGGAGGGCATCGACCGGGAACGCGTAGGCGAACGCCGCGGCGACGGCGTCGTAGAGCGGCGGGTCCTGAAGGCACGCCCCGCAAACGCCTGCGCGGCCGATCGGTGAGGCGCAGATCGCGCAGCGGGCGCCGGGCACGCGCGGCAGCGAGGACTCGCAGGGCTCGCAGAAGCGCCTCGGGCCGGCCGCCGCCGCGCAGAGCACGCACCGCTGCGGCAGCGCGGCGTGAGCGAAGCGCGCGCAGTGGTCAAAAAAAGCGGTCGTACGGTTTGACAACGGCGGCCTCCATCCGAGAGTATCGGGCGCTTCCGTTTTCCGGCACCCGTCGAGGCTCACATGCGCAGCAGTCCACTTAACGAAGCAGAGCGTCAGTCCGTGCACGCCGGCGCGCACGACGGGCCGCGCTGGAGCGTCGAGGCCGTCGAAGGTCTGTACGCGCTGCCGTTCGGCGACCTCATTTATCGCGCGCAGACGGTGCATCGCGAGAACTTCGACCCGAACGCCGTGCAGCTTTCGACGCTGCTCTCGATCAAGACCGGGGGCTGCCCCGAAGACTGCGGCTATTGTCCGCAGGCTGCGCGTTACCACACCGGCGTAGCGAACGAGCCGATGATGTCTGTGGACGAGGTGCTCGCCGCCGCGCGTTGCGCGCGCGACAAGGGCGCGACGCGGTTCTGCATGGGCGCGGCCTGGCGCGGACCGAAGCAGCGTGATCTCGATCGCGTCGTCGACATGGTGAAGGCCGTGCGCGGGCTCGGCATGGAGACCTGCGCGACGCTCGGAATGCTCAAGCCGGGGCAGGCGGAGCAACTGAAGGAGGCGGGGCTCGACTACTACAACCACAACATCGATACCGCGCACGAGTTCTACGGCGAAATCGTCAGCACCCGCACGCAGGACCACCGCCTCGATACGCTCGAGCAGGTCAGAGCCGCCGGTATCCACGTGTGCTGCGGCGGCATCGTGGGCATGGGGGAAACGCGCCGCACGCGCGCGGCGCTCATCGCCCAGTTGGCCAATATGGACCCGTATCCGGAGTCCGTACCGATCAACAACCTGGTCCAGGTCGAAGGCACGCCGCTCGAGGGTACCGAGGCTCTCGACCCGTTCGAATTCGTTCGCACCGTCGCGTGCGCGCGGATCACGATGCCCAAAGCCGTCGTGCGCCTGTCCGCCGGCCGGCAGCAGATGCCCGAAGGTATACAGGCGCTGTGCTTTCTCGCCGGCGCGAATTCCATTTTCTACGGAGAGAAGCTGCTTACGACCGGCAATCCCGAAGCGGAACAGGATGCAGCGCTGTTCGCGCGGCTCGGATTGCGGCCGATGCCTCAGGCGACCTGAGGACCTCGGCATGCTGGAAGCGCTCGCGGCCGAGCTTGCTGCGCTGGACAGCGAAGGGCTCCGCCGCGTCCGCCGCACGCTGGAGACGCCGCAGCGCGCGCGTGTGAGCGTCGACGGACGCGACTACATCGCGTTCTGCAGCAACGATTACCTCGGCCTCGCTTCGCATCCCGCGCTCGTCGAAGCGGCCCGCGAAGGCGCGGCGCGCTTCGGCGTCGGCTCCGGTGCTTCACACCTCGTGCTCGGGCATTCGGTCGCGCATGCGAAGCTCGAAAGCGCGCTCGCGCAGTTCGTGCGGCTGCCGGCGGCGCTCACCTTTTCGAGCGGCTACATGGCGAATCTCGGTCTAATCACGGCGCTCGCCGGCCGCGGCGACGCGATCTTCGCCGACCGGCTCAATCATGCCTCGCTCAACGACGCCGCTTTGCTCTCGCGCGCGGAGCTCAAACGCTATCCGCATCTCGACCTGCAGGCGCTCGAGCGGCTGCTGCGCGCATCGCGCGCACGGCGCAAGCTGATCGTGACCGATGCGGTATTCAGCATGGACGGCGATATCGCCCCGGTGCGGGACCTGCTCGCGCTCGCGCAGACGCACGACGCGTGGCTCCTGATCGACGATGCGCATGGTTTCGGCGTGCTCGGCGAAACCGGGCGCGGCGTGCTCGAGCATGCGGCCGCGGGCGCTCCGCGCATCGCCTACATGGCGACGCTCGGCAAAGCGGCGGGCGTCTATGGCGCGTTCGTCGCCGGCGCGCCCGAGTTGATCGAGCTCCTGGTGCAGCGCGCGCGCACCTATGTCTACACGACCGCGCCTCCGCCGCTGCTCGCGCACGCGCTCACGACGAGTCTCGAGCTGATCGCGCGCGAATCTTGGCGGCGGGCGCGCTTGCGCGAGCTCGTGACGGTGCTCGGCAAACATCTCGTGCCCGGACGCTGGCGGCTGCTGCCCTCGCAGACGGCGATCCAACCGCTCGTCGTCGGCGAGCCGCGAGCCGCGCTCGCGCTTTCCGCGGCGCTCGCCGAGCGCGGCCTGCTGGTGCCCGCGATCCGCCCGCCGACGGTGCCGAAAGGAACGGCGCGGCTGCGTATCTCGCTCTCCGCCGATCACCGGGTTGAAGACGTCGAGCGGCTCGCGGCGGAGTTGAACGCGCTTCGAAGCGATGCATGAGCGCGATCGTCTTCGTGCATGGCTGGGGTGTACGGGCAAGCGTCTTGGATGCGCTGCGCGAAGCGCTTGCCGCGCGTTTCGAAACGTCCGCGCCTGCGCTGCCGGGGTATGGCCGCGCGAGCTGCATGCCGTACACGCTGGACCGGCTCGCCGACGAGATCGCACGCGAGGCGCCGGCGAAGTGCACCGTGGTCGGCTGGTCGCTCGGCGCGCTGGTCGCGCTCGCCTGGGCCCGCTCGCGACCGGACCAGGTCGAGCGACTCGCGCTTCTCGCGGGTACGCCGTGTTTCGTCCAACGCGGTGGCTGGGCCTGCGCAATGGCCGGCCCCGTGTTCGATGACTTCGCGCTGTCACTCGTCCGCGACTGCGAGTCGACGCTCTCGCGTTTCGCGGCGCTGCAGGCGCTCGGCGATCGCGCAGCGGGGAACGTAGCGCGCCGTCTGCGGCAGGCGCTCGCGCCGTGCGATGCGCAGAGCGTCGGCGCGCTGGCGCACGGCCTTGCGCTGCTGCGCGACAGCGACTTGCGCTTCGAACTCGCCACCGTGCGGCAGCCCACGCTCATCGTGCATGGCGCGCGCGATGCAGTCGTGCCGATCGGGGCGGCGGATTACCTGGCGGCGGCGCTGCCGAACGCGCGCTTAAAGCGCATCGAGGACGCTGCGCACGCGCCGTTCATCTCGCAGACCGAGCGCGTCGCGCAGCTCCTGGCGGAGCACCTCGATGCGCGATGAGCTCGCCGTAGACAAGCGCGAAGTACGGCGCGCGTTCGAAGGCGCGGCGCAAACGTATGACGCCGCGGCCGTGCTCCAGCACGAGATCGCCCGACGCATGCAGCAGCGGCTGGAATACATAAAAGCCGTGCCGCACGCGATTCTCGACGCCGGCAGCGGCACGGGCAACGCGATTTCCGCGCTGCTCGATCGCTATCCCGGTGCGACCATCGTCGCGCTCGACATCGCGCACGCGATGCTGCGCCGCGTCCAGACGCGTCTCAAATGGTGGCAGCACCTGCCGGGATTGCGCCCGCCGGTGCATGCGGTCTGCGCCGATCTCGAGCGCCTGCCGCTCGCCAACGACGCCTTCGGGCTGGTGTGGTCGAACCTCGCGCTGCAGTGGATGACGGACCTCCCGCGCGCGCTCTCGGAGATGCACCGCGTGCTCCAGCCCGGCGGTCTCGTGATGTTCAGCACGTTCGGACCCGATACGCTGAAGGAGCTGCGCCGCGCCTACGAAGGCACCGATCGCCACACGCACGTCAACCGCTTTGTCGACATGCACGACATCGGCGACATGCTGGTCGCCGCGCGCTACGCCGACCCGGTAATGGACATGGAGAGGATCACGCTCACCTACGACGACGTGCGCGGGCTCATGCGCGATCTCAAGGCGATCGGGGCGCACAATGCGACGCGCGGACGTCCCGCGGCGCTTTCGCCGAAATCGATGCTGCGCGCGGTCGAGCGCAATTACGAAGCGTTCCGCCGCGACGGCAAGCTTCCTGCGACCTTCGAGATCGTGTACGGGCATGCGTGGAAGCCGCAGCCGCGGGTCGGTCCGCGCGGCCGGGCGGTGATCGAGATAAAGGCCGTGAACCGTGAGCCGTGAATCGTGAACCGTGAACCGACATCGTTAACGAACTCGCTCGTCACGAGTCACGAATCACGAGTCACGCGTCACGCCTTTTTTGTCACCGGCACCGACACCGGCGTCGGCAAGACGCTCGTCGCGTGCGCGCTCCTGCACGCGTATGCGCAGCGCGGCCTGCGCGTGATCGGTATGAAACCCGTCGCGGCCGGCGCGCGGCGCGAGCACGGCGTACTCGTCAACGAAGACGTCGCGGCACTGAAGAGCGCATCGAACACGAGCGCGGCGGACGATCTCGTCAATCCCTACTGCTTCGAGCCCCCGATCGCGCCGCACATCGCTGCGGCGCAGGCGGCCATCGAAATCGAAGTGACGCGCATCGTCGATGCGCAGCGCGCGCTGGCGCGGCTCGCCGATTGCGTGATCGTCGAAGGCGCCGGTGGTTTTCGCGTTCCGCTCTCCGCGCGCGCGAACACATCCGATCTCGCGCACGAGCTCGCGCTGCCCGTGATATTGGTCGTTGGCATCCGTCTCGGCTGTCTCAATCACGCGCTGCTCACGGCCGACGCCGTGCGCGCCGCGGGTTTGCATCTCGCCGGGTGGGTGGCAAACCACATTGAGCACGACACGCCATACGCGGACGAAAACGTCGGTGCGTTGCGCGAACGCATCGATGCGCCGCTCATCGCGAGGCTCGCGCATTCGGCTGCTTGCGAGCCGTGGTTGATGGCACGCGAAATCGATGTCGCGCGACTGCAAGAAGCAGGCGCAAGAGATTAGGTGCTTGCACGTTCGAACGCGCTCGAAACGCGCGGCCGCGTAATTGCGCCCGCCTCGCGTCCTGTGCTAAATTCCCGCCGTTTCAACGGGCTGGTACGACGATGAATTCCGTCGCCGGAGGGGAAGCGGCTGAGTACGTTTACATCGCCCGCCGCAATAACTCCCTCTCCTCCTCCGCACGGCTGCTCGTCTTCGGTTTCATCCTGACCGTCTCGCTCGGCATCGCGGCCGCGTTCTCCCTGATTTTCGGAGCGTGGCCGATATTGCCGTTTGCAGGACTCGAGATGGTGGTGCTGTACCTTGCGTTGCGGTACGTCGATGTCCACGCGGGCGACTACGAGCGCATCACGATCCGGAACGATTCGGTGGCTGTCGAAGTGTGTGAAGGCGCGGATGTGAAGCGGTTCGAGCTGAACCGCTGCTGGGCGCAGGTGGTTTGCGAAGGCGACGGGGCCCGGCTTGCGCTGCGCTCTCATGGCCGTGACGTGCACGTCGGCCGGCACTTGCGCGAGGAGCAGAGGCGGGAGATGGCCCGCGAGCTCGCGCGGGAGCTTCAGAAGGGAACTCACAGGTGAGGAAAGCATGACCAGGAAGTTGGGGAGCGCGCTCGCGGCACTCGCGATGACGCCCGTCGCGGCGGCCGCCGCGGAGATGCCGAGCCAGTACAACCTCCAGCCGCCGCAGTCGATCATCGCGCACCAGATCTACGATCTGCACACGCTGATCATGTGGATCATCGTCGGCATTTTCGTGGTCGTGTTCGGCGTGATGGCCGTGGCGATCGTGAAACACCGCAAGAGTCTCGGGCACAAGGCCGAGCAGTTCCACGAGAACACGACGGTCGAGATCATCTGGACGGTGATCCCGTTCATCATCCTGATCGGCATGGCGTATCCGGCCACCAAGACCGTAATCGCGATGAAGGACACGTCCAACCCCGACATCACGATCAAGGCGACGGGGTACCAGTGGAAGTGGGGCTACGATTACCTGCAGGAAGGCGTGAGCTTCTATTCCAATCTCGGCACGCCGCGCGACCAGATCGACGGCCACAACAACAGCGCGCGCGCGGCCAACGCGAATTACCTGCTGGAAGTCGACAATCCGGTGGTCGTGCCCGTTGGCAAGAAAGTGCGGATCATCACGACCGCGAACGACGTCATCCACGCATGGTGGGTGCCGGCGCTGGGCGTGAAGCAGGACGCGATTCCCGGCTTCGTGCGCGACACCTGGTTCAAGGCCGACAAGGTCGGCACCTACCGCGGCCAGTGCGCCGAGCTGTGCGGCAAGGACCACGGTTTCATGCCGATCGTCGTTGAGGTGGTCGAGCAGGAGAAGTACAACCAGTGGGTGGCCTCCGCCAAGCAGAAGATGGGCGAGGCGGCGGCGGCGACCAAGGCGGCCGCCGATCCGGCCAAGCAGTGGACGCTCGAAGAGCTGCACGCACAAGGCGCGAAAGTCTTCGCGGCGAACTGCCAGGCGTGCCATCAGGCGACCGGCATGGGCATACCCGGCACCTTCCCGGCGCTCGCCGGATCGAAGGTCGTCACGGGCCCCGAGGAAGAGCAGATCAGGATCGTGCTGAACGGCAAGCCCGGCACCGCGATGCAGCCGTTCAAGCACCTCTCCGACGTCGAGATCGCGTCCGTGGTGACTTACACGCGCAACAACTGGACCAACAAGACCGGCGACGTGACGACGCCCGCCGAGGTCAAAGCCCTTCGCAAATAAGGACGGCGCTTAAATGGAAGCACGCACGCCTCAACACGCCCACACCGGAGACCACCCCGTCGGCCACGGCGGCCACACGGCCGGGCACGACGATCATCACGCACACCACCCGACGGGATTCATGCGGTGGGTGACGACCACCAATCACAAGGACATCGGCACGCTGTACCTGTGGTTCAGCTTCTCGATGTTCATCGTCGGCGGCATCCTCGCGCTCATGCTGCGCACCGAGCTGTTCCAGCCGGGGCTGCAACTGTGGGAGCCGCACTTCTTCAACCAGCTCACGACGATGCACGGGCTCATCATGGTGTTCGGCGCGATCATGCCGGCCTTCGTGGGATTCGCGAATTGGCAGATCCCGCTCATGATCGGCGCGCCGGACATGGCGTTCGCGCGCATGAACAACTGGAGCTTCTGGCTGCTCCCGCCCGCCGCGATCCTGCTGGTGCTGTCGTTTTTCGTCCCGGGCGGCGCCACCGCGGCCGGCTGGACGCTCTACGCGCCGCTCTCGACGCAGATGGGTCCCGGCATGGACCTCGCGATCTTCGCGCTGCACATCATGGGCGCGTCCTCGATCATGGGCTCGATCAACATCGTGACCACGATCCTCAACATGCGCGCGCCGGGCATGACGCTCATGAAGATGCCACTGTTCGTATGGACGTGGCTGATCACCGCGTATCTGCTGATCGCGGTGATGCCGGTGCTCGCGGGGGCGATCACGATGGTGCTCACCGACCGCCACTTCGGCACCAACTTCTTCAACGCCGCGGGCGGCGGCGACCCGGTGATGTTCCAGCACATCTTCTGGTTCTTCGGACATCCCGAGGTCTACATCATGATCCTGCCGGCGTTCGGGATCGTGTCGCAGATCATCCCCACGTTCTCGAGGAAGCCGCTCTTCGGCTACTCGTCTATGGTCTACGCGACCGCGTCGATCGCGATCCTGTCGTTCATCGTGTGGGCGCACCACATGTTCACCGTGGGCATGACCGCGGCGGCGCAGCTCTTCTTCATGTACGCGACGATGCTGATCGCGGTGCCCACCGGCGTGAAGGTGTTCAACTGGATCGCGACGATGTGGAAGGGCGCGATGACGTTCGAGACGCCGATGCTCTTCGCCATCGGCTTCGTCTTCGTGTTCTCGATGGGCGGCTTCACCGGCCTGGTGCTCGCGATCACGCCCGTCGATATCCAGCTCCAGGATACCTATTACGTGGTGGCGCACTTCCACTACGTGCTGGTGGCTGGCTCGCTGTTCGCGATCTTCGGCGGCATCTACTACTGGATCCCGAAGTGGACGGGGCACATGTACAACGAGCAGCTCGGGAAGATCCACTTCTGGCTTACGATGATTTTCTTCAACGTCACGTTCTTTCCGATGCACTTCACGGGATTGGCGGGCATGCCGCGGCGCATTCCCGATTACTCGCTGCAGTTCGCCGATTTCAACATGCTCTCGACGGTCGGCGCATTCGGCTTCGGCCTATCACAGCTCCTGTTCCTGTACATCGTGCTGAAGTGCATCGGTAGCGGCGCGAAATCGCCGGACCGGTCGTGGGAGGGTGCGGAAGGACTCGAGTGGACGGTGCCCTCTCCGGCGCCGTACCACACGTTCGAGACGCCGCCGGTCGTCAAGTAGGCACCACGTCCGACCATGGAGCATGCGGTGACTGAGAAGACCCGGACGGCTCTGATCCTGCTGTCACTGGCCGTCGCATTCTTCGTGGGGATCGTCGTGAGGCACTGGCTGTGGTGACGGCCGACACCCATCGCGACAACGCCGCGACGCTGAAGAAGCTGATCGTCGTCGCGTGCGTGATGTTCGGCTTCGGCTTCGCGATGGTGCCGTTCTACAAGAAGCTGTGCGAGATCGCCGGTCTCAACAACATCGCAAAACCGGCTGCGGTCGAGAATACGCAGGTGGACGCAAGCCGGTTCGTGACCATGGAGTTCGACTCCAACGTGCGCAGCGGGCTACCGTGGTCGTTCCGTCCGGTCGAGAAAAACGTGCGGTTCCATCCCGGCGAGCTCGTGCACGTCGAGTTCGAAGTACGTAACGAGTCGGATCGTGCGCTCACCGGTCAGGCGATCCCGAGCTGGGGACCGCAGGTCGCGGGTCGGCATTTCAGGAAGCTCGAATGCTTCTGCTTCACGCAGCAGACGCTGCAGCCGGGCGAGACACGCCGGATGCCGGTCGTATTCGTGGTGGAGACGTCCCTGCCCGACGACGTGAATTACGTGACGATGTCGTACACCTTCTTTCAGGTCGAGGGCAGGGCGCGCGAAGCCGTGTCCTCGACGTCGTCCGACGTGGACGGCAGCGCTCGACACAACGGCAGGGAAGGACAGGCCGGGTGAATCTGGTGAGCCTTCGACACCCTCAGGGCGGGCCGCCGCACGCGCCCAGGAAAGCCGGGCCGCTGCAGGTCGCGAAGGCCGTGTTCTGGTCCTTCCTCGGGATCCGCAAGCGCGCGGCGCACGAGCAGGACGTGGGGACGATCACGCCGGTGCAGGCGATCGTCGCCGGGGTGATCGGCGCGGCGATTTTCGTTTTGAGTCTGGTCATGCTCGTGCGTTACGTCACGAGCTAGAGTGAACTAGGGGAGAGCTACTTAAGATGCTGAGCCAATCGCCGCGTTACTACATACCGGAGCCCTCGACCTGGCCGATCTTCGGGTCGTTCGGGCTGCTCTCCATGGCGCTCGGCGCGGCCGCGTGGTTCAACGGCGCGGGCTGGGGCAAGTTTCTGGTGATCGCCGGGCTGCTCGTGCTGTTCTACATGATGGCCGGCTGGTTCAGCACCGTCGCGCACGAATCCGAGGGCGGCAAGTTCAACAAGCAGGTCGACACCTCGTTCCGCTGGGGGATGGGCTGGTTCATCTTCTCGGAAGTGATGTTCTTCGGCGCGTTCTTCGGCGCGCTCTTTTACATGCGCGTGATCTCGGTGCCGGATCTCGGCAGCCTCGAGAGCCAGGCGCTGATCTGGCCCGGGTTCAAGCCGGGCTGGCCGGTTTCCGGACCCGGAATCGAAGAGAGCTTCACGCCGATGGGCGCGATGGGCATACCAGCGCTCAACACCCTTATCCTGCTCACCTCCGGTGCAACCGTGACCTGGGCGCATTGGGGGCTGCTCAAGAACAACCGGTCCCAACTGATCTGGGGGCTGGTGATGACCGTCGCGCTGGGCATGGCGTTCCTCGGGTTCCAGATCTACGAATACGCGCACGCTTACAGCGACTTGAACCTCAAGCTCACGATGGGCGCATATGGCGCAACCTTCTACATGCTGACCGGCTTCCACGGCTTCCACGTGACGGTCGGTACGATCATGCTGATCGTGATCCTCTTCCGCAGCGTCGCGGGACACTTCCGTCCGGAGCACCACTTCGGCTTCGAAGGCGTGGCCTGGTACTGGCACTTCGTCGACGTGGTGTGGCTGGGTCTTTTCATCTTCGTCTACTGGCTATAAGCCGCCAAGCAGAAAACCCGAACAACCAACAACAACAGGCGCAAGAACAAAGGGAGAGCTAGCCCCGTCAGTAGGGAGAGAGCGCCGCACGACGTGCGGCGTTTTTTTTGTATCGGAAGGACGCGGCGACTGCCGCGCTAAGCTACTTTTTGGGCCGAGACGCTGAAGCGTCTCGGCGCGTCGTAGGTTTTACAGTCGTTGCGTAATGAAACCGAAGTGGAAGCCGAGGAGCAGCATGACGAAGAGCGCGATCGAGAGCACGACCCGGATCGTCAGCGCTTTGACCGTGCGCGTCGACTGGCCCTTGTCCTTCAGCAGGAAATACAGCGCCGAAAAGAGGCTCAAGAGGATGAACGCGACGAAGGCGAGAACGATAAACCGCATGGCGGGTCCTTTATAGCATGTCAGCAATGGCCGAACCCGCGCGCCGCGGGAGCCTGTGGCCGCTCGTCGCGACGCTCGCGGGAATCGGCGTCGCCGTCGCGCTCGGCACCTGGCAGCTCGGTCGCGCGCAGGAAAAGCGCGAGCTCAAAGCCCATGTGGACGCGCTCGCGGCGCAGCCGCCGATCCGCGTGCCGGGCGTCGAGCTCGCAGCGGCCGAGGTGGAGCTGCGGCCCGTGGAAGCGCGCGGCGTATTCGATCCGCGGCACACGGTGTACATCGACAATCGCATCCACCGCGGCGTGCCCGGTTACCACGTCGTGACGCCGCTGCGCATCGAAGGCAGCGATCGTCACGTGCTCGTGAACCGCGGCTGGATCGCCGCGGCGGCGCAGCGCTCGCGATTACCGGAAGTGCCGACGCCGAGCGCGACCGTCGCGGTGAGCGGCATTGCCGTGATTCCGCGCAAACGCACGCTCGAGCTCTCGGACCAGGTGATGGAGGGCCGCGTGTGGCAGAACCTCACGATCGAGCGCTACCGCAGCGCACGGCCGCTTGCCGTTCAGCCGTTCGTCATTCGCCAGGCCACGCCGCTCGCCGACGGTCTCGTGCGTGAATGGCCTGCGCCCGACCTGGGTATCGAAAAACATTACGGCTACGCGTTCCAGTGGTTCGCGCTTGCCGCGGCCCTACTCGTTTTCTATGCAGCCACCCGCTACCGCCGCCGCAAAGCCTGAGAAGCGCAGCCGCCTGACGTTGTGGCTGATCCTCGGGGTGTGCGCGGCGCCGCTCATCGCGTCGTACGCGCTCTTCTACTGGGGCAGGCCTGCGGGCCAGGTCAATTACGGCGATTTGCTCGAGCCGCGGCCGATCGGCGAGATCAAGCTCATCGCGCCGGACGGCCGTTCACTCGCACTGTCCGAATTGAGGGGGCAATGGGTGCTGCTGACGATCAACGCGACGACCTGCGCGCAGCGCTGCCGCCAGAAGCTCGTCTACATGCGCCAGGTGCGGCTCGCGGTGGGGAAGGAGAGCGATCGCATCGAGCGTCTGTGGCTGCTCGCCGGCACGGGCGCCCCTGACCCCAAGCTGCTCGCGGAACACCCGGGGGTGCTGGTCGCGCGCGATCCCAGCGGCGCACTCGCGTCTCTGCTGCCGGCCGAGCAGGCGCCGTCGGAGCACATCTACGTGATCGACCCGCTGGGAAACCTGATGATGCGTTTTCCCGCTGATCCCGATCCCCGCCGCATGCTGAAAGACGTTTCGCGTCTGCTGCGGCACTCGAAGTGGAAATGACCGCCGGTTATCGCGTTCTCGCCGGGGCCGCAACGTGTCTCGCGTTCGTGGTCGTCGTGGTCGGCGCATACGTGCGCTTGAGCGATGCCGGTCTCGGCTGTCCCGACTGGCCCGGCTGCTACGGACAAATCACGCCGGACCATGCCCGCGCCGAGATCGACGCGGCGGTCCAGGCACAGGGCGGCGAGCACGGGCCGGTTTCCGTTCACAAAGCCTGGAAGGAAATGGCCCACCGCTATCTCGCGGGCATGCTCGGCCTGGCGATCCTCGCGCTCACGCTGCTTGCGTGGCACCAGCGCGCGCAGATCGCGCGCTCGCCGACGCTCGCCACGGCGCTGCTCGTCCTCGTGATCTTCCAGGCGGCGCTCGGCATGTGGACGGTCACGCTGCTGCTGAAACCCGTGATCGTGACGCTGCACCTGCTCGGCGGCATGGCGACGCTCGCGCTGCTCGCGTGGCTCACCGTGCGTGAGAAATCGCGCGTCCCCGTCATGCAGGATGCCGCTCGCGCACGCCGGCTGCGGCCGTGGGCGGCGCTCGGGCTCGTCATCGTCGTTGTGCAGATCGCGCTCGGCGGCTGGGTCTCGAGCAACTACGCGGCGCTCGCGTGCGTGGATTTCCCGACCTGCCATGGCGCGTGGGTGCCGCAGATGGATTTCAGGCAGGGCTTCCAGCTCGTGCGCGAGCTCGGCCGCACCGCCGACGGCGGACACCTCAGATACGAAGCGCTCACCGCGATCCACTGGACGCATCGCGCCGGCGCGCTGGTGACGTTCGTCTACGTCGGCGCGCTGGCGCTCGCGGTGATTCGCAGCGGCCTCGCGTGGCTCGGCGCGGCGCTTGCTGTGGTGCTCGCGCTGCAGGTGGCGCTCGGCATCGCGAACGTCCTGGCGGGACTGCCGCTCCCGATCGCCGTCGCGCACAACGCGGTCGCCGCGGTTTTGCTGGTGACAATGGTGATGATAAACTTCGCGCTTTCCCGCGCCACCCCCAAGTTCTCCTGATGTTTCAGTCCGTTGCCGGGCAGCAGTTCGGCTCCCGCGCGTATCAGTTCTATCAGCTCACGAAACCGCGCGTGGTCTCGCTCATCGTCTTCACGGCGGTGATCGGGATGTTCCTGTCGGTGCCCGGTGCGGTGCCGCTGCAGATTCTGCTCGCCGCGACGATCGGTATCGCGCTGGTCGCTGGCGCGGCCGCCGCGGTGAACTGCCTGGTCGAGCAGAAGATCGACGCGATCATGACGCGCACGAGCCGACGGCCGCTGCCGCGCGGACAGCTCACCTCGCTGCAGACGCTGCTGTTCGCGGGCGTCATCGGCGGCATCGGCCTCGCGCTGCTGCACGGCCTCGTGAACGCGCTCACGATGTGGCTCACGCTCGCCACGTTCGTCGGCTACGCCATCGTCTACACCGTGATACTCAAACCGATGACGCCGCAGAACATCGTCATCGGCGGCGCCTCCGGCGCGATGCCGCCGGTGCTCGGCTGGGCGGCGGTCACGGGCGAGGTGACCGCGGACGCGCTGACGCTCTTTCTCATCATCTTCGCGTGGACGCCGCCGCATTTCTGGGCGCTCGCGCTGTACCGCAAGAACGAGTACGCGAAGGCGGGCGTGCCGATGCTGCCGGTGACGCACGGCGACAAGTTCACGCGCCTGCACGTGCTGCTCTACACCGTGATCCTGTGCGCGTGCTCGCTGCTGCCGTTCGTCGTGCGCATGAGCGGCGGGATTTATCTCACCGCGGCGCTCGTGCTCGACGCGGTGTTCCTCGCGTACGCGGTGCGGATCTACGTCGACTACAGCGACGCGCTCGCGCGGCGCACCTTCCGCTACTCGATCACGTATCTCGCGACGCTGTTTGCGGCGCTGCTCGCCGATCATTACGCGCGCCAACTCTTCTAAGGCGCGGATCCTCCGCATGCTGTCACGGCCGGCGCGAATCCTCGCGCTCGCTCTGCTCGCAACCGCGCTCGCCGCCGGCTGCGGCGAGCGCAACGCGCAGAAATTCCAGTCGACCGACGTCACCGGCGCGAGCTTCGGGCGCAAGCTCGATCTCACCGATCACAACGGTCAGCGGCGCACCCTCGCCGATTTCAAAGGCAAGGTGGTCGTCGTGTTCTTCGGGTTCACACACTGCCCCGATGCGTGCCCGACGACGCTGTCGGAGCTCTCGACCGTCGCCCGCGAGCTGGGGCCGGATGCGCAGCGCATGCAGGTGCTGTTCGTGACGGTGGATCCGCAGCGCGACACCCCCGAGGTGCTGCGCCAGTACGTGCCGTCGTTCCACCCGTCGTTCCTCGGGCTCTACGGCACCGCGGACGAGCTTGCCGCGACCGCAAAGGAATTCAAGGTCTACGTGCAGAAGCAGCCGCAGCCGGGCGGCAACTACACAGTCGATCACTCCGCCGGCACCTTCATCCTCGACCAGGAGGGGCGGCTGCGGCTCTTCGCGAACTACGGCGCCGGCGCGAAGGTGCTGCTGCACGACATCCGGCTGCTGCTAGGAAGTTAAGAGGTGACGGAGTGACGCAGTGACGAAGTGACGAAGAAGAAGTGGCGCGAAAAAAAGAGGTGACGAACCTCGCGTTACGTCACCTCCTGTGGCGACCCGCGTCACCTCCGCGGTAGCCCCGTCACTTCGTCACCGCGTCACCTCCCGCCGATAGCCCAATCAGGCCGCGGCGGCCATTGCGCCCTTCATTTTCGAGAGCGCCTTCACCTCGATCTGCCGAATGCGCTCGGCGGACACGCCGAACTCGCCGGCGAGCTCGTGGAGCGTGGCCGATTCCTTCTCGTTCAGCCAGCGCGCTTCGATGATCCGGCGGCTGCGCGGATCGAGCGCCTCGAGCGCCTCCGCGAGGCCGGCGCTGCGGCGCTTCGCGCTCTCCTCGCGCTCGAGGTTCGCGGCAGGCTCGGCGTCCTCGGCGGCGAGATAGGCGATCGGCGCGTACGCGTTGTCGTCATCGTCGTCCGTGGCGGGCTCGAGCGAAACGTCCTGACCCGAAAGCCGCGTTTCCATCTCCACGACTTCCTCGTTCTTCACGCCGAGCTCCTTGGCGATCGCCCTGACTTCGGAGACGCCGAGCGCGCCCAGGCTCTGCTTCAGGCTCCTCAGATTGAAGAAGAGCTTGCGCTGAGCCTTGGTCGTCGCGACTTTGACGATGCGCCAGTTGCGCAGGATGAACTCGTGGATCTCGGCGCGAATCCAGTGGACGGCGAACGACACCAGCCGTACGCCACGGTCCGGATCGAAGCGCTTGACCGCTTTCATGAGGCCGATGTTGCCTTCCTGGATCAGGTCAGCCTGCGGCAGCCCGTAGCCCATGTAGCCGCGGGCGATCGCGACCACCACGCGCAGATGCGATACGACCAGCCCGCGCGCGGCTTCGAGGTCGTCGTGCTCGCGAAACCGGCGCGCATACGCCGTCTCCTCCTCCTGAGTCAGGATGGGAAAGCTGTTGACGGTCTGTATGTAGGTGTCCAGGCTGCCTGCAGCCGGGATCGGTAAAGCGGTGACAGTCATATCCCTAATCCCCTTTTCGTATGCTCGGAAAAGTCTAGCACTCTCGTCTTAAGAGTGCCAGAATGCCGCCGAGTTCCGCAAGGACACGATCAAAAAGCCTGAGGTCGCAGGGGCTTGCAGGAGAGTGAGTGCTTACCGCAACCGCGCCTCGAAGAGGTGCCGGCCGACCGACAGCCACGCGCCGAGCCATCCCAAAGCGGCAGCGAACGCGAGCAGGCTGACAGCGTCTGCGGGGGCGAGCGGCACGACCCGCCAGGTGCCGCCGTAAAGCCGGCCGAGATCGGCTACGGCGTCGCTCATCACCTCCGTCGCCATCGCCACCACGCCCCAGGCGAGGCAGCCCGCGAGCAGGCCCAGTAGCGCGCCGTGGTACAGGAACGGGCGCCGGATGAAGGCGGCCGTCGCCCCGATCAGAGCCGCGACCTCGATCTCCTCGCGCTGGGTGAGGATCTGCAGCCGGATCGTGTTGAACGTCACCGTGACCAACGCGAATCCGAGCACCGTCGCCAGCAGCAGGAGCGCGCGGCGCGCCAGACGCAACAACCCGTCGAGCCGCTGCGCCCACGCGGTATCGAGCTGAACCAGCGCGACCTTCGGCCAGCTCGCGAGCTCCGCCCGCAACCGCTCGAGCGCCGCCGGAGAGGGATCGCGTGCGTCGATGACGAACGCATCGGGCAAGGGATTTCCGGACAACCCCTCGGTGAGGCCCGTCAGGCCGCTCACCCGCGTCATTTCCTCCAGCGCCTGCTCGCGCGGAACGTAGCGCAGGTGCACGACTTCGGCGTGTTTTTTCAGCCGCGTGTCGATTTCGCGCACGTCCGCGCGGCCGGCCTCGACCGCCATGAACACCGTGAGCTGGGGCTCCGGCGCCGCCGCGCGCGCCGCAGTCTGGAGATTCGCCAGGGCCACGTACAGGCCGGCCGGCAGCGCGAGCGCGATGCCCAGCACGGCGACGTTGAACAGCGTCGAGAACGGCGCGCGCAAGAGCTTGCGGCCTGCCGCGGCGAGCGCCCGCGCCTGCTGGCGCAGCCACCCGATCACGGCTGCGCCACCGAGGCATCGACCCGGCCGGATGCGACTGTCACCACCCGCGGCGCGAGCCGCTCCGCGAGCTGGACATCGTGCGTAGCGATCATGACCGTCGCGCCGACCTGGTTGAACGCGCGGAAGAGCTCCCCGATCTCCGCGGCGTACGCCGGGTCGAGATTGCCGGTCGGCTCATCGGCGAGCAGGATTGCCGGCCGGTGCACGACCGCGCGCGCGATGCACAGGCGCTGCTGCTCGCCGCCGGACATCGTGATCGGCATCGCTTTCTCACGCTCGAGCAAGCCCACCTTGTCGAGCGCAGCGCGCACGCGCCGCGCAGCTTCGCGGCGGTCGTAGCCGATGATCTCGAGCGGCAGCATCACGTTTTCGAAAACGTTGCGGTCGAAGAGGAGCTTGTGGTCCTGGAACACGAGACCGAGGTTGCGGCGCAGGAACGGAATTGCGCGAGCGCGCAGTCTGTCGACGTTCTGACCCCGCACGACGACCGAGCCGCGGGTGGGCCTCTCGATGGCGGCGATCAGCTTGAGCAGCGTCGTCTTTCCGGCGCCGGAGTGCCCCATCAGGAACACCATTTCGCCCTCGGCGATCGCAAGCGAGGCGTCCTTGAGCGCTTCGTGCCCGCCCGGGTAGCGCTTGGTGACGCCGGAAAGCTCGATCACGGCTCGTCGTCGCCGAGCAGCGCGGTGACGAACTCCTCGGCGTCGAACGGCCGCAGATCATCCAGGCCTTCGCCCACGCCGATGAAGCGCAGCGCAATCGGTGTGCCCGGGTGGGCCTTCGCGCGCGTGTGCGCGATGGCAGCGATGACACCGCCTTTGGCGGTGCCGTCGAGCTTGGTCATGACGATTCCGGTCACGCCGAGCGCATCGTCGAACGCTTTGACCTGCGCGAGCGCGTTCTGGCCGGTGTTGGCGTCGAGCACGAGCAGCACCTCGTGCGGCGCGCCCGGCAGCGCCTTGTCGATGACCCGCTTCACTTTGCGGATCTCCTCCATCAGATGGAGCTGCGTCGGAAGCCGTCCCGCCGTATCGGCGAGCACGACGTCGATGCCGCGCGCGGCAGCCGCGTTCACGGCGTCGTAGATCACCGCGGCTGCGTCACCGGATTGCGGCGCGACGACGGCCACGTTGTTGCGCTCGCCCCACACGATCAACTGCTCGCGGGCTGCCGCACGGAATGTGTCGCCCGCGGCGAGCAGCACCTTGGCGCCGCGCTGCTGATAATAGTGCGCGAGCTTGCCGATCGAGGTGGTCTTGCCGGAGCCGTTCACGCCCGCGAGCATGATCACGAACGGTTTCTGCGTCGTGACGTCGAGCGGTTGCGCGATCGGCCGCAGCAGCGTCAGCAGCAGCTCGCCGAGCGCCTGTTTCAACTGTGCGGCTTCGGTATAGCCTTCGCGCCGCGCCTGCGCGCGCAGGTTATCGATGAGGAACTCGGTCGCGGTGACGCCGACGTCGGAGGTGAGCAGCACCGTCTCGAGCTCTTCATAGAACGCTTCGTCGAGCTTGCGGCCGGCGCCGAACACGCTGTTGAGTCGCCCACCGAACTGGCGGCGCGTCTTGGAAAGACCTTCCCTGAGGCGCGAGAACCAGCCGGACTGCGGCGTCGCTGCGTCGGCCGCGGGCGCGGCGGGCGTATCGGGAGCCGGCCGCGGCTTCGGCTTGAGGAAACCAAACATGAGCTGAGCGAGTCTGAAACGCGGAGGATGGTGGAAGGATCAATGGGGTCAGACTCGATTGATCAATCGAGTCTGACCCCATTGATTCATTCGTTACAATTCTACCCGACCCGAAAGGCGCGCCGTTTCGATGATCCCGCTCAATGTCCGTGCCGGCGCCGCTGCGGCGCTTTTTTTCGTGCTGCTCGTATCGAGCGCGCTCGTGCGCGCAGCGGTCGTGCCGATCTCGGAGACGACGCTGCCGAACGGGCTCAAGGTCATCGTCAAATCCGATCATCGGGCACCGGTCGTCGTATGCATGGTGTGGTACCGGGTCGGCAGCATCGACGAGACGAGCGGCACCACCGGCGTCGCGCACGTGCTCGAGCACATGCTGTTCAAGGGCACGAAAGCGGTGCCCGCCGGCGAGTTCTCGCGCATCATTTCGGAGGCTGGCGGGCGCGACAACGCGTTCACCAGCCGCGACTACACCGGTTATTTCCAGACGCTGCACCGTTCCCAGCTCGAGCTCGCGATCAAGCTCGAAGCCGATCGCATGGTGAACGCGCTGATCGCGCCCGAAGAATTCGAGAAGGAGATTCGCGTCGTGATGGAGGAGCGGCGCTGGCGCACCGAGGATCGGCCGCGCGCGCTCGTCTACGAACGGTTGAGCGCAACCGCGTTCAAGGCCCACCCGTACCGCAATCCGGTGATCGGCTGGATGGGCGATCTCGAGAGCATGCAGGCGCAGGACGCGCGCGCGTTCTACGAGCGCTGGTACGCGCCCAACAACGCGACGCTGGTCGTGGTGGGCGACGTCAAGCCGGAGGAGGTGCATGCGCTCGCGCGCCGCTATTTCGGACCGCTCGCGAAAAAGCCGCTGCCGCAACGCCGCATCACGGAGGAGCCGCGGCAGCTCGGGCCGCAGGACATCACGGTGCGCGCCCCCGCCGAGCTGCCGTACGTGCTGATGGCGTACAAAGTGCCCGTGCTGCGCGATCCTGAAAAAGACTGGGAGCCGTACGCGCTCGAGATGCTGGCGAACATTCTCGACGGTCATGAAGCGGCACGCTTGAACCGCACGCTGGTTCGCAGCGAGCGCATCGCGTCGTCGGCGGGCGCGAGCTACGAAGGCGTCGCGCGCGGCCCCGGCACGTTCTACCTGAGCGGCACGCCGAGCCAGGGTAAGAGCGCGCACGAGCTCGAACAGGCGCTGAAACGCGAGATCGCGAAGCTCGTCGCCGAGGGCGTGACCGAAGAGGAGCTCCAGCGCGTGAAGGCGCAGGCGGTCGCCTCCCATGTCTACGAGCGCGACTCCATGATGTTTCAGGCACGGCAGATCGGCGCGCTGGACATGGTGGGGCTATCGCCCCGGGTGATCGACCTCTTCGTGGAGAAGCTGAAGCAGGTCACCGCCGATCAGGTCGTCGCCGTAGCGAAGAAATACTTCGTGGACGATACGCTCACGGTCGCCTATCTCGATCCTCAGCCGATGTCGGCCAAACGGCCTGCGGCGCCGCCGCCGGGAGCGCGTCATGCGCAGTAAACACTGGAATCTCGCGGCTTTCGTGCTGCTCGCCGCGCTTGCGCACGCGGCGCACGCGATCCTTCCGATTCAGCACTGGGAGACGCAGCGTGGGGCGCGCGTGTACTTCGTCGAGAACCACGATCTGCCGATGCTCGACGTGAGCGTCGACTTTCCCGCGGGCGCGGGTTTCGACACGTCCGAGCAGTCGGGCCGTGCGAGCTTGACCGCGCACATGCTGCGGCTCGGCATCAAAGGCCTGGATGAGAACGAGATCTCGCGCAGGCTCGCCGACGTGGGCGCGCTCCTCAACGGGCGTTTCGATGCCGATCGTGCCGGCGTCGGCGTGCGCACGCTCACGAGCGCGAAAGAGCGGCAGGAAGCGCTCGGGCTGCTCGCGCGGATCCTCGCGACACCGGAATTCCCGGCCAGCGTGCTCGAGCGCGAGAAGGCGCGCATCGTCGCGAACCTCAAGGAGGCCGACACCAAGCCCGACACGATCGCGGCGCGCACCTTCAGCCGTTCGCTCTATCCGACGCATCCGTACGGCCTGCGCGGGGCGGGCGAAGTCGCGACGGTTTCCAGATTGACGCGCGACGATCTGGCGTCGTTTCACCGGACGCACTACACGGTCGAGCGCGCGGTGATCGCCATCACCGGCGACGTGAGCCGTCAGGAGGCCGGCGCGATCGCCGAGGCGCTCACCGCCGCATTGCCGTCCACCAGCATGGCCGCGCCGGCGGTTCCGCCGGTGGCGGCGCCGCCGCAGGCGATCGAGCGCTGGGTGCCGCATCACGCGACGCAGAGCCATATCCTGATCGGCACAACCGGCATGCGCCGGGACGACCCCGATTATTTCCCGCTGCTCGTCGGCAATCACGTGCTCGGCGGCGGGGGCTTCACCTCGCGGATCACCGAGGAGGTACGCCAGAAGCGCGGCCTGGCGTACTCCGCCTACAGCTATTTCCAGCCGATGCTGCGCGAGGGACCGTTCGTCGTCGGCATGCAGACCGAGGCCGCGCAGGCGCGCAGCGCGCTGGAAGTCGTGCGCAAGACCGTCGCCGATTTCGTCGCGCAGGGGCCGACGGCGAAAGAGCTCACCGCTTCCAAGAAGAACATCATCGGCGGCTTTCCGCTGCGCATCGACAGCAACCGCAAGATCCACGAGTACATCGCGTTGATCGGCTTCTACCGCCTGCCGCTCACGTACCTCGACGATTTCACGAAGAACGTCGAGCGCGTGACGGTCGAGCAGGTGAAAGCGGCGTTTCAGCGGCGTATCGATCCGCAGCGCATGGTGACGGTCGTCGTCGGCCCGTCCGGCGAGAAGACCGCGGAGCGCCCCAACTGACTCGCGGCGCGCGCGCTGCTCCCAACGAGATCCGCATCATCGGCGGCGCATGGCGCAGCCGCCGCGTCCGCTTCGCGTCGCGCGAGGACCTGCGCCCGACGCCGGATCGCGTGCGCGAAACGCTCTTCAACTGGCTCGGCCAGGATCTCACCGGCGCGACGTGCCTGGATCTCTTCGCCGGCAGCGGCGCGCTCGGATTCGAAGCCGCCTCGCGCGGCGCGAAGCGCGTGGTGATGGTCGAGCGCGACCGCGCCGCATGCGCTGCGCTCGAGAAGAACATCCAGGCGCTCGGCGCCCGTCAGGTGGAGCTCGCGAGAACGGATGCGCTAGAATTCGTGCGCCGCGATACGGGCGAGTACGACGTCATTTTCCTCGACCCGCCTTTTTCAGCCGATCACTGGAGCCGCCTGATACCGCTGCTGCCCCCG
>Ga0196978_1000084_pt1 | contig 46133 bp, 41 predicted proteins | sample S3v_2013CmetaG_FD_155491 | JGI IMG/M metagenome (GOLD analysis project Ga0196978, IMG submission 155491) | Soil microbial communities from Anza Borrego desert, Southern California, United States - S3+v_20-13C | ecosystem: Environmental > Terrestrial > Soil > Desert | place: USA: California... | reverse complement strand
AGATCGAGATCGCCATCAAACGTGTCGAGCAGCGTGCGCAGGTAGCGCGTGCCGCCGAAGATATTCTCGCGTGCGTCGTACGCGTTGCGAACACCGAGATATTTGGCCGTGTCAGGCATGAGCTGCATGATGCCGATGGCCCCCGCGCTCGAAACGACATCGGCACGGAAGGCGGACTCGCGACGCGCAACGGCTGCGACGAGGCGAGGATCGACGCCGTGCATGCGCGACGCATCTTCGATCGCCGACGACAACTCGGCCGGCACTTTCACCGACGCGCGCGAGTTGAAGACTTCGGAGCCAAAGGGGCGGAACGCGATCGTGCGCGAGCTGCGGATCGAGACCAGCGCCTCTTTGATGTTGCCGAGGAAACGGGTGGCGGTGATGGAGCGGTGATCGTTCGAGATCACGATCTTGCCCGGCTTCTTGATGCGCGCGGTGGGAACGCTGGATGCGGAAAACTTGCGCTCGCCGTACGCGGAGGTCGAGGCGAGGACAAGGAGAGTGACCGCGATCACGTTGCGCATTTTCATAGGGTACTCACCAAACGGGAGCCCCGCGTGTAGCATTCCGCGGCGATGAGAACTTTCGCTGCGCTCCCGCTCATGCTTCTGTTCGCCTGTGCACCCGCTCAACCCTCAGCAGAATCCGTTCCGAGTGAGGGCGGCACGCTCTACGTCGGCGGCACGGTCGTGGCCGGTGCGAATCAGACGCCGCAGAAAAATTTTGCAATCTACACGAGCGGCGGGACGATTCGTGAAGTCGGGCCTGCTGCCAAGCTCCAGCGCAAGTACGCACGGTCCAATGTCATCGCTGTGCTCGATGGCACGATCCTGCCCGGCCTCACCGACGCCCATGCACATCTCTACGGGCTCGGCGTCGCGCTCGATAACGTGAATCTCGTCGGAACGACGTCGTACGAAGAAGTGATCGAGCGCGTGAAGCAGCGTGCTGCGGCGACGCCCGCCGGCGAATGGATTACCGGCCGCGGCTGGGATCAGAATGACTGGCCGGTCCAGGAGTTCCCGACGTTCGCGGCACTCGACGCGGCAGTGCCCGATCATCCGGTGTTCATTACACGCGTCGACGGTCACGCCGCACTCGCGAACAGCGCGGCAATGCGCTCGGCAGGCATCACCGCGGCGACGCGCGATCCCGAGGGTGGACGCATCGTGCGAGACGCGAACGGCATTCCGACCGGCGTGTTCATCGACGCAGCTACAGACCTCGTCGAAAACGCGATGCCCGCACCGAGCGCGCAGCAGCGCAAGGCACGCGTGCTCGCCGCCGCGCAGAACATCGCCGCGAACGGACTGACCGAGATCCACGACGCCGGCATCACCGCGGAAACGATCATCGCCGTGCAGGAGCTCATCGACGAGAAGCGTTTTCCGATCCGCGTTTACGCGATGCTCGCCGACAACGCTACGCTGCTCGAGCATTGGTTCCGCAACAAGCCGCTCGTTGATTACGGCGGACGTCTCACCGTGCGCGCGGTGAAGCTTTACGCCGATGGCGCTCTCGGAAGCCGCGGCGCCGCGCTGCTCGCACCGTACAGCGACGATCCGGCCAACAGCGGATTGATGCTCGCGACGCCAGAGCATCTGCAGGATGTTGCCAGCCGCGGGCGCGCCGCCGGATTTCAGGTGAACGCGCACGCGATCGGCGATCGCGGCGTGCGCAACGTCATCGATGCGTACGCGAACGCCGGCGTCAGCGCGAAGGATCGTTTCCGCATCGAGCATCTGCAGGTGATCGCGCCCGGCGACGTACCACGGCTCGTGCGTCACGGCATCATCGCGTCGATGCAGCCGACCCACGCCACCTCCGACATGTACTGGGCCGAAGCCCGCCTCGGCAGCGAGCGCGCGAAAGGCGCGTATGCCTGGCGCACCGTGCTCAACGCCGGTGGACGTCTCGCGCTCGGCTCCGATTTTCCCGTCGAGGATGTGAACCCCTTCTTCGGCTTGCTCGCCGCGGTGACGCGGCAGGATCAGAAAGGATGGCCGGCGGGCGGCTGGCATCCGACCGAGAAACTCACGCTCGCCGAAGCGGTTCGGGGTTTTACGAGCGACGCCGCCTGGGCGGCGTTCGAGGAACGTTCGCGCGGCACGATCGAAGTGGGCAAGCTCGCGGACTTCACGATCGTCGACGGCGATCTCTTCGCCGTGCCCGCGAACGAGCTGCACAAGACGAAGGTGCGATACACCGTCGTCGGAGGCGAGGTTGTGTACAACGACTGAGTACCTCGGAGTTCCTCGGGAGTACCGGTACGGAGATGAGATGAGCCAATCCCCTCCGAGGAACTCCGAGGTACTCCGAGGAACTCCGAGGTACTGTTCTAATCCACGTCGTCAAAGCGGGTCAGCGCGCGGAAATCCTGATAGCGCTCGTTCACGTCGCGCAGCGTGATCTCGCGCAGGCGGTCGAGCGAAAACTTCTCGACCGTGAACGACGCCAGCACGCTGCCGAAGATGATCGCGCGCCGCAGCTCGCGATCGTGGACTTCCTGGCGCGATGCGAGGTAGCCGAGAAAACCGCCCGCGAACGTGTCGCCGGCGCCGGTGGGATCGAACACGTTCTCGAGCGGATACGCCGGCGCCGCGAAGATCGCGTCCCGCGTAATCATCAGCACGCCATACTCACCGCGTTTCACGACCAGCGTCTTCGGTCCGAGCGCGAGGATCGAACGGCCGCCCTTGATCAGGTTCGGCTCCTTCGTGAACTGCCGTACCTCTGCTTCGTTGATGATCACCAGGTCGACCTGGCTGAATGCCTGCGCGAGCGCGTCGCGTTTGATCTCGATCCAGAGGTTCATCGTGTCGAGTGCGACGAGCCGCGGGCGTTGCGTCTGCCGCAGCACGTCCATCTGCAGCTCCGGCTGAATGTTCGCGAGGAAGAGCACGTCCGGTTTCTTCTGCCGCTCGCTCAACTGCGGCGTGAAGTTCGCGAAGACGTTCAGTTGCGTGTCGCGCGTCTTCGCGACGTTGAGATCGTAGCCATACTCGCCGCTCCAGAAGAACGTCTTCTCGCCCGGCACGCGCTGCAGCCCTTCGGTGTTGATGTTGCGGCCCTTGAAGATCGACGCATCTTCTTCGGTGAAGTCATCGCCGACGACCGCGACGAGATCGACTTCCGTGAAGAACGACGCAGCGACGGAGAAATACGTCGCGGAGCCGCCGATGCACCGGTCGACCTTTCCGAACGGAGTTTCGAGGGCATCGAAGGCCACACTTCCGACGACAAGGATGGACATGGGTCTTTTTCCTTTTACGAAATGTATTTGCCGATGATGGGAGCGAGGTCGTCCTTGACCTTCGGCGGAATCACCGCCGGATCGGTCATGACGGCGAACTGCAGCGCGTTCGCACACGCGCAGTCGCGCTTGCGCGTCGCGGCGGGACGGATCGAGTTGCGCAGGATGGTCTGCGCCATGGTTGCGTTCGCGCGGAGGTAGTCGAGGATCTGGTTGATGTCGACGTCGTCGTGGTCGGGATGCCAGCAGTCGTAATCGGTGACGAGCGCCATCGTCGCGTAGCACAGCTCCGCCTCACGCGCGAGCTTCGCCTCGGTCAGGTTGGTCATGCCGATCACGTCGACGTTCCACGAGCGATACACGTTCGATTCCGCGCGCGTCGAGAACTGCGGCCCTTCGATGCAAACGTAGGTGCCGCCCATGTGCGCCTTCGCACCTGCGTTGCGCGCCGCCACGCCCATCAGAAACGACACGCCCGCGCAGATCGGATCGGCGAAGGCGACGTGGCCCACGATACCGTTGCCGAAAAACGTGTCGGAGCGGTGGCGGGTGCGATCGATGAACTGGTGCGGGAAGACGATGTCGGTCGGCGCATACTCCTCCTTCATCGATCCCACCGCGCTCGCGGAGAGGATCGTATGTACGCCGAGGACTTTGAAGCCGTAGATGTTGGCGCGGTAGTTCAGCTCGGACGGTGTGTAGCGATGACCGCGCCCGTGACGCGCCAGAAACGCGACGCCGATGCCGTCCACTTCGCCGATGACGTACGGATCGGACGGCGCGCCGAACGGCGTTTCGATCGTGCGCTCGTACAGGATCGTCAGACCCTCCATCTGATACACGCCGGAGCCGCCGATGATGCCGACACTGATTTCAGTCATGACCTGAATCTCCTCAGCGCGGCATCGATGGCTTCGCGTACGCGCGACGCGAGCTCCACCGCTTCGAGCCCGTCTTCGCCCGACACGATCGGCCGCGTGCGCTCGCGGACGCATTTCAGGAACGCGTCGTTCTCCGCGCGCAGAGGCTCTTTCTTCTCGATGTTGAGGTCGAAGGGTTGCATCGCGCGATCGACGAGGCGGAGACCTTTCGCCTCCTGCTCCTTCGTGTCGACGGACACGTAGAAGTCGCTGCCGAAGAAACGCTGCTTGCGCACGCGCTCCTGCGACACGCGGCTGGCCGTGAGATTCGCGACGGCGCCGTTCTCGAGCTCGAGGCGGACGTTGGTCATGTCCACCTTGTCGGTGAGCACGGGCACGCCGACCGCGCGGATCTCGACGACTTTCTGGCGCAGCAGCGAGAGCACGAGATTGAGGTCGTGAATCATCAGGTCGAGCAGCACATCGACGTCGAGCGAGCGAGGTACGAAGACGCCGAGGCGTTCGGCTTCGACGTAGCGCGAGACGCGGACCTGATCGGCGACGGCGACGATCGCGGGGTTGTAGCGCTCGACGTGACCGACCTGAATGATGCGTCCGTGTTTGTCCGCGAGCTCGATCAGTTGCCGCGCTTCATCGGCGGTAGCGGTGATCGGTTTCTCGATCATCACATCGACGCCTGCGGCGAGCAGCTCGCGCGCGATGTCGAAGTGCGACGTCGTCGGCGTGGCAATGACGGCGCATTCGATCTCGCCCGCGATCGCCGCAACGCTGTCGAAGCGCTTGATGTTCAAGGCCGATTCGACTTCGCCCGCGATCGTGTCGTTCTGCTCGACGAAGCCGACCACGTTCGCTTCCGGCATTTCGGAGAGCACGCGCGCGTGCAGGCGGCCGAGGTAGCCGGTGCCGATGACGGCGACGCGGGTGGTCATCGAATGGATCCCTCATCAACCGGGTAGCCTTCTCCCCTCGGCAGAGGGGAGAAGGTGGCCGGAGGCCGGATGAGGGGTCGCTCCGTGGCCTGATACCCCTCATCCGCGTTTCGCGCACCTTCTCCCCTTGCAGAGGGGAGAAGGCTACCAATCTCGGCTCGCGTCATCGAATGACGCCCCGTTTCGCCGTCCGGATGAACTCCGCGAAGTACCGCACTTCGGATACGAACCCGAGGTCGGTCTCCATGCGCGTGAGTGCTTCCTGCAGCGGAAGCTTCGAGCGCGTCAGCAGGCGATACGCGCGCTGCAGCGCCTCGATCGTCTCCTCGGAAAAGCCTTTGCGCTCGAGACCGATCGTGTTGATGCCGTACGTTTTCGCGGGGCGATTGCCGACCGTCTTCACGAATGGCAACACGTCCTGCGTGCAGATCGAGCCGCCGCCGATGAACGCGTGATCGCCGACGCGGCAGAACTGATGGACCGCGGAGAACGCGCCGATGGTGGCGAAGTCGCCGACGTCGACGTGCCCGGCAAGCGTGGCGTTGTTCGCGAAGATCGTGCTGGAGCCGACATGGGAATCGTGCGCCACGTGCGCGTAGGCCATGAAGAAATTGTTCGAGCCGATAGTGGTGATCGCGCCGCCGCCGGTGGTGCCGCGGTTGATGGTGACGAACTCGCGGAACACGTTCTCGTTGCCGATGCGGAGCTCGGTGCGCTCGGCGTGATACTTCAGGTCCTGCGGATCGGTTCCGATCGAGGCCTGCCCCGTGAAACGATTGCGCTCGCCGATCATGGTCGGTCCTTCGATGCGCACATGCGGTCCGATGATCGTGCCTGCGCCGATGGTCACATATGCGCCGATGACGGAGTACGGTCCGATCTCGACGTCGGAGGCGACGACGGCGTCGGGATGCACGACTGCGGTCTCTGCGATGTTCGTCATTGCGGGCGGTCCGTCATCACGCTGAGCATTTCGGCTTCGGCCACGACCGTGCCGTCGACGCGTGCGACGCCTTTCATCTTCACGGTGCTGGCGCGGCGCTGCAGCACTTCGCACTCCATGATGAGCTGATCGCCGGGCACGACCGGCTTGCGGAAGCGCGCCTTGTCGACGCCGCCGAAGAGGAACAGCTTCGATTCGCGATCCGGGAGGTCGTGCAGGAACAGCACGGCCGAACATTGCGCCATCGCCTCGACGATGAGCACTCCCGGCATGATCGGCGCGCCGGGGAAGTGTCCCTGAAAGAACTGTTCGTTCGCGGAGACGTTCTTCAGGCCGACCACGCGCTTGCCCGGCTCGAGCTCCAGCACGCGGTCGATCAGCAGCATCGGATAGCGATGCGGCAGGAGCTTCATGATTTCGATGATGTTCAGCATGGTCATCTCTTTTTTTCTCGCTGCTGCCGCACGTACTCGCGCTGATTGACCGCGGGGATGCCGCGCACCCACACGCCCTCGGGCACGTCGGCGAACACGGCGCTCTTCGAATACACGCGCGCGCGATCGCCGATCTTCAGATGTCCGGCGAAGCCCGACTGCCCGCCGACCTGCACACTCTCGCCGAGCTCGGTCGAGCCGGCAATGCCCACCTGCGCGACGAGCAGGCAGCGCTTGCCGATCTTCACGTTGTGCCCGATCTGCACGAGGTTGTCGATCTTCGTCCCTTCACCGATCACGGTCTCACCGAGCGCCGCGCGATCGATGGTCGTGCCCGCGCCGATCTCGACGTCGTCTTCGATGCGCACGATGCCGACCTGCGGGATCTTGTGATGCGTGCCCGCGTCGTCGGTCGCGAAGCCGTATCCGTCCGAGCCGATCACGACGCCGCTGTGAATGATGCAGCGCCGCCCGATGCGCGAGCCGTAGTAGATCGAGACCTGCGGATAGATGATCGACTGGTCTCCGATCACCGAGCCGTCTTCGACGGTGACGTTCGGATAGATCACGACGTCGTCGCCGATCGTCACGTTCTCGCCGATCGATGTGAACGCGCCCACCGCGACATTCGCTCCGAGCTTCGCCGAACTGGCGATCGATGCCTGCGTGGAGATCCCTCTCGGGACAGGACGCGAAGCGAAGAACCGCGCGACCGTTCGCGCCATGGCGATGTATGGATTGGCCACGCGGATCCACCGCGGATCGCTTCCGGCGAGATCTTCGGCCACCAGCACGGCTGCCGCGCGGGTGGTCTCGAGCTGCGGCGCGTACTTCGGATTCGAAAGGAAACTGATGTGCCGCTGCCCCGCTTCGGCGAGCGGCAAGACGCCGTCGATCACGACGCCTGCCGGACCGTCATAGCGGCCGGAGACGAATGCGACGATGTCCGAGAGAGGTACGGCGGGCATGCGGGGGCGGATTGTAATGGATTGAGGATTCCGGCTCGGCTGGCGCCAGAATTATGCATTGACAGCATTACAAATCGCGATCAGATTGGTTTTTCATGAGAAAGAGTCATCTTCGAGCGACCGTTCTCATCGCCGTGGTCGTTCTCGTGCCGGCCGTGCTCCTCGCTCAGCAACAGAGATTCGAAGCGGTGATCTCGGGTGGGCAGGTGCTGGGTGCCTGCTTCATCCTGCCGCTCAGGATACCGGTGGTCGAATGGGTGAACCCCAATCGAGTCGAAGAGAGTACGGAAGTGGACATGGTCGCGTCGGCTCCGGGACAACCGGTGTTCGCGTTGCGCTCCGACCAGATCGTGATTCTCCAGCCGGATGGGACTCACACGGTATTCGCTGCCGGTGGCGGCGCAACGAGGCTCAGCGTTGCACCGACGGGCAGGGTCTTCACCATCGACTTCAGCGAGAGTCTCAGCGTGATCTCGCCCGCGGGAGTGCAGGAAGCCGTGTATCCGCTTCCCGGAGCGTCGGACTTCACGTTGATCGAAGCCGCGGCGGACGGTTGCACGATCTACTATCTCAAGTCGAGCACGATTGGCCGCTTCAACGCCTGCACCGGCATGCCGCTCTCCGACTTTGCGCCGATCCCTGCCATCCCGCCATTCGGCTTCGAGCAGGTCTTCGACATTTACGCGCGTCCCAACGGCGAAGTGCTCATCGCCATCGGCGACGAGATCGTGCTGCACGATGTCGCGGGCAACGTGATCCGGACCGTGGCCGACATCAGCATGTACGGGTTCGGCTCGACTGATTACGCGCCGGCGCAAATCGCCTTAACGCCCGACGGGCAGGTCCTGTGGATCGCGATCACGGACATCTGCAATCCTTCCAACGCGTTCCTGCTGCGCGCGTCGATGCGCGATGACGCTCGCGAGCTCTCGCGCCGGCCGCTCCAGCTCAACGACGCGAACGGTCTCGTCATCGGCAGCGCGCCGACGCTGGATGCTCCGACCGCCAGCGAGACCGCGTTGCTCCTCCTCGCGGTCGCGCTCGCATTCGGCGGCGTCTTCCTGCTGCGGCGCTAGAAAAGAAAAAGCCTCCCGCGAGGGAGGCTTTTTCGAAACGGCTGCGCGTCGTCGTTACTTCTTGACGGCGGCGGCCGTGCTGGGCGCGGCTTCGTTGAAGCGCTTGATGACGGTGTCGGTGATCTCGACCGCATCCGACGCGTACACCAGGCCGGACTCGAACTTGTTGAAGATCAGCGCGAGGCCCATCTCCTTGCCGATGGCGTCGATGACCGGCTCGATCTTGTTCTGCAGCGCCTGCAGTTCCTTGTCGCGCGCTTCGCCGATCTCACGGTCGGCATCCTGCGCGAAGCGCTGCATGGCGATCTTCTTGTCGGCGAGCTGCTTCGACATCTCGGCGAGCTTGTCCTCGGCCAGCGAGATGCGCTTCGTGGCGAGATCCGACTCGAGCTTGCGCGCCTCTTCATCCATCTGCTTCGCTTTCGCGACGCGGTCGTCCTGCATCTTCTTGAGCTTCTCGTACGCGGCCTTGCCGGGCGCCGACTGCGTCAGGACCTTCTGAACGTCGACTACCGCCACGCGCGCCGGCGCGTTCTGCGCGAACATCGGGGTGGCGAGAGCGGCCACCGCAACCGTTACCAGGAACTTCTTCATGGAGTCTCCTTCTTGACCTTTGGACAACCGTGGTTAAGCGGCTGCCATTTAGAACGTATTCCCAATCGTGAACTGGAACTCTTCGAAATCGTCGCCCAACTCTTCCGAGGGGTTGATCGCGTAGATGAACCGCAACGGGAACTGGAAGACCGGCAGGAAAACGCGCATCTCCGCACCGAAGCTGTAGCGCAGCTTGGAGAAGTCGAAGTCTTCCTTATAGCCGTACGACCTACCCGCGTCGGCGAACAACACCAGGCGCAGCGGATCGTTGACGCGGTAGATGTACTCGAGGTTGTACGTGTGGTACTTGTACCCGCCCGCCGGACGCGGACCGTAGTTCGGATAGTTCTCGAACGGTCCGAGCGTGCCGTACTGGAAGCCGCGCACCGATGACTCGCCGCCGACGAGGAACCGCTCGGCCGGCGGAATACAGAGCTCCGTGATGTTGCGCGAGAGGTCGTCGTACGAATACGCGCAATCATCATCGTCGCCGAACGGCAGGATGTAACCGCCTTCCACGTTGAAGCTGATCGCGCTGCGCCGGCCAAGGCGATGGAACTTGGTCGCGGCGATGGTCGGCTTGAACATGTTGATCGTGCCGCCGATCGGGCCGCCGCTGTACGCCAGGCTCACGTTCATGCGCGCGCCGCGCATCGTGTCGAACGGGTTGTCGCGCGAGTCGTAGCGGTAGGACGGCACGAGCGTCGACGTCGTGAAGTGCAGATCCGTGATCTGCGGCACCGGGATGTTGCCGTTCTCGTCGGGCGTCTCCACCGTCTCGTAGATGCTGTGCGCGCGCTCGAATCCGTAGATCAGTCCGATGCTGTCGAAACGGCGGAGGCGATAGCCGTACGCAATCGATCCGCCCTTGCCGCGCTGTTCGTAGCCGAAGGCCCGCGGCAGCACGGTCTCGCGGTTGTACACCGAAACACCGAGGCTGTTCGGCGTGTCGAAGAACCAGGGATCGGCGTAGGAGATGCTGAAGTAGTTGGTGCGCTCGCCGCGCTGATAGCCGAGCGAGAAGTTCTCGCCTTCGCCGAGGAAGTTGCGCGTTGCGAACTGCGCCTGCATGAAGAAGCCGCCACCCTCGGAGTAACCGCCGCCGAATTGAATGTCGTTCTTCCCTTCCTCGACGCCCTTCACCGTCACGTCGACGGTCTTCGACTCCGGATTCACCTTGAAGTCGGGATTCTCGGTGACTTTGAAGTAGCCGAGCTGGCCGAGCTTGTAGAGGCTCTGCTTGAAGGTCTCCATGTCCATGATCTGACCTTCCTCGAGGAAGATCTCGCGGCGGAGCACCTTGTCTTTGGTGGTGGTGTTGCCCTCGAACTCGAGGCGGCCGAGGCGGAACTGCTCGCCTTCGAAGACGCGCAGGTTGACGTCGACGACGTTGTTGCCCTTGTCGACGAATTCCGGATCGAGGTACGCGTAGATGTAGCCGCGCATGCGGTACGCCTCATCGAACGCATCGATGCGCGCCTGCACCGGCTTGCGGCGGAGGGTCTCGCCCTTCTTCAGCGGCCAGTTGCCGGTGATCTGCTCGTTCGTGAAGACCGTGTTGCCCCCGACGGTGACGTCGCCGAAGGTATGGACCTCGCCTTCCTTGACGGGGATGGTGATGCGCACGCGCTTCTTGTGGGTCGTGACCTGCGGATCGCCGAACGCGATGTCCTGATAGCCGTGGTCCTGATAGAAGTTCTTGATGTGCTCGAGGTCCTCGTCGAGCTTCGACGGGATGTAAAGGTTCTTCTTGCGGATCCAGGTGATGAGATTGTGCTTCTGGACTTCCTTCATCTCGCCGCGCAGGCGACGATCGGAGAAGCGTTTGTTGCCGACGAAGTCGATCGAGGCGACCTTCGCTTTCACGCCTTCGTTGATGACGAAGACGATCTTCTTCTCGCCCGGCTCGCCGAGGTCTTCGGTGATGGCGTCGACCTGCACGCCTTCGAAACCGCCCTCGGAGTACGCCTGCTTGATCGACTCGGCCGCACGGCGGACGAGCGTCTGCTCGATCGTGTTGCCGACGTGCAGATCGATCTTGTCGCCCTCGAGCGCTTCCTGAATCTTCTGCGCGTTGAGCTGCTTGTTCCCGCGGTATTCGACCGACGCGATGCGCGGCCGTTCTTTGACGACGGCGCGAACGACGACGCCGCTGTCGCCTTTGTCGGCTTCGAGCTTGATGTCGTCAAAGAGGCCGGTCTGCCAGAGGTTGATGAAGTTCTTCTGCAGCAGCTCGGGGTTGTACGGATCGCCGGGGCTGACACCGAGGTAGACGCGGATCGTGTCGCTGGCGACGGAGCTGTTGCCGACGACTTCGAAACGTTCGATGGTCTGGCCGGAGAGATTGCTCGCGGCGGCGGGCGGCGGCGGGGTCGGCGCGTCGGTGATGCGGCCGGACTGCGGCGTGTCGAGGATGGTCCCGGCACGCGGCTTCGGCTGCTCTTGTGGCGTCGTATTCGTCTGCGCCCAGTTCGGCGTGCCGGTGAGGAGCACGACGAGGAGCATCGCTATCAATCGATTCATAAGGTTCCGTCGACGGAGACGTTCGTCTGTGTGTGACGCGCGACTCGGGGGAGAGGTCACGCGGAAAAGCTGAACACCGGGAAAACGCGGCGCATTCTACACTTCGCCACTGATGACCCTCGGCCTGCTGCTCCTTGCCACGCTCGCGTCCGCCCGACTTCCGGAGGTCACGCTCGCGCCGCGGACAGCGACGCTGCGGATCGCGGTCGCGGGCGACACAGGCAAAGGAACGGAGGCGCTGGCGAAGTCGATTGCGCGCGTCCACGCCGCACAGCCGCTCGACGCCATCCTCTTGACTGGCGACAACTTCTACCCTTGCGGGGTGACGTCGGTGGACGACCCGCGATGGAGCCTTGCCCGGCCCCTCACACGCGTGGGCATCCCGATCTTTCCGGTCCTCGGGAACCATGACTACTGCGGCAAAGCTGTGCCGGAAGCGCAAACTCGTGCGACAGGCGCGATTCCGCACTGGCGTTTCCCGGCGCCGCAGTACGCGATGCGCACTCCGGTAGCCGATTTTGCGTTCCTCGATACGACGCCGTGGGTGCGCGGTCAAAACGTACCGATTGCCTCGATGATCCGCAGAACGTTCGCCGGCTCACGCGCGCCATGGCGGATCGTGGTCGGCCACCATCCGGTGATCTCGTCCGGCTATCACGGCTACTTTCCTCGCGCTGAAGTGAAGCGGATGCGCGAGCTGATCCCGGTGCTGCGCGAGACGAGGGCCGACTTCTACATCTGCGGCCACGACCATCACATGGAGTTGCTGCGCGGGAGGATGCTGCACCTGGTCAGCGGCGCTGGATCCGCGCCGATTCCGCCGGTGAAGCTGCGCACGTCGACTGTGTTCCCCGAGGAGATCCGGCGCGAGCGCGTTGGCTTCGCGGTCGTGGAGATCACGGATCGCTCGATCCGCGTGCGCATGTATGGCGTGAACGGAAAACCGCGGACCGGCTGGATCTCAGGACGGGTACGTCATCGCGCCGGCGGCCATTGACCAGTTCTGTTTCTTCACCTCGAGGAGATTGATGAAGACGTCGTCGGCGCGGACGCCGATCGCGGCGAGGCGCGCGGCGATGTCGGCGTAGAGCGCGCTCTTCACGTCGTCGGAGCGGCCTTCGTTGAGCGTGATCTGGATGATCAGCATCGCCTCGGAGCGGCTGACGCGACTGGAACCGGCGAACGAAGGATCGGCCACGATGTTTCGCGCCTCGACTTCATGGAAGATCTGGAAGCGATCTTCGGCCGGGATTTTCGCGTGCGCAACGAGCGCGTCGTGGACGGCGCTACCGACTTGTTGCAGAAACTCGGACGGTTTCCCTTTGCGGAGCGTAACTTGGACGAGCGGCATGGAGCGGCGAGTGTACGGCACATCAGACATGGTCTGTCTGCAAATCCCGACGCGGCATGGCAGTGATGGTCCGAACCCTCTTGCGTGAAGCCGCGTGACTGGGCATCGCTGTTGCGGGAGAGAACAGGTCGTGCAAAAAATCTGGCTATGGATTGCGATTGCTGCAACGCTCGCGATCCGCCTCTGGTTCACGGTGGTGCGCCGCATCGACTCGGATGAGCCGCAGCATCTGCACGTCGCCTGGGCCTGGACGCAAGGCCTCGTGCAATACCGCGACGTTTTCGACAATCACCTGCCGCTCTTGCACATGCTCTATGCGCCGGTGATGGCGTTGATGCCGGAGAGCTCGACGGTCTTTCTGTTCATGCGCCTGGCGATCCTGCCGTTCGCTGTGGCCTGCGCGTGGCTGGTGTACGTCGCGGCGCGGCCGCTGTACGGCGCGTGGACGGCGACGGTGGCGGCGTTGACGTTCAGCGTGCTGCCGCCGTGGCTGGCGAAAAGCGCTGAATTTCGCAACGACACGTTGTGGATCTTTTTCTGGCTGGCCGCGCTCGCGCTCGTCGTACGCCGGCGCTGGTTCTGGGCCGGCGTGGCGATGGGACTGTGTTTCCTCGCGTCGATCAAGACGGTGCCGCTGGTGCTCGCACATCTCCTCGCGTACGCGACGTTCCCATCTGGAGCGACGGGCTCTCAGCCCGTCGACCGCGGTGGACGGGCTGGCCCGTCCCTCCAGATTCTTGCGGGCGGCGCGTTGCCGCCGCTGATCGTGTTCGCCGTCATGGCCGCATTCGGCGCATTGGACGACTTGTTCTACGCGAACCTGTTCTTCAATGCAGCGGCGCCGGTGAGCGCGGCACGGAGGATCGCGGGCCTGATCGGATTCGCGATCGTGGGTCCGTCGATCGTCTACTTCGGACGCAAGGTTCGCGATCGATATGAGTACGCGACCATGCATCTGATTCTGTTCTCGTGCTGGTTCATCGCGGTGATGCTCGCGTTCTGGCCGATTCTCACGTCGCGGGATTTCCTGCCGCTCGCGCCGCCGGCCGCGCTCGCGATCGCGTACTGGAGCGCCGGCGTCCCGCGCCGGCGCTCCGTTGCACTCATCCTCGCGCTTGCAACCATCGCGAGCGCGATCGACGCGCGCATCTGGCGCATCCATGAGCCGACCCGCCATCAATTCGTCGACGCCGCCGTGCAGCTCACGGCTCCGAACGACTACGTGCTCGACCTCAAAGGCGACGCGGTATTCCGGCGCCGCGCCACGCGTTACATCTATGAAGACGTCGGGCGCGCGCTCACCGAGCAGGGGTTGCTCGCCGATGAGGGTCCCGAGGAGATCATCGAGAAGGGATGCTGCGCAGCGATGGCTGACTCGACGCATCTTCCGCCGCGCACGCGGGACTTTCTCAATCGCTACTTTGTGGGGCCGGGATCGATTCGCGTGTGCGGGACGAACGTGCAGGGCAACGAGTTCGAGATCGCGGTGCCGCAGACGTACGCGGTCGTCAGCGCGAGCTCATCGCCTGTGCTGCTCGACGGCAAGCCGTATGACGGACCGCGTTACCTCGAAGCGGGACGGCACACGTTGTCCGGCGCCGATTCGGCGACCGTGATCTGGGCGCGCGCGCTGGCCAAGCCGGAAGCCGCGCCGGAGCTGCGCGCGATGATCAGTGGCGTGGCCGGGCCTGCAGTCGCGGCGCGTCAAACGCCTTCATCGAGCCGGCGCGAGTAATCGCGCTCAGCGCAAAGTCGATGTCGCTAGTTCGCGATCGGCTCTTCAACCGGGCGCGGCACGAGCAGCACGTCGTTTCCGTTCATGGTGAAGTCGATGTGCTCCGGCACCGCGTCCTTGTGCCGGATCATGAACTCCGAAAGCTCGTCTTCGATGTGCCGCTGAATGGCGCGGCGCAGCGGACGTGCTCCCGAGTTCGACTCTTCGCGCGCTTTCGCGAGCAGCCACGCCACCACCGACTCGTCCACCGAGATCTGCACGTTCTTCTGGAGGATGGCGAGATTGACGTCGTCGATGAGCAACTGGCAGATCGCACGCAGCTCCGCATCGGTGAGCGGATTGAAGATGATCACTTCATCGATGCGGTTGATGAACTCCGGTGAGAACTCGCGCTTCAGCTCCGTGTGGATGAGCTGTTCGGCCGACTTCTGATCGACCTCGTCGCCCTTCTCGCGGAAGCCCATATGGCCTTTCGTCGCCAGGTGCCGCGTTCCCAGGTTGCTGGTCATGATGATCAGCGTGTTGCGGAAATCGACCTGGTTGCCGAGCGAATCGGTGAGGATGCCGTCCTCGAGGATCTGCAGCAGGATGTTGGCGATGTCCGGATGCGCCTTCTCGATCTCGTCGAGCAGCACGACCGAGTAGGGATTGCGCCGCACGCGCTCGGTGAGCTGGCCGCCTTCTTCATGTCCGACGTAACCGGGAGGCGAGCCGATGAGCTTCGAGACCGCGTGCTTCTCCATGTACTCCGACATGTCGAAGCGCACCAGGTGCTTCTGCGATCCGAAGAGGAACTCCGCCAGCCGGCGTGCAACTTCAGTTTTGCCGACGCCCGATGAGCCGAGGAAGATGAAGGAGCCCATCGGGCGATTCGGCGACGCGACGCCGAGGCGCGAGCGGCGAATCGCACGCGAGATCGCGCGGATGGCGCGGTCCTGTCCGACGATGCGCCGGATCAGGATCTCTTCCATGTTGATCAGCTTCGCGGCTTCGTCGGCTTCGATCGACGTCACCGGGATGTCGGTCCAGGAGCTGATGATCTCCTCGACGTCGCGCTGGGTGACTTCCATCATCTCGTCGCCGACCATCTCGCGCTCCTGCTTGAAGCGCTCGATCTCTTCCTTCAGCTCGATCTCGCGCTCGCGCAGGAAGACCGCTTTCTCGAAGTCTTTGTCCGAGATCGCTTTCTTCATCTCCTTGACGATCGAGCGCGTCTCCGCTTCGAGCCTGCGCAGGTTCTGCGTGTCAGCGACGCGGCGCAGCTTCACCTTGGCGCCGGCTTCGTCGAGGATGTCGATCGCTTTGTCCGGGAAGAAGCGGTCGGTGATGTAGCGGTTCGATTGATAGACCGCGCTCTTGATGGCGGTCTCGCTGTATTTGACCTTGTGGAAGGACTCGTACCGCTCCTTCACGCCTTCGAGGATCTGCAGCGTCTCATCCTCGGTCGGCGGATTCACGATGATGGCCTGGAAGCGGCGCAGCAGCGAGCGGTCCTTCTCGATGTAGCGGCGGTATTCGCGAATGGTGGTCGCGCCGATGCAGGAGATCTCGCCGCGCGAGAGCGCCGGCTTGAGGATGTTCGCCGCGTCGAGCGAACCTTCTGCCGAGCCCGCGCCGATGAGCGAGTGGATCTCATCGATGAAGATGATGATGTCCTGATTTTCCTTGAGCTCCTTGATGATGCCTTTGAGGCGCTCTTCGAACTGGCCGCGGTACTTCGTGCCGGCCACGATCAGCGAGAGATCGAGCGAGAGGATCCGCTTGTTCGCGATGAATAGTGGAACGTTGCCGTCCACGATGCGCTGCGCAAGTCCTTCGACGATGGCGGTCTTGCCGACGCCCGGCTCCCCCAGAAGGATCGGATTGTTCTTCGTTCTGCGCGAGAGGATCTGGATGATGCGCTCGACTTCCTTCTCGCGGCCGATCAGCGGATCGAACTGCTGCTGATGCGCCATGGCCGTGAGATCGCGCGCATATTCGGCGAGAAAGGGAAGCTCTTTTTTCTGCTTGTCCGCTTCTCTCTCTTTGAGGATCGAGATGGTCTCTTCGCGGACGCCATAGACGTTGAGGCCTTTGGCGGTCAGGATGCGTGCCGCGGTGGCGGACTCGACGCGCAGGATGCCGATCAGGAGGTGCTCGGTGCCGACGTATTGGTGGAGCATCGACTCCGCCTCGTGCGCGGCGTAGGCAAGGATCTTTTTGGATTCCTCGGAAAGCGGGAGCTCGGCCGAGGAGGAGATGCGGTCGACGAAGAGCCGGTCGCCTTCGACGTCGCGGCGGATCTGTTCCGGCTTCACGTTGAAGCGGGAAAAGATCTCTTTGATGATCTCCTCCCCTTCACGGAGCACACCGAGAAGGATGTGCTCGGATTCGATGACGCGAGAGCCGAGCTTCGATGCTTCGTATCGGGCGAAGAAGAGTGCGCGGCGTGCTTTCTCGTTATATTTTTCGAACATTGGACTAGTTGGAACGAGACGACTTCATTTCAAAGACCCGGTCGCACCGAGCGGCGAGGTCAGGGTTGTGCGTCACGATAACGGATGTCAGTCCGCGTTTATTGTGGCACTCGCGCATTAATTCGAACACTTTTTCACTTGTTTCGAGGTCGAGGTTCCCCGTCGGCTCGTCCGCAAGGAACAGCACGGGCTCTGCCAGCAGCGCGCGCGCGATGGCCACACGCTGCTGTTCGCCGCCTGAAAGCTGCTTCGGAAAATGCTTCTTGCGCTCCCGCAGTCCGAGCTCGGACAGCAGCGACTCCGCGCGATCCATCGCCTCGTCACGATCCATCTTGCCGATCCAGCCGGGCATGGCCACGTTCTCGACCGCGCTGAACTCCGGCAGGAGATGGTGGAACTGAAAGACGAAGCCGACGTTGCGATTGCGGAAGCGGGCCAGCTCGTCGGCGGACATGGTGTTGAGGACCTTGTCCTCGACGCGCACCGTGCCGGAGTCGGCGCGATCGAGCCCGCCCAGCAGATGCAGCAGCGTCGACTTGCCGATCCCGGACGGACCGACGATCGCCAGCATCTCACCCTTCGCGACCGCGAGGTCCAGGTCGCTGAACACCACCACCGGCACCTCGGCGTTGCGATAGGTCTTCGACAGCTCGCGACCTTCGAGGAACGCCATGTCGAGGATTATACGGGTGGACGGAAAGGCGCGCGGTTGCGTATGTCGAACGTGATGCGCATGTTCGCCGCTGTTCTGGTCCTCATGACGACCTTCGCCCAGGCTACTACGCTGCTTGCCGGAACGGCGTTTCCGCTCGGCACTGGCGAGATCGACGCGCAAAGTGCAAATCAGTTCGACGTCGCCCGTACGCGCGAGGGATCGATTGCCGCGTGGACGATGGCCGGTGCCCGCAAGATCAACATCACGCGGCTCGACAGGAACGGTGCGTGGGTGGAGACGACCGAGGTGGTCTCGCATGGTTCCAGCATGCAGATCGCATCGACCGGCAGTGAGGGATTACTCGTCGAAGCTGCCTCTTGGTCGGAGGAGTTGTTCGCTCGAACGATCGACAACGGAGCAGTTTCGGAGGTCCGGCGCCTCCCCATCCGCGCGTCGGAAGTCGTCCAGCTCGAATGGACCGGCCATGCTTACGCCCTCGTCGTTCGCCATGCCGACTTCACGATCTCGACTGCACTGCTCGACCGCGACGGCATTCCGATTACCGGGATCATTCGCTTCCCGCGCGTCACATACTCGAAGGCACTTCTGGCCTGCGGGGACGATCGGTGTCTCATGGCGTTCGCGTACCCGGGCGCGTGGGCCGGCCGCGTGGCTGTCATCGACGAGGGGGATTTTCCCCCTCCATCGCAACAGAGCAGGGGCTTTGTCCAGACTTTGCCGCTGCCGGGCAGCGTACTCGCGGTCGGATTCGACGAGGCCCTCGGGTTCTACAGCCTCACCGGCCAGGAACTGCGCGTTCATGGACGACTGCGTGGCCTCAGCGGTGGACTGTTCACTCCTCACCGAACGGTGGTGTTGACAGAGTCCATTTCTGCTTACTCTGATGTGGTGACGGTCTCCCGCGCAGGCGCTGTGTATGTCGCGTACACCGGTACGGATTGGTGGCACCGCCCCACCGCGATGGTGCTGCTGCGCGTGACACACGGGGGTCGTGTGGAGAAGGTACACGTCGCGCTCGAGCCGATGCGGCGCACGCCGGTGCAGTTCATCGTGCACGGCTCCGCCGCGTTGATCTGGCGAAACGACGGCACGTCGAGCTATCACGCCTCGCGGGTCGAAGAGAACGCATTGGAGGACCTGGGCGTGCCTGTAACCGCGGGCTTGGCGCGCGAGATCATGCCGCGGATCGTGCGCGGCACGACCACGTCGCTGGTGACGTGGGTGGAAGCGTTCGCCGCCCGGCAGACGCTGTACGCAGCCATCCTCGACGCGGACGGCCGGCAGGTGAACACTCCCACGGTTCTGGCCGTCAGCGACATCCCTGCGGGCCTCAACCGCTTGCCGTTCCGGGACGTCGTCATCGCCTTCGACGGGGTGAATTTTCTCGCGCTCTGGCGAGCGACTTATCGCGCCATGTACCCCACGTACCTCGTCTTCGGCCAGATGATCTCGCAGGACGGCCAGCTCGTCGGCGAGAGGATCGATTTATCGTCGTTCTCCATGAATACGCTCACGCTGGTCTGGACCGGCTCAGAGTACTGGACGACTGGATACGGAGGTGTCGTGCGGATCAGCCCTTCGGGTCAGTTGCTCACGCTCCTTCTTTCCCTTTCCGGCGAGGACAACATGCTCCTCGTGCGCGACGAAGACGGCCGGTTGCGTGGATTGAGGATGAACTATGAGTCGGCGATCGTCGCAGCCGGTCCGCAGATCTGGTCGACGTACGGCTGGGTCGAAATCGAGGAGGGAACGAACGGACCGTATCCGCAGCGTAGCAGCGGCGGTCACGGCAGCGGACAGTATGCGCCCAGCGTCGAACCGACTGTGGCCTTCGGCGGCGGGCATCGTTTGGCCGTCTTTGATAGCTCCGGCTGGAGCCCCGGCCCGCTGCGCGACCTCGATTCCGGAGCCGCTCTTCCGTATCCCGTACCCAGGTGGCCAGGCCACGCCATCCGCCTGGACGCCCACTGGACCGGCCACGAGTTCGTGGTGCTGGCCGGCAAGACGCTCGCTCGTCATTCACCGCTCGGCGAGATTCGCACGATTTCGCTTGGCGACGATGTGGTCGACAGCGCTGGTGTTGTCGACGGACCCGACGCCGTGCTCGTCGTCAAGGAACGCGACGGGACTGTGGAAGCGGAGCGCGTAACCCTTCCCTTTCCTTGAACGGCGCGCAGTGCGCTAACCCATCTGATTCATCCGCTTCTGCAACGCGCCGACCGATCGCTCGTCGAGTGCGACGTGCTTCGCGCTCCATGCGCCGTTCTGTTTCTCGAGCAATCCGACGGATACCGGATAGTCGAAGCGGCGCGGCCCTGCGCTGGCGGGATTGAAGAAGCGCACGCCGTCGAGCACTTCGTTGTGCGGCAGATGGCTGTGGCCGAAGATCACGACATCGGCCGCCTCTTCGCGCAATGACGCGATGACGCGCGCCGCCGGCTTTCGCGCACGGGGAAGAATGTGCGTGACGAGCACGCGCAGCGTTCCCAACTTCGCGCGGACGATTTCCTCGCCGGTTGCGTCGTCGTTGTTGCCTTCCACGAACGTCAGCGGCGCGAGAGCGCGCAAGGCCTCGAGAATGTGCGCGGCGCCGATGTCACCGGCATGCACGATCGCATCGACGTTCGCGAACACCTGCGGCACGGCCGGATGCAGCAGGCCGTGCGTGTCCGAGATGACGCCGATGCGCGAGACGCGTGTCATTCACCGCCGGCGCGCAGTTCCTTGTGGAACGCCGGCAGATCAACCGTCTGCAATCCGAAGTCCTTCGTCCGCTCGTCGAACACGCCGATGGAAACGGTGCTCGTGGCGCCGTTGAAACGCATCGTGAAGTCGTACGTGAAATGCGTCTGCTCCGGTGCGATGTCGGCGAACGAGAATGGCTGCGTGCGGCGCTCGACGTCGCTCATGATGCCGAGGATGCCGCCGGTGGCGATGAAGACGGAGAACGTGCCGGTGTCGTTGCGGCCGATGGAAAGTGCCTCGATGGGGATGCGGATGCGCACCGGCACGGTCCAGTGTTTGCGCTCCTTCTCGATTGCGCCGAGGTCGACGTCGAGCGGAATCCGGCCTTTGCCGTCGGGACGATAGAGATTGGCGATGACACGATCCTGCATACGCGTGACATCGGTCTTCTCGACGTATTCGCGGCGCGTGCGGACGGTGTAGTCGCGCTTCTTCGCGCGCACGATGATGTCGCGCGACTTCGTGGTGCCGGTATCGGGCGTGCGATACGCGAGCGAGTAGTACGTCTCGAGATCCTGCGCGACCTCGGGCAGGACGGAGACGATCTCGGTCGCGCCGGACGCCATGAGGCCGCCGGTTTCCTTCGCCAGCTCATCGAGTGCGGCGGTCTGATTCACGAGCACTTCGAAGTCTCGCGCCATCCGCGGATCGATCCGCTGCTGGCTGGCGAAGATGTCCGGCCGATTCTCGGCGGCCGAGACCATCGGCGTCAACTCCAGCCCGACCGGATAGAACGGATAGATGGTGATGTTGTGCTCGTTCGCGGTGCGCGCCACCGCTTCGCGATACTGCGTCGTGCCGTACTCGGCGCGGTTGAGCTGCGCGAGCTCGCCGGAGAACGCCATCGTTTCCGGATAGAGGCCGAAGTCGTCGGTCGCGAAGATCACGATCTTGCGGCCGTCCTCGTCCGACATGCTGCGCATGAGTGCCTGCAACTCCTCGGCTTTCCGCTCGAAGCGGAACAAACCAAAGTTCGCGTTCGACCTCAGGTCCCACAGATCGAAGTTGTCGAGAGTGCGGCGGCCGCGGAGTCGCTCGGGCGGCAAGTTGTCGAGAAACGAGCGCGCCAGGGCCCTCTGCCGCATCAGGTCATTCGAGCCGGGGGCGCCGGTGTTCTGCTTTTCGACTTCCGCGAGTGCAGCTTCGAGACTGGGTAGATCGTCGGTGAAGTCCTGAAGCGTGAACGCGGCGTCGAGGTCCCAGAATACGACCGCGGCGGAATCGCCGGGACGAACGACCTCGCGCAGTGTTTTTCGGATCGCGGTGAACAACGGCTCGGTGCGGAAATTCGGCAGCGCGAAACGCTCGATGAACACGAGGATGGTGCGCTTCGCGTGCGGCGCTTTCGCGGCGGCGGCAGCGTCGGAGGCACCCGATCCGTACTCCGCGAAATTCGTGATCGGCTGTACGCGGCCGTTCTCGCGGATCTCGAAATCGTCGGACGTGAGGCCGGAAACGCGTCGTCCCTTCTTGTCGGTGACGAACACGTCCACGTTCACGATCGACACGTCGATCGTTTCTTCCGCCGGGGGCAGCTTCTGCTGCGCGACGATCGGCAACGTGGTGATGAGTGCCAGGAGCAGGATCGATCTATTCAAGAGTGCCTCCGCGTTGTTGCTTTTCGGAGCGACCGGGGATGGCGACGCGCGCCAGACCAAATTCTTTCGAGACATCATCGCGCACACCGACCGAAAGCGCGTTGGCGAGATGGTCAACTTCGATGGTGACGTTGTACGTAAAGTCGGCGCGGCGCGTCTGTTCAAGCTCGGCAACTTTGAACGAATACGGCTGCTCGCGACGCTCGACGTCGCTGATCACACCGAACGCGGCGCCCGTTCCGACGAACACCGTGAATGAGCCGGTAGCGACGCCGTCGTTTGTTCGCTGTGTCAGCGCGCCGAGCGGAACACGGATCACGACCGGCACGGCCCGGCGCTTCGATGACGTTTTTCGGACCACGCCGACATCGACGCGGATCGGGATCAGCGAGTGCTCCATCGGCTGGTAGAGATTCGCGACCACGCGGTTGTTCATCTGCGTGTCATCGGAACGTTCGACCACAGCGCGCCGCGAACGGACGATGTAATCGCGGTTCTTCGTCGTCACCACGACCTTGCGGCGCACGTCTTTCCCCGTGGGCGTGGCGCGATATGCGAGCGAGTAGTACGACTCGAGATCGTCCACGACACGCGGCAGCAGATCGACGATGTCGGATGGTCCGGCAGCCATCAGGCCGCCGGTCTCCTGCGCGATCTGTACGAGCGACGCGGTGTGGTTCATCAACGCGGCGTTGTCGGACGCGGCCCGAATGAGGTCGCCATCATGGTCATCGACCAGGTGCCTGATGCGCTGCTCCTGGCCGTCCGGAACGCTGCCCCAGGTCAGTCCCGGAGTGTGCAGCGGATAGAGCGTGACGCCGTTCGCATTGGCGGTGCGCATCACCGCTTGCCGCTCCCGCTCGACATTGATGTTCAAGGCGAAGTTCGGCTGCCGGGTCTCCGCCGACGGCTCGAAACCGGGATTCAGGCCGAAACGCTGCAGCGCGAGCACCATGATCTTTTTCCCTTCGGCGCCCGACATGCTCTCCATGATCGAAGTCATCGCCGCGCTCTTCTTGCGCAACTGAACGAGCGCCGTCAGGTCGGCAGCCTTGCCCTCGAACTCGACCAGGCTGGCCGGAGCTCCTTTCGGCTGTCCGGTCACTCCACTCATGATCTGAGCGGCGGAATCGTCGTTCTCGCGCGCTCTCCGCATGAGATCGCGCGGATTCACCGCCGCGCCGATGCTCTCCTTCTCCAGCGCGACCAACGCCCGCTCGAGCGCCGCGGTGTCGTCGGTGAAAGCCTGTCGCGTGCTCAGGCGCGTGTCGAACGCAACGACCGTCGCCGCATCGCCCGGCCGCACGGCTTTCCTGACGAATTCGCGCAGCGCGCCGAAGACTTCGCGAACGCGCGCCGAAGGCTGCCGCTGCAGCTCGACAAAGATGACGATGTTGCGTTGAGCGCTGACTGGGTTCCTCGGTCCCTCGGGTCCCTCGGAGTTCCTCGGAGTGGCGTCGGTAACGGTCATCTCCCCCGAGGAACCCCGAGGAACCGGGTCGGGCGCGTACTCCGCGAAATTCGTGATCGGCTGCCGCTGCCCGTTCTCGCGGATCTCGAAGTCGTCGCGCGTCAGGCCATGGACGCGATTGCCTTTGCGGTCCGTGACGAACACATCGACGTTGATGATCGAGACTTCGATCGTCTCGCCGGCCGGCGACTGCTGTTGCGCGATGAGCGGCATCGCCGCGGCGAGCAGGAGGAGCAGGGCTGTCGCTTTATTCAACGCTGCCTCCGACTTGTTCGTTCGTACGCGCGGGCGCGGGCAGTGCCGCGCGCACGAGACCGTACTCCTTCGATACGTCATCGCGAACGCCGATGGAGATCGCGTCGGCGAGCTCGTCGAACTCCACCGTCACGTTGTACGTGAAGTGCGACCTGCGCGCGATCGCGAGGTCGTCCAGCTTGATCGTGTACTCCTGCTTCTGGTGCTCGACGTCGCTGATGAGGCCGTAGTCGCGGCCCGTGCCGACGAAGACAGAGAACGAGCCGGCCGCTGCGCCATCACGCTCGAGCGGCGTCAACGCGGAGATCGGAATGCGCACCTTTACCGGCACGGACCACCTGTTCCTGCGCAATTGCGTCGCCGTGCCGAGGCTGATCTCGATGGGAATGAGGGAGTGCGCGAGCGGCTGAAAGAGATTGGCGACGACGCGATCATCCATCTGGGTGTCGTCGGACTTGTCGACTACGGCGCGCCGCGAGCGCACTTCATACGCGCGGTTCTTCGTGGTCACCACCACTTTGCGCCGCGAATCGGTGCCGCTGTCGGTGACTCGGTACGCGAGGGAGTAGTACGTTTCGAGATCGTCGCTGACGCGCGGCAACAGTTTCGCGATGTCCGCCGGTCCGGACGCCATGAGGCCGCCGGTCTCTTGCGCGATCTGCACCAGCGACATCGTTTGGTTCAGCGCGTTGGCATTGCCGGCGCGCGCGTGCGACAGATCGGCATCGCCGTCGACGTTCGACACGTCGATCCGCAACTCCTGTGGATCGGGTCCGAACGACGGCCACTCCACTCCGGGCGCGTAAAGCGGATACAACGTGATGCCGTTCGCGTTGGCCGTGCGCATCACCGCCTGGCGCACCTTCTCGACGCGAGTATCTGCCTTGAAAAAGATCTCGCCCGACGCGTCTCCCGCGAGGAGTCCGAAACGATGCAGCGCGAGCACCATGATCTTCTTGCCTTCGACGCCGGAAATGCTCTCCATGAGCGAGGTCAGTGCGGCGCCTTTCCGGCGGAGATCGACCATGGCGAACATGTCGGCCGCGGATTTCCCGAGATCGGTCACGCTCGCTGCTCCGCCGACGGCATGACCGCGCACGCCGCTCAGGAGGCGCGCCGCGTTCGCGTCGGATTCGACGGCGCGCCGGATCTGATCGTGCGCGTCGGCCGCCACGCCGATGCTTTCTCTCTCGAGTTGCGCGAGCGCGTGCTCCAGCGCCTCGGTATCGTCCGTGAACTCCTGGCGCGTCTCCGATCGCGTGCGGAATGCCACGACCGTCGCGGCATCGCCAGGCCTCACCGATTTCCGGACGAACTCGCGAAGGCCGTCGAAAATCTCGCGCACGCGTGCGGACGGCCGTGGTACGACTTCGACGAAGATGATCACGGTCCGCTTCGCCGGAGGTGCAACGCTGACGGTCGCTGCGGCCTCGACGCCGAACGTTCCCTCGGCCGTCTTCGCATCGGGCGCGTATTCGGCGAAGTTGGTGATCGGCTGCAGCTTGCCGTCCTCGCGAATCTCGAAGTCATCGCGCGTCAGGCTGCGGACGCGATTGCCGTTCCTGTCGGTGACGTAGACGTCGACGTTGATGATCGAGACGTCGATGGTCTCGCCGGCAATGGGCAACTGCTGAGCGACCGTGGGTAACGCGACCAGGAGCAGAAACGCTGCGACGACTGCGGGGCGGTGCAGCGACATGGGGACCATCCTCCGTGCGAGACGCGAGTGTGTTGTGCCGATCGCAATGTGCATCCGGAATGCCCGCAAAAACGACGTGAATTCAATGATTTGGCACACGGCTCGTCCATGCGTCAGTACACTGTGTCCTCGAATCCGGCCGCGTGGCGCAAAACCGGCAGCGGCCGAAATGACGCCATGAGCACTCCCGATCCTGACGATTCACGCGCGACCTTCGAGCACCTCAGCAACGAGTACGCGCAGGCACTGCAGGCGTTCGCGGCCATCGAGAACCAGGCCTCGACGCTGCAGCTCATGGGCTACACGGACGACCTCCGCCAGTTCATCGAGCAGTTCCTGGTCATGGCGCGACGCACTCGCGATCTCGCAATCGAGCGCGGCGAGACGAACTTTGCGGAATGGTTCGGCGAACTGGTGCAGAAGGCGGAGAAGCTGAAGACCACCGTCGCGCGGTAACCAGCACCTCGGTGTGTTCTCCGTGCTCTCTGTGTGCTCTGCGGCGGATCCATGCATCACAGAGAACACGGAGGACGCGTCCCGCTACAATCCCGGGCCATGCGTTTCCTGCTCGCACTCCTTCTGCTGGAGGTCTCGATGTCCACTGCCGCCGCCCCCGCGACGAACTTGCATTCGCGCATCGACGCCGCCGCCGCTCGCGTCGAATCGAGCGTCATCGCCTGCCGCCGCGACCTTCACGAACATCCCGAGCTCGGCAATCGCGAAGTGCGTACCGCGAAGATCGTGGCCGACAAGCTTCGCGCGCTCGGCATCGACGTGCACGAGAAAGTCGCGCACACCGGCGTCATCGGCATCCTCCGGGGCGGCAAGCCGGGCAAGGTCGTCGCGCTGCGCGCGGATATGGACGCGCTTCCCGTCACCGAACAGGTCGACTTGCCGTTCGCGTCGAAAGTGCGTGCGACTTACAACGGACAGGAAGTCGGCGTCATGCACGCGTGCGGACACGACGCTCACGTCGCCATCCTCCTCGGCGTCGCGGAAGTCCTGGCCGGCATGCGCGACGCGCTGCCCGGCACCGTGAAGTTTCTCTTCCAGCCCGCCGAGGAAGGCGCGCCGCAGGGCGAAGAAGGCGGCGCGAAGCTGATGGTCGAGCAGGGCGCACTCGAGAATCCAAAAGTCGACGCCGTCTTTGGCCTGCACGTCACGTCGCGGTTCGCAGTCGGCGAGATCGCGTACAAGCCGGAAGGGATGATGGCCGCCGTCGACTCCTTCAAGATCCGCGTCCGCGGCAAGCAGACGCACGGTGCGTATCCATGGCTCGGTGTCGATCCGATCGTTGTCGCCTCACAGATCGTCCTCGGTCTGCAGACCATCCCCAGCAGGCAGCTCGACGCGACCGTCGCGCCTTCGATCGTCACCGTCGGCGCGATCCATGGCGGCGTGCGCAACAACATCATTCCCGACGAGGTCGAGATGATCGGCACGATCCGTTCGCTCGAGGCAAAGATGCGCGAAGACATTCACACGCGCATCAAACGAACCGCGGAAAGCATCGCCACCAGCGCCGGTGCGACCGCAACCGTGACGATCACGGAAGGCTATCCGATCACGTTCAACGATCCCGCGCTCACCGAACGTTCGCTGCCGTCGCTTCGCAACGCCGCGGGCGCGAAGAACGTGCGGCTCGTCAATGCGGTCCTCGGTGCCGAAGACTTTTCGTTCTTCCAGCAGAAAGTGCCGGGCCTCTTCTTCTGGCTCGGCACACGCCCCGCGAACCAGACGCCGGAAGAAGCGCCGTCGAATCACTCGCCGCTGTTCTACATCGATGAAAGCGGACTCCTCCTCGGAGTACGCTCCCTCGCGTACGTCGCGGCCGACTACCTCACTACTGCGCGATCGGAACGGTGACGAGTCCGTACGACTTCGACACTTCGTCGAGCACGCCGACCGCGAGCTGCCGCGTCTGATCCGTGAGGACCACGTCGAAGTTGTACGTGAAATGACTCGCGTTCGCGCGCTGCAGATCAGCGGCCGGAATGTCGAACGACTGCGTGCGGCGTGTGACCTCGCTGACTTCGCCGAGGCGGCCGCCGGTGATCGCATAGATGGTGAAGGCGCCGGTGTGCTTCGCGCCCTGCGGCAACAGCGTGAGTGAACCGATCGGGATGCGCACCTTCAGCGGAGTGGTGCGAGTTTTCCGGCTGACTTTCGCCGGCTTTCCGAGCTCGGCGGCGAGACGGATCGAAGAATCGATCGGCGCGTCGTGCAGCGCGGCCAGGACGCGGTCGCGCATGCGCGTGTCGTCCGACTTCTCCACGAACTCGCGGCGCGAGCGCACGGTCAGCGTGCGGTCCTTCGTCCGGACGACGACGTCGCGCGCGGCATCCTCGCGACGTGAAGTCGCGCGATACGCGAGCGAGTAATACTCCGACATGTCCTCGGCGATGTGCGGCATGAGCTCCGCGGTGTTCGCCGTGCCGTAGCTCGTCACGCCGCCGGTCTGATGCGCGATCTCCTTCAGCATAACCATCTCGTTCATCAACACGTCGCGCGAAACGTCCGGCACGTCCGGATCGGCGGGACGATGATCGAGACCGGTCGGGAAGATCGGATAGATCGTGACGCCGGAGGCGTTCGCGTTCGAGATGATGGAGCGGACGGCGGGACGGTTGTCGAGCTCCGCGCGCTCCTGCGGCGGAATGACGGCCGACTGGACGCCGGCGGCGTAGTAGAACTCGGCGCCGACGTATTCACCGAGACGGTGCGAGGCGAGGATGAGCATCTTCTTTCCCTCGACGCCGGCGAGGCCGTGAATGAGCGTGTTGATCGTGGCGACGCGGCGGTTCATCTCCAGCCGCGATTCGATCGCGAACATGTGCGCGGCGTGAATCGCGATGTCGTTCTCGGACGGCCGCGAGCTGGCGATGCCGCGTGCTGCGAGCATGGCCGCGCCTTCCGCGTCGAATGCGCGGACCTCCCTCGCTTCGATCGCCGCCATTTTCGTTCGTTCGCTGACCACACCAACGCACTCCGCGCCGATCTCATCGAGTTTTGCCTCGACCGCCGCGACATCGGACGTCGGCGAGAGCCGCACTTTTGCTCCGCCGTCGAACGTCACCACCGATACCGAATCGCCGGGGCGGATCGCCGTGCGCACGAGGTTCTTGACCGACGCGATGAACGGGTCGACGCGGAACTTCGGCAGCCTGAACTGTTCGATGAAGATGACCAGCGTGCGACGCTGCGCGGGCGGCTTCTCGGCCTGCTGCTGCAGCTCGAGTTCCGCCGTTCCACCGGTGGCCGCGCCGCGATACTCCGCAAAGTGCGAGAGCGGCTGTGGTTTGCCGTTCTCGAGGACCTCGAAGTCGTCGCGAGTGAGGCCGTAGACGCGTTTGCCTTTTGCGTCGGTGACGACGACGTCGACGTTCACGATGGCGACTTCAATCGTTTCGCCGAGGGAGGGGATCTGGGCAGGCGCGGAAGTGGCGACGATGAGCAGCAACGAGAGAACGGCTACAGCGCGGCGTTGGGTCACGGGAGATCTCCAGGTCAGCGAGGCATCATTTGTTTGAGGCGGGTGAAGTAGTCGGCGCCGGAGAGCCACTGCCCTCCGTCGATCACGAAATTTTCGCCCGTCACGTAGGACGCATGCTCCGATAAAAGGTACGCGGCGGCGTTCGCGATTTCCTCGAGGTTCGCGAAGCGGCGCAGCGGGATGGTCTTGCGGATCCCCTCCATGATCATCGGATCGGGGAACAGCCGCTCGGCCGCACCCGGTGTGTCCACCGGTCCGGGCGCGATGGCGTTGACGCGGATCTTGTGGCGCGCCCACTCGACGGCGAGCGTGCGCGTCATCGCCAGCACACCCGCTTTCGCACTCGCGGAGTGAATGACGCCCGGACCGCCGGTCCATGCGTAGTTCGCGATGACGTTCAGCATGACGCCGCCTTTGCCACTCGCAATCATGCGCTTACCGATCGCGCTCGAACAGTAGAACGTGCCGTTGAGCACGATTCCGATCACGGAGTTCCAGCCGTTCACCGACAACTGATCGGCCGGGACGATGAAGTTGCCCGCGGCGTTGTTCACGAGAAAATCGATGCCGCCGAGATCGCTCTCGAGCTTCGCGGCCATCCCCTCAACCGCCTCGGCATCGCGCACGTCGAGGACGTGAAAATGTGCCGCGTCCGCACGTCCAGTCTCGGAGCGAATCTGTTCGACCGCCGGCGCGAGCTTCTCTTCCTTGCGGCTGGCGAGCACGACTCGCCCACCCTTGCGCGCCACTTCGCGTGCGATGGCGAAGCCGATCCCCGTGGCGCCGCCCGTGATGATGCCGGTGCGGCCCTCGAACGTTTTCTCTGGAAGCATCAGGACCTCTTTCTTACAGCAACTTCAATCCGGCACGGACGAAGTGGCGGAAGTCGAGATCATACGTGATGAGGGGAATGTCGTGATCGATGCAGGACTGGGCGATGAGGCAATCGGCGACCTCGGCTTTGAAACGATCGCGCTTTGCGTTCGCGCGGAGGAGCCCGGCGCGCTCCCAATAGCCAGGAAGAATGTTGAGTAGAGGCACGCTCCTGACCAGATCAAGCGCCTCGGGCGCGAGAATTGGATTACTCAGCAACTCCGTCAGGACGACGGGCGGAAAAACAGCAAGCCGCGCATCGATGACGCGGCGTACGGCGACGCTTCTATCGTCACGCATGTCATCCAGATGCCGCGCCACTGCACTGCTGTCGAGGGCGATCAACGCTTCCGGCTCTTTCGCGCTTCGCGGAGATCATCCATGTCTAGATGCACCTTGCCAGCGAGACTCAGGAGTCCTTCGTAAACACCGTTACGGCGCGCCTCGTCGACCTTCTCCTGCATCCGCTCACGCGCTTCCGCCTTCTGCGCAGGTGTCAGCTGGATCGCCTGATAAAGGTCCCACAACTCCTCTGCCTGCGTCTTTGGTTGTCTCTTCACGCGTGCCATGCCCGCATTCTCCCTCGGTCCCGAGTCGCCCGCAAACCGCGGTCCTATAATCAACGCCTGATGAAGCGCGCGTCCTTCCTCCTGCTCCTGCTCGCGCTCTTTTCTGCGTGCGAGACAGAGAATCGGCCGAAGCCGCTCAGTGAGCCGGGCGAGAAGCTCTACGTGGTGCGGGGCGTGATCCTCTCGCGCGACGCCACGAGCAACACAGTCAACCTCGATCACGAGCCCATCCCCGGCTTCATGGAGGCGATGGTGATGGACTACAGCGTGCGCGGCGAAAAAGTCGGTACATTGCCAGCCGACAAAACACGCATCGAAGCCAAACTGCACGTGACTGACCGCGGCTACTGGATCACCGACGTCAAAGCAATCAAGTGAGCGACGAACGCCGTGTCTACCAGCGCCTGACGCTCATCGAGCCACTCGATGGCTGGTTCGGCGATTTCGCGGTGCGTCTGATCGACGTCAGCGCGACCGGCGCCCTCATCGAAAGCGACGAAGCGATCCACGCCGATGCCCGCGCGCTGCTCCGCTTCTACTGGCGCGGCCGCGAGATCGAAGTGCTCTCCGAAACCGCACGCGCGATGGAGCGCCGCTCCGGTCTCCGGTTCATCGAGGACAGCGAAGAGCTTCGTCACATCCTTGCGCTGTCCGCGACGGAAATGCTCGTCGCGCTCGAAGCCAACGCGCGCGGCGATCGCGATGCGAACATCGTCGGCGATGAAACCCTCACTTCCGCGTGGAACCGTCCCGCGTCCGGATTCGTGCGCTGGATCTTCGACGGCGGCGCATGGCATTCCGAGGATTCGATGTCGTCGGAGCAGCCGCCGGATGGGTTCACCATCGCAGCCGGAGAGCCGATCGATCAGGTGTCGCTACTCTGTAACACGTACGAGAGCGGCGATACCGAGGCGCGCCGCCTGACGCGCATGTTCGCGGAGCTGAGCGTGGCCGGCGCGACCTGACACGCGCACCGTACTTGCACGCGCTCGCCGCGAGCATAAAGGAGGACCCCATGCATCGTTTCCGGGAGACCCTCGTCATCGTTGTCGCCTGCCTCGCACTCGCCACGTCCGCCGCATCCGGACAAACACTCGGCGCGGTACTCAGCGGAACCCAGGAGGTGCCGGCCAATGCGAACCCGGGCTTCGGCAACGCCACCGTGACGTTCGACGCAACGCATCAGAACATCCACGTCACCATCACCGTGGCGAACCTCGGCAGCCCGATCAACAACTTCCACATTCATGAAGCGCCTCCCGGCGCGAACGGACCGGTGGTGGTCGACCTGATCAACCTCGGCGGAACATTCGTCAACGGCACCATGACCGGGACGTTCCCCGTAAGCGCCGCTGTCGCAGCACGCATGCTGCAGAACCCGCGGAACTTCTACGTGAACGTGCATACCGTGGCCATTCCGACCGGTGCCGTTCGCGGAAATCTTTCGTACGTCAACGGCGGGGCGATCACGTACGCGGCGGAGTTGCGTCCCGGCAATGAAGTGCCGCCGACGAACAGCAGCGCTTTCGGAAGCGCGTTCGTCACCTTCGATCCGGTCAACAGCACGATGGCGTTCGAAACGCGCGCGTCCGGAATCGCCAACGCGACGATGGCGCACATCCATCGCGGCGCGGCCGGCGTCAACGGACCGGTGATCATCAACTTCGCCACGAACGAGGCGCAGATCGCCGGCGGCCGCGCCAGCGGTTCGGGACCGATCACGGCGCTGCAGAGCGGAAACCTGCAGCAGAGCGATCTGACCGCGCTCGCGAATGCCACCACCGCCGCTGGCTATTACGTGAACGTTCACTCGTCGGCGTTTCCGGGCGGTGAGATCCGCGGGCAGCTCGTACCCGCGAACGAATATGACATCGCCATCGCCGGACGCGTCACCAACGGCCGCGGACAGACGTTCGTAACCGACGTGCGCGTGTTCAATCCGTCCTACACGGCGCCCGCAACAGCGCTCATCGAGTACTTCGAAGCCGGCCTCAGCGCGAATGCGACCGCCAAGACGTCGATCGTGGTCAACGTCGCGCCGCGAGCCACGTCGTTGCTCGATGACATCGCCACCACACTCGACGTCGTCGGCACCACCGGCGCGTTGCGCGTGACCAGTGCCTCGGCGCTGGCAGTGACGTCGCGCATCTACTCTGACCGCGCAGACGATGACGGAACGCTCGGCCAGTTCGTACCCGCTCTGCCGCCGTCGGCCGCATTGCGCCGTGGCGTCACGCCGCACCTCGCGAACAACGGCTTCCGCACGAACCTCGGCCTGTTCAACCCGAACCAAACCGATGTGACGGTGCGTCTCGAGTTGCGCAACGTTTCCGGCGCACTGGTCGCGCAAGAGACGATGACGCTGGCCGGGTGGTCGCAGCAGCAGCGTTCTCTCGGAACCTATTTCGAAGGCGTCGATCTGGCGACGGTCGAAAACGCCACGCTGAGCTTCGACGCCAGCTCGCCGATCTTCCTGTACGCGTCCGTCATCGACAACGTGTCGGGCGACTCGATGCTCGTTCCGGCACAAACAGACGCCGGATTGGCTGCTAGCCAGTAACCGCACCGATCAGGAGCACGGGCGTGACCGCACCTTCATCGACGCGCGTCACGCCCTGCTCCACCATCGCCAATCCGTTCGCGCCGAGCATCGACGTCAGCGATCCCGATCCCTGCGACGTCAGCGGCCTCGCGCGCAGCTCCCCATCGCGCGCCGAAACTTGCACGCGCACATAGACGCGCCGATCGCCGACGGAACGGAGCGGCGCGTCGAGCCGCGCGTGGATCAACGCCGGAAAGAGGCCGTGCTCCTGCCCCATCGCTTTGCGCAGCGCCGGCGCGGCGAACAGATGAAACGACACGAACGTCGAAACCGGATTGCCGGGCAATCCGAGAATCACGCGATCGCGCCAGCGCGAAAGCACGACCGGCTTTCCGGGTTTCATGGCCACGCGCCAGAACTTCGTTTCCGCGCCGAGGGCGTCGAGCGCTTCCTTCACGAAGTCATACGCGCCGACGGATACGCCGCCGGACGACAACACGAAATCCGATTCGAGCGCCTGCTCGAGCGCGGCGATCGTCGCGTCGCGCGTATCGCGGACGATGCCGAGAACGCGCGGAATGGCGCCGGCCTCGCGGACCAGCGCGGCGAGGAGCGGGCCGTTCGTATTCACGATCTTTCCCGGTGCGAGCGTCTCGCCGACGTCGATCAACTCATCGCCCGTCGAGAGAATCGCAACCGTCGGCCGGCGCCCAACAGCCACGGACGTCTTCTGCACCGCGGCGAGCATCGCAATCTCCGCCGGACCGATGCGCGTGCCGCTGCGCAGCACGACGTCGCCCGCGCGCATGTCCTCGCCGCGACGGCGGATGTTCGCGCCGCGTGGCAGCGGCTTGTCGATCGTGACGAAGTCGATGCCGCCATCGGTGAGCTCGACCTGAATGACCGCGTCGGCGCCGTCCGGTACGAACGCGCCGGTCATGATGCGCATCACCGTTCCCGGTTCCAGCGCGTGCGCCGGTGGGTGGCCGGCGGCGATGTCGCCCGTCACGCGCAGGCGGACCGGCACCTCGCGTACATCGTCGATGCGCACGGCGTAACCATCCATCCCGCTGTTGTCCGCCGGCGGCATGTCCCGCGTAGCGGCTACGTCATCGCGCAGCACGCGGCCAAGCGCCTCGTCGAGCGCCACCGCCTCGGCGGGACCGATCGCGATCTCGGCCATGACCCGGGTCTGCGCCTCTTCGACGGACAGCATCGCGAGATCATAGAATCAGTTCTTGCAAGGGAGCCCATCCATGACCGCAACACTTCCCGCGGAATCACCCGCGAGCGCGCCCCGCACCGAACGCATCCCGGTGGCCATTCTCGGCGCCACCGGCTCCGTCGGGCAGCGCTTCATCCAGCTCCTCGCGCGGCATCCGTGGTTCCGCGTTCACGAAGTTGTCGCCTCCGATCGCAGCGCCGGCAAGACGTACCACGATGCCGCCGACTGGCGACTCGAAACGCTCGTGCCCGACGACATCGCCGGCCTCACCGTGAAATCGCTCGGCACCGAGCTCGAATCGCGTTTGCTCTTCTCCGGACTCGACTCATCCGTCGCGGGCGAAGCGGAAGACGAATACGCGAACCGCGGCTGCGCGGTGATCTCCAACTCGCGCAATCACCGCATGGCCGGCGACGTCCCGCTGCTGATCCCGGAGATCAACGCCGATCACATCCTGGCGATCGACGCGCAGCGCCAGCGCCGCCCCGGCCGCGGTTACATCGTCACCAATCCGAACTGCTCGGTGATGGGCATGGCCATCGCGCTCGCGCCGCTCGAACAGCAATTCGGCATCGAGGCCGTGCACGTCACCACGATGCAAGCGATCAGCGGCGCGGGTTACGCGGGCGTCGCGTCGTACGCGATCCTCGACAACGTGATCCCGTACATCGGCGGCGGCGAGGAAGAAAAGATCGAGACCGAGCCGCGCAAGATCCTCGGCACCTGGAGCGATCGCGGATTCGTCGACGCTCCGATGACGATCTCCGCGCAGGTCAATCGCGTGCCGACGATCGACGGACATCTGATGACCATCTCGGCGAGCCTGCGCCATAAGGCATCGCTCGACGCGATTCGCGAAGCGCTCGAATCCTTCAGCGGCGAGCCGCAACGGCTCGGCCTCCCGTCCGCGCCGAAGCGTCCGATCCACTTCATCGATGCGGACGACCGCCCGCAGCCGCGCCTCGACCGCGACCGCGAAGGCGGCATGGCCGTGAGCGTCGGCCGGCTGCGCCCGTGCCCGATCCTCGACTTCCGTCTCGTCGCGCTCGTGCACAACACAATTCGCGGCGCCGCGGGCGCGGCAGTGTTGAACGCGGAGTTGCTCGAAGCGCGGGGAATGCTGTGACGACGAGTACCCTGGAGCGACGGGCTTTCAGCCCATCGGCTTTTGCGCTCAACCGACGGGCTGAGAGCCCGTCGCTCTCCAGATCGCCGAGGTACTCCGAGGGACTCGTCAATGATCGTCATTAAGTTCGGCGGCACGTCCGTGGGCGATGCGGATCGCGTGGCGAACGCCATCGACATCGTTGCGGAGCGCCGTCATCTGCAGCCGGTCATCGTCGTATCCGCTCTCTCGGGCGTCACGAACGACCTGGTCGCGGCAAGTGAAGCGGCGTGCGCGCAGGACCCGAAACGCGTGGCTGCGATCATCGCGAACGTGCGCCGCCGTCACGAAGACGTGGCGTTGCGCCTCGTGCAGCAGAAGTCCGATTTTCTCGAGTCCTTCATCCGCCAGCTCGACAAGCAGATCGAAGAAATCGACACGATCCTGCGCGGCATCGCGCTCCTCGGCGAGATCACTGCACGCGCGAAAGACAAAGTGATGTCGATCGGCGAGAAGCTCTCGTCCGTCCTCTTCGCATACACGATGATGATGCGCGCGCTGCCGGGCGAGCACGTGCATTCCGAAGAGGTGATTCGGACGGACGATCACTTCTGCGGTGCGACGCCGATCATGGGTCCGACGCGTGAGAACGCGCAGCGCGTGCTCATGCCGCTGCTCGAGCGCAATCGCATCCCGGTGATGGGCGGCTTCATTGGCCGCACTGAAGCCGGCGCCACGACTACGCTCGGCCGCAATGGTTCCGACTACAGCGCGGCCATCGTCGCGGCGGCGATCGGCGCGGATGAAGTGCAGATCTGGACCGACGTCGACGGATTGCTGACATGCGATCCGCGCCTCGTGCCGGGCGCACGCGTCATCGATCGGCTGTCCTTCGAAGAAGCTGCGGAGCTCGCACAGTTCGGCGCAAAGTTGCATCCGCGCACGCTCGAGCCGGCGGTCGAGGCGAACATCCCCATTCGCGTGCTGAACACACACAATCCGTCGTCACCGGGCACACTCATCACGCGCACGACAGACGCCTCCGCGGGACCGCGTTCCATCGCCCGCAAGAAGAACATCACCATGGTGCACGTCGCGTCGAACCGCATGCTCGGCGCACACGGTTTTCTCGCACAGTTCTTCTCGATGTTCGCCGCGCTCGACATCTCGGTCGATCTGATCGCGACGTCCGAAGTCTCGGTAACGGTGACGATCGATGAGAAACACGACCTCGATGAACTGAAGAAGCGCCTGGAGACGATCGCGGAGAACGTCGAGACGACCGATGGCCAGTCGATCATCGCAGTCGTCGGCCAGAGTCTGATGTCGGATTCGCGCGTCGGCGCGCGCATCCTCGAAGCGCTCCGCGGACTCCCGGTCAAGATGATCTCCCTCGGGCGCTCCGGCCTCAATCTCAGCATCGTCGTCGACGACGCGAACGCCGATCAGGCGGTAAAAGCGATCCATCACGCGCTGTTCGAACAACCGGTGGCCGTATGAAGATCGCGCTGCATGGTCACGGCAAGATGGGCAACGCCGTCGAGCGCGTGGCGCGCGAAGCGGGACATGAAATCGTCGAGCCGCCGGATGCCGAGGTGCTGATCGATTTCTCACATGCGTCGGTGGTCGATCGTGCGATCGGCATTGCGAGCGACCACAAACTCGATCTCGTCATCGGCACGACCGGCTGGAACGATCGCGTCGATGACGTGCGCGCGCGAGTCGAACGCGCCGGCATCGGCTGCGTCTACGCGTCGAACTTCTCGCCGGGCGCAAACGTGATGTTCGCCCTCGCGCGCCGCGCGGGCGAGCTGTTCGCGCGGTTTCCGCAGTACGCCGCGGGGATGGAAGAGCGGCATCACGCGCAGAAGAAAGACGCGCCGAGCGGCACCGCGCTGCGCATCGCCTCCGACGTGAAAAACGGCAGCGGCGGCAAGCTCGATCCGTCGATCGTGGCCTCGCGCGTCGGAGCGGAGTTCGGACTGCACACGCTTTTTTTCGACTCGCCGGACGACGTGGTCGAGATCTCGCATCGCGCTCGCGGCCGGGAGGGATTCGCGCGCGGCGCGGTCTTCGCCGCCGAGCTCGTACGCGGCCGCAAAGGGTTCCTCCGATTCGATGAGTTGCTGGAGTAATGAATGTTTCGTGGTGTAGGCACCGCACTGATCACACCGTTCCGCGATGACGGCTCGCTCGATGAGGGGGCACTGGAGCGCTTCGTCGACTGGCAGATCACCGAAGGCATGAACTTCCTCGTGCCGTGCGGCACGACCGGTGAGAATCCAACGCTGACGTCCGAGGAACATCGGCGCGTGGTCGAGATTACGGTGCGCGTTGCGAACGGCCGCGTGCCGGTGCTCGCAGGCGCGGGCAACAACTCCACCACGCGCGCCGTCGCCCTCGCCGAAGAAGCCATCGACCTCGGCGCCGACGGCATCCTCACCATCACGCCGTACTACAACAAGCCCACTCCGGACGGCTTGCTGCGCCACTTCGGCGCGCAGGCGGAAGCGATCGAGAAGAAGAAATCCGGCTTCCCGATGATCATGTACAACGTGCCGGGCCGCACCGGCTTGAACATGACCGCGGAGACCACGCTGCGGATGGCGCGCGAGATCCCGAACATCATCGGCGTGAAGGAAGCGTCGGCGAACATGGAGCAGATCCTCTCGATCCTGCGCGATCGCAGCGACGGTTTCCTCGTCCTCAGCGGCGACGACGCGTGGACGCTGCCGCTGCTCGCGGTTGGTGCCGAAGGAGTGATCTCGGTCGCAAGCAATGAAGTGCCGCGCTTGATGCGGCAGCTCGTCGACACGCGCAACGTGGCGTTGCAGCATCGGCTGCTGCCGCTGCTCACCGGCAACTTCATCGAGTCGAATCCCGGTCCGGCGAAGGCCGCGCTGCGGATGATGGGCGTGCTGGAGAGTGATACCGTCCGGCCGCCGCTCGCTCCGATGACGGACGCGAACCGCGTGAAGCTGCGATCGATCCTCGAAGAGTGCGGGCTGTTGGAGAACCGCTGATGCTGACCATCGAAGAACGCGTCAAATTGCTGACGAGTATTGCGGATCGTGCCGAGGCGGTGCGGACGATCGGATTGTTCCTGACGGAGCTGGAGAAGGGCACGTTGCGCGCGGCCGAGCGCGGCGACGACGGCGTCTGGCGCGCGCGCGCGTGGGTGAAGGAAGGTATCCTCTCCGCGTTCCGCTTCGGCGTGCTCGCGGAGTTCGCATCGGGCGCGCTTTCATTCATCGACAAGGACACCATTCCGCCGCGCCGCTTCAAGATCCCCGACGGCGTGCGCATCGTGCCCGGCGGCTCGTCGATCCGCCGCGGTTGTTTCGTTGCGAAAGGCGTGGTGATGATGCCGCCCGCATTCGTGAACGTCGGCGCGTATGTCGACGAAGAGACGATGATCGACTCGCACGCGCTGGTCGGCTCGTGCGCGCAGATCGGCAAGCGCGTGCATCTTTCCGCGGCAGCACAGATCGGCGGTGTGCTCGAGCCGATCGGCAACCTGCCCGTGGTGATCGAGGATGACGTCGTGGTCGGCGGCAACTGCGGCATCTATGAAGGGACCGTCGTGCGGTCGCGCGCGGTGATCGGCGCGGGCGTGGTGTTGACCGGGTCGACGCCGGTATACGACCTCGTGCGCGGCCAGATCTATCGGCGCACCGACGCGCAGCCGCTGGAGATTCCGTTCGGCGCCGTGGTGGTGCCGGGCTCGCGGCCGATGCGCGGCGCGTTCGCCGAGCAGCATCAGTTGTCGGTGGCAACACCGGTGATCGTGAAGTATCGCGACGAGAAAACGGACGCGGGAACGGCGCTCGAAGACGCGCTGCGTTAGTGCCCCTCACCCCGCCTTTGGCCACCCTCTCCCCGCAAGCGGGACGAGGGCTACGAAGCCGCGAGTAGCCTTCTCCCCTCCGCGAGGGGAGAAGGTGCCCGAAGGGCGGATGAGGGGCGCGTAATAAGCTCCCCCCGTGCGCATTCTGCAAGTCTGTCCGCGCGTTCCGTGGCCGCCGCACGATGGCGGACGCGTGGCCATGCTGGCTTTGACGCGGCCGCTGCGTGCGGATGTCGTCGCGCTCAATCAGCGCAAGTTTCATGTCGATGCCGCCGAGGCTGCGGCGGCGCTGGCGCCATCGCGCCTCGATGCCGTCGACATCAACACGTCGCGCATCCGGATCATCCGCGCGCCGCTGTTCGTAGCGCGCTTCTACTCGCGCGACTTCGAGCGGTTGCTGCGCGAGCGCGTCCGCGGATACGACGTCATCCAGCTCGAAGGCCAATTCCTGCTGCCGTATGTCGGCGCCATCCGCGAAGAAACGCGCGCGCCGATCGTGTTGCGTGCGCAGAACGTGGAGTCGCAGATCTGGTTGCGGCTCGCGGCACAAGCTTCGGGGTTGCGCCGCCGCGCGTTGCGTCACGTCGCGCGCACGCTTCGCGAATGGGAAGCGGCGCACCTCGATGATTGCGATGCGCTCGTGCCGATCAGCGTGGAAGACGAGCGCGAATTTCGGGCGATGGGCGCGAGGCGGCCGTCGCTGGTGCTGCCGTGCGGCATTGACATGTCACAACCGTTGCCGCGCGCCGAGGTCGATCGCTACAGCGTCTATTTCATCGGCTCGATGCGCTATCGGCCGAACCAGGAAGCCGCGCGGTGGCTCGTTGACGAGGTGTGGCCGCGCGTGCTCGCGCTCGAGCCACGCGCGCGATTGACGCTCGCAGGCAGCGGCCAGGGAGAAGACATCGCGGACATCCGCACGTTCTCCGCGCCGTTCCGCGCGATGCTCGCGCCGATGTTCTCCGGCAGCGGCATGCGCATCAAAGTGCTCGAGGCGATGGCCCTCGGCAAGCCGGTCGTCGCCACGCCCCTCGGTGCAGGCGGCATCGACGTCACGCCAGGCGAGAACATCCTGATCGCGGAAGACGCCGACGCAATGGCGCGGCACGTGGTCGATGTCATCCACGATGATGTGCTCGCCCAACGCATCGGCGACAACGCGCGTGCGCTCGTCGCGGAGCGTTACGACGCGGATCAGCTCGCGCAATGCCTGCTGGATTTCTACAAGCGGCTGTGGCGCAACGCGTCGTAACCGCGGCGGTCGCGGGAGAACAGCGATCGCACGAACGCCACGGTGATCATCGCGCGACGCGTGCGACGCGCCCACTTCCCGCCGTATTCATCGCGACCCCACGTGAGCAGATCGAGCCACAGCAACTCCGGTGCGTACGGTTGTTCGCGATCGCGCGCGATGGTCGCGCCGTGGCGATGTTCGACGCGCACGTCATCGAGGAGCCGCACGTTCCAACCCGCGCGCTTGGCGCGGATGCAGAAGTCGAGGTCCTGCGCGTAGAACCGAAAGTCCTCGCGCATCGGGCCGATGGCGTCCCACACGGAACGGCGAATGGCCATCGCCGCGCCGGAGACCCAGTCGATGGAACGCCGGCGTCTCGCCGGCTGAGCAGGCGGCGTCTCGCCGCCGTCGTCAGGAACGGGAGCGGGACGCTCCCCGCTCAGCCGGCGAGGACGCCGGCGTTCCATCACTCCGCTCACCATCACCACCATCCACAACGCCGTCGGCGCTTTCCCCGCGCTCCATTGCAACGCACCCTCGGCGTTGACCAACTGCGCACCCGCGACACCGAGTCGCGCGTCGCGCGCGAAGGCATCGATGAATGGCGCCAGCGCGAACACGCGCGTATCGCTGTTCAGCAGCAACACGATTTCCCCGCGCGACTCCGCCACGCCCGCGTTCACCGCCGCCGCGAATCCGCGATTCAACGGCTGCCGCAGGACGATGATCGACGGAAACATGTCGCGCACGCGCGTCGCGGTGCCGTCCGTCGACCCGTCGTCGACCACGATCACCTCGGCATCCGCCGGCAGCGCGGCCATGACGCTCGCGCAACAGACCAGCGTCATGTCGGCGGTGTCGTACGTCGGGATGATGACCGACAGTTTCACCCCGACAGTCTATGGAGTAATGTGCTGCGCGGCGGTGAGCGTCCTCCTGATCACATCCCGCAGCCCGTGGCCTGCGTACACGGGCGACCGTCTGCGCGCGACGCTCTGGTTGGAGGCGTTGCGCGGTACGGACGTCGCCATCGCCACGCCAAACGAAGTGCCGCGCGGCTCGCTCACATTCATTCGCGCCGCTTCGCGCATCCTGCGGCAACAGCTCCCCTGGCACACGCTCCTCGGCGCACGCGACTGGCGCGGTACGCTCGCCGATTCGGGTCCATTCGACACTGCGATCGTCCTGCTCACACGCGCCGATCCGTGGGCGTTTCAGGCGGCGCGCGCAGGGCGCTGGATCCTCGACGCCATCGACTCCGCTGCCGCCGGGATGATCGAGCGAACAAACGCATCGAGCGGCATCGCGCGTTTGTTCTGGAAGAGTGAAGCAAGCAAGGCGGAACGTCTCGAACGGGACGCCGCCGGGCGCTACGACGCGATCGTGACGGTGACGGCCGAGGAGCGGTTTGGCGTGAAAAACGTGGTGGTGCCGATCGGCATCGAGGTCTCCGAGCTCGGCGACGCGCCGCGCACGATGGACTTCGGTTTCTGGGGCCGCCTGGCCTACTTCGCGAACGAAGACGCGGTGCGCACACTCGTGATGCGAATCTGGCCGCGCATCCGCGCGCAAAAACCCGACGCGACCCTGTTCCTGGGCGGCGCCGACGCACCATCATGGATTCGCCGTCTGCACGGCCACGGCGGCATCACCGTCGAGTCGCCGATGCGGGATCGCAGCGCGACGCTGCGGCGCATTCGTGTGGCGCTGCTGCCGATCGCGTACGGCTCGGGCCAGTCGCTGAAGACGCTCGAAGCCGCGGAAGCAGGATGCGCGATCGCCGGTACGCCACTCGCGTTCCGCGGATGCGAAGAGCTCGCGTCCGCCGCCATCGTCGACGAAAACATCGACCGCCTCGCGCGTCGCGCCGTCGCGTTGCTCGATGACACGACTTCGGCATCGGAGCTGCGCGCGCGCGTGGCCCGTTTCTACTCCCACGCAATGACTCTCGCGCAAATGCGCGCGCTGGCAGGTGTCGCGTAATGCTGCGTCCGCGGTCGAATCGCCGTCTCCTGCGCACGCTCGGCACGATCCTCGGCGACGCGACCATCGGAGCCGCATGTCTCGCGGCCGCAGTGGCATTGCGGCGCAATGTCGAGATCCCGTTCACATCCACGTTGCTGCCGGCCGACAAGCTGCCGCTCGATCCGTGGTCGTTCGCACTCTTCGTCGTGCCGCTCGTGATCGCGCTCGCGTTGTGCGGCTTCTACACCGTGACCGCGTCGCCGCGGCATCGCCCCACGTTGCTTTTTGCGATCCCGCTGCAGATGGGCCTCATTGCCACTGCCGGCATGTTCGAGGAAGTCCTTTTGCCGAGTTCCGTGCTGGTGATGGTGGCCGCGTTCGAAGGCGCCGCCCTCGGATACTGGCGCCATCTTCTGAACACGCGCTGGGCACGGCGTATCGAGCGCGTTGTCCTGGTCGGGGATCCACACGATCTCGCCGCCGCGACCGCGGATCCGGTGGCGCTCGCACGCGCGCGCATCTCCATCGAAGCGATGGTGTCGCTCGACGATCCAGCCGCCCATCGCGTGATTGCGGACGCCGAGGAAGTCATCGACGTCTCGCCCATGCTCGATGAGCGCCGCAGACTCGAGCTGCTCCTGCTGCGCGGTCCGCGCGGTTTCTGCTTTCTCCCCTCGCACGGCGAAGCGCTCCTCGCCAGCGAACGCTTCCGCGTCCTCGGCGACCGTCCGCTCGCCGAAGTATCCATGCGCGGCGCGTACGGTGCGGGCGCGCTCGCGAAACGCATCTTCGATCTCACCGGCGCCGTGATTCTGCTGATCCTGGCGGCGCCGTTGCTGCTCACATCGGCGATCGTGATCCTGCTCTTCAACGGGCGGCCGGTGTTCCTGCGGCAGGAACGCGTGGGCTGCAACGGCCGCGGCTTCGGCATGTGGAAGCTCCGCACGATGCGTCCGAATGACGCGTTACATCGCGCCACCGAAGACGACGCACGCATGACCCGCCTCGGCCGTTTACTGCGCCGCTATCGCCTCGACGAGCTGCCGCAACTTTTCAACGTCGTGAGCGGCGACATGAGCCTCGTCGGTCCGCGTCCGGAGGTGGCGTCGATCAGCGACGAGATCACGTCACGGATGCCGGCGTTTGCGCTTCGTCTGTGCGCGAAACCAGGCCTCGCGGGACTGGCGCAGGTCTCGGCCGAATACGATCAGAGCGACGAGACGAAGCTCACGTACGACCTGCAATACCTCTGTTCGTGGTCGATCGCGCTCGATGTGCGCATCCTGATGCAGGCCCTGGCCACCGCGCTGGCAGGACGTGGTCTGTAAACTGTCGCGATGAACGCGGCGGATCGCCTTCGCAACATCGAGATCTCGCTCATCCGCCAGATCAACGCGCTCGCCACCCCCTACTCCGTCAACCTCGGTATCGGCGAGCCGAACGTCGTCCCCGACGAGCGTCTGCGCGAGATGGCGCAACGCGCGGCAACCACACCGTGGCAATACTCCGCGAACGCGGGTACGCCGTCGCTGCGCAAGAAGCTCTGCGCAGATACGCCATTCGATGCGAAAAGCGAAGTCTGCGTCACCGCGGGCACGCAGGAAGGCCTCTTCTCGATCTTCACCGCGTACGTGAATCCGGGCAATGAAGTGCTGGTGCCGAATCCTGGTTTCGTCGCGTACGCGACGCTGGCGAAGATCTGCGGCGCGACCGCGATCGGTTATGCGCTCGAGCCGCCGGACTGGCAGATCGATCTCGAAGCACTGCGCAAGAAACTCACGCCGAAGACGAAGCTGATCGTCGTCAACTCGCCATCGAACCCGCTCGGCGCGATCGTGCCCCGCGAAACACTGGCCGCGATTGCCGCGCTCGGACCGCTGGTCGTCAGCGACGAGGTCTATCGCGAGATCTACTACGACGAGCCGCCACCGTCGATGCTCGGCCTCGGCGAGAACGTCATCGTCGTCAACGGCCTCTCCAAGAGCCACGCAATGACCGGCCTGCGCCTCGGCTGGATCTTGGCGCGCGAAGCGATCCTGAAGCCGATCGTCACTGCGCATCAATACGTGGCCACGTGCGCGTCCGTGTTCTCGCAGGCGCTGGCGGAGATGATCCTCGACGATCCGGAGTGGAACGCGTCGTGGCTCGCGAACGTTCGCGAGCAGTTCGCAAAACAACGTGCGGCCGCGCTGTACGCCATTCATCACGAACTGGAGGCCGAAATCGCCGCGCCGGCGGGCGCGTTCTACGCCTTCGCGCCGGTGCCGTCATGCGACACGGTCCCGTTCGCGAAGACACTTGCGACCGATGCGGCGGTGCTCGTGATCCCTGGCGTCGCGTTCGGCTCGCGCGGTGAAGGCTTCATCCGGATCTCGTACGCGGCGCCGGTAGAGCAGATCACCGCGGGAATCGAACGGATCGGCCGGCACTTGCGAGTCCTGGAGACACGATGAAAAGATCGATCGCGTTCGCCGTTACCGCCGCGTTGCTCGCGTTGCCGACGCATGCACAGGACATGAGCCAGTGGAACCGCATCCTGCGCGCGTACTACAACCCCGCCCACGGCTTCGACTACAAAGCACTGAAAGCGCGCGACGCCGCCGCGCTGCAGACGCTCCGCCAGCAGCTCGGCCGCGTGAACGTCGCCGCGCTCACGCCAAAGCAACAGCTCGCGCACTGGATCAACGTCTACAACGTCAACACCGTCGCCACGATCGTCGAGCACTATCCGGTCGACTCGATCCGCGACATCTCCACCGACCCGATCATCCGCCTCAACGTGTTCAAGAAGGACCGCGTGCCGGTCGGCAATGCGAAGCTCTCTCTGGACGACATCGAGCACAAGAAAATTCGCGAGCCGTTCAAGGATGCGCGCATTCACTTCGCGATCAACTGCGCGGCGAAGAGCTGTCCGCCGATCCGTACCGAAGCGTTCACGGGCGACAAGCTCGACGCGCAACTCGACGCGCAGGCCCGCGCGTTTCTCACCGGTCCGCACGGCGCGCGCTTCAAACGCGACGGCGACACGCTGGTCATCACCGTCACGAAGATCATGGACTGGTTCGGCGACGACTTCGACGAATGGGGCGGCGGCAAAGCCGCGTTCATCCGCCGCTACGTGCCCGCCGACAAGCAACGGCTCATCGACGCCGCGAAGAAGATCGAGATCGAGTACGAGGACTACTCCTGGGATCTCAACGACTGGAAACGCTAACCAGCGTAACGAATCGCGCCCATAACTTCTCCGCGTCGAGCTTCGTGCACACGCGCACCCTGCGCGTGCCTTTGCCGAACTCCATCAGCGTGTTTGCGCGCATCCTTGCGGTCGTGTCCTCCATCGTCAGGCCATCCGGGTCGAGCGCATAGAGCGCTGCGATCAGGTCCGACATCGGGAACAGCAGCGTCCCTTTCTTCAGCAGCCGATGCCGGAACCAGCGCGCCGAGCCGCGACGCAGCTCTTCGCCGAGCGTTCCTTCGATCGCCTCGAGCTGATGCCGGCGAATGCTGAGCATGCGCACCACATCGAGCGGAAAAAATGTCAGGGGCAGCGATGACGCGAACACTTTGTGCGTCGCCTCTTTGTCTTGAGTCAGATTGAACTCGTGAGGCCAGAAGCCTGGCCACCGCCCGCGCGTCTTCAACATCGAGCCGATGATCATCACCTCGGACGCCGCCGTGGCCACCGCGACA
>Ga0196978_1000082_pt1 | contig 46428 bp, 36 predicted proteins | sample S3v_2013CmetaG_FD_155491 | JGI IMG/M metagenome (GOLD analysis project Ga0196978, IMG submission 155491) | Soil microbial communities from Anza Borrego desert, Southern California, United States - S3+v_20-13C | ecosystem: Environmental > Terrestrial > Soil > Desert | place: USA: California... | reverse complement strand
GATGTTCCGGCGCCGTGCCTGCATCAGGCCGCGCAGATAAATGCGGGCCTGTGAACCGCTTGCTCGCGTCCTCGTCACGAACAACGGATCGTACTCATCAAACGACGTATCAAAGCGCTTGACCACTTTTCCGAAAGTGGCAAAGCAGAATTAGAGACGCTCGAGGAGGCGTCCGATGGGTTCCGGGATCTCGACGATGCGGACAGCGCCATCCGCGTCGATCTCGACCGATGTGTCATCGAAATCGACCACGGCCGTGAGACTGATGAGACCTTCAATCGTCTGCGTGCGGCCGTGGCGTACGCGATCGAGAAACGCCTTCCCAAGTCCACGTGCCGCGCTCTGATGTTCCTGCAGCAACTCGGTCGTACGGCAAGATCGGTTCATATCCGATACGTGGATGACTTCATCAAGGATCTTCCGAATCATCCGCACCGAGAGTTCGTTCCTCCAGAGCTCGCCGCGTAGCGCCGCCCCGTACAATACGCGGCGCAGTGGAGAGGATGGGTATGGCGGAGATCTTGGCGGTTCGGGATGTGAGGAAGACGTTCGGGGACGTCCGGGCGGTGGATGGGGTCTCGTTCACCGTCCGGCGCGGCACGATCACGGGGCTGCTCGGGCGGAATGGTGCGGGGAAGACCACCACCATCCGGATGATCACCGGCATCTTCCTGCCTGACTCGGGCGACATTCAGTGGCTCGGCGACAAGGTCGGGGGTGGCGGGTATCGCGATCACATCGGCTACCTGCCCGAGGAACGCGGCCTTTACAAGCAGATGAAGGTCGTGGAGATGCTCCTGTTCCTCGCCGAGATCAAGGGTCGGCGCGGCAGTGACATCCGTCCCCGCATCGATCGCTGGCTCGAGCGCTTCGAGCTCACCGACAAGCGCGATGCGAAGGTCGAAGAGCTGTCGAAGGGCAACCAGCAGAAGGTGCAGCTCATCGGCACGCTGCTGCACGACCCCGATCTGATCATCCTCGACGAGCCGCAATCCGGACTCGATCCCGTGAACATGGTCATCGTCCGCCAGCTCCTGCACGACCTGCGCAACGAAGGGAAGACCATCCTCCTGTCCACACACATGATGGCCGAGGCGGAGAAGATGGCGGATGAGATCGTGCTGATTCATAGCGGACAGGTCGTGCTCAAAGGCACCCTCGACGAAGTGCGCGGCTCGTTCGGCAAGAACACCGTGCATCTCGAGTTCGACGGCGATGGCGCGTTCCTGCGCGAGCTGCCCAACGTCGCGCGCGCCTCGATCCTCAACAGCTCCGCGGAATTGAGCCTGACCGAAGGCGCCGATCCGCAACGCGTCCTCGAAGCGTGCATGCCCCGCGTCCGTGTGCGCCGGTTCGAGCTCGCCACTCCGTCGCTCGAGCAGATCTTCATCGCGAAGGTCGGCACCGAGACCCTGTCGCACGAGGTGACCCAGTGAACAAGATGTTCGTCGTGATGAAGCGCGAGTACCTGCAGGCGGTGCGGAAGAAGGTCTTCATCATCATGACCCTGCTCTTCCCGTTCCTCATGGCCGGCCTCATGATCCTGCCTGGCCTGATGATGGCCAAGGGCATGGGCAAAAAGCGCATCGCGGTGCTCGACGGCACCGGCCAACTGCAGCAGGCCTTCATCAATCGCGAAGAGACCGAAGAGGCCGTCGATCCGAAGCAGGAAGCGCGGAAAGCCATCGAAGGTGGCGGGCGCCGGCGCCTGCCGTCGCAGTTCACGATCGAATACGTGAACGAAGCCGGCAAGGACATCGACAAGGACTCCGCGGCCTACATGCAGCGGCTGACACGCGACAAGGAAGCGCCGGACAAGCTCGAAGGCGTGTTCGTCATCCCCGCGAAAGCGATGGACGACACCAAGACCACGCTTTCGTATTACAGCCGCGCCGCCACCGACTTCATCACCCAGGAGCGCCTCGGCCGCATCACCAATCGCGAGCTGCAGCGCATCCGTCTCGCGGCGAACGGAGTGCAGCCGGACCTCGTCGAGAATCTTTTGCAGGATCTCAGCGTCGACGCGGTGCAGCTCTCGCGCACCGGAGAAAAGAAAACCGGCGGCGAGCTCAATTTCATCGTTGCGTTCATCCTGGGCGCGCTGCTGATCATCCCGTCGTTCATCTATGGACAGGAAACGATGCGCGGCATCGTGCAGGAGAAGACCGATCGTGTCGTCGAAGTGCTGGTCTCCTCGGTCACTCCGATGGAGCTCCTCAGCGGCAAGATCCTCGGCATCGCGGCGGTGGGTCTCACGCAGATCACCGTGTGGTTGACGATGATGGGCCTCGCGGGCGCGTACGGTGCAGCCGTCGCCACGATGGCGGACATCAACCTCCGGCAGTTCGTCCGTCCGAGTGTCTTCGCGTACTTCGCGCTGTTCTTCCTCCTGGCGTACCTGACCTACGTCTGCGTCTACGCGATTGCCGGCGCGATCTGCAACTCGGACAAGGAAGCGCAGCAGTTCATCGCGCCGATCATGATGCTGATGATGGCCCCGTGGTTCCTGATGATGCCGATCATCATGAACCCCGATGCGCCGTTCGCGGTCGCGTTCTCGCTCGCGCCGGTGTTCGGCCCCATCACGATGTTCGTGCGGACGTCCGTGACCGAGCCGCCGCTGTGGCACATCCTCGTCTCCGTGGCCGTGTCCATCGCCACGATCGTGGCCTTCGCCTGGGTCACGGCGAAGATCTTCCGGATCGGCATCCTCTCGTACGGAAAGCGGCCGACGCTCCCCGAGCTGATGAAGTGGATTCGCGTCGCGTGAGCGCCTGCTATGATCCCCCGCTCAGCAGTTGAAATGAGGGTAGGGGGCTCGCATGCAGGAACCCAGAACGCTCAACGACATCTTTGAAGTCACGTCGAACATCGATCGCCCCGCGATCATGAAGTACAAGAGCGGCGACCGGTGGCTGGACGTGACCGTGCCCGAGTTTCGCGACAAGGTCCGCTGGCTGGCGACCGCGCTGCACGAGATGGGCGTGAAGCCCGGCGACCGCGTGGCCATCCTCTCGGAGAATCGCCCCGAATGGACCATCAGCGATTTCGCCATCCTTTGCGCGTCGGCCGTCACCGTTCCGGTCTATCCGACGCTCCTCGGCTGGCAGATCGAATACATCCTCAACGACGCCGGCACGGTCGCGCTGATCTGCTCGAATCAGGAACAGCTCGACAAAGTAGCGGAGATCCGGTCGCACGTACCCTGTCTCAACAACGTCATCGTCTGCGATCCACCCGCGAACAAGCCGGCGGATGTGTTGACGTTCGATGACGTCGTCGAACGCGGCAAGAAGTTCGAAGCGACGCACGGACGGAAGTGGTTCGACGAGTCGCGCAACTCGCGCAAGCCCGACGATCTCGCGACGCTCGTCTACACCTCGGGCACGACCGGCAATCCGAAGGGCGCGATGCTCACGCACGGCAACATCACCAGCAACACCGTGACAGTGCGCGAGTTCGTCCCGATCCGCCCCGGCGACGTAGCGCTCTCGATCCTGCCGCTCTCGCACATCCTCGAGCGCATGGTCGACTTCCTCTATCTCTACAAAGGCGGCTGTATCGCCTACGCCGAGAACGTCAACAAAGTCGCCGACAACCTCGGCGAGGTGAAACCGGACTACTTCGCCGCGGTGCCGCGCCTCTTCGAAAAGATGCGCGCGCGCGTGATGGACAACGTTGCGGCCGCGCCGCCTGCCCGGCAGAAGATCTTCCACTGGGCGCTGAAAGTGGCCGAAGAGCGGCTGCCGTATCGCGTCGAGAACAAGCCGCTGCCGCTCGGCCTCAAGCTGAAATCGGCGATCGCCGACAAGCTCGTCTTCAGCAAGATCATCGCGCGCCTCGGCGGAAACGTGAAATTCGTCGTCTCCGGCGGTGCGCCTCTCTCCGCGGAGCTGGCCGCGTTCTTCATCGGCGCGGGCGTCGAGATCCTGGAGGGCTACGGCCTCACCGAGACCTCGCCCGTCATCGCCGTGAATCGTCCTGACGCGCGCCGCATCGGCACCGTCGGTCCGATCATCCCGGGCATCGAAGTGAAGATCGCGGCTGACGGCGAGATCCTCTCGCGCGGCCCGCACATCATGAAGGGTTACTGGAACAATCCCGAGGCGACCGCCGCGGCCATCGACGCGGACGGCTGGTTCCACACCGGTGACATCGGCGAGATCGACAAGGACGGTTTCCTCAAGATCACCGATCGCAAGAAGGACATCATCATCAACGCGTACGGCAAGAACATCGCGCCGCAGCCGATCGAGGCGCTGCTCAAGAGCTCTCCGTATGTCGGCACGCCGGTGCTGATCGGCGATCGCCGCAAGTACCTTTCCGCGCTGATCGTCCCCAATTTCGAGAAGCTCCAGCGCGAAGCCGCCGCACTCGGCGTCAACGCGAATACGCCCGAGGAGCTCGTGGCGGATTCGCGCGTGAAGGCACTGATTCAGGGCGAGCTCGACCGCTTCAACAAGAACCTGGACCGGCAGGAAAAGATCCGCAAGTTCGCACTGCTGCCGCGCGACTTCACCATTGACGAGGACGAGATCACTCCGTCGCTGAAAGTGAAGCGGAAGAACATCGACAAGAAGTACAAGAGCGTCATCGACCAGATGTATGTCGATGAGAACTCTGTGGACGTGTCATGACCTCAGTCGCCGCACAACCGCAGACCGCCTCGAAAGCGTTCGTCATCGAACGCCAGGGCGATCTCGCGATTCTCTGGTTCGACCTTCCCGGCGAGAAGGTCAACAAGTTTTCTTCCGCGGTGCTGCGCGAGCTCTCCGCGACTCTGGATCATTTCGCATCGTCGTCGGACGTGAAGAAAATCATCATCGCGTCGCGGAAGCCGGGCATCTACATCGCCGGCGCGGACGTCACCGAGTTCACCACGGTCAGCGGCGCGGAGCAGGCGAAGGAGTACGTCCGGCTCGGCCAGGACGTCTTCACCAAGCTCGCGAAACTGCCGCAAACCACTGTCGCCGCGATCGACGGCGCGTGTCTCGGCGGCGGATGCGAGATGGCCATCAGTTGCGACTGGCGGGTGATGGCCGACTCGCCGCGCTCGCAGATCGGGTTGCCCGAGGTGAAGCTGGGGATCTTTCCGGCCTGGGGCGGGACCAGCAAACTGCCGCGTCTCATCGGACTGCCTGCGGCGCTCGACATCATCCTGAACGGCAAAGCGCTCGATGCGCGGCGCGCGAAGAAAGCGGGTCTCGTCGACGAGATTGTCGAGCCCGGAATCCTGCTCGATATCGCGAAGAAATTCGCCGATCGCGGCAAGAGAAAGAAAAAATCCGGCCGCACGAAGTTTTACGTCGAAGGCAATCCGCTCGCACGCTCGCTGATCTTCAGCAAAGCGCGGAAAGCGGTGCTGGCGCAAACGAAAGGTCACTACCCGGCGCCGCTCAAAGCGATCGAAGTGATGGACTACGCGATGTCGGCGGGCGTCGAGCGCGGCATGGCCCGCGAGGCCGACGAAGCCGCGGCGCTGGTGAACAACGAAGTCGCGCAGAACCTGGTGCGCCTCTTCTTTCAGATGGAAGAGTCGAAGAAGGACCCGTACTCCGCGAAGCCGCGCGACATCGCGAACGTCGGCGTGCTCGGCGCGGGCGTCATGGGCGGCGGCATCGCCCAGATCGTGGTGGACAAGACCGACGCCGACGTGCGCATGCGCGACATCGCCATGAAAGCGATCGGCGGCGGCATGAAGGCGGCCGCGAAGATCTGGAAGAAGAAAGTCGAGCGCCGTCGCATGACGCGCGGCGAGATGCAGCGCAAGCTCGCGCGGATCACAGGCACCACCGACTGGAGCGGTTTCCGCCGCGCCGACGTCGTCATCGAGGCCGTCGTCGAGAACGTGCAGATCAAGCGGCAGGTGCTCGCCGAGTTTGAAGGTCTCGCCAAGCCGGGCGCGATCTTCGCCACGAACACTTCCACGATTCCCATCACGAGGATTGCGGCCGAGGCGAAACATCCGGAGAACGTGGTCGGGATGCATTTCTTCAATCCCGTCGACCGCATGCCGCTCGTCGAGATCATCCGCGGCGAGAAGACCTCCGATATCGCGATGGTCACGACCGCGGCACTCGCGCGCAAGCTCGGCAAGACCGTCGTCTACTGCAACGACGGACCGGGCTTCGTCGTCAACCGCATCCTCGGCCCGTACATGAACGAGTCCGGCTTCCTGCTCCAGGAAGGCAACACCATCGAGTCGCTCGACAAAGCGATGGTCGACTTCGGCATGCCGATGGGACCGATGGCGCTCCTCGATGAAGTGGGCATCGACGTCGCAGCGAAAGTTGCGGGCATCCTGACGGAAGCGTTTGGCGAGCGAATGGAAAAATCGACCGTCGTCGAGAAGTTGTACGCCGACGGCCGGCACGGCAAGAAGAATGGCAAAGGCCTCTACCTCTACAAAGACGGCAAGCGCCTCGGATCCGACACAAGCGTCTACAAAGTCCTCGGCATCGCGAATCCGCACCCGGCGGATGAGAAAGCGGTCGTCGAGCGGATGGTGCTGGCGATGATCAACGAGGCCGTGCTGATTCTCGACGAGAAGATCGTGGCCTCGGCGGGCGAGCTCGATCTGGCCATGATCATGGGCACCGGCTTTCCGCCGTTCCGCGGCGGCCTGCTGCGGTACGCCGACGCGCTCGGAGTGCCGTACATCCTCGCGCGACTCGATGAGCTTTCCTCGCGCGTCGGCCCGCGCTTCCGCCCGAACGAACCGCTCAAGCGCCTGGCCAGCCGCGACGGGAAGTTCTATCAGACGTACGCGCGTTCGTAGGCGAGTTTGCGTGGTGCTACAACCCCTCATCCGCCTTCGGCACCTTCTCCGCTCGCGAGGGGAGAAGGAGAGTTGGCTTCGTTAGCCTTCTCCCCTTCGCGAGGGGAGAAGGTGCAGCGCACACTGCTCATCACGATCGCCGTCGTTTGCGCCGCGACGCGCTTCCTCGCGTATGCGCGCTCGGTGTGGGATTGGGACGAGGCGCTCTTCACGATGGCGATGCGCGACTACGACGTCACGCTCCATCATCCGCATCCACCCGGGTTCCCAGTCTTCATCGCCATGGCGCGCATTGCGAGGCTGGTCATTCCGGACGACTTTCGCGCGTTGCAGAGCATCAACCTCATCGCGGCGATGCTGGTGTTCCCCGCCATCTATCTTTTCGCGCGCGAGTTGCGACTCGGCTTCAAGACGAGCGTGATGGCGGGTGCGTTGTTCGCGTTCTTTCCGAATGTCTGGTTCTTCGGCGGCGGCGCGTTCAGCGACATCCCCTCGATCGTGCTGGTGCTCTTCGCGGTCACGTTTCTCTTTCGTGGCGCACACGATCGCAAGTCGTACTTCATCGGCACGCTGCTGCTCGCGCTCGCGATCGGCATCCGTCCGCAGAACTTTCTCCTCGGACTCTTTCCCGGTCTCTACGCGACGCGCAAACGGCGTCCGCTCGAGATCCTCGCCGCGTTCCTGCTCGGCGTGATCGTGGTTGGCGCCGCGTACGGCGGTGCGATTTACGCGACAGGGGACAGCGACGCGTACTTTCGCGTCGTGCGCGAGCATGGCGACTACATCTCGCGCGTCGATTCGTACCGCAGTCCCGATCGTCCGCCGCTGTGGCGCATCGCGGACCGTTTCTTCATCAAGCAGTACCAGTCGCCGGTGCTGAGCATCATCGCGTCGATCTTCGCGATCGTCTCGATCGGCGGTGCGATCCGCCAACGCGACCGCGCGATGTTGTGGAACGCGCTGACGTTCCTGCCGTTCGCGCTCGTCGCGTGGGCGATGCTCGATCGCTTCAGCATCAGCCGCTTCTCGATCGGCTATCAGCCGATGTTCGCGTTGTTCGTCGCGGACGGCATCCGCCGTGCCGCGGGCGAGCGGCGCTGGCTTGCTCCCGCGCTCGCGTCCGCGCTCATTCTCGGCTTCGTCCTCTACACGTTGCCTGCTCTCACCACCGTGCGGAACGAAGTTGCCCCTTCGATCCTGGCTGCGCGTGCCGTGCAAGAGCACGTCGATCCGACGCGCGAGCATCTCTTCGTCGGCCACACCATGACCGCGTTCATGGATCTCGTGTTGCCCGGCTTCCCGTACACGCGCGTCATCGACGATCGCGCGTTGCCGCTGACGCCGCCGCACCAGCAGCCGTGGCTGCTCGCGGAGATCACCGAGACGAAGCCCGAAGGATTTCTTTTCCGCCGCGCGCGCGGCAGTCTCTGGAACATCGCGCGGCGGCACTACTTCGAGATCAAGCTACAGCCGATGCGCGACCTGCCGCGTTTCCTCTCGGGCTGGTACTCGGCCGAGGCGGTGGGCGTCGACGAATCGCGCTGGATGCGCAGGCACTCGGTGACGCTGCTGCCTCCCGCGAACGGCCGCACGCTGCTGCGCATGCACATGGGATTGCCCGCGGAAGTGATGTCGCAGAATCCGCTGATCACCGTGAAGCTCAACGGCCGCATCATCGAAGAGTTCCGCACCACCTCCGGTTATCTCGAGCGCGACTATCGCGTCACGCCCGCGCCGCGCCGACTGCCGAACGTGCTCGAGCTCTCGATCGACAAAAGCGTCACGCCGCCCGATGACGGACGTGAGCTCGGACTGCGCTTGCGTTTCCTGGCCTGGGGCCCGGCGTGACGACTCGAAAACTATGATATGGATTCACGCATGACTCTGACTGCCGAACAGCGCCAGGTCGACATCATCGACCGGCTGGCTGCGGAAGCACGACGACGCGTTCCCGCCGAACAGGCCGAGAGCGTCGAGAATTTTGTCCGCCGCTACTTCGCCAACGTCGCTCCCGACGACGTCATCTATACCTCGCTCGACACCCTCCTCGGCGGCGCGCTGTCGCTGTGGGAATTCGGCGCGCAACGCACGCCCGGCAAGCCCAAGGTCCGCCTTTTCAATCCGATGCAGGCTGCCAACGGTTGGGAAACGGAGCACACGGTCGTCGAGATCGTGAACGACGATATGCCGTTCCTCGTCGACTCCGTGACCGCCGAGATCCGCCGCCGCGACCGGCAGATCCACCTGCTGCTGCATCCCGTCATCCGTACGCGCCGCGATGCGAACGGCAATCGCATCGCCGTCACCGACACGCTGGCCGCGCCGACCGACGCCGTCGTCGAGTCCTACATGCACGTCGAGATCGATCAGGAAACCGAGCCGTCCGAGCTCGAGTCGATCCGCGCGTCGCTCGAACAGATCTTCAATGAAGTTGCGCTGGCCGTCGCCGACTGGCGCAAGATGCGCGCGTCGCTCAAAGCCGACGTCGAAGAGCTCGAGACCGCGAAGCTGCCGATGCCGGCGGAGGAAGTCAACGAAGCGAAAGCGTTCCTGCGCTGGCTCGACGACGGCAACTTCATTTTCCTCGGCCATCGCCGCTACACCTTCGACACGCGCCAGGGCAACGACTATCTCCGCCCCGTGCCGGAGACCGGCATGGGCATCCTGCGCAGCATCCGTCCCGAGTCCATCGAGCGCGGCGATCGTCCGCTGTCGGCGGAGTTCAGCCAGTACGCGCGCCGCAAGGACCTGATCATCATCACCAAGGCGAACAGCCGCAGCCGCATCCATCGCCGCGTACCGATGGACCGCATCGGCATCAAGCGTTACGACGATCAGGGGAACCTCATCGGCGAGGACCGTTTCCTCGGCCTCTTCACCTCCGCCGCGTACAGCCGCAGCGTGCGCGACATCCCGATGCTGCGCCTCAAGGCGTCGCGCGCGCTCGATCGCGCCGGCCTCGACCCGCACTCGCACAACGGCAAGGCGCTGGTCGACATCCTGGAGACCTTCCCGCGCGACGAGTTTTTCCAGATCACCGATCAGGAGCTCTTCGACATTTCCCGCGGCGTGCTCCTCCTGCAGGAGCGCCAGCGCGTCGCTCTCTTCACGCGTACCGACGTCTTCGGCCGCTTCGTTGCCTGCTACGTGTATGTCCCGCGCGATCGCTACACGGAAGAGTTCAAGGACAAGACGCGGCAGGTGCTCGAGGAAGCGTTCAGCGGACGCGACACCGAAGTGTACGATCACATCACGACGTCAGCGCTCGCGCGGGGGTTGTTCATCGTACGCACCACCCCAGGCCTCATCCCCGAGGTGGATATCCGCCGCGTGGAAGCGATCATCGGCGATGCGGCGCGCACGTGGAGCGATCGCCTGCTCGACACGCTCACGGCCGCGCAGGGCGAAGAGATCGGCATCGATCTTCATAAACGCTACAAGAAGGCGTTCCCGACCGCGTATGCGGAACGCTTCTCGGCCGATGCCGCGCTGTACGACGTCGGACATGTCGAGAACGTACTCGCCACCGGTGAGCTGGTGGTCGATCTCTACCGCCATCGCAGCGACTCGCGTGAGTTCCACTGCAAGATCATTCACTCCGGCCCGACGGTGCCGCTCTCCGAGATCATGCCGCGCCTCGAGAACATGGGTCTCAAGGTGCTGCGCGAAGTGCCGTACGAAGTGCAGCCGCTCGGCGTCACGCAGGTCGTGCGCATCCGTGACTTCAGCCTCGACGCCGAGGGCATGCAGGACGATCTGAGCGGCGTGAAGGAGAAGTTCCAGAAAGCGTTCGTCCGCATCTGGAATCGCGAAGCGGAGAACGACGGCTTCAATCGCCTGGTCCTGGGCGCGGAGCTGGAGTGGGATGAAGTGGTGATCCTGCGCGCGTACGCGAAGTACCTGCGCCAGGTCGGTGTCGCGCTGAGCGAGGCGTACATCCAGCAGACGCTGGCGCGCCATCCGGGAATCACGCGCCACATCGTCCAGCTCTTCACCAACTACTTCGATCCCGCCATCGGCGACGCCGGCATGGGCCGCAAGGGCGCATCGCTCGGCATTCGTTCGCAGATCGAAGACGCGCTCGAGCAGGTCAAGAATCCCGATGAAGATCGCATCCTGCGCTTGTACGTCGGCCTGATCGAGGCCACGCTGCGCACGAACTACTTCCAGCGTGACGCGTGCGGAAATCGCAAGCTGTACGTTTCGTTCAAGCTCGACTCGAAACAGGTGCCGGAGCTGCCGGAGCCGCGGCCGATGTTCGAGATCTTCGTGTACGCGCCGTGGATGGAAGGCATCCATCTGCGCGGCGGCAAGGTCGCGCGCGGCGGCCTGCGCTGGTCCGATCGCCGCGAAGACTTCCGCACCGAGATCCTCGGCCTCATGAAAGCGCAGATGGTCAAGAACGTCGTCATCGTGCCGATGGGCTCGAAGGGCGGCTTCGTGGTGAAGAACCCATCGGCCGATCGCGCGGCGTACCAGCAGGAAGGCATCGAGTCCTACAAGACGCTGCTGCGCGGCATGCTCGACATCACCGACAACCTGCGCGGCGATGAAGTGATCCGCCCGCGCGACGTCGTGCGCCGCGATCAGGACGATCCATACCTCGTCGTCGCCGCCGATAAAGGCACCGCGACATTCTCCGATCTCGCGAATTCCATCTCCGCCGAGTACGACTTCTGGCTGGGCGACGCATTCGCGTCAGGCGGCTCCGCGGGCTACGACCACAAGGGCATGGGCATCACCGCGCGCGGCGGATGGGAAGCGGTCAAGCGCCACTTCCGCGAGCTCGGCATCGACACGCAAAGCGAAGACTTCACGGTCGTCGGCGTCGGCGACATGGCCGGCGACGTGTTCGGCAACGCCATGCTGCTCTCGCCGCACATCAAACTGCAGGCGGTCTTCAACTACTCGCACATCTTCATCGACCCGACTCCCGATCCCGCGGTCAGCTTCGCGGAGCGGCAGCGGATGTTCGATAACCGCCTCAACTGGAACGGCTACAACGCCGAGCTGATCTCGCAGGGCGGCGGCGTGTTCGAGCGCAGCGCGAAGACGCTCACGATCTCCGAAGAGATCCAGCGCCTGCTCGACATCCCGAAGAAAGTCGTGACGCCGGCGGAGTTGATGCGCGCCATTCTCCTCGCGCGCGCGGACCTGCTGTGGCTCGGCGGCATCGGCACGTACGTCAAGGCGAGCTGGGAAGATCACGCCGCGGCGCGCGACCGCGCGAATGACGCCATCCGCGTCGACGGCAACGAGCTCCGCGTCCGCGTCGTCGGCGAAGGCGCCAACCTCGGCTTCACGCAACGCGGCCGCATCGAATATGCGATGACCGGCGGCCGCATCAACACCGACGCCATCGACAACTCGGCCGGCGTCGATACATCCGACCACGAGGTGAACATCAAGATCGCGCTCAACGACGCGATCGCTCGCGGCGAGCTCTCCGGCATCGAAGAGCGCAACCGCATCCTCGCGGAGATGACCGGCGACGTCGCGAATCTCGTGCTGCGCGACAACTACGAGCAGACCGAGGCGATCTCCATCACGCATGCTCTCGGCGAGTCGCTGCTCGACACGCAGGCCCGCTTCATGCGCGGCCTCGAGAAGATGGGCAAGCTCGATCGCGCCATCGAGGGACTGCCCGACGACGAGACCATCGCCGAGCGGCACACGCAGGGCATCGGCCTCACCCGTCCGGAGATCGCGGTGCTGCTCGCGTACGCGAAGATGGTGCTGTTCGAAGATCTGGTGAAGACCGATCTCCCGGACGATCCGCAGCTCGCCGACGATCTCGTGCTCTATTTCCCGGAGCTGCTGCGCGTGCGCTTCCGCGCCGCCATCGAGCGTCACCGGTTGCGCCGCGAGATCATCGCCACGGTCGTCACGAACGCGATGATCAATCGCGTGCGGCCGACGTTCGCGTGGCAGATGTGCGATGAAACGGGCAAAGGCTATCCGGACATCGCGCGCGCGTTCATCATCATGCGCGACTCATTCGACCTCCGCACGATCTGGGCGGAGATCGAAGCGCTCGACAACAAACTGCCCGCGCGCGTGCAGCTCGACATGATGATTGCCGTCGCGAGCTTGCTCGAGCGCGCCATCCTCTGGCTGCTGCGCAGCAGTTACGAGAAGCTCGACATCGCCGCGTACGTGAGCGAGTTCCAGCCGCGCATCGCCGCGATCCAGGAGAATCTCGAGAAGGTGCTGCCCGCCTCGATGCTCAGCCGCGTGCGCATTCGCGAGGTGGAGCTGACCGAAGACGGGATTCCGGAATCGCTCGCGCGGCGCGTGGCCAGTCTCGATGTGATGACGTCGGCGATGGACATCATCCGCATCGCGCGCACCGATGCCGCGCACGGCGTGGAAGATGTTGCTCGCGTGTATTTCGGCGTGGGCGAGCGCTTCAGTCTCGATCGCCTGCGTATCGCCAGCCAGAGTATCGCCGCGGAGACGCCGTGGCAGAAGACCGCGCTGTCGACGCTGGTCGAGGATCTGTACGGCTACCAGAGCATGCTTGCCTCGCGCGTGATCGAATCGAACGGAAGCGATCCGGTCGAAACGTGGCTCGCGCAAAGACCGCGCGTCGTGGAGCGTGTGGATCAGACCATCCACGATTTCCGCGCGTCGACGACGGTCGATCTGGCCATGCTCGCGGTTGCAAGCAGGCAGTTGCGCACCCTCGTCGAGTCGTAACCCCCAAAATCTGGAGCGACGGGCTCTCAGCCCGTCGACAGGATACGGTCGACGGGCTGAGAGCCCGTCGCTCCAGTCTCCTGAATGCCCACCAACGTCACGTCCACCCACCCGGCCTTGCGGCAGTCGTCGATCACGCTCATCACCTCGCCGTACTCCACGCGCTTATCGGCGCGCACTGCAATCGGCCGCGAAGCATCCGTCGCGCGCATCCGCACGAGCGCCGACGGGACCTCGTCGCGCCGCATCACCGATGTGCCCAGGTAGACGGTGCCGTCTTCCTTGACCGTGATGGGAAGGACGCGGTCCGCGACCGCCGTGGTGCTCGACGTGCTCGGCAGCTTCACGTCGACGCCGTTGACCATCGTCGGCAGCACCACCATGAAGATGATGAGCAGCACCAGGCAGACGTCGACGAGGGGAGTGACGTTGATGTCCGAATTCATCGTTGCTTTGGTCATGGCTCGCATGCCGGTTGGACACCGCACGTGCGATTCGCGAAACCGTTGTTAACCTGCGCCTTTCCCGTGCGTCTATAGCTGCATGCTCAACGCACTCATCCTCGCCGCTGCACTCACCACGCTCGATGCGCCCATCGAGCAGGCCATGCGCGATGCGAACGCCACAAAGTTCGCCATCGCGGTCGTGCAGGACGACAAGGTCATCTACCAGCGGACGTTCGGCGCGACGAACGAGACTCCGTTCTACCTCGCGTCTGTCCCGAAATCATTGACGGCGCTGACGGCACGGCTGCTCGCGCACGAGAAGAAGCTCGACCTCGACGCGCCGCTCACGACCACGCTGCCGCAACTAAAGCTGCCGCCGCCGCTCGACCCCGCACGCATGAGCGTCCGCGATCTCCTCACGCACCGCCTCGGCTTCACGAACGATGGCGCGATCTGGCGGACCTCCTTCTCGGGCGACTGGACCGGCGAACAGCTCTTCAAGATCCTCGAGCGTCACACCGTCGTCACGCCGCGCGTCTTCACCTACGACAACCTCGGCTACAACCTCGCCGCATTCGCAGTCGAGCATGCAGCGAAGGAGCCGTGGGCGAACGTGCTCTCGTCACGCGTGCTCGCGCCGCTGTCGATGACTCACACGACCTCCACGCCATGCATTTCGACCAAGAGTGCGCGCACGATGAACCGCGGTTCCGGCGGTCTCTGCTCGTCGATCGACGACATGACGCGCTGGCTGCGCGTGAACATGACCGATGGCGTGTTCGACGGCAAACGCGTTTTCCCATTGGCCGTGATGCGCGAAATCCATTCGCCGCAGATCAGCCTGCAGCGCAAGTTCGGACGCCTCGATCGCTACGCCTATGGCCTGGGCTGGTATCACGCCGACTACCAGGGCGATGTCGTCATCCATCACTTCGGCAGCTATCCCGGCGCGTGGGCGCACGTGTCGTGGATGCCCGATCGCAGGATCGGCATCGTCACGCTTGCGAACGCGTACAACCCGCTGCCCGACGTCGTGGCCATGCTCGCGTACGACACGCTCCTCGGCCGCGACACCGCGCGCACGCAGTTCGATGAGGACATGAAGAAGATCCGCGAGCGTCTCGCGTCACGTCCGCAGCGCAACGCGGAGCTCGAAAAGAAGATCGCCTCGGAAGTGGGGGACAGCGATCGCACACTCGGTTCCTACGCGGGCACATACGTCGACGAAGCGCTCGGCACGATGATCGTGCGCGAGCAAAATGGCGAGCTGCACGCGACGATGGGCGATCGCAGCGGACGCCTCATCCGCGCGCGCGGCGATGCGTTTTACGTGCAGTGGTATTCGGACGATGGGCCCGATCGCGTGACGTTCACGGCGGACGCGCTGAAATGGATGGATCGCGAGCTGAAACGGAACGCGGGCGTCCCGCCGGCTGAGTAGGCGGCGTCCCGCCGCAGTTCTCCGACGCGACGGGAGCGAGACGCTCCCTGCTCAGCCGGCGAGGACGCCGGCGTTCCGGTCCGCCATCGGGCCCCGCGTTTTCGCGTCGATCGAGTCGCGAAAGAGCCCGAACAGCATGCCCTGCTTGCGGAACGTTTCGCGTCCGTAGATCGGGTTGTACTTGAGGTACACGCCGAGGCGGAACGGTGAGCTGAGATGCGTCTTCCAGTCCCACATCCGCTGGAAGATCGCCCGCGGCGTGTTCCAGTGCGAGCGGCAGTGCCAGCAAGCGGCGGTCAGCTCGTCCGGCGTCATGTTCTTCGGCACGAACGCCGCGTGGTTGAAACGGTACTGGGGATGTAGCCACCACTTGCCGTCCCAGAGCAAGCGTCCCTCGCGCTGCATGCGCGCGTGGAACGCGGTGTTCGGGTACGGCATGAGGATGTTGTAAGCCGCGAAGCAGAACTTGTTCTCCATCGCGAAGTCGTGCGTCGCCTTGATCGATTCGACGGTGTCATGATCGTGCCCGAGCGTGAACGCGGCCCACGTCTGCAGGTGATGATTGCGCAGGATCTGGCAACGCGCTGCGTAGTTGTCCCACGCGCTGCCTTTCTTCAGGTTCGGCGCCTTGCGCATCCCTTTGATGTTGCGCGGATCGAGCGACTCGAACCCGATCACGTTGCCGACGCAGCCGCTCTCCTCGAGCAGCTCCATCAGCTCGGGATCGTCGGTCATGTCGATCGATGCCTGCGACACCCAGCGGATGCGCATCGGGATCAGCTCGCGCAGGAACAACTTCGCGGCCGTGTGATTGGAGAGGAAGTTGTCGTCGACGAAGAAGACGAACTTGCGCTCCTGCGCCTCGATCTCGTCGAGGATGTCGCGCGTCTTGCGCACGAAGTGGCTGTGATTGAAGTACGCGCTGATCGCGCAGAAGTCGCAGCGGAAGCGGCAACCGCGCGAGAATTGCATCAGCGTTACCGGCAGATATCCCTTGCCCTTGAACAGATCGCGTCGCGGCTTCACGCCGCCCGGTTGCGGCTCGCCGAGTGTTCCGCGATACACACGGCGCAACTGACCCTCGCGCGCGTCGGCGACGACTGCACCCCAGACGCCTTCCGCATCGCCGATCACGATGGCGTCGGCGTGTTCCATCGCTTCTGCAGGCGCGAGCGTCGGATGAAAGCCGCCGAGGACGACCGGCACGCCGCGCTGCCGGTATTCGGCCGCGATCTCGTAGGCACGGCGCGCGGTGTAGATCTCGACGGTGATCGCGGCGAGATCGGTCTCCTCGTCGTATGGGATGGTTTCGATGCGATCGTCGTACAGCACGCATTCGACGTCCGGCGGCGTGAGACCGGCGAGCACGCCGAGCTGCAGCGGCTCCATCCGGCCTTCGTCGACGTAGAGGCTGTGCTCGAGCCGGCCGATGTTCGGCTTGATGAACGCGACTTTCACGCGCGGATCTCCGCGAGCTCGAGTACCGCGGGACTGCCGAGCGCTTGTCCCTGTTTCGCGTGAATCTCGCGATGCGAGACGAAGTTCGTCGCGAGATACAAACCGAGGCGATAAGGATTGCGCGCGTTCGTGGTCGGCGCGAGCGCGCGCCGCGCGATGGAGCTGTACGCGTTGAACAGACTGCGCACGCGATAACAACCTTCCGTCAGCTCGTCCGCGGTCATGCCTTTCGGACGGAACGTCGCCGCGCCATAGCGATACGACGGGTCGAGCCACCACCGGTCATACAGCAACCGCCCCTCGGATTTCAGCCGCTCGTACAAACGCGACCCGGGTGTCGGCGTGAGCGGATTGAAGTTGCCGAGGAAGAAGCGGTTCTCGATCGCGAACTCCACGGTCGCATCGAACGATTCGCGCGTGTCGTCGTCGTAGCCGAACACGAACGTGCCATAGATCATGATCCCGGCGTCCTGCAGGATGCGGATCGCGGTCGGGTAGTCGTGCCAGCGCAGGTTCCAGTCCTTCTTCATCTGGTGCAGGTTCTTCGGATTCAGCGATTCGAACCCGACCACGGCGGTCGTGCAGCCGCTCTTCTCCATGAGCCGCATCAACTCGGCGTCGCGCGTGACGTCGATCGAGACCTGACAGGACCACCGGATCTTCAGCGGGATCAGCGCCGCGAAGAGCTCTTTCGCTTTGGGGATGTCGACGAAGATGTTGTCGTCGACGATGAAGATGTAGCGGCGGTCGGCCCGCTCGATCTCTTCGACGACGTCGCGAACGGGTCGCTGCCGCAGGTTCGATCCGTAGAACGCGCGGATCGAGCAGAACTCGCAGTTGTAGCGGCAGCCGCGGCCGTACTGGATCATCGTCGCGGGCGCGTAGCGCTTTCCGCGGAAGATTGTGCGATCGGGCTTCAGTCCGGCGAGTGGCCCGAAGCCGTCCGCGCTGTAGCGCTGCTGCAGTCGTCCGTGGCGTGCATCTTCGACAACGCGCGGCCAGACTTCTTCGGCATCGCCCATGACAACGGCGTCGGCGAAGTGCAGCGCTTCGTCGGGCAGGAACGTCGCGTGATAGCCGCCCATGATGACGCGGACGCCGCGCGCACGGAACTCGTTCGCGATCTGGTACGCGCGCCGCGCCGTGAAGGTCTCGACAGTCATCGCCACGAGGTCCGTCGGCTCGTCGTACGGGATCGGCTCGAGCCGCTCGTCGTAGAACGCGACGTCGACGTCAGGCGGCGTGAGGCTCTTCAGGATCGCGAAGGCGAGAGGCTCCATCGCATCGCCCGACCGTCTCTCGTAGAGGTTCGGACGAACGAAGGTGAGCTTCATGCGCGATCACTCCTGGAACGCTTCTCCGAGGACGTTGGCGAATGCTTCGACGCTGGTGTCGCCGACGCGATAGACCTCTTCGGGCAACTCGTAGCGAAAGATGACCCGGCCGTTTTTCTCGACGGTGGCCTGCGCGCCGCGGCGTTTGCGGCCCGCGCCGGCGCGCGCGTGGATGCCGGTGAAGCGGATCACCACGTCGGCCTCTCCCTCGAAGTTGATGCTCGGAAATTGTTCGCGCAGCGCACGCGCGAGCTCGGCAGTGTTTCCGCCGGCCCGCAGCGCGACCGTCGTGGTTCCGCGCAGCTCGCGACGCAGTACGGCCAGGGCGCGATCGTTGGCATCGCCGTCACCGCCGTCGCGATAGGTCGCAGCGCGGCTGAACGCGGGAACAGACGGCTCGGCTGGCATTTGCTCTTCTTCGACAGGAGCTGGTCGCGGCTCGACTGGCCGCGCTTGTTGGCGCGGACGCGGACGGGCCGGCGGGGGGATCGGCGCGATCTGCGCGACGGTTGCGGTGACTGGCGGCGTGGTCGTCGTGATCGATGGAACGGTCATCGTAATCGGCGCGGAGAGTTGCGTGGAATCGGCGGTCGCGCTCGTGACCGTGACCGACGCTTCCGCGACCTGCGGCGGCTGTGTCGTGGTCGCCGGTGTCGTCTGCGTTGCCGGCGCAGCGGTCGTCGTCGTTTCCGGCAACTGCACGATCGAGCCGGTGCGTTTCTGTCGCGGCATCAACAGAAGCGCTGCCACTGCGACGGCGATCAGCAGGACGAAGCCGACGACGTACATCGGATTCACGCCCGCGCGCAGCTTCGGCGGCGGCGGAGGAGCGGCTTGCGGGATCGGCGTGAGCAGCGTCGCCGGCGCAGGAGGTGCGGCTTGCGGTGGCGCGGGAAGCGGCGTCCGGGCGGTTACTTCGCCCGGCGCAGTGCCGCGCAATGTTTCGCGATGGAGCGTGTCAGGCGGCTCCGGACGCTCGAGCGTGCGTGCCTGCGAGATCACGCGCATCGTCTCGTCGCCGACCGGCGTGGCCATCGTGGCCATGTCCTGCGCGTCCGGCAGCGTGCGTTCGATCTCTTCGAGCGCGGCCGCGAATTCACGCGCGGTTGCGTAGCGCTGATTCCGATCGCGCGCGAGCGCTTTCTCGAGCACGGCCTGCAATGCGGCGCTGCCCGGCATCTCCACCGGCAGCGACACTGTCTGTTTTCGCGGCTCGACCGCGTGCAGCATGAAGTATTCATGCGGCGACGTTGCTTCGTACGGCGGCCGTCCCGTCAGCAGTTCGACGAGCACCATCGCCATCGCATACAGGTCCGCGCGCGTATCGACCTTTTCGCCTTCGGGCATGAAGCCGAGTTGCTCGGGCGCGGCGTAACGCAGCTTGCCAACGAAGATGCCGGTGCGCGTCGTCGAAACCGCATCCGTGTCTTCGACTTTCGCGACGCCGAGGTCGATGATCTTGACCTCGTCGTCGGCGGTGATCATCAGGTTCTCCGGACTGATGTCGCGATGGACGATGCCCGCGCGATGGATGGCCTCGAGCCCGCGCAAGGCCTGCAACGTGATGCGCACGGCCTGACGCGGCGGCAGCGTTCCCTTCGCGCGCAGGCGCTGCGAGAGGTTCTCGCCGGCGATGAACTCCCAGACCATGTAATGCGCGCCGTCGGGAAGCGAGGCGAAGTCGTGAAGCGTGGCGACGTTCTGATGCTGGACTTTCGTCGCGGCGCGCGCCTCGCGCAGAAAGCGGTCGCGCGCGTCGGTGTTGCTGGAGATGTTCGGATGGACGACCTTGATCACCCGCGTGGAGCCGAGGAAATTGTGCGTTGCTTTGTAGACCTCGCCCATGCCGCCTGCGCCGAGGCGGTCGATGATCGTGTAGCGTCCGTCGAGTGAGTCACCGGGTTTCATTGGGCAGCAGTTTAGCGCGGGTGGTAACCCCTCATCCGGCCTTCGGCCACCTTCTCCCCTCACAAGGGGAGAAGGCTACATCGCCGAGTCGCCTTCGCCCCTCCGCAGAGGGGAGAAGGCTACATAGGGCATGTCATTGAGTAACCTTCGCCCCTCCGCAGAGGGGAGAAGGTGGCCGAAGGCCGGATGAGGGGTTTCGCTATGGCGCATGAGGTTTCAACTGCCCGGCGATCTGCGCCCAGTCTCCGACCACCACGATCACCAGTTTCGCAGGATCGACGTGCGTCTTCGCCAGCCTTTGAATCTGACGGCGTCAATGCGTAGACGTGCCGCACGTAGTCGCGCATCTCTTTGATCGACACGCCCGGGCGATCGATGACGTGGAGCTCAGCACTCGAGCGACGGGCTCATAGCCCGTCGACGTCGACTTCCGGCCGACGGGCTAAGAGCCCCTCGTTCCAGTCACCGAGCGTGCGGCGGATCGTCGCTTCCATCGCGGCGGCGTCGAAGCGGCCGATGGCTTCGCCCCCGATGTGTGCAGGTTGGCTGCGCTGAATGGAGAGGTTGCGCGCGGCGTCGTTTCTGACGCGAGCGAGATCCGTCTCGGGGAACGCGGGGTTGCGCACGACGTCGGCGACGAGCGCCATCGCCCGCGTGGCCGACTCGGAGAACACGTCGGTGGCGAACGTGGTCTGATTCGCCGCAGCCGTGACCTCGAGCTTTCCGCCCATCGCGAAATTGCGCGGCGTCGCAGGCGGGGGTGGTTGGTGCTTCTGTTGAGCGGCGAGGCTGCCGTGAAAAGGAGCGTGATTGCGAGAGTGCGTTTCATTTGAGCACCGACCGTGCGATTGGTGGGACGCAGATATTCCTGCGCGGTTTGCTAAATCAGCGCCTGTGTGACGCTCGCGAAGCGTTCCTCGATGGTGTTGATCCGAGCGGGATCGTCATGGAACAGCGCGAACGACGCGAGTAGATCGGCGCGGCCGAAGCCATAGATTGTCGCGATCATGGGCCAGGCCATGTACAGCACCGGTCCATGGATGTTGAACGGATTACCGAGGGGATTCATCGACGAGGTGATCTCGCAAGTGAGCCCACGCGCACCAGATCTTCATGCAGCCAACTGTCGGCGCCGGCCGCGAGGATCTCGTCGATGAGCGACAGCGCGTAATACTCCGGCGTGTCCTGCGGCGGTGTGTGCCAGCCGATCGCGAGCGCGGGCCGCGGCGCCTTTTCGTCAAATTTTCGTATGGCGTTTTTGTGCCGTCTGCGGCTTCTCGGAGCCGTCCGGGCGCGGCGGCTGCGGCTGCGCGGCGGTCGCGGCGAAGTATTGATTTACCCACGCGAGCGTTCGCGCCGACTCGAAACAGCGACCACGACCAGCACGGCGTTGTTGGGCGCGTAACGTGCGAAAGAAATTGCGAGCGTCGTCTTCACGACGTCTTTCTGATTCTGCAGCGATGCCGGCGTCGGCGCGGGAGCGGGCTTCGCAATCGTAATGGGCTCGACGTGACGGCGGATTGCTGCGGCGGTGGGCGAGTAGTGGCGCACGCCGCGGTGAGCATCACCACCGCAGCGAAACGGGACAGCTTCATCGAATCTCCTTCATGACGAAGCGGCTGACGGTGTCGTAGTAGCGCGCCGGCTCGAACAGCGGGATCTCGCAGTGGCCGGCGTGTGAGGTGAGCAACTCCTTTTCGACGCGCAAGTCATCGTAGAGTTTCTTGCCGAGCGCGTACGGGATCACACCGTCGCGCGTGCCGTGCATGACCAGCACCGGCACACCCGCCTCGTTGAGCCACGCAGTCGTGCGCAACGCGAACGGTGCTGTCCAGCCGAGTGGCAATGGGTGATAGAGCGCGTTGCCGATGTCCTTGAGCGACGGAAACGAGTTCTCCAGAATCACCGCGCGCACGAGACCTTTGCGTTCTTTTGCAACATAGGCGGCATACGGACCGCCGACTGATTCGCCATACAACACGATGTTCTTCGCACCCTGGTTGCGGACATAGTCGAACGCGGCCAGTCCGTCGATGAACAGCTTCGACTCCGACGCGCGTCCTTCACTCTTGCCGTAGCCGCGATAGTCGAACACAAACACCGACATCCCTCGCCGCGCATGCTCCTCGGCCATCTCCGCGCGATCGGTGAGGTTCCCCGCGTTGCCGTGGAACCAGATCATCACCGGCGCGTCCGCATTCGCGGCGTCGAAGCGCCACGCGTGCAGACGAACGCCGTCGCGAGTGACGAACGTGTGCTCGGAAGGGATGATGCGAAACGCGTCGCGATCCCATCGGCCTGTGGGATAGCGGTCGGGAAAGAACATCCCGGTGCGGCGCAGTAAGTGTGCGAACGCCAGAACCGCCGCCAGCAGGATCGCTATGAAGATCAGGAGTCGCGTCATGGCGGAGATTGAAAATTGAAAATTGAGAATTGAAAAAACGGACAGCACAAGTTACGCAACCTGCTCCTTCGCTTTTTTCAATTTTCAATTTTCAATTTTCAATTCCGTCGTCAGGCGGTCAACTTCTCCCAATCCCCTTCCGGCGCGTCCTGCGCGAGTGCGAGGCCGCCGTCGGAGCCGATGAACACCGGATCCTCCATGTAGCGCACGCTGCCGCCGCCGACGCCGCGCAGGGCGTCTTCGAGCGCGCCGGGCAGGCCGTGAATCAGGCCGCCGCCGCCGGAGAGGATGATGTTGTTGCGCACGCGCTCCTGGAACTCGGGCTCGACGCGCGCGAGCAGGTCGAGCATCGTCTCCACGATCGGCGCCAGGATCGTCTCGCACGCCGCCTTCATCTCATTGGTGATGTCGAGCTCCGTCGGAACGCCTTTGATCGGCGCCGTCACGACCACCGGTGCGGGCGCGGTGCCGACGAAGCTGTGCTTTTCCTTCCACTCGCGCACCATGAACACCGTCACGTTCGCCTGCGGATAGCGCTCTTCGATCAGCTTGAGCAGTTGCGAGTCGACGGAGTCGCCCGCGATCGTCAGCGTGCGTTGATCTTCTTCCGTCGGATAGCGGCCCTTCATCACGCAGAAGTCCGTCGTGCCGGCGCCGATGTCGATGATCATCGTGTGCAGCAGCGCATCGAGTCCGTACGCGACCGCGAACGGCTCGGTGACGATCAGCAGACTGTCGACGATGCCTTTCATCGCGTTGCGCAAGTATTGCTTGTTCGTGCGCAGCGACGCAGCGGGGACACCGACCACCGCGCGCACATTGGACGCGTCGACTTTGCCGCTGGAGCCGTTCACGCCGACGAGCCGCAGGAGGTGCTTGAGCAACTCGCGCACGGCCTCGACGTCCTTCTCGGATCCTTCTTTCAACAGGCCGCGCTCGAGCGGGCGGTGCAGGTCGAGCATCGTGCGATTGGCGACCGCCTCGTGCCCGATCAGCACTTCGCGCTTGAGGACTTTGCGCGCCACCATATCCACGGGCCAGCCGACGAAGCTGTCGACGACGAAGCGCTCGCCGTTGGACGCCGAGATGGCGCTGCGCGACGTGCCCAGGTCGATGCCGACGTTGAGGATCTCAGCCATTCTGTTCATGTCCTTTCGGCGGCGCTCCGGCATACGCGCGGATCCCCGCGAACAACGCCGCTGCGATCTTTTGCCGGTACTCGGGCGTGCGCAGCATCGCGGATTCTTTTTCGTTGGAGATGCAGCCGACTTCCGCGAGCACTGCTGGCATGTCCGTCGACGCCAGCACGATGAACGGCGCGCGCTTCACGCCCCAGTTCTCGAGACCCGCATCGTCTTTGCGCAACGTCGTGAAGAGCTGGTTCTGCACCGCGGTCGCGAGCTCGTGTGATTCCTCGCGGCGAGCGTCGGCGTACACGTCCTCGAGCAGCGCGCGCATGTCCGAAACGGAGTAGCCGGAAACGCGGTTCTCGCGCGCGGCCAGCGCGGTCAGCTTCGGATCGTCGGTCGTGCCGAGGTAGTAGGTCTCGATGCCGCGGCTCTCCGTGTGTTTCTCGAGCGCATTCACGTGGATGGAAACGAAGATGTCGCTCTTCGATTCGTTCGCGAGCAACGCGCGATCCCTCAGCGCAATCGTTCGGTCCGCGTCGCGCGTGACCACGACGTCGAAGCCGTTCGCTTCGAGCAGCATCCGCAGCCGCCGTCCGATGTCGAGCGTGATCTCTTTCTCCATCACCTCGGCCGTCGTAGCGCCGGGATCGGAGCCGCCGTGACCGGCATCGAGGACCACGCGGCGCACCGCGAGCGGAAACGCGGACGAGGTGACACGCTCGGCAGTGTTCTGCGCTTCCGGAGCGATCGGTTGCACACGCTTCGCCGGCAACACCGACATCCGCGTGAGCATCGGCTCGCTGCCGTCACCGTTCGCGATGATGAAAGACGAGCCGGCCAGCGCGAGCGGCAGCATCACCATCGATGTGCGGCGGAGCCAGAGGCGCCAGATGCGCGTGGACGGGCGGAGCGCACGCGGCGGCACACCTCGAATGACGTCGAGGTTCTCCGCCACCGCCTGCTGCAGCATCCGGCGTTTGACCCGCTCGATGTTCGCCGCTCTCATTCCCATTCCGCCCGATACGACGCGGCGATTGTAACGCCGACCTCATAAATCGACAGCGGCGGGCTCAGGCGTCTCGTGCAGGAGCTCGTAGCCTTCGGACCTCGCCACGTACGTCGCGATGGTGAGATCTCCCGTCACGTTGAGGGTCGTGCGGCACATGTCGAGGAGCCGGTCGACGCCGAGGACGATGCCGATCAGCGCGGGGTTCACGCCGATCTGGGCGAGCACGACGATGATGAACGGGATCGAGCCCGACGGCACGCCGGCAGTGCCGATCCCGCCGAGGATGGCCAGGTAGAGGACCATCAACTGCATGCCGATGGTGAGGTCTACGCCAGCCAGTTGCGCGAGGAAGAGCACGGTCACGCCCTCGAAAAGTGCCGTCCCGTTCTGATTCGCGGTAGCGCCGACGGTCAGCACGAACGAGTTGATGTGCCGCGGTACGCCGAGGTTTTCTTCCGAGACGCGCAACGCGGTGGGCAGGGTCGCGTTCGACGACGAGGTCGAGAACGCGGTGATCATCACCGTCTTGATGCGGCGGAAGAACTCCAGCGGATTGATGCGCGACAGCAGCGCCACCGACGCCGAATACACGCCGAACATGTGAATGGCCAGGCCGAGGAGCACGGTCACGACGAACCAGCCGAGGCTGATCAGCAACTCGAAGCCGAACCGCGCGGTGATGGTGAAGAGGAGGCAGAAGACGGCGTACGGCGCGATGCGCATCACCACCTGGATCGCGACCGTGGTCGCTGCGAAGACGGCGTCGAGCACGGCCAGCAGCGGAGCCGCGGTTTCGGTCGGCAACATCGTCACGCACGCGCCGAAGAAGACCGCGAAGAACATCAGCCCGAGCATGTCCGGAGTCTCGCGGCCGACCGAATAAAAGATGTTCGTGGGGACGATCGTCTTCACGACTTTCAGCAGAGGCGTGTCGTTGGACTTCGGTCCGCCGATGGCGCTCTCGACGCTCTTCTGCGCGTCCCCGCTGAAACGCTCCGCGAGTTGCGCTCCCACTTCAGGCGAGATGCGCTTGCCGGGACGGATCGTGTTCGCGAGCGTCAGGCCGATGACGACGCTGATCGCGGAAATGATCAGCGTATAGACCAGCGACTTCACGCCGATGCGCCCGATGCGGCGCAGGTCGCCGAGGCCGGCGACGCCGACGACGAGGCTGGAGAAAACGAGCGGCACGACCAGCAACAGCAGCAATCGCAGGAAGAGTTGCCCGATCGGATTAGTGATGTGGTCGGCGATGAAGTTGAGGTTCGGCGAGCTCGCGCCCACGACCGCGTTGAGCGTGCCGCCCGCGATGGCGCCGAGGATCAATCCGATGAGGATCTTCGTGTGAAGAGGGATGCCCCGCGCAGACTCGGCCATATGGCGGGGCATGGTACACGAGGGCTGCGACCCCTCATCCGGCCTTCGGCCACCTTCTCCCCTCGCCGAGGGGAGAAGGCTACATAGGGGACGTCATTTGAGTAGCCTTCTCCCCTTCGCAAAGGGGAGAAGGTGGCCGAAGGCCGGATGAGGGGTCGTCGCTCCGTTTACCGCAACTGCGCTCTCGGCCCTGCGTATCCAGCCATATGACCGCTGTCGTGTTCGATCTGGTGATGCTCGTGTTCGAAATGCTCGCGCATCTGCTGATGGCGGTCTTGCGTTTGATCTGGCGTTTGATGCCGCGCGGCCGCGCAGGCTATTCGCCTCCGCGTTTGAAAGCGGCAGCTCGCGCTGCCGCACTCCATAGTCACTCTTCGACCTTCGTGGTCCTGTAATGCAGCTTCGCGTTCTCCTGATAGCGCGTCGCCTCGGTCACGATGCGATTGAGCTCGGAAATGCCGGCGCTCGTGCGTGTAGCGTTTGAGCTCGGGTTAGATCGCGCCGGCTCCGGCCAATGCGAACACGAACGTGACCTCGAAGATCGGCACGAACGCAGCTTGAGGAGGAGGCTGCCGATCAGCAGCCCGCCGATCGCGAAAGCAAAGCGTGCCGCGGGATCGCCGCCGCGCCATACGCCGAATTTCGAGCGCTCCAGCGCCGTCATCTCCCGCGCCGCCACGATGTATTGCGGCATCGCCGTCTCGAGCACTTCCGTCTCCACGCGCATCAAGCCGTCTTCGGCTTCATCGTCGAAGCCGCGGCGGCGATGCTCGCACTCCTCGAGCACCACGAATACGACGCTGCCGAAGTCGTACTCCGGACCGGCGATGTTGAGCTCGCGCGCGTGATCTTGTTGAAGCGGATTCCGACTTCGGTCGCACCGGTCTGGTGCGGCGTGCAGGCGGCGCGATTGATCAGCTCCGTGCCCTGCGCCTCCGCTTGGCGCACGAGTAAATCCGCTTCGGCGCGCCGCGAGCGCTGATCGAGATCGCGTTGCGCGTTGATGCCGGTGATCTGCGCCTGGAACTCCGCGGTCTTGATGCTGATCAGGTTCTGCCCTTGTGCCGCGGTCTGTTTGAGGCGCATGTCGGCCTCGGCCTGTTTGGCGAGCGCACGGTTCGTGAGCACCGACTGGTCCTGAATCTTCTTCTGTTCGGTCAGCGCCTGAAAGGTATCGGGATAATCGTATTGACGGATGAGGATGTCGGCCGAGCTGGATGCCGTTTTCCTTGAACTGCGCCGCGAGCTGTTTCTTGAGATTGCTGGCGTTTGCGAGTCGCTGGTCGCGATAAAACTCCTCGGGGCGCAACGCCGACGGTCCGGTGATCGGACCCGCGCTCCGCATCGACCCTTGTTCGGTCCGAACGCGATCTGCCGCATGCCGATCTGGTCCGGTGCGACGCAGGTGATGACACACGCGCGCAGGAACAGCAGCGGCGAGACCACGAGCAGCAGTTTGAAGAGGAGCGAGATGAGTCCTCCTCCGCGAAACGGCATCGATGGCAGCTTGATCGGGAAGCCTGCCTTGAAACGCGGCGCTCGCGTTGCACTCTCGAACATGGTGAGCCGCTTCCTGGACGGATTGCCGCAATTCTACAGCCCGCCGTGAGGAACGGACGTGACGCCGGACGCGTTACGGTAGAATGCCGCTTCCTTCGGCGCCCCGGTCATGCGGCGGCGCCTCCTAACCAAAACAAGGAGTATCAGTGACTGCAACTCTGGAAATCACACATCAGTTCGACGCTGCCGCCTCGGCCGGACGCCCCCCGTACAAGGTCCGCGACCTCAACCTCTCCACGCTCGGCCGCAACGAGATCCGTCTCGCCGAGCATGAAATGCCCGGCCTCATGGCCGTGCGCGAAAAGTACGGCAAGGACAAGCCGTTGCAGGGCGCGCGCGTCATGGGGTCGCTGCACATGACCGTACAGACCGCGGTGCTCATCGAAACCCTGCACATCCTCGGCGCCGACGTGCGCTGGGTGAGCTGCAATATTTTTTCGACGCAGGACCACGCCGCGGCGGCGGTGGTCGTCGGCCGTGACGACACGGGCGGCACCATCGAAAACCCGCGCGGCATTCCGGTGTTCGCGTGGAAAGGCGAGACGCTGGAAGAGTATTGGTGGTGCACGAACGAAGCGCTCATGTGGCCGGACGGCAGCGGTCCGACGCTGATCGTCGACGACGGCGGCGACGCGACGCTGCTGGTGCACAAAGGCGTCGAATTCGAAGGCCACGGCCACGTGCCCGACTTCAATCCCGCCGACGAGCCGGAAGAGTGGGGCGTGATTCTCGACCTGCTGCGCGCCGAGCTCGCGCGCGATCCGCAGCGCTGGACGCGCGTGGCCAAAGACCTGCGCGGCGTCTCGGAAGAGACGACCACCGGCGTGCATCGCCTCTATCAGATGCAGGAAGCCGGCACGCTGTTGTTCCCGGCGATCAACGTCAATGACTCGGTCACGAAGTCGAAGTTCGACAACATCTATGGATGCCGCCACTCGGTCATCGACGGTCTCAATCGCGCGACCGACGTGATGATCGCCGGCAAGCTGGCCGTGGTCTGCGGCTATGGCGAAGTCGGCAAAGGTTGCGCACAGGCGCTGCGCGGACAGGGCGCGCGCGTCGTGGTCACGGAAATCGATCCCATCTGCGCGCTGCAGGCTGCAATGGAAGGATTCGAGATCCGTTCGCTGGAGAGCGTCGTGGAGAAGGCGGACATCTTCGTCACCGCCACCGGCAACAAGGACGTCATCACGGCCGAGCACATGGGCCGTATGAAGCACAACGCCATCGTCAGCAACATCGGCCACTTCGACAATGAGATCGACATGGCCGGCCTGAAGAAGGTGTCGGGCATTCGCAAGGTCAACATCAAGCCGCAGTACGACGAATGGATTTTCGCGGACGGTCACGCGGTCCTGATCCTGGCGGAAGGCCGCCTGATGAATCTCGGCTGCGCCACCGGCCACCCGTCCTTCGTCATGTCCGCGTCATTCACCAATCAGGTGCTCGCGCAGATCGCGTTGCAGCAGAACAAGGGTGAATACGACAAGCGGGTTTACGTCCTGCCGAAACAGCTCGACGAGGAAGTGGCCCGTCTGCACCTGCAGCACCTGGACGTCGAACTGACCGTCCTGACTTCCGACCAGTCCCAATACCTCGGCGTGCCGGTCAGCGGACCTTACAAGTCGGACCACTACCGTTATTGATGCCGAGTTGGGCAATTTTGAGTCTTTTCAGAGGGCGAGCAATGCTCGCCCTCTTGTTTTTCGTTGACAATGCATAGGCATTGCACAAGACTTTGTGCGTGAGTGAACTTAAGGAGGAGTGAAAAACATGGCGAGACCCAGAAAAAGCGGCGCAGCGTCGTCGACCAGATTGACCGGCGGACAGGCCGCGTACGTCCTCGAGCGGATGCTCAAGGAACGTCGCGTGAATCAGAGTGACGTCAACCGGTATATCTCCGAAATGTCAGCCGAGATCGGACAGCTCGAAGAGCGTCTGAGACATCTGCGGGACGCAGTCGGTGGCGCAGCAAGCGCCGCGGCGTCGGGTATCGCCTCCGTTGCCGCGACCGCGGTCGCTGCTGTGCGCCGCCGTGGACCGGGTCGTCCGAAAGGTTCCGGACGTGGACCGGGCCGTCCCGCGGGATCGGGTCGTGGACCGGGCCGTCCGCCGCGTGCCGCGAGCACTGCCGCCGCAATGCCGGCCGCTGGTGCGTCCGCCTCGACCGCGTCCAAGGGTGGTAAGAGAGGCCGCAAGACTCCGATTACGACCGAGCAGTTGGCGTCGCGCCAGTTGCAGGGGCGGTATCTCTCGCTCGTGCGGCGCTTCCCGGCCAATCGCCGCGCGGCGTTCGCCAAGACCGCCAAGGAAAAGGGCCGCGAGGCAGCGATCCGCGAGATGCAGTCGTCACTGCCGTCCGGATCGAAATAGAACACTTCCAATCGACGAAAAGGGCGCACTCCGGTGCGCCCTTTTTCTTGGAGGATCGCGTTTTGAAATGGCCGTGGATATTTCTTTTCGTTCTTACCGCTTGTAATCCAAATACCGACAGAAAGGTGGAAACCGCCGCGACGACTACGACCGTTGCTGAGACTGCCGCGCCTGCAAAGACGGAGACCGCGCCCGACGACGTTCCTGTCGTCACAGAAGAGCGCAACATCACCATCGATGCGGTTGAAATCGCAAATCCGCTGGTCGTCCGTGGAAGGGCGCGTACGTTCGAGAACAATGTCGTCCTGCGCGCGCGTGCGGTGGACGGGAAGATCATTACGAAGAGTTTCACGACCGCGACGGGCGAGATGGGGCAGCACAGCCCGTATACCGGGTCCTTGTGGCTGACGGACCATCCGGGAGCAAGCTTCGTTGTCGAGGCGCTCGAGTACTCCGCCAAGGACGGTACAGAAATAAACAACGTAAGCGTGCGAAAACCGTTCGCGATGGAGACGATCGACGCGGTCCTTTATTTTCCCGACGAGAACTGCACGGCGGTCAAGCCATACACGCGCACCATTCCGAAGAGTGTCTCGCTGGCGCGGCTGCTCGTCGAGACGCTCGTGGCAGGACCGACCATGGTCGAGCGCACGCACGGCGCGGCGATTCCGTTTCCGGAAGGCTCGCAGGTGCGCTCGGTGATTCTGCGCAACGGAATCATCACCGTTGATTTCAACGAGCGCCTGCAGAACGTCGGCGGCTCGTGCCGCACGCAAATGATCCGCGACTCCGTCACCGCGACGCTGAAACGCCTGCCCGCGGTGAAAGAGGTGGTCATCACCGCCGGCGGCAGCAAAGAGCTGGCGTTGCAGCCGTAATACACTCGCGCGATGCGTGGCGTTCTCCTTCTCGTTCTTCTCGCGGCCTCTGGAGCGACGGGCTCTCAGCCCGTCGAAGTGGGCCGTCGCTCCAGCGTTACGCTGCTGCACATTTCGGACTATCACTCGCATGCGCTGCCGTTCTACACGGACGAAGGAGAGCGAGGCGGCATCGCGCGCGCGATCGGTTTCCTGCGCGAGCAGAAGCGCAACGGCGCGCTCGTCTTCAGCGGCGGCGACACGATCAACAAGGGCTCGCCGGCGTGGTCGGATAAATACGGCTGCGCGGAGTGGGCGTGGTTCAACGGCGTGCTCGACGCGATGGCATTCGGCAATCACGACGCCGATTACGGTTTCGCCACGCTCCAGGAATGCCGCGCCACGACCCGTTATCCGATCCTCAGCGCGAACACCAGCGGCTTTCGCGGCACGCATGTCCTTCGGAGACGCGGGGTTCGCATCGGCGTGTTCGCAGTCGCCGGCGACGATTTCCCGCAGCTCGTGAAGGATGTGCCGCAACTGAAGTTCACCGATCCCATCGAAGCGGCGCGAGCGGCTGTCAAGGACTTGCGCGAGCGCGGACAAGTCGACGTCGTGGTGATGATCGGCCATCAACACGCTGAAGACGACTACGCGCTGGCGAAAACAGTCCCGGGCATCGACCTCATTTTCGGCAGTCACAGCCATCTGAAGCGCGAGCTCACCCGCATCCCCGGCACGGACACCTGGTACATCTCGCCGTCGCAATACCTGACGTACATCAGCCGCGTCGAGGTCACGATCGAAGATCTGGAGCGACGGACTCTCAGCCCGTCGAATTCCGGCGGGCTAAGAGCCCGGCGCTCCAGCGTTCTATCGATGAAGGGCGCGCTGATTCCCGTCGACGAGAAACTCGCCGAAGACGTCGAAATCGCGAAGCGCGTGTCGAAAATGCAGAATGAGCTCGAACAGGATCTGCAGTACAGCGCGCTCTTTCGCGATATCGGTAAGCTCGACACGCCTCTATCGATGAACGACCTCGCGCGCCGCGCGCTCGAAACGATGCGCACTACGGCCAGGGCGGACGTCGCGCTGTCGACCACCAGCAGCGTGCGCGGTTCCCTCGCGGCCGGTCGCGTCACGCTCGAAGAGTTGCGCGCGGCGATGCCGTACGACAACGAGATCGTGGCCTGCAGAATGACCGCGCCGCAATTGCAGCGCGTACTCGATTTCAACAAGCATCGTCAAGGCACCGACGCGGAGTCTGCCGTCGCGGGGAAGGTCGATCAACTCGATCCCGACGCTTCGTATCGCGTCGCGACCACCGACTATCTGGCGTTCGTCGCATACAAGGAGGTGTTCTCCTGCGACGTCGAGCGCACCCGTCTGCGCGTACGTGACGAAGTGCGCAAGACGCTCACAGCCAGCCCTTCTCCCTAGCGATGCGCGCCGCCTCGACGCGATTTCCCGCACCCAGTTTGCTGATTGCCTCCGACAGGTAATTTCGTACCGTCCCCTCGGACAAGTGCAATTCGCCGGCGATGTCGGCGCTGGTCTGCCCTTCACCCGCCATGCGCAAGACCTGCCGCTCGCGCTCGGTCAATGGATCGGGCTCGCTCCACGCCTCCGCCGCCAGCTCGGGATCGACCACGCGTCCGCCTGCGTTCACGCGACGCACTGCATTCGCCAGCTGTTCCGCAGGCGAGTCTTTGAGCAGATATCCGGACGCTCCCGCTTCCAGTGCACGCCGCAGATATCCGCCTCGCGCGAACGTCGTCAGGATGATCACGCGCGTGCCGAGCGCTGCGCGTTTCACCGCGGCAGCGAGCTCCAGTCCAGTCATCCGCGGCATTTCGATGTCGGTCAGCAACACATCCGGCTTGGCGTCGCGGCAGAGCGCGAGCGCGCTTTCGCCATCCTGCGCGCGGCCGACCACTTCGATGTCGCCGTCGATCTCGAGCAGCGCCGCCAATGCGCCGAGGACCATCTTCTGATCTTCGGCGACGACGACGCGAATCAAGCGCTGCGCTCCTGGATCGACGCCGGCGCGATCGGTAACGTCACCGTGAGCGTCGTACCGTTGCTGCCGTTGCGCGTGAGCGATCCGCCGAGGACTTCGAGACGCTCGCGCATTCCGGAGAGCCCGCTGCCGAACGGTGCATCGCCGCCGCGGCCGTCATCGAAAATCGTGAGCGTGCAGACGTCATTCGTTTTCGTCAGCACGAGCCGGGCATTGCGTGCTCCGGAATGCCGCACGATATTCGTGACCGCTTCGCGCAATGCAAGACAAAGCACCGCTTCGTGCGGTGCGGGAAGTTTGGCGGCGGCGACATCCGCCTCCAGTCGCAAGCCCGCGGTCGCGAGCGTATTGCGCGCGCGCTCGACTTCCGCTTCCAGGCCGCTGCTGCGATAGCCGCTGACGGCGGCGCGCACTTCGGCCAGTGCTTCGCGTGCGATCCGCTCCACGTCGCGGATTTCTTCGCGTGAGCGTTCGGGATCGCGCTCGGCGAGCTTCGACGCCAGCTCCGATTTCAGGACCACGAGCGACAACGTGTGCCCGAGGAGGTCGTGCAGATCGCGCGCGATCCGCTCGCGCTCCGCGACCTTGGCCATGTGCTCGATTTCATCGTGCGCGAGCCGCAACCGCGCGTTCGCGCGTCCAACCTGGCTGTAATGAATGTTGATGCCGCCGATGATGAACACGAACACCACCGGCCATGCCGCATGCCATACGGGGCGGCGGAGCAGGAGCGCTTCGGCGATCGTAATGAGCGCGATGGCCACCACGCCGATCATCGCGTGGCGTTGATTTTCGAGGAGGCCGATCATGGCGGCGGCGTAAATGAAGAACGCGCCCGCACCGAGCGACACCGGCCAGAAGGCCAGACCCATCGCCATCGTCGCCGCGGCCACGAGCATCAACTCGCGGCCGCGAACCCAGTAGCTGCGGAAGTACAAAACCAGAAATACGATCAGCGCGAGCGCGTACGTCGTGAAGCCGGCGACGTTCGACTGCCGTGCATCGACCAACGGCGTCAGCAGGAACGGGACGGTATAGATCAGCCATGCGTACGGCGTCCACGCCATGTCCGAGTCGTTGGGAAGAAGTCGCATCGTGATCCTTTCAGTGTAAGACCCCTCATCCGCCTTCGGCACCTTCTCCCCTCACGAGGGGAGAAGGCTACGTAAGCGTCCGCGCTATGCAGCCCTCGCCCCGCTTGCGGGCCGAGGGTCGCCGAAGGCAGGGTGAGGGGTTCTAGCCGTACGTCTTCCCTTCATCGCGCCGGTAGCCGGCATACGCGATTGCGCAGAAGACGATGGCGGCCGCAAGCATCGCGCCGATGTGCATCAGTACGGACTCGCCGCGCGAGCCGCCGAGCACGCGCAGCGCGAGTTGCGAAAAGTGATACGGCGGCAGCCAGACCGCGAACGCCTGTACGGTCTTCGGAAGGAATGTGATCGGCACCCACAATCCGGACAAGAACGCGAGCGGGAGATAGATGAGGTTCACGAGCGGCGCCGCTGAATTCGGACCGCAGAAGAATCCGAGTGCGAGGCCGAGCGCGCAGAAAGTGATCGAGCCGCCGATCAGGACGCCGAAAAGCGCGATTGCTTCCAGTGGCGCCAGCACCACGCCGCCGAGCGTCGCGCCGACGGTCATCAGCAACACCACGATGATCGCGCTGAAGACCATCGCCATCGCCAGCTTCGCGGCGAAATACGCCGCAATCGGCATCGGCGTCGTCCGTTTCACTTCCAGCCATCCCTGGCCACGCTCGACCGCGACGGAAACGCCGAAGCCGAATAGCGACGCGCCGATCACGCCGAACGCGCCATACGTCGCGATCAGGTACTCCGACATCTTGATCGCGCCGGTATTGCGCTGGCCGAACATGACGCCGAAGAAGACATAGAACACGATCGGAAAGAGGATCGTCGGCAGCGAGTACTGCGGCATGCGCAGCGCTTTGAGGAATTCGTATTTGATCTCGAGCAGGTACGTTCTCACGAGGCCTCCAGCATTTCGATGAATGCGTCTTCGAGCGTCGCCGCGTTTCCTTTGATCTCCTGCGACGTCCCCTCGGCCTTTACGACGCCTTTGTGGATGACCACGACGCGCGTCGCGAGCGCCTCCGCTTCGGCGAGGTAATGCGTCGTGAGAAGTACGGAGCGACCGGTGGCGACGAACGCGCGGATCTGCTTCCACAGCGCGCGCCGCGCTTCGACGTCGAGACCGGCCGTCGGCTCATCGAGCACGAGCAAATCGGGATTGCCGCAAAGCGCGATCGCGAACAGCACGCGCTTCTGCTGGCCGCCGGAGAGCTCGCCGAACTTGCGGCGCTCCAGCCCCTGCAGCCCCGCTGCCTCGATGACTTCCGCGAGCGCGCGCGGATGCGGGTAGTAGCTGGAGAAGAGATCGATGTGCTCGCGCACGCGCAGCGTTTCCGGCACGCGTGCGGTCTGCAGCATCGCCGCGATGCGCGTGCGGCTCTGCGCATCGCGCGGGTTGCTGCCGAAGACGCGCACCTCGCCCGAAGTCGGCTCCGACAAACCGAGCAGCGCGCGCACGGCGGTGGTCTTGCCGGCGCCGTTCGCGCCGAGGAGCGCGACCAGCTCGCCGGGCCTGATGGTGAGGTCGAGGCCGCGCAACGCCTCGATGTCGCCGTAACGTTTCGTGACGCGGGTGAATTGAGCAGGCATTTGCATGCCGCACACGATGCGTCCGCCGCGCTCGCGGGAACACTGGCGGGAATCAGGAAGTGAGGGTGACGATTGTCATTTCCGGAGTCTCAGAGTCGCAGAGTGGCAGAGTCTCAGAGAGAAGGTGGCCGAAAACCTCTCTGAGACTCTGCGACTCTGAGACTCCGGCTTGACCAACATTCGCGTCCGACTATGATTGCCCGCGCCGTGCGCTCCGCCGTGAATCACACCCCCCACACCGAGGTGAGCTCCGAATGACATGGATCGGGAACTTCTACCGCTCCGCGATCGGCAAGAAGGCGGTCATGGCCATCACCGGCGTGATCCTCTTCGGCTGGATCTTTGCCCACATGGCCGGGAACCTGAAGCTGTTCTTCGGCTCCGAGGCGCTGAATCACTACGCGGAATGGCTGCGTGATCTCGGCGCGCCGATCTTCCCGCACGAGTCGGTGCTGTGGATCACGCGCGTGCTGCTGATCGTCGCGGTCGTGTTCCACATTCACTCGGCGTATGCGCTGACGATGATGAACCGCAAGGCCCGTCCGATCGACTACGCCGACCGCGACTTCGTGAAAGGCACGTATGCCGCGCGGACGATGCGCTGGGGCGGAGTGATCATCCTCCTCTTCGTCTTCTACCACCTGGCACACCTGACGTGGGGTGGAGACGTGGCGCCGCCGGCGCAATTCATCCCTGGCGACGTCTACCACAACGTCGTGAGCGGATTTCAGATCTGGTGGGTGGCCGCGATCTACATCATCGCGAACCTCGCCCTCGGTCTGCACCTCTATCACGGCCTCTGGTCGATGTTCAGTTCGGTCGGCATGACGAACCCGCGCTTCGAGCATTGGCGGCGCATGTTCGCCACCGCCTTCGCCATCGTCATCACCGCGGCCAACATCTCCTTCCCGTTGTCGGTCCTGACGGGGTTCGTGAAATGACGATCAAACTCGAGAGCAAGATTCCCCCCGGCCCGATCGCGCAGAAGTGGGAGTACGCGAAGTCGCACGTGAAGCTGGTCAACCCGGCCAACAAGCGCAAGTACGACATCATCGTCGTCGGCGCCGGTCTCGCCGGAGCCTCGGCGGCGGCGACACTCGGCGAGCTCGGATACAACGTCAAGTGTTTCGTCTATCACGACTCTCCGCGGCGCGCGCACTCGATTGCCGCACAGGGCGGCATCAACGCCGCGAAGAACTACCGCAACGACGGCGACAGCATCTATCGCCTCTTCTATGACACCATCAAAGGCGGCGATTACCGGGCGCGTGAAGGCAACGTGCACCGTCTGGCCGAGCTGTCGGTGAACATCATCGACCAGGCCGTCGCGCAGGGTGTGCCGTTCGCGCGCGAGTACGGCGGCGCGCTCGAGAATCGCTCGTTCGGCGGCGTGCAGGTCTCGCGCACGTTCTACGCGCGCGGACAAACGGGCCAGCAGTTGCTCCTCGGCGCGTTCCAGGCGCTGGAGCGGCAGATCGCGCTCGGCACCGTGAAGCAGTACAACCGCTACGAGATGCTCGATCTCGTCGTCGTCGACGGTCACGCGAAAGGCATCGTCACGCGCGACCTCGTCAGCGGAAAGATCGAGACCTTCGCCGCCGACGCGGTCGTCCTCGGCACCGGCGGGTATGTCAACGTTTTCTACCTCTCGACGAATGCGAAGGCGTCGAATGCGACCGCCATCTGGCGCGCACACAAGCGCGGCGCGGCGTTCGCCAATGCCTGCTACACGCAGATTCATCCGACCTGCATTCCGCAGACCGGCGACTATCAATCGAAGCTGACGCTGATGTCGGAGTCGTTGCGCAACGACGGCCGCATCTGGGTGCCGAAGGCGCAGGGCGACCAGCGCTCGCCGCGCGACATCCCGGAGTCGGAGCGCGATTACTACCTCGAGCGCAAGTACCCGAGCTTCGGCAACCTCGCGCCGCGCGACATCGCGTCGCGCGCGGCGAAGGAAGCATGCGACGAAGGCAAAGGCATCGGCGCGAGCGGCCGCGGCGTCTATCTCGATTTCGCCGACGCCATCAAGCGTCTCGGCCGCCCCGTCATCGAGGAGCGCTACGGCAACCTCTTCGAGATGTACCACGACATCACCGCCGAGGATCCGTACGAGCAGCCGATGCGCATTTATCCCGCGCCTCACTACTCGATGGGTGGGCTGTGGGTCGACTACAACCTGATGTCGACCGTACCCGGTCTGTACGTGATCGGCGAGGCGAACTTCTCCGATCACGGCGCCAACCGCCTCGGCGCGAGCGCGCTGATGCAGGGACTGGCCGACGGTTACTTCGTGCTGCCGGTGACGATCGGCGATTACCTCGCGGAGCACTTCGGCAAGAAGGTGCAGACGAACCATGCCGCGTTCGCGGAAGCGGAAACCGCGGTGCGCCAGCGCGTCACGGCGCTGCTCGGCGCGAAAGGCACGCGCAGCGTCGACTCGTACCATCGCGAGCTCGGCTCGATCATGTGGGATTACTGCGGGATGGCGCGTTCGGCCGAGGGGCTGAAGAAGGCGCTGGGGATGATCCGCGAGCTGCGCGAGCAGTACTGGCGCGACGTGCGCGTCCTCGGCACCGGCGACGAGCCGAACCAGGCGCTGGAGAAGGCGGGACGCGTCGCCGATTTCTTCGAGCTCGCCGAGCTGATGTGCATCGACGCGCTACACCGCGAAGAGTCCGCCGGCGGCCATTTCCGCGTCGAACATCAGACGCCCGATGGCGAAGCGAAACGCAACGACGATGAGTTCACGTACGTCGCGGCCTGGGAGCACAAGGGCGAAGGCAACGAGCCGGTGCTGCACAAGGAGCCGCTGGTGTACGAGGAAGTGAAGCTGGCCACGAGGTCCTACAAATGAATCTGACACTGCAGGTGTGGCGACAGAAGTCGCGCGATGCCGAGGGTGGTTTCGTCGAGTATCAGGCCATGGACATCAGCCCGGAGGCGTCGTTCCTGGAGATGCTCGACGTCGTCAACGAGCGTCTCATCGAGAAGAACGAGGAGCCGATCCACTTCGAGCACGACTGCCGCGAAGGCATCTGCGGCTCGTGCGGCATGATGATCAACGGCGTCGCGCACGGACCGATCGGCGGCACCGCCACGTGCCAGTTGCACATGCGCAACTTCAACGACGGCGACCTCGTGCGCATCGAACCGTGGCGCGCGCGTGCCTTTCCGGTCATCAAGGACCTCATCGTCGATCGCAGTCCGCTCGACAGGATCATCCAGGCCGGTGGCTACATCTCCGTGAATACCGGCAGCGCCGTCGAAGCGAACACGCTCCCGATCCCGAAGCCGATCCAGGAAAGATCGATGGACGCCGCGGAGTGCATCCAGTGCGGCGCGTGCGTCGCGCAGTGTCCGAACGGCGCCGCGCAGCTCTTCACCGCGGCCAAGGTCTCGCACCTCGGCCTCCTGCCGCAGGGTCAGCCGGAACGCTACGAGCGCGTGCAGAAGATGGTCGACACGATGGAGAAGTACTTCGGCAGTTGCACGCTTTTCCGCGAATGCGAAGCGGTGTGCCCGAAGGAGATCTCGGTCGAGTTCATCTCGCGCATGAACCGGGATTACCTCGCCGCGAAGTTCAAATAGCTATGGAGTGCGGCGGCAAAGCCGCCGCTTTCAAATGCGGCAGCGAAGCTGCCGCGGTCTTTTTTTTCACGTCCCTGTCGATTTCGAGCACCTCTCCGCGTCGTATCGGTAAGGAGTGCGGCAGCTTGCGCTGCCGCTTTGAAAGCGGCGGCTCTGCCGCCGCACTCCATAACCGGAAGGAGAAGCAACAATGAAATACATCCTCTTGATTTACGGCGACGAGAAGGAGTGGGAGTCGCTCAGCCCGGAAGAGATGCAGAAGGTCTACGCGGAGCACGGCGCGTATGCGCAGGCGATGGAGAAGGCCGGGGTGATGCGCGGCGGGTACGAGCTGAAGCCGGTCTCGACCGCGACCACGCTGCGTTTCACGGGCGGCAAGCCCACCACGTTCGACGGACCGTTCGCGGAAACGAAGGAACAGCTCGGCGGCTATTACCTCATCGAGGTCGACAACCTCGAGCAGGCGCTGGAGTGGGCCGCGAAGATGCCGGCCATGCATTCCGGATCCGTGGAAGTGCGGCCCCTCGGCATGGGCGGCTGATGTTTCTCGCGCGCATCGTCGAAGAAGTCGTACACGGCGACGGTGCGCGCATTCTCGCGGGGCTGATTCGCATCGCGAGAGATTTCGACGCTGCAGAAGACGCGCTGCAGGAGGCGTACGCGCGAGCACTCGTCGCGTGGCGCCGCGACGGAATCCCCGATCGTCCCGCGGCCTGGCTGAACACCGTGTCGCGGCGGATCGCACTCGATCGCATCCGGCGCGATCGCACCGCCGCGCTGCCGGAGGATCTCGAAGTGATCGCGCCCGAAGCAGACGAGGAGGATCCGTCCGGCATCGAAGACGATCGCCTGCGATTGCTCTTCACCTGTTGTCATCCCGCGCTCTCGCCGGAGGCGCGTTGCGCACTCGCATTGCGCACGCTTGGCGGGTTGAGCACGCGTGAGATCGCACGCGCGTTCGTCGAGCCGGAAGCGACCACTGCGCAACGCCTCGTGCGCGCGAAGAAGAAAATTCGCGAGGCGCGCATCCCCTACGAAGTACCGTCGCGCGAGAACTTGCCGGCGCGCGTGGCCGCGGTACTCTCGGTGCTGTACCTGATCTTCAACGAGGGCTATGCGTCGACCGACGCGCCGTCGCTGTTGCGGCCTGATCTCGTGATCGAAGCCATTCGGCTCGCGCGTCTGACGATGGCACTGTTGCCGGAGGAAGCGGAGGCGAAGGGATTGCTCGCGCTGATGCTGCTCACGGATGCGCGGCGCGCGGCGCGATTGTCGGCCGATGGGGAGCTCGTGCCCCTGGAAGAGCAGGATCGCGCGCTCTGGAATCGCGCGCAGATCGAAGAAGGCGTGAACTTGCTCGATGGAGTGCTCGCATTGCGCACGCCGGGTCCGTATCAGATCCAGGCGGCGATCGCCGCGTTGCATGTTCAGGCGCAGACGCCGGCGCAGACGGACTGGGCGCAGATCGCGGCGCTGTACGAAACGCTGTTGCGGTTTACGCCGACGCCGATCGTGGAGCTCAACGCCGCGATCGCGATGGGCATGGCGACGTCGCTGGAGCACGCACTCGCGCGGATCGAGCGCATCGAAGCGAGCGGCGCGCTCGCGCGCTATTACCTGCTGCCCGCGGCAAAAGCCGATCTGCTGCGACGGCTCGGGCGTCGCGAACAGGCAGCTGAGTCGTATCGCGCGGCTCTCGAACTGGCGACGAATCCGATCGAACGCCGCTATCTGGAACAACGGGCTCTCGGCCCGTCGGGTACTACGTCGGTGGGCTGAGAGCCCGTCGTTCCAGATGGCATGCGATCATGACGGCCGCATGCGCCCCCGGTTCCTTCTGCTCCTCTTCCTCGCCACGACTGCCGTCGCCGAAACGAATCCTTACTCCGTCGCGTCGCTCGTTCATGAAAAAGAGGCAGCGGCACCACTTCGCGAGGCATTGCTTGATCCCGATCCGCTCGTGCGCGCGACGGCCACGCGAGTCACGACAGTACGCGAGCTCACCGAGCTGCTTCCGCAGTTGCGCGAGCGGCTGGACGTCGAGAGTGACGCCACCGCAGCGCGTGAAGTGATTCGCGCGATCGGTCTGCTCGGAACAGAGGACGATGTGGCGCTCGCGGTGAAGGCATCGTCGCGCTTTCCGGCGGGGATGGACGATACGCTCGCGGTCGCCGTCGCGCGTCGCGGCGTCGCGAATGCGCTCCCGATCTATCTGGCGACGCTCAAAGAGACGCGCATGGACAATCATGCGGAGTTCTTTCGTGTCGGCTTGTGGGGGCAGGCGAATCTGATCGCGTTCGCCGGCTCGCGGCTCCTCGGCAGCGGCGACGCGCGAGGTTGGCGCGGTCTGCTCGGCGCGCTCGGCGATTCGCACATCGCCATGAACCCCGGCGTCATGGTCGCCTCCCTCGGCTCACCGCACGAACCGATCCGTTCCGCATCGCTCTGGTGTCTCATCCATGGTTACGCGGTCGATCCCTCCGTGCTCCCCCCGCCCTTGAAAGAAAGTCTCAGCGTGGCGCGGACGGAGGTCTCGTCGAATCGTGAAGACTTTGCGCGCGAGTTGTTGCGCCGCATGCTCGGCGCCGAGCGGAAGAACGAAGAACGCTGGCTGACGTTTCTCGCGACCGAAGAAGCAGACGTGCTGCTGAAACGGGAAGTCGCGGCACTGCAGTATCTGACGGAAGAGGAGTACGCGATCCGCTACCGCCGCTGCGAAGTGCAATCGTACGACTGTGCGTTGCCGCGGAAGCGCACCACCCGCATGACCATCGCGTCGCAGACGGTGGCGCCGCCTGCCTTCAACCTTCCCGAGCTGTTACCGCCGGGACTGGCGGACGCAATCGTGAGTGGTGCGCGGTGCCGCGGTACGTGGATCGGTGTCGCGACGGCGAGCGTCGATCAAGCCGGCCGCGTGAAAACGCTCGACCTCGAGCCGGTGTCCACGTCGTCCGCGTGCAAACGCGCGCTCGAGACGTTGCTACATCTGTCGCTCGCCACGAATACCTCGCTGCAGAGCGGGTTCAACGGCCCCGTGCTCCTCGCACATGCCGATCGCGCCTCGCTCTGCCTCGACGAACGTCCTCCGGAGAACGCGACGTTGGGGATGTTCCGCGTCGGCGGTGAGGTGCAGCCGCCGAAAGTGAAAAAACGAATGGAGCCGAATTTCCCGGACGTCGCGCGGCGATCGATGGGCGCGAACCGCAACGTGTTCGTCGTTCTCGAAGCGGTCATCTCGAGCACGGGTTGTATTCGCAGTCTGCGAGTGATCGAACAGTCGCCGTTCCCGGAGCTGAACGGTGCGGCGCTGCTGGCCGTGTCGCAATGGACGTTCACTCCTGCCTATCACGACAACAAACCGGTCGACGTCATCTTCAATCTCAGCATCAACTTCAAGACGAGCCTATGAAACCAGCCTGGTGCATCGCGGTTTTCGCAGCGGCGGTTGCGTTCGCGCAACAGCCGTACATCGAAACGTTCGAGCTGCGCCTGCACAACCTCGACGCCGTCGTCACCGACGCCAAGGGCGAGCCGGTTCGTGGACTGACGAAAGACGATTTCATCGTTCTCGAGAACGGCGCGCCGCAGAACATCACGAATTTCTCTGTCTACGACACAACCCCATCTGAAACGACGGGCTCTCAGCCCGTCGACGACGAGGAGCCGGAGCCGGAATCGCCGCGCCGTTTCATCTTCTTCGTCGACGACATGTCGCTGCGCAAGCCCATACGCGAGTCGCTCATCCGCGACGCGAACACGCTCATCGAGCAGCTCGAAGAAAACGATCTCATCGCGGTCGTCCGCCCCATCGGCGCGAAACGAATGCCGCAACCGTTCACCACGAACCGAGCGGCCGCGCGAGAGGTACTGACGGAAGCAATCGAGTCGTGCAAGCTGCGCCTCACCGGTTCGCATGCATCCAGGAGCCGGATGGACAACGCGCGCGAAGAAGGCGAGGCGCGCTACGCGCGGCGCGAATACATCCAGAGCGAGCGAGAGCGCGTCGAGCAGCGCCTCTCGCAATTGCGCGCGCTGATCGCATCGATGGCCGGCGTCGAGGGCCGTAAAGTGCTCGTGCTCCTCACCGAAGGCATTCCGTCCATTCCGGGACGCGACGTAATGGATCCGTTCGGCCGGATCGGCGCGGAACGTCCGGTGGACGACTGGGGCCAGACCGGCGAGGATCTCAACCCGCTCATCGACGAGCTGGGACGCACCGCCGCGGCGAACGGCGTGACCATCTACGCACTCGAGCCCGAGCTGTCGTTCAACGCTGCAATCCCACGCATCCAAACGGGCGCGGAAAAACTTCGCGCGCGAGGCAGCGACGCACAGGCGCGTTCACAGCCGATCGTGGAGCGCGAAGCGCACGGCGAGCGCATGCACTATCAGGCGCAGACGCTGCGATCGCTCAGCGAACGCACCGGCGGGCGCTGGTCTCGCGGTGCGGCCACGATCGACGACGTGTTCCGTCAGGTGGCCACGGACCTCAGCGTTTACTACTCGATGGCGTATCGCGCCACCGGCGAAGAGAACAAGCCGCGCCGCGTGACCGTGCAGGTGCGCGATCGTCCCGAGCTGACGGTGCGCACGCGCACCGAAGTCATCGAGCGTTCGGCGGCGCGCGAGATGGGCGACCTCGTCGCCTCCACGCTGCTTTTCCCTCGCAACGTGAATGAACTGCGCATCTCGCTCGAGACCGGGAAGCCGAAGCGGAAGGGCTCGACCGTCACCATTCCGATCGACGTCGTGATTCCGCTCGAGACCATGACGTTCATCCGCGCGGACAACGGCAAGTACGCCGCCGCGCTCGACATCCACCACTCGGTCGCCGGACTGGAACGGCCGTTCGCCACGACCGGGCGTCATCGCCAGGACGTGGTGATCTCCGCGGACGAGTACAAGAAGCGGAAGACGATCAACTATCGGTTCAAGACGGGCATCGAAGTGTGGCGTGGCCCGACGCGCATCGCGATCGGCGTGATGGATCCGGTCTCGCATCTGGTGGGATTCCGGACCGCGGATGTGAACGCCCAGTAAGACGCCCCCGTAACCTTCTCCCCGCCGCACGGGGAGAAGGTGGCCGAAGGCCGGATGAGGGGCGTCGCGTGCGCAAACGAACCCCTCATCCGCGCTTCGCGCACCTTCTCCCCTCTGCGGAGGGGAGAAGGCGACATAGGACGCTGTAAAAGCCGCGTAAAAGACTCCCGCCGCCACGCGGCGTACGATATTCGCGTGCGCATCCTCATCGTCGAAGACGAACGTTCGCTGCGCGACGCGCTCATCGATCTGCTGACGCGCCGCGGCTTCACGGTCGAAGCAGTTGGCGACGGCGTGAGCGGCGCCGAGCGCGGTGTGAGCGCGGACATCGACATGGTGCTCCTCGATCTCACGCTGCCGCGTCTCGATGGAGTGGAGGTCGCGCGGCGCCTGCGCATGGCGCGGCCGGCGTTGCCGATCCTGATCCTCACCGCGCGCGGCTCGGAAGAAGAACGCGTGGCCGGACTCGACGCCGGCGCCGACGATTACCTGACGAAACCGTTCGGCACGCGCGAGCTCCTCGCACGCATCGAGGCGCTGCGCCGGCGTGCGGCCATCGCACCCGCCGACGCCGAACGCGTCGAAATCGACGGCTGCATCCTCGACCTCGGCCGCTGCGAAATGCAACGCGACGGAGCCGCCGTCGCGCTCACCGCACGGGAGGCCGGCATCCTGCGCTGGCTGCACCGCCACCGGCAACGCGCCGTCACGCGCGCGGAGTTGCTGCAAACGGTTTGGGGGGCGAGCGATGAGATCGAGACGCGCACGGTCGACATGACCATCGCCAACCTGCGCCAGAAGATCGAACGCCATCCATCCGAGCCGCGCATCGTCGTGACCGTGAAAGGCGTCGGCTACGCGTGGGGCGAGACATGAGGCGCTCCCCGCGCGTGCCGCTCGCCGCCGCCGTGCTGCTTTTCGGTGTCGGCGGTCTCTGCACCGCGTGGTACGTCTCCACGCAACGCGCATTCGACGCGGAGCGGACGCTGAGGTCGCAGCAGATGGTACGCAAGTCAGGCGATCGCGAGCGCAATGTGGCCGGCAGCCTCGCGGAACGGCTGGAGACGTTGCGCCGCACTGAATCGCAGCGGCCTTATTTTCACTATCAGAACCTCTACCACGAGCCGAAAGGTGCGTCGCAGGGACTGTCGGTGACGCCGTCGCCGCTGGCGAACGGTCCCGTGCACCCGCTCGTCGTTGCGTACTTTCAACTCGACGCGCGCGACCGCGTCACGCTGCCGACACTGAATGACGAACTGCGCGAGCTCAACGCCCCCGACGCCGTGCGGCAACGCGCGCTGCAGTCGCTCATCGCGTCATCGGCGAGTGAGATTCGCGCTGCGGCTGAGCTGTTGCGTACTCAGGTCCAGGCGGAAGCGAACGCCGCGGCCGCGACCGCCGCGCGCATCGCGCGACTCGAGATGCGGTTGGCCGAGGCGCAGGCGGAGGCGCGGCGGGCAGAGATTGCGCGGCTGGATGCGCAGCGCAACGCGCTCGCGCGCGAAGAGATGCAGCGGCGGGGATCGCAACAGGCGTCGATTCAGACGCTCGATCCGTCGGCGTTCGCGCAGAACGTCAACTCGAATGTCCTGTATCAGCAGTTGAAGCAGAACAAGGCCGTGCCGGCGGCGCCGTCGTCATCGGCGCCGCCGGTCGAGATCCTCACCAGCGACCTCGAATGGCGCACGCTCGACATGAGCGGCAAGCCGCGTCTCGTCGCGCTGCGCGTCGTGCACACGCCGGCGGGCATGCTCACGCAGGGACTGCTCACGCAAGTCGCAGAACGCACATCGATCGATGGTGCGATCGTGCGGCGAGGTGACGGTGAAGGAACACGCGTCGGCACTACCGGCTGGAGCGTGAAGCTGCCACGCGACCTGGCGGCGACACGCGAGGAAGATTGGCGACGCTTCCAGCAGACGTTCGCCGCGGTGCTGGTCGTGTTGATGGTCGTGGTGCTCGGCGTGATCTGGACGATGTGGAGCGCGGAGAAGCTCGCCACCGATCGCACGCGTTTCGCCGCCACCGCCGCGCATGAGCTGCGCACGCCGCTCGCATCGCTGCGGCTGTACAGCGACCTGATCGCCGATGAGAACGATCCTCGCAATCGCGAGCGGTATGCGCGCGAGCTGGCCTCGCAGACCGAACGCCTCGGCCGTGTCGTCGCGAACGTCCTCGAAGTCACACGCATCGAGCGCGGCTCGTTCACGCTCCATCCACGCCTCGGCGAGATCGGCCCCGCCGTTGAAGAATGCGTCGATCGTTTGCGGCCGCAGATGGAAGCGGCGAGTTGTCCGATCCATCTGCGCGTGGCGAACACGG
>Ga0196978_1000081_pt1 | contig 46678 bp, 49 predicted proteins | sample S3v_2013CmetaG_FD_155491 | JGI IMG/M metagenome (GOLD analysis project Ga0196978, IMG submission 155491) | Soil microbial communities from Anza Borrego desert, Southern California, United States - S3+v_20-13C | ecosystem: Environmental > Terrestrial > Soil > Desert | place: USA: California... | reverse complement strand
CACGTGGAAGTCGTAGTAGTCGCCGCCCACTTCCGTCGCCGTGCGCGTGAACACCGCCACGTCATACGCCGGATGATGCGGCACTTCCTTCGGCAACATCGAAAGCTGGAAGCGCCGCGCGTCTTCGAGCTCGACCGACTTGCGCTCGTATTCGACCGACATGAGCGCCTGCTGGAGTTCCTGTTCTTTTCGCGCGCGCTCCTGCTCGAGCAACTTCTGCTGATGCACGCTCAGATCCTCGGCCATTCGATTGAATGCGCGCGCGAGCTGGCCGAACTCGTTCTTCGTCTTCACCGGCAACCGCGTCATCAGATCGCCGTGCGCGATCCGCTCCGCGCCTTCGGTGACGAGCTTGACGTCGCGGGCGAGGTGATTGGAGAGCGGCACGATACCGATCAGCGCGAATGCGATGAGGCCGAGACCGATGCCGAAGTTGCGCGCGGCCGCGTTGCGGAGGTCCTGGAGGTTGTCCCCAACCGGACGCGCAACGCCGATGCGCAGTCCGCTCTGCGGATCGACCGACGTCGACACGATCCAGCCGTCGATTTGTTTGAGACTCCTGCCGCGGCGCACGCGCTCGGGCACTTCCATCGCTTCGAGGCGCGAGCGCTCTTCGCTCGTGCGCGTGTAGAGCGTGCCTTCACGATCGATGGCGAACGGGATCTCGCTCCGATCATCCGCGGCACTGCCGAGGATGCGGCGGATGACCTGCTCGGGACTGATGCGTGCGGTGAGCTGGCCGACGACTTCGCCTTCCTGCCGCACCGGCGCTTCGAAACTTCTGCCGAGGAGCAACGCGGTTTTCTTCGCGTTCGCCGCGGCGTTCTGAATCTCTTTCGTCGTCGCACTGCGCACGACGACTTTCGTCGACTTCTTCGGCGTGGTCTTCTTTTTCTCGGCCGCAGTCGTCGTCGCGGCGACAGGCGCTGGTGCCGGTGCCGCCGGCGGCGCCAGCGCGGCGACCAACTGCTTTTCGGCCTTGCGCATCTCTCGTTCCGCGCGCTGGCGGTGGCGGCGCGCATCCTGCGCCTGACGCATCTGCATCTGGAACTGCGCGCGATCCGCTTCGGTCACGCGGCGAAGCTCTTCCTGCGCGGTCTTCAACTCTTCACGGATGTCCGCGCGTTCGTCGGCGGTGAGGTTCGGGTTGTGAAGTTGTCCGCCGAGGTTGCCGATCTCGTTGAGCAGTTCCTTCTGTTCCTCGGACATCACGAAGCGAGGAAACTCCGGCACCGGCGGCAGGTCGATGACCACCGGTACGATCGGCGGCATTGGCGGTACAGGCGCGACCGCTGCGACCGTCGCCGGCTCGGGCGTTTCGGCGATCTCGCGTTCATCGTCCGTCTCATCCGCATCCGCGTCTGTCTCGACGTCGGCATTCACGTTCTGCAAACCGGCGCGCAACGGCTCGAAATCGAGCGCGTCGACGAGCGACGCGGTCTCGCCCATCACGGAGATGATGTTGCCCGCATCGCCGCTGCCCTGGTTCGGCAACGGAAGCGCGGAGACGAAACGCAAACGCTGCTCGAGATCGGTGCGGATCATCGCCAGCCGCCGATCCATCTGCTGAGTCAGCCGCTGCGCCTCATTGCGATAGGCAGCCTCGAGCGCACGACGCGAGGAGTGGTAGGAGTACGTCACGATCGCGGCCAGCGGCACCACGGCGAGGACGAATGCGGCCAGGATCAGTTGGGTGCGAATGCGCATCAGGGACGATGGTAGAACGAACCGGGGCCGAAAAAGTTTGGGCCTGCGCCGACTGAGACGACCGGAGGCCGCCGGCGGCCGGGGCCGACGGCCCCGGACCCCATCGGTTGGCCCCGGCCGCCGGAGGTCTCTCGTCGTCTCGGCGGGCTCAGGTCCACTCTTCGCGGCCGGTGCGCCCTTTGCCCGGATCGCGTGTGTTCTTGCGGCGTTCGCTGTCGGGGATCACTACCTCGCGATGGGGTCGCGTCCGCTCGAATTCCTGGATGAAACGCTCCGCTTCGTCGACGACGTCGTCCCATGATGCGGGCGCGATCGACGCGGCGCGGATCTCGTCGCAATGCGCGCGAAACGTATCGCAGCGCTTCACCGCTTCATCGAAGCGCGTGTGGATTTTCAGATTTGCGCCGACGCGGTCGGCGAGGTGCTGCTGCAGATCCGGCACGCGCTCGATGTGGCTGCAGAACAGGATCACGTCGTTGCCGGCGAGCAGCGCGCGCTCGGTGATCTCCTCGTACGAGCCGAGGTCGGAGACGGCGTGCATCTCCATGTCGTCGCTGACGGCGATGCCGTCGAAGTGAATACCGTCGCGCAGCAACTCTGTCGTGAGGCGATAGCTCAACGTAGCCGGTAGATCCGGATTCTCTTCGACGAGCGGATAGATGCCGTGGCCGATCATGATTGCGTGCGCTTCGTTGCCGAGGCGCGCGAACGGGACGAGCTCGCGATTCATCATTTCTTCGAGCGATGCGCGAATCACGGTCTCGCCGTAATGCGGATCGCCGGAGCCGTTGCCGATGCCCGGCCAGTGCTTGAGGCACGCCGCGACGCCCGCGCTCTGCATGCCGCGCACGAACGCGCCCGCGAGCTCGACGACGGTCTCGGGATCGGCGCCGAACGTGCGGCGCTCGAGACCTTTCGGCGCGATGTCGCCGCGGATGTCGACGACCGGCGCGAGGTTGATCTCGATGTCGAAGTAACGCAGCGCCATGCCGATCAGTTTGCCGAACCACTGGGAGAGCTCGACCGGCATCTCCCCTTCGCCGAACGCTTCCGCGCTCGGCAGGCCGGGGAGGATGTGGCGCAGACGATCGACGCGGCCGCCTTCCTCGTCGATCATGAACAGCGGCGGCCGCTCCGGCGCGAGCGACTTGACCTCCGCCACCAGCTCGCGGAACTGCGAGACGGTGCCGATGTTGCGGCCGAACAGCACCACCGCGTACGGCGTGTTTTCGCGCAGGATGCGCCGCTCGAGCTCGGTGAGCGTTTTTCCGGTGAGACCGATTCCTAAAAGGTCATTCCGCATTTAGCGCGCGCATCGTAGCAACTTTGGAGTGCGGCAGCCGCAGCTGCCGCTTTTACTGGCGAGCCAAAGCGGCGGCTGCGGCCGCCGCACTCCATAGCTAACTCAATTTCTGCTTCAACTCATACAGCGCGTTGAGCGCGTCGCGCGGCGCGAGCGTGTCGACGTCGAGCGCGCGCAGGGTGTCGATGATCGACTGCTCGGTCGAGCTGAAGAGGCCGAGCTGGCGCGTGGCGGGAGCGGGGCCGCGGCGCCGCGTTTCTTCGACGAGGTCGCGTTCCTTGCGCTCGAGCGTATCGAGAATCTCCCGCGCGCGCACGATCACGGACTGCGGGATGCCGGCCAGCTTTGCGACCTGGATGCCGTAGCTCTTGTCCGCCGAACCTTCAACGACCTTGCGCAGAAAGATGATCTGCTCGTTCCACTCCTTCACTGCGACGTTGTAATTCGCGACGCGCGACTTCGTTTTCGCGAGATCGGTGACCTCGTGATAGTGCGTCGCGAACAGCGTGATGCCGCTGCGCGCCGGGTTGTCGTGCAGGAACTCGATGATGGCCCACGCGAGCGAGAGCCCGTCGAACGTGGCGGTGCCGCGGCCGACTTCGTCGAGGATGATCAGCGAGCGATCGGTGGCGTTGTTGAGGATGTTCGCGGTTTCGTGCATCTCCACCATGAACGTCGACTCGCCACGCGCGAGCTGATCGCTGGCGCCGACGCGCGTGAAGATGCGGTCGAAGATGCCGAGGCGCGCTTTGGCGGCGGGGACGAACGAGCCGGCCTGATTGAGCAGGACGATGAGCGCGACCTGGCGCAGGTACGTCGACTTGCCGCCCATGTTCGGGCCGGTGATGATCTGGATGCCGTTCTCGTCGCGGCGGATGTTGGTGTGGTTCGGGATGAAACGCTCGGTCGCGATCTGCTCGATGACCGGATGGCGTCCGTCCTCGATGCAGACCTCCGCGTGCTCGCTGAGCGTGGGGCGCACGAAGCGATTGCGCACGGCCACCGATGCCAGCGCGGACACAGCGTCGATCTCGCCCACCGCGCGCGCGGCGCCGAGGATCGCACCGCTCGTCGCGGCGATCTTGCCGAGCAGCTCGTCATACAAACGAACCTCGATCGCGATTGCCTTCTCTTCGGCACCGACGATTTTCTCTTCGAGCTCTTTGAGGTCCGGCGTGATGAAGCGCTCGGCGTTGGCGAGGGTCTGCTTGCGGATGTAATCGACCGGCGCCCTGGCGAGATTCGATTTCGAGATCTCGATGTAATAGCCAAACACCGAGTTGTAGCGGATCTTGAGCGAGGAAATGCCGGTGCGCTCGCGCTCGCGCGACTCGATCTCGAGCAGGACCGATTTCGAATCGCGTGCGATGGAGCGCAGCTCGTCGAGCGTCGCATCGACACCGTTCGCGATGACGTTGCCGTCGCGCAGCACGATGGCGGGATTCGGGTCGATGGTGCGCGCGATGAGATCGATGACTTCGCGCAGTCCGCTTTCGAGATCGATCCGTTCGCGCATCGACTGCAGCAGCGGCCCTTGCAACGGCGACATCTCCTCGCGCAACTCGCCCACCATGAGCAGCGAATCCGCGAGCGTGAGGCATTCGCGCGGCGTTGCCGTGCGCAGCGTGATGCGCGATGCGACACGCTCGAGGTCCGCGATCTTCTGCAGGCACGCGGTCATCCTCTCGAGGATGACCCGCGAGCGCGTCAGCTCGTCGACCGCGTCATGACGATCGAAGATCGCCTCGCGCGACGTGAGCGGACGCGTGAGCCAGCGGCGCAACATGCGCGTGCCCATTGCCGAGCGCGAGGCGTTGATCACACCCCACAACGTCGCGCGCGGCCGCGCCGCGTCACGCGATTCGACGACTTCGAGGTTCGCCAGCGTGGCCGCGTCGAGCTGGAGAAAGTCGGAGTCTTTGTCGACGCGCAAACCGCGGACGTGATCCAGCGCCTTGCGATGGCTCGCGCTCGCGTAACGCAACGCACCGCCCGCGGCGCCGATCCGCGCGTCATCGCCGTCGAGTCCGAAGCCGCGCAGCGACTGTGTCCCGAAATGTTTGGCGAGGTAATCATGCGATCCGCGATTCTCGAACAGCGTCGGTTCGACGGGCGTGATCGGAATCGTGAATGCGCCGTTGGTATCCATATCGCGCGGCACGATCGCCTCTCGCGGCGCGAAACGGGCCAGATCGTCATACAGCCGCGCATCTTCGAGCGAGCGATAGGTCGTGACGAAGAAGTCGCCCGTGGAGACGTCGAGGTAGGCGGCGCCGACGTCGCTCTCCGACGGCACGAGCGCGACGAGATAGCAGTTCTCGCGCTCGACGATCGACGACTCCGTCGCCGTACCGGGCGTGACGATGCGCACGATCTCGCGCCGCACCAGCCCCTTCGCCTCCGACGCCTCCTCGGTCTGCTCGCAAATCGCTACGCGCAACCCGTTGCGAATCAGCTTCGCGATGTAGCCGTCCGCGGCGTGATAGGGCACGCCGCACATCGGCGTCTCGTACTCCTGCCCCTTGTTGCGCGCGGTCAGCACGAGGTCGAGCAGCGGCGCGGCTTTCTCCGCGTCCTCGAAGAACATCTCGTAGAAATCGCCGAGGCGGTAGAAGAGAATCGCGTCGGGGACCTGGCGCTTGATCTCGAAGTACTGCTCGAGCATCGGGGTCAGCTTCGTGGTTGGACGGGGCATGGCCGGGGGCATTCTAAATGCCACGATGCGGCAGGCTGCGACTAATGGCGCACTGCGCGCCTTCGGTTTTGACTCGGCGCTGGGTAGATCGCGACACGGCCGCTCGCGGTCGTCTGGTCCGCGTTCGCCGTCTGCGACGCGCGAGTCTTGATCATCGTTTCCAGCTGCTGCGGAGTGAGAGTTGGATTCGTCTCGAGCAACAACGCCGCGATGCCCGCGACGTACGGCGCCGCGTACGAGGTCCCGGAGTTTCCGGGGATGCCGCCGATCCTGAGATCTCCACTGCGATATTGATTGCGCGCGCTGATCGAGGCCACCAGTACATCGGCGCCGGGAGCGAGTATCTCCACCTCGGCGCCGGCGCACGATCCGCTCCAAAGGTGATTCGTTCGATCGATGGCGCCCACCGTCATCAGGCCGTCGATCGATTGACCGGCTGCGCCGGGCAGGTGGCCCGCGCAGATGGCCTGGCTCCCTCCCGCGTTCGTATTCCCTGCGGACACCGTGAAAAAGAAGCGTTTGCCGTTCGGGTCGGGCCGTCCTTCACGGTCGACACCGTTGGTCATGTCCCGGATCCTGGCGAGGTACTGATCGGTGTTTTGCAAAACAGCCGGCGACGGAGTGTTGCTCATGTTGATGATCGAGGTCTGATATGGCGATGCACCGGAGTCCCAGGCGTGGCGGATGATCTGGTTCAGCGCCTCATGCCATACCGCGGACCCGTCGACGAACGTGTACACGGAGACGATCTTCGCGTCGGGCGCCACGCCCGTATTTCGGCCGGCAATCATTGACGCCACGGCGGTCCCGTGCGTGTGAAGGAAAAGAGTGACCGCCTCAAAGAAACAGGGATCCAGCGCGGGATCGCGGCCGTTGCCGCACGTGAGCGCTCCTGACGGCCGCAACGCGCCGATGACGTTCGAACCTGTGCTGCGCGCGAACTCGTCATGATCGCGCATGACGCCGGTGTCGCACACATAAACGACCGCGCCATTTCCCGTCGTCGGAAGTGTGGTTCTGCCGTCCAGGACACCGGTCCTTGAATCGGCGCGATCGAGGTGCCAAAGCACGTTGTCCGGAAAGCCCTCGCCGCAGCCAAGCAGGCGAAGAGTGACAAAGTCGACCTCCGTCGGAGCGGATACCGTCTGGCAAAGCGTCGATGATGACCGCTGGGCATGCGTACTGAGCGCGGCAACTGCGACGAGAAGCGCGATGATCATCCTGGTCATGTTGGATACCGAATGGTACCAACGCGCCGTGCTTCAGGCTTCATCCTTGCGGTCTTCGAATCCGCATCAACCGGCCATTGTCGACCCGCAACTCGATCACGATGGCCTCTTTGAGCCGCGTGTGCGGAACGCGGTCGAGCAGCACGATCCATCGATCATCGTCGCGAGCAACGTGCACGACGCGGTAATTGCGCAGGCCACGCTCAGTGGCATACACCAGCGCGCGGTTTCCCGCATCGATCGAGAGGATGCGCCCCTTCGGGCGCGACGGATCTTCGAATCCCGACAGCGCGAGGAAAAGCACCGCGCAGAGCGCGATCCATGCGAGGTAAAGCGACCACCAGCGGCGCACGGGGCGATGATACGGGTTCCTCGGGTTCCTCGGTTCCTCGGGTTCCTCGGGGGAGAAAGATAAACCCCTCCGAGGAACGCCGAGGAACCCCGAGGAACCCGAGGAACCGTTTATGATTCGCCCCGTGACCAGGTCTGAGATCGAACAGCAACTGATCGCGATCGTTCGGCAGGAGAAAGACATCCCCGCGGACCTGCTGCAGGCGGAAACCGAGCTCGCCGCCGCCGGGATCGATTCGCTCGACTCGCTCACCATCCTCTTCGCGATCGAAGAGCAGTTCCGCATCTCCATTCCCGACACGACCGCGCGCGCCATGAAGACCTTCGGCGACATGGTCGACGCCGTCGCGGGACAACTGCCCGCCGAATGACGACGCGCGTCGCCATCACCGGCATCGGCATCGTGTCGCCGTTCGGAAGGGGAAAGGCCGCGCTCGCCGAGGCGTTACGCGCGGCGCGGAGCGGTGTTCGTACGATCACCAGCATCGACACGTCGACGCTGAACTGCCGCATCGCCGGCGAAGTTCCGGGCGATGCGCATGAAGGCCAGCATCGCGGTCACGATCGCTTCACGCGTTTCGCGCTCATCGCGGCGGAAGAGGCGACGGCGCAGGCGGGCGACCTGGGCGTGGACCCACACCGCTACGGCGTCCTCCTCGGCACCGGACTCGGCGGCTGCGAAACGCTCGACAACAGTTACCGCCGCTTCTATCGCGACAGCGCGCGCATCGCTCCGATGTCGATCCCGATGACGATGTACAACGCGGCCTCGTCCGCCGTGTCGACGAAGCTCGGCGCGAAAGGACTCGCCTACTCGGTCGTCTCCGCATGTGCGTCGAGTGCCCATGCGATCGGTCTCGCGGCGCAGGCCATTCGCGCCGGACAGGCCGACGTCGTGCTCGCGGGCGGCAGCGACGCACCGCTCACGCCGGGCATCATCAGCGCGTGGGAGTCTCTGCGGGTGCTGGCCATCGACAACGAACATCCCGAAGAAGCATGCAGGCCGTTCAGCGCGGACCGGAAGGGACTCGTGCTTGCCGAAGGCGCCGCCGTGCTCGTCCTCGAAACGTGGGACCACGCGCAAGCGCGCGGCGCCGAAATCCTCGGCGAGATCGCCGGCTTCGGCGCGACCAGCGATGCGGGACACATCACCGATCCGTCCGCGGATGGCGCGGCGCGCGCGATGGACCTCGCGCTGCGCGACGCGGGCATGACGCCGCCCGACATCGGCTACATCAATGCGCACGGCACGGGCACGCGGGCGAACGACGCGACGGAGACCGCGGCGATCAAAGCGGTGTTCGGCACGGACACGCCGCCAGTCAGTTCGACCAAATCGATGCACGGGCACGCGATGGGCGCCTCGGGCGCGATCGAGATCGTGGCGTCGCTGGTCGCGTTGCGGGAAGGCTTCCTGCCGCCGACGATCAATCTCGAAACGCCCGACCCGGAGTGCGATCTGGACTACATCGCAAACGAGCCGCGCGAGGCGCGCGCCGGCTCGTTTCTGTCCAACTCCTTCGGATTCGGCGGGATGAACGCGGTGGTCGCCATACGCGTGCCATAGAAGAGGGGCGCCTCCGGCGGCCGGTCGTCTTTCCCTGGCGGCCTGTGGCAATCCATTTGCTACGTCCGGTGTGATTCGTCGGAGGGAAGTGTGATCGTAGAGAAGAAGCACCTGGAGAATTTCACGATCCTGTACGTGGAAGGGCTCATCAAACTCGGGGAAAGCGCCGAGTTCTTTTCCTCCGCGCTGGAGAATGTGCTCAAAAACGAGAGCACGAACGTCGTCATCGACTTCACGAAGATCGACTACATCGACTCCACCGGCATCGGCGAGCTGGTCGGCTACCTCGGCAAATTCACGAGCCAGAACCGCAAACTGATCCTGGTCAACCCGTCCGAGCGGATCCAGAAACTGCTCAAGCTCGCGAAGCTCGACGCGGTCTTCAAGATCTACGGAACGGAAGAAGAGGCCGTGGCCGCGGAGAGTGGCTCAGCGGCGCGCGCGAGCTGATCGGCGCCTTCTCGATCGCGCTCGGCCTCTCGCCGCGTAGAATCCGCGCATGAACGTCGCTTCTGTCGCGGAAGTGGTCTGGTACGTGACCGGCCGCTTCTACTCCAACTCTGCATCGATGGTGCTCGACGTCGGCTACTTTCTGCACGTCGAGGGACTGGCCGAGTCGCTGTTCGCCGACCTCGCGAGCGAGAGCACGGCGCTTCTCACGTTCGCATCGGCGCCGTTTCTCGCGTCGACGATCTCGAACGGCGGACTCGACATCGGCGTCGACGTCAAAGGCTCGTTCGCCATCTATCTCCGCGAAACGCCCGGCGCGTCGTTCGACGATCCGAACACGTTCGCGGCCGGACAATGCGTGGCGACGTTCGAGCGAACGTCGATCGTCGCCGTCGCCAAGCAGCCGCTCACCTCGTCGAACGTCTTCACGGCGCGGCTGGTCGATTCGCAGCCGTTCGACTTCCGCGGCGCGCGCTACGACTTTCGCGATCTCGTCGGCAACTCGATCACGCAATGGGGCATCGCGGCCGCCGAGCCGTTGACCCCGCCCGCGGGGTATACGAGCGTGGCGCCTTTCGTCGGATCCGCGATTCGGGCGGGCACCGGATAGCAGGTTAGACTTCCCCTCGAATGAGCGTCAGTCTCACGCGTGTGTATCGCGGAGGGGAAGTCGAGTCGGTGCACCGCGGCTCGATCGCCGTCGTCGACGCTCGCGGACGGCTCATCGCGTGCGCCGGCGATCCCGCGCTGCGCGGTTGCCTCCGTTCGGCGGCGAAGCCGTTTCAGGCCATCCCGCTGCTCGAGTACGGAGGCATCGACGAGTACGACCTCACGCCGGAAGAGATTGCGCTCACGTGCGCATCGCACGGCGGCGAGCCGCTGCACATCAGCACCGCCGCGGCGATGTTGCGCAAGGGCGAGTTCGACGAGGAAGACCTTCTCTGCGGCGCGCACCTGCCGTACGACGACAAAGCCGCGGCCGAGCTGCGCGCGTCGGGCGAGCTTCCCTCCCCTCTGCACAACAACTGCTCCGGCAAGCACGCGGGGATGCTGCTGGCGACGCACGTGATGGATGTCCCGCCCGCGCGCTACATCGACGCGGATCATCCGCTGCAGGATCTGATGCGCGCGACACTCGCCGATTTCGCTGGCCTGACGCCGGAAGAGATTCCGATCGCAATCGACGGCTGCGGCGTGCCCGCGTTCTTTCTCTCGCTGCATCGCGCGGCGTATGCATACGCGCGCCTGATGTCGAACGCGATCGAGCGTTACGCGGAGAGCACTGCCAACGTCGTAGATGCGATGACGAGCTTTCCACACTACGTCGCCGGCAACTGGAGCATCACCTCGCCCCTCATGGCCGCATTCGATGGAGAGTTGCTGGCGAAGGAAGGTGCGGAAGGGTTTTACACGATGGCGCTCGCCCCTTCGCTCTGCGCCGAATTGACCGGCAGACTCCGCCTCGCCGATGATGCCGCGCTCGGCATCGCCCTGAAGATCGAGGACGGCTCGATGGATCGCGGACGCAATCCCGTCATCCTCCGCCTCCTCGACCTCCTCGGCATCGACCTCGACGCGCGTCCCGGCCTCGCGCCGTGGCGCAACGCTCCGGTGCACAATCACACCGGAACGCTCGTCGGCGAAGTGCGCGCCGAATTCGAACTGGAGATCTTATGAAGATGCGAACACTGCTCATCCTCGCCACCGTGGCCGTCATGTCCTGCAAGACCGTGGGCATCTCCATGACCCGCAGCGGCTACGCGGAGGTCTCGCCGCAGATCGCGAACGAGATGATCCTCGACTCGCGGCAGGTGGTGATCCTCGACGTCCGCTCCGCGAGCGGCTTCCGCTCTGCGGAGGGCCACATCGCGGGGGCGGTCAGCGCGCCGTTCGAAACCATCGAACGGCAGTTGCCCGAGTTGCTGCCGTATCAGAACCAGACCGTACTCGTGTATGGAGGGAGCGACGACGAAGGGGCGCTCGCGTCGAAACTTCTCGTGCTCGCCGGCTTCCGGAACGTGGTCCATGTGTCCGGCGGAATCCGCGGTTGGATTGAGAACGGCTATCGCACTGTTAACGCGCAGTGATCATGAAACGGGCTCTACTCGTCATCTCGCTCTTCCTCTGCGCGGCCGCGGCTCAGGCCCAGTTCCGCCCCAGCACCACCGATCAGACCGCCACGCTCCGCGACTACGCGGCGAAGGTGCTGCCGCGGTGCCCCAACGGCGTCGTCACGCTCGAGCCGGTGCGTTCCGCCGGGCCGACGAACTTCACCGCGTACGTCGCCACCGTCCGTTCTGACGACAAGTACTGCGGTACGCAGAAGTACGTCCTGCATTCGCCGAAGACGCAGCAGATGTTGATCGGAACGGTCATCCCGGTTCCGAAAGACGGCCGCCCGACCGCCACCCGCTTCAGCGAGAAATCGACCGAGCTCCTCGGCAAGCCGGTCAAGGCCATCATCGCCCCGTTCCCGCTGCAGGACGGCATCAAGGCCGTCAACATCACACGCGAGACTCCGTACGGCGCATTTTCCTACGCCGGTTTCATCGATCAGTCGGAGGCGTTCCTGATCGTCGGCTTCCGCGGAAACCTGCTCACCGATCCGGCCAAGACGCTGCGGGAGACGCTCGGCACCACCACCGGCGCGCGCCGCGGTACGGGCAAGGTGGAGATCCTCGAGCTCTCCGACTTCCAGTGCCCCACCTGTGCGCGAGCGCACGAGAACATCGAGCCGATCATCCAGAAGAACCTCGGCAAGATGAGCTACATCCGCATCGACCTGCCGCTCTTCGAGCATCACGAGTGGGCCATCCCGGCCGCGATGGGGGCGCGCGCGATTCAGCGCGTGGCTCCGGCGAAATACTGGCAATACGTCGACTACGTCTTCAAGAACCAGGAGACGATCGGCAAGCGCAAGTTCGATGACGTGCTCAAGGAGTTCATCGAGGACAACGACATCGACGCGGCTGCGATCCAGAAGATTTACGGATCGAAGGCGGAGCGCCAGACGCTGCTCGATCAGGTCAGCCGCGCGTTCGCCGCGGGCATCGCGTCGACGCCGACGTTCATCGTGAACGGCCAGATCATGGGCTTCGGTCCCGAAGGCTCGTTCACGATCGAACAGATCAAGAGCGCGATCGGCGTCAGCACGCCCGCGAAGAAAGCCGCAGCGAAGAAGTAACGGCGCGCCGATCTGGGGCGACGGGCTCTTCAGCCGGTCGATTCTCGGCTTCGACGGGCTGAGAGCCCGTCGCTCCAGATTACGGCGCTACCGGACCGGTAGCGCCTCGCTGATCTCCGACGACACCTGCGTCTGGAGGTTCGCACCGGCCTGTGTCTGCAGCGCGACGAGCTTCCCGCGGTGATCGCCCGGAACCACCAGTTCGAACGCCACGTCGGCCGTGCCCGACTGCGGCGCCATCACGCGCTGGGGAAACTGCGGCGGCGGCTCCGCGACGTCACCGCGCGTCGTGGTCGCAAAGTAAATCTGCACGTGGAAGGTTCCGCCGAACGCGCCCGCGGTGAGCCGCACGACGCCGCGAATTCGGATGAGGTTCGCTCCGGCGTCGTAGAACGCATCGAGCACGCGCGGAGCGTTCGGAATGAGGTCGCTCTCATCGTCATCGGCAGTGCGATTGTCGATGGACCAGTCGATCGGCAGGTTGGCATTCGTGTGGATGCGGTTGTGGAAGAACGCCGCGATCGGTGTTCCCGCCGCGATGGCCACACCGCTGAAGCGGTTGTAGGCGATGGTGTTGTGGGCCAGTTGAAACGGCACGCCGCCCGAGAAGAAACCGCCCGCGCCGTTGCCCATCGGCTGGCCGTGGCGATCGACACCCATCTTCGTCTCGCTGACGGAACCATGCTTGCCGCGCCAGAACGCGATGCCGGAGCGGCCGTTGGCGCTGGCGATCGCTCTGAAGATCGACACGGATTCATGGGGCGAATCGACGTTGATGCCGCGCGAGCGATTCGGCTTCGCGACCAGGCCGGTGCGGTCGGTGCCGACATAAACCTCCGTAACCGTGTGAACCGCGTCGTGCGGCGCGGGCGCGTCGAAGTGGATCCCGTTCCATGGCCAGGAGTGCACGGCCAGACCGCTGATCGTCACGCCCGGGACACCCTGCGCGCACGACGCGCGCACTTCCAGGCCGTTGCCGAAATGTGCGTTCTCGCCGCTGATCTCCAACTGTTTCTCCGGCCACGGGATGTCATCGCCGTCGGGTCCGGCCAGGTGCACGTTGCACTTGCGAATCGCAGGCAGCGGCGTCGCCGGCGCGATCCTCATCATCACATCCGGGTAGACGATCGCAAACGAGATGTGGCACCGCACATCGCTTCCGCAGGTCGGGTTCGCGTTGACCGCTTCGATCACGTCGCGCAGCGAGCCGGAGCCGAAGTCCTCGCTCGTGGTGACTGTGTATGGCCGGAATGTGAACACGTTGAACCTGAGCGTGCCGACGAGCCCGACATTGCGTGCCGCCAAGGCCACGGTCGCGTCACGACGGCCGCCGGTGAAGCTGGTGGGCGTGATGCGGAAGGAGATGTTCAAGGTTTCGACTCTGCCGCCGGCAAACTCACTGGTGTAGCAGGTCGTCGATTTCGCGAACTCGTTGCACGTCCAGTCGTTGCCTGTGAACCGGGGTGATCCGTTGAGCTCGAGACCGTCCGGGTACGCGATCGTGATCTCCACATCGAACGCGGACTCTTCCGAGTGATTGCGAACGTACACGTTCGTGGGCTGAAGCGGACCAATCTGCGTGTGATCCGCACGAAACTCGAGCGTCGGCGCGGCGTGGGCGATGATGCCGGAGAGGAGCGTTACCGCGACGACCAAGTATCTCATCCCGACATCGTAACGCCAGAATCCCGCGTTGATCTTCGCCGCGTGACCGGCAACCCGCTAACGCACCCGCAACGCCTCACTGATCTCCGAAGACACCTCGGGGAAGAGCGCCCGTGTGCGTCTCCAGCGCGATCAGCTTGCCTCGACTGTCGTGCCGGAATGACGAGCTCGAACGAGACGTCGGCCGTTCCGCCGCCGGCCGCTGCGCGACCTCCGGGATTCAGAGTCGTTGAAGATGTACACACTGGCGCCGAGGTACGTGGAGAGGTGTGGGCGGTCGGTGAAGAATTCGAGGTTCGGTGCGGCGTGAACGAGAGCGGAAAAAAGGAACGTGACTGCGATGACCATGGATCGCATGGGCAACGGTAGTACTAGAACCCCACGCTGATCTTCGCCGCGTAACTCCGCTCTTCGCCCTGCGTCGTCTCCACGACCAGCTTCGGGATGAACATCGAAACGCGCAGGCCGAACGTGTAGCGATTCATGTTCCCCTCGGCCTCCAGCGTTCGCGTCGGACCGTCGGGGAGACTCAGGACGTGGCCTGTCGCCTTGTGCCGCGCGTAGCCGATGGCCGCGTACGGCGTGATCGGGCCGAAGCCTTTCGAGACGAACAGCTCGACGCCGTACGTCGAGAGATCGAGCTCTTCCACGCCGCGCAGTTGTGAATACGCGCCGCGCAGCGCGACGGCCGGCGTGGCGATGCCGCCGCTCGACAACGGCATGTCGTACGACGCGCCCCAGACCTGAATGTCGGTGTCCGGCACTTTCGAGTACATCGCGGAGATCGTGCCGAACGACAGTCCCTTCGATGCCGTGATACGCGGCACCGCGAGGTAATCGTTGTACGTAAAGTCGTCGTTGGTCGCGTGCTGCCAGTACTCGGAGCTCGGATCGACCGGCACCGCCGTTGTCGCGATGCCGATGTCGAATCCGAGGAGGCCGCGCGCTTTCGCCGGCTCGACGGGCGTGGCGTAGATCGACTGCGCCGCGAGCCGCGTGAACTCTTCGAACTCCTGCTGTGTGATGGTCGGATCGATGTCGATGCCATTCGTCTCGTCGCTCTGCGCGAATAGCGGCATCGCGCATGCGAGCAGCATCAGAAGAGCTGCGAGATAAAGTCGTTGCTTTGCAGAAACCCGATCGGCGTGAAAGCCACGCGGCCCTCGCCCACCCTCCGCAACCATCCGTCCTGCAGTCCGCGCTCGGTCCATTCGATGCCCTCCTGTCCACACAACTCGACGAGCTCTTCATAGCACATCCCCATGGTGCGGCGGAGTTGCAGGAAGATCCGTTCGCGGCGCACTTCATCCGCGCCGAGCGCCTCGCTGAAGTCGCGCGCGTGCGGCGCGGTTTCGATGTAGCGGCGGATGTCGCGCGTGTTCGCGAAACGCTCGCCGCCGATGAAGGAGTGCGCGCCGAGGCCGAAGCCGTGGTATTCGCCGCGCGTCCAGTAGCGGAGGTTGTGGAGACATTGCTCGCCTTCGCGCGCAAAGTTGCTGATCTCGTATTGCGCGAGACCACGCGCGCCGAGGTGCTCGATCGCTTCGAGATAAAGATCGGCGACGAGGTCTTCCTCCGGCAACGCGACGCGCCCGCGCGCGACCTGGACCTGCAGCGGCGTCTTCTCCTCGAGGTCGAGCATGTACAGCGAGAGATGTCCAACGCCAAGGTCGATGGCGACGTCCAGGGTCTCGCGGAAGGATTCCGCGGTTTGTTGCGGGAGACCGAGCATGAGATCGAGATTCGTGCGCATGCCGGCATCGACGGCGGCGCGGACGGCGTCGATGGCGCGTTGGCGGTCGTGGATGCGGCTGATGGCGGCGAGCTCGGCGTCGTGGAAGGACTGCACGCCGATGGAGAGGCGGTTGACGCCGAGGTCGCGCCACTGCGCGACTGTCGCTGGGGTTACGTCTTCGGGATTCGCCTCCATGGAGATTTCGACAGCGGAGCGCCGGCGTCCCGCGCCGGCGCTCCCGAGGATCCGCTCCAGGTTCTCCGCGCTCATTCTCGACGGCGTCCCGCCACCCACGTAAATCGTGTCGACGTCGGCAAAGTCGGCAGATCGAATCTCCCGAACCAAAGCCTCCGTATACGCATCCCGCAGCGCGAGATCGGTCGAGATCGCGAACGGGCAATACGTGCAGTGCGTCGTGCAGAATGGGACGTGGATGTAGAGGCCGAGGGTCATGCGGGCGAACGCAGAATATAATTTCTGGCAATGTCCGCTTCTGCCCCCGAACCGACGCCCCCGCCAACGCCGGGGTTGCGACGCTCTCGTCTCCTCTGGAAGCTGCTCGGCGCCATGGCGTTGGTCGCGCTCGTCCCGTTGGTCGTGTCGCACCTGATCCTCATCGGTATCAACCGCGACTCGCTCGAGACGCTCGAGAAGAAATACCTCACCCGCTCGGCCGTGCAGATCTCGAACGATCTGCAGAACCTCCTGGTCAGCAACCGCCAGCAGCTCACGAAGATCGCAAGCAGCATCCTCATGATGCGCAAGGCGCTGCCGCCCGCCAGCGATCCCTTTACGTACGCGGCGCAGTCGCGTTGGGTCGCTGACGCGATCACGGCGGACGGCGATCTCATCGCCATCCGCGCGCTTAATGCGCAAGGCCAGGGCGCGGAGGCGGTACCGACGCAGCTCGACAAGGCGATCGTCGACGAGATGGCGATCGCGCAGAAAGTGGCGCTGGCCGGCAACGAGTCGACGGGCCGCGTCCTGCACATCAGCGCGCGCAATGAGCCGGTCATCGTGATGGCGGTGCCGGTGCGCGAAGGCGAAACGACGGTCGGCACCGTGGTCGGACTGGTCTCGCTGCGGCGGATCGTCAACGTCATCCGCGAAGAAGGCAAAGGCGACGTCACCGCGTTCCTCGTCGACCGCGACGGCCGCGTGCTCATCCACAGCGAGCCTTCGGTCGATGTGCAGCACCCGAACTTCAGCAATCTGAAGCTGGTGAAGGAGTTCGCGAACGCGAAAGTGCCGCTGCGCCTGACCGAGTCGTACGTCAGCGACAACACCAAAGTCCTCGGCACCATCGCACCCGCGTCGTCGAACGTCAGTGTGATCGTGCATAAGCCGGAGCAACGCGCGTTCGCGTCCGTCGACCAGATGATCCGCGCGACCACGCTCTGGGTGGCGGTGGCGCTGCTGCTCGCCATCCTCGCCGCGGTGCTGTTCGCCTCGGGCATCGCCCATCCGATCCGCCTGCTCGCACAGCGGACGCGTGAGATCGCGCAGGGCAACTACCAGCAACGCGTCGAGCTGAAGACCAAGAACGAGATCGGCGAGCTGGCGGGGACCTTCAACGTGATGTCGGAGTCGATCGAGCGCGCCGTCGATCAACTGAAGAAGGCCGCGCACGAGAACCACCTGCTCTTCCTCAACTCCGTGCGCATGCTCGCGGCGGCGATCGATGCGAAGGATCCGTACACGCGCGGCCACTCCGAGCGCGTGGCGCGTTACTCGATCGGCATCGGCAAGAACCTCAATCTGCCCGAGAAAGAGATGCGCAACCTGCGCATCAGCGCGCTGCTGCACGACGTCGGGAAGATCGGCATCGACGATCGCATCCTGCGCAAACCGGGCGCGCTTTCCGAGGATGAGTTCGAGGTGATGAAGGGCCACCCGGTGAAAGGTGCGGCCATCATGAGCGGCGTCGCGCAGCTCATCGACATCATCCCGGGCATGAAGTATCACCACGAGAAGTGGAGCGGCGGCGGCTATCCGGACGGCCTCGAAGGCGAGCAGATCCCGATGCAGGCACGCATCGTCGCCATCGCCGACACGTTCGACGCGATGACCACGAACCGCCCGTATCAGAAGGCGATGGAGCTCGGCTACGTCGTCGAGAAGATCAAGAGCTTCGCCGGCACGCGCTTCGACCCACGCGTGGTCGACGCGTTCGTGACGGCCGTGAAGCGCGGCGACATCCAGATCGAAGAGCAAGTGCGAGGCGCCGCCTGACACGTTCGGCCCGCCGGTTCCTCGTCGCCGCACTGATGTTCGCCGCGTTGCCTCTCCTCGGGGCCTCGTCTGTCGCTTGCGATCGCAGCGTGCAGCACATCCTGCGCGGCAACTACGACGCGGCGCTGCGGCAACTCGAAGGAGCGAAGACGAGCGGCGCCGCGCCCGCGGAAGTCGAGAATCTGCGCGGCCTCGCGTTGCTGCTTGAAGGTCAGACCGCCAGAGCGCTGGCGAGTTTCGAGAAAGCGCTCGCGCTGCAGCCATCGCTGCAGGCCGCGCGTTTCAATCGCGCACTGGCGTTTCTCCGCAATCGCGAATACGCGAAAGCAGCGGCCGATCTCGAGAAGGTCTACACCGACGAGCACTCCACCCTTCGCGCCGACGCCGCCTATCACCTCGGCATCGCCGCCGATCGTATGGGCCGCGCGGCGGATGCTGAACAGTGGCTCGATCGTGCACTGACGCTCGACGCGAAGCTCGACTCCGCGCTGCTCTATGTCGGCATGCTGCGCGAACGTCGCGGCGAGTTGCAGGGCGCCGGCCGCGCCTACCTGGACTATCTCGAGAAACATCCGACTTCGCTTTCCGCGATGTTGCGCTTCGGGATCTCCGCGCACAAAGCGGGACGCGGCGACGTGGCGAAGAACTATCTGCAGCGCGTCATCAAAGCGGCGCCGCGTTCCGAGGAAGCGATCGAGGCGCAGAAGTTCCTGGTGATGTGGGAGTGATGCCGTGTTCCGGATGATCCTGCACGAGCTGCTGGCCACGACTTCCGGGTCGCTGGCGGCGCTCTTCCTCGACTGGGAAGGCGAGACCGTCGACCTGGCGTGCGAGCACGATCTCAGCGATCACGAGCTGCGCATCATCGGCGCGTATCAGGGCATCTTCCTCTCGCGGCTGCGCGCGTTGTGCACCGCCGTCGAAGCGGGCGAGCCGCGCCGGTTCAAGATCGAGCTCGACACGCGCGTAGTGCTTTGCTCCGACGTGAAGGATGGCTACTACATCGTGCTCCTGGCCGATACTTCGTTCAACGAAGGGCTGGCCTGGCGCAGACTGGAAGAATGCCGCGAGCGATTGCTCGCCGAAATGTGAGGAGAGCGCGATGTTGTATACGACGTCACTCGGCGACAAAGAAATCCCGTGGGTGAACGCGATCCTGATCGCGATGAGCGCCGGGCTGATCGGCATCGGCGTCTACGCGTGGTCGCAGAAATCGTGGAGTGTTTTGTCGTGCGCGCTGCTGATCGCGCTCGCGGCCGCACTCGCCGGCGCGATCGTCGGATTCATCTTCGGCATCCCGAAGAGCGCCGCCACCGCGACGTCGACGACGGCGAGCGGCACCGTCACCGCGACATCGGAGTATCAGGGCAACTCGAATCTCGAACAGATCTCGGACTGGCTGACGAAGATCCTGGTCGGCGCGAGCCTCGTGCAACTCGGCGAGATCCGCGCCGAGTTCGACAAGTTCGGCTCGCGCCTCGATGCGTCGGGCAGCATGGGCACCGCCGGCTGGATCGCCGGTCCGGCCATCGTCATCGCGTATTTCGTCGCCGGATTCCTGCTCGCGTATCTCTGGGCACGCATCTACATGGCCAGAGCGCTCACGGGCGAGGATGGCCGCGCCGCCAAAGCGACGGCGGATTCGAGCGGCGCGCAGGCTACCTCGCCATAACCATCGCCATCTGGGTTACTCCAGCTCTTCGAGATTCGACAGGATCGATTCGATGCGATTGCGGATCTCGGTGCGCTCGCGGCGCAGGCGGTCCTGCTCTTCGTCCTGCGCCTCGAGCTCCTCGACGCGCGAGCGCAACTGGTCGCGCTCGCGGCGCAGCTCCTGAATTGTGGCCACTGCTTTTTCCACGCGCTCGGAAAGGCGTCCGAGGATCTCGGCTTCTTCGGTTCCGGCGAGCGTGAGCTGATCGGTGTCTTTGGTCTTTTTCATGGGCGCGCGGATTGTACTCAGAAGCGCACGCGCGCGAGCACACCTTCCGCTGCTTCATACGGATTGTTTTTCTTGCGCAGTACGTCTTCGAGCAACTGCTCGTACTCGTCGCGCTGGATCGTGCCGCCGATGAGCTGCTCCATGAAGCGCTCTTTCAGTTGCGTCTCGATGCGGATGCGCACGCGATCGCGATTGCGGCGATCGAGCTCGCCCGACGCGGAGAGATAGTCGTAGTGCTGCATGATCGCGGCGTCGAGCTCGTTGACGCCTTCCGAGCGCGACGCGACCGTCTTCACGATCGGCGGCACCCAGTCGCCGTGCTCCTCGACGAGCGACATCATCATGGTCACCTCCGTGACGGTCTTGTCGGCGCCCGGACGATCCGCTTTGTTCACCACGAAGACATCGCCGATCTCCATGATGCCGGCCTTGATGGCCTGGATGTCATCGCCCATGCCGGGCACCAGCACGACCAGATTCGTCTGCACCGTACGCACGACTTCCACTTCATCCTGTCCGACCCCGACGGTCTCGACGAGCACGACGTCGAAGCCTGCGGCGTCGAGGATGTCCACGACGTCGTTGGTCGCTTTCGCGAGGCCGCCTAAGAAACCGCGCGTGGCCATCGACCGAATGAACACGCCGCGATCGGTGTAGAGCTCGGCCATGCGGATGCGATCGCCGAGGATTGCGCCGCCGGTGAACGGGGATGTCGGATCGACGGCGATGATGCCGACGCGCTTCTGTTGCGCGCGGTAGTGTTTCGCCATCGCCGCGACCAACGTCGACTTCCCCGCGCCCGGCGATCCGGTGATGCCGATGATGCGCGCGCGTCCGGTCTGCGGATACAGCTCGGCGAGCAGCTTGGCGGCGTTGCGGTCGTGCGACTCGACGAGCGTGATCGCCTGCGCGAGCGCGCGCGAACGGCCGGCTGCGACGCCCGCCGTGATGGCTGCGAGATCCGTCATCAGTCGTTGAGTAAGTTGCGCGCGATCACCAGGCGCTGGATCTCCGACGTCCCCTCGCCGATCGTGCACAGCTTCACGTCGCGGTAGTACTTCTCGGCCGGAAACTCCTTGATGAAGCCGTAGCCGCCGAAGATCTGCACACCTTTTTCCGTGGCGCGCACCGCCACTTCGGACGCGTACAGTTTGGCCATGGCCGAGAACTGCGTGACCTTTTCTCCGGCGTCCTTGATCGTCGCCGCGCGATGGCAGAGCAGCCGCGCCGCTTCGATCTCGGTGGCCATGTCGGCGAGCATGAACTGAATGGCCTGGAAGTCGGAGATCGGCTTGCCGAACGCGTGACGCTGTTTGGAGTAGCCGCGCGCCGCTTCATACGCGCCGCGCGCGATGCCCACCGCGAGCGCGCCGATGGAGATGCGTCCGCCGTCGAGCACGCGCATGGCGTCGACGAAACCGTAGCCAATCTCGCCGAGCACGTTTTCCTGCGGCACGCGGCAATCCTCGAGGATCAGCTCCGCGGTGTCGGAGACGCGCATGCCGAGCTTGTTCTCTTTCTTGCCCGGGCGGATGCCATTGCGGTCCATCTCGACCGCGAACGCCGTCACGCCTTTTTTCGCCGCGCGATCGTTGACCGCGAGCACGACGGAAATGTCGGCGTAGGTCGCGTTAGTGATGAAGTTCTTCGTGCCGTTCAAGACCCAGCCGTTGCCGTCTTTCACGGCGGTCGTGCGCAAACCGCCCGCGTCACTCCCCGATCCCGGCTCGGTCAAACCCCACGCGCCGATCCATTCACCGGAGGTGAGCTTCGGCAGCCATTTCTTCTTCTGCTCGTCGTTGCCGGCGAGATAGATGTGGCCGGTGCCGAGCGAGTTGTGGGCGGCGACGCTCAGCGCGAAGCCGCTGTCGACGACGCCGAGCTCCTCGATCACATTCACGTAGTCGACGTACGACAGTCCCGCGCCGCCGTATTGTTCGGGAATCGTGACACCGAGCATGCCCAGCTCGCCGGCGCGCTTGAACGTCGGCACCGGGAAGTGCTGCGCCTCGTCCCATTCGGCGAGGTTCGGCTTGATCTCGCTTTCGGCGAAATCACGCACCATCTGCTGGATCTGCAACTGCTCGTCGCTGAGACGGAAATCCATTTCTGTCTGCTCCCTCGATGTTTTGCCGGCAGGCTGGAGCGACGGGCTATCAGCCCGTCGTATTTCGGCGTGCTGTGAGCCCAAGCCGGAGGCGGCGGAGTTTATCGCATGTGCGGCACTCGTTTAGAATGGCCGCAAGATGAAGGTCCTTCCCCTGGTTCTCGTTGCCCTTGCTGTACCTGCCTTTGCCGCCGTCCGCACCCAGAACGCTCCCGCCGCCTCTGCGCCGAAGCTGACGGGCTTCAAGGCCGAGTTCTTCATGAACCTCGACGAGGTGGAGGACAAGATCATGGATCTCGCCGAATCCGTCCCGGCAGATCGGTACAGTTGGCGCCCCACTGCCGACGTCCGCTCGACCAGCGAAGTGTTCATGCACGTCGTCGGCGGCAATTACTTTCTGGCCACGTTCCTCGGCGTCCCCGCACCGAAGATGAACGGTGACATCGAGAAGAAGATCACGAAGAAAGCGGATGTGATCGCGGAGCTCAATCGCTCGTTCGATCACCTGCGCAACGCCGTGAATGCGACCGCCGATCTCGAGAAGCCGGTGAAGATGTTCGGCAATCAGACGACGCAGCGCGGCGTCCTCATCACGATGCTCAGTCACCTCCACGAGCACCTCGGCCAATCCGTCGCCTACGCGCGCATGAACGGTGTCGTGCCGCCCTGGTCCCGATGATCACCCGCCGCGACGCCATCAAGCTCGGTCTATGGAGTGCGGCGGCGACAGCCGCCGCTTTCCAAAGCCGCGGCGAAAGCCGCGGCGTTCTCGTCACCCGCCCCATCCCATCGTCAGGCGAGAAACTCCCCGTCATCGGTATTGGCACCGCACGCCGCTTCGATGTCACGACCGCCGCGGAGAAGGCGCCTCTGCGCGAAGTGCTGCGTGAGTTGCCGCGTATGGGCGGACGTCTCGTCGACACCGCGCCTTCGTACGGCGCGGCGGAGGACGTCGTCGGCGAGTTGGTGGCGGAGCTCGGGAATCGCGACTCGCTCTTCCTCGCGTCGAAAGTCGGCGCAGGACGCAACGGCGCGGCGGCCGGACTCGCGGAATTGAACGCGTCGCTGAAACGGCTGCGCACGAACAAGCTCGATCTCGTCCAGATCCACAACCTCGCCGGCGTCGACGAGATGCTGCCGATCCTGCGCAAGTGGAAGGACGAGGGGCGCATCCGCTATCACGGCATCTCCACCTCGTCGGACGGCCAGTACGACGCGCTCGAAGCGATCATGAAGCGCGAAAAACTCGACTTCATCCAGATCGACTACGCGATGGACAACCGCCTGGCCGACGAACGCATCCTGCCGCTCGCCGCCGATCGCGGAATCGCGGTGCTGACGAATCTCCCGTTCGGGCGCGGCCGCGTGCTCTCCGCGTTCAAGGACAAGGCAATTCCGGATTGGGCGCAGGAGCTCGGCATCGCGAGCTGGGCGCAGTTCGCGCTGAAGTGGGTCGTGTCGCATCCCGCCGTGACGGCCGCGATTCCCGGCACCGCGAAAATCGAGTATCTGCGCGATAACCTCGGCGCGGCGCGCGGACCGATGCCCGACGCAGCGACGCGCCGGAAGATGGTGGAGCTCCTCGGCTAGCGCCGTCCTCTATGTAGCTTCTCCCATCCGCTGAGGGGAGAAGGTGCCGCAGGCGGATGAGGGGCTCCCTAGCGTTTGTACTGCTTCACGTACTCCGGAACTTCCGCGCTCACACCCGCATCCGCAGTCGGCTCACCTGGTGTGAGCGTCAGCGGCAATACGCCCGCCCAGATCGGCAACGCGTAATCTTCTTCGTCATCGACAGGACCGCCCGTACGAATCTTCGCGGAGGCCTCATCGAGCGGCAGCGCGAGCACGAGCGTCTGGCGCAGCTCCTTGAAGTTCGGCGGGCGGATGTCTTTCGACCGCCCACGAACGACGTGCTCGACGAGCGATTCGAGCACGGCGATTTTCTCGTGCTCGCTCACTTCGCGCGCTTTGCCGAAGACGACGACCGAGCGGTAGTTCATCGAGTGATGAAACGCGGAGCGCGCGAGCACGAGGCCATCGAGCAGGGTCACGGTCACACATGCATCGACGCCATTCTTGAGAGAGCGCAACATGCGGCTGGCGGCGGACCCGTGAAAGTAGAGCGTGTTGCCTTCGCGCCAGTGGATCGTGGGGATGACCACCGGCTTGTCGTCGACGATGAAACCGACGTGGCAGATCAGTGCCTCATCGAGAATCGCGTGGATCGTGCCGGTCTCGTAGCGGCCGCGCTCCGCGAGGCGCCGCACGCGGGTGCGATCGGTGACGGGAATGGTCGTAGTCATGGCGTAATCCTTTCGTCGGGTTGCAGCCACCACGCGTGGGGCATGTGCTGGAAGCCGACATGCGGGTAGTACTCGCGCGCGGCCGGTGCGGCGAGCAGCAGCAGTCTCGCTTGCGGAGCAGCTTCCTGCGTACGACGCATCAGCTCTTTCCCGATCCCCTGCCGTTGATGCGTCACGCGCACGGCGAGGTCGGACAGGTAGGTCATCCACACCCAGTCGGTGACGGAGCGGGAGATGCCGACCAGGAGCCCGCCGTCCCACGCGGTGATGATCAGGTTGCCGTTACGGATCATCGCGGCAAAGCGTTCGCGATCCTCAACCGGCCGGCGTTCGCCAAGTGTGGAGGCGACGTAGAGGTCGTGTGCGAGGTCGACGTCGAGGTCTGGCGTGAGCTTGTATTCGATCATATGTGCTAGTACAATCGTGTCCTAATGGCAGTACAAACCTACCTCAGCGGCTCCACTTCCGTCAACATCGCCGCGTCCGTCGAGGGTGCGGTGGCCAATGGCAAGCTCGCCGCCGGCTCGCTGCTCCCGCCGGTGCGCGGTGCCGCCGCGCAGTTGCGCGTCAGCCCGGCCACGGTCGCGGCGGCGTATCGCCTGCTGCAGGATCGCGGCGTCGTGGCCGCGGACGGCCGGCGCGGCACGCGCGTGCGGCACGCACCGCCGATCTCGATTCCGCGCGAGGTGCCGCTGCCGGCGGGTGTGCGCGATCTATCCGACGGTAATCCGGATCCGGCGCTGCTCCCCGATCTCGACGCGGCGTTGCGCCGTCTCAACGCGGGGCCGCGTCTGTATGGCGAGGAGCTGAACGATCCCAAACTGCTCGCGCTGGCGCGCGGGCAGTTCGACACACAACACGTGGCCATCGTCAGCGGCGCGCTCGATGGGATCGAGCGCGTGTTGCGCGAGCACCTCCGCCCCGGCGATCGCGTCGCGGTCGAAGATCCGTCGTTCACCGGCATCCTCGATCTGCTCAACGCGCTGTCACTGACGCCGGTGCCGGTCGCGGTCGACGACGAAGGGCTGCTGCCCGCGGAACTGCGCAAAGTGATTCGCTCGTGCGAGGCGCTGGTCGTTACACCGCGCGCGCAAAATCCGACCGGCGCCGCGCTCACGCCGCGCCGCGCGCGCGAATTGCGCGCGGTGCTCGCCTCACGCCCCGAGCTCGTGCTGATCGAAGACGATCACGCGGGTGCCGTCGCAGGCACCGACTACCTGTCGTTGATCGATCGCACGCGCGCGGCGTGGGCCATCGTCCGTTCGGTCTCGAAATCCCTCGGTCCCGACCTGCGCGTCGCACTTCTCGCCTCCGACCCCCGTACCCACGCCCGCGTCGAAGGCCGCCAGACCCTCGGCATCCGCTGGGTCAGCCACATCCTGCAGCGGCTCGTGGCCACGCTCTGGCGCGACCGCACTCCCGCCCGCGCCGGCCGCGTCTACGCCGAGCGCCGCAACGCGCTCCTGCGCGCACTCGCCGAACGCGGCATCCTTGCGCACGGCACGTCCGGACTCAACGTCTGGATCCCAGTCAGCGAAGAGAGCGCGACGGTTCAATCCCTGCTCCACGCCGGCTGGGCCGTGAAAGCCGGCGAGCGGTACCGCATTGCCTCCCCTCCCGCGATCCGCGTGACGATCTCGACGCTCGAACCGCGCGACGCCGTCCGCTTCGCGGACGACCTCGTCCGCGTGATCGCGCCGGTACGTCGCGCGAGTGGGGCGTGACGACCGGGGCGCCTCCGGCGGCCGGTCGTCACACGACCACGCGAGCGAACATGCCCGGCGTGTACGCCGTGATCGTGCCCGTGAACGCCGAGGCGGCGACCGTCAGCGGCGATGCGAGCCAGAGCTTGCCGGGGCCGGAGCGCCCTTTGTAATTGCGGTTGATCGCGCTGACGGTCACGTCATCGCCGGTCTCGGAGACGCCGGGACCGCAGCCGATGCAGGCGCCGCAGCCGGGGTTGAGCACCGTCGCGCCGGCGCGCTGGAACGTATCCAGCAGACCGTTCTCGTGCGCGAACTGCTCCACTGCTTGCGAACCGAACTGAATGAAAAACTTCACGCCATCCGCGACGCGCAGCCCGGCGTCGACGGCTTCCTTCGCCACCTGATGGTAGAAAAGAAAATCGTCGATCTTGCCCGCGGTGCAGGAGCCGGCGTAGGCGATGTCGATCTTTACGTTGCCGATGTCGCCGATGAGCGCACCGTTGGTCGGGTCGGAGGGGATGCCGTGATCGGGATCGCCGGGATGCGCGACCATCGGTTCGATCTTCGACAGATCGATCGTGTGCATACCGCCCGCGTACTCGGCGTCGGGATCGGGTGAGACGATGCGCGCGCGCATCGACTCGATGTCCGCGCCGGGACGCATCGAGGCGATCCATTCCAGCGTTTTCTCATCCGCTTCGACGATCGCCGTGCGTGCGGAGCATTCGGTGGCCATGTTCGCGAGCGTCGCGCGTTCGTCGAGCGATAACGTGCGTACTCCCGGTCCGGTGAACTCCATGATCCGGTCGAGTGTGAGCTGCGGCTTTGCGTAGTGCAGCAGGATGTGCAGCATCACGTCCTTCGCGGTCACGTTCGGCTGCAGCACGCCGGTGAGCTCGAAGCGGATCGACTCCGAAACTTCGACGGTGGTGAAGCCGGAGTGCACGAGATTCGCGTACTCCGTCGCGCCGACGCCCCACGCCAGCGCGTTGTTCACGCCGCCCATGCAGGTGTGGCTGTCGGTGGCCTGAATGAGGTCGCCCGGATCGATGAACGCCTCGCGCGCGACCTCGTGGCAGATGCCCGGCGAGATGTTGTCCTTCGCCGAAAAATCGCGGCACGACGTGTGGCGCTGATAGTCGCGCTGCATGTCGCGCAGCGTCTGGATCTTGTCCATGAACGGCCGCATGCGCGGCACGTCGTCGGTGTAGATGAGGTGATCCTCAAACACCGCGAACTTCTGCGGGTTCACGATCTTGTAATCGTCACCGTACTCCTGCTGCAGGAAGTAGTGCACCTGCGCGGTCGTGAACTCATGCGTGTAGCCGCCGTCGACGTCGACCACCACCGCGTCGCCGGGCTTCACGTAGCGCTCGTGATCTTCGACGCCGCGCATGTGGCGCGCGAGGATCTTCTCGCCCATCGTCATCGGCCGCGGTGCGTTGTGCGGTACCGGTAACGCGACGTCGCCCCGCGCGACAGCTTTCGAGAATGGAAACAGTCCGCCCCATTGAATGATGAGCTGCGTGATCGGATCGTACGACTCGTACATCTCGCGCAGCGGCACGCCCTCTCCTGCCTGCAGCCGCGTCAACATGTCGTGCGTGCCCATGAGCAGGCCCTGATTGATGTTGTTGCCGGCGTGAATCGGCGCGAACGACACGGCGATCGCGAGCTTGATGCCGCTGAACACCTCGCACTGCGTAGCCGTCTCGCGCGAGCTGCCGACGCCTTTGCGATAACCGCTGACGATCACTTCGAAGTTGCCGTTGCGCAGCGCATCCGGCGGGAACAGCCGCTCGCCGTTCACGATCAGACCCGCGTACGCGTTGCGCGCGATGTCTTCCGGCTTGTAGTCAAAACACACCCAGGCCGGCGTCATCGCGTCGGTGTTGATGTCATCGAGCAAGTCCTCGACGCGCAGATCTTTCATCTGCAGGTCGAGCTCGCCGCTGAGCTGGCGGCGGATGAGGTCGGGATCTTTGGTCAGGAAAAGCACCCGTTTGCCAGGCGTGAGAGTGATGACTTCCGGTGGTTTCATAAGCTCCTTAGAGCAACGTGAGCGATCCGTGGCGCATTCTAATCACGCCGGCGCAGACGGCCGAGCATCCACTCGCTCATGAGTTCGTAACAGCGCCCGGCACAAAACGCTGCAGCCGGTTGAGCTCCGATGTACCACCCGTTGCGCTCGTCCCATTCGATCTCGGCCGACATCGGAAAGATCCGCTCCTTCAGCACCGCATCTTCCCGCGCGATGCGCACGGCCTCGTCGTACTCGCGCGCTTCGACGCCGGGTCCGCGCCGCAGCACATCGAAGAACGCGACTTCGTGGCAACGATCGGTTTCGCATCGGCGACGTGATAGCGCAGCGATGTAATGTCGCCGCGATCGTTTGCGACGAACGTCAGACGATACGTTTCGGGCTGGAACACGAGTAGTGACGGACCAGCGGTCCACGTGCGGTCGTCGACGCGCTCGAGGCCGCGCGGCATCTCGCTGCCGGATGCATACGCGTACAGCCGGCGCTCCGTCCGCGCGATCACGATGAGGCGCCCGGAGGGGAACTCGTAGCCGAGATAGCGGTCGAAGGCGGCGGGATCGAGCTTGGGCGGCGGGTCTTGCGCCAAGGATGCGGCAGCAATCGACAGCACGCAGAGAAATGCGGCGGCGACTCTCATCAGCGCTCCTTCTTCTTCATCCCTTTTCGCGCGCGGATCACGAAATGGATCGGGCAGCCGACGAGACCGAAGGCATCGCGGAACTGGTTCTCGAGATAGCGCCTGTAGGAAAAGTGCAGCGGGTCGTCCATGTTCGAAAACAACGCGAACGTCGGCGGTCCGGACTTCAGCTGGGTCACGTAGTAGAACCGCCGCTGCTTGCCGCGGACGACCGGCGAATGGTGTGCGGTCACGGCGCGCTCGAGCACCGCGTTCAGCTCCGATGTCTTGAACTTGCGGCGGTAGCCTTCGATGATCTCGTCGATCTTCGGGAAGATCTTCTCGACGTTGCGGCCGGTCTTCGCGGAGATGAAGAGCAGCGGCGCGTAGGAGAGGAACTTGAGCATGAACCGCGCTTTTTCCTCGAAGCGTTTGTAGGCGTCCTGATCGTGCTCGCCGACGTCCCACTTGTTGACGAGGATCATCGCGGCCTTTCCCGCATCTTCGGCATATCCGGCCACGGTCGCGTCCTGTCCGGTCACGCCTTCGGTGGCATCGATCATCACCAGCGCGATCTCGCAACGCTCGATCGCTTTGCGCGCGGAGATCACGGCCAGCTTCTCGGCCTCGTCGTGCGTTTTTCCTTTGCGGCGAATGCCCGCGGTGTCGATCAGCGTGTACGGCTTCCCGTTGCGCATGATCTCGGAGTCGATGGCGTCGCGCGTCGTGCCGGAGATCGGCGAGACCACGGCGCGCTCGTCCTTCGTGAGCTTGTTCAGCAGCGACGACTTGCCGACGTTCGGACGTCCGATGATCGCCACACGCGTCGGCGCGGACTCCTCTTCTTCCGGTTCATCCTGCGGCGGCACGATCTCCGAGATCGCGTCGATCAGGTCGTCGAGTCCGTGCCCATGCTCGGCCGACAGCGGCATCAGCCGCTCGAAGCCCAACTCCCAGAATTCGGGCGCCGCTTCTTCCGCGTCTTTGCGATCGGTCTTGTTGACGATCAGCACGGTCTTCGACGACTCGGAACGCAGCTCCTGCGCGATGTCGCGATCTTCCGCGAGCAAACCCGCCGCGCCGTCCACCACGAACAGAATGAAGTCCGCCTCAGCCAACGCGCGCTGCGCCTGATCGCGAATCTCGCCCGCAAACGCGGACATCGGCGTGTCACCGTATTCGAGACCCCCGGTATCGGTCAGCTCGTAGCGCCGACCGTCGTCGAGCTCCACGATGTCCGACAGCCGGTCGCGGGTCATCCCCGGCAGATCGTGCGTGAGCGCGCGGCGTTTTCCGGCGAGGCGATTGAAGAGCGTCGACTTGCCGACGTTCGGCCGGCCGACGATCACGACTTTTTTCAGTGTGCGATTTGCCATGCGATGTACATCAGCAGCGCGCCGGCCGCCGTATTCAAAAAATTCAAGACGCCGTTCGGCACGGGCACTATGCGCTTCCGGTTCCAACTGCCGGCGATGCTCTCGAGGTACGAGCCGGCGAACGCGCACAGCGTCAGGGTCAGCACCATACGCCAGGAAAAGTCGCTGACGTCGCCGAACATTTTTTCGACGGAGAACGCGCCTGCGAGCGCGACGATGAATCCGGCAATCAATCCCGCGAGCGTCCCTTCGATCGAGACCGCCCCTTCCGTCCCGACCGGCACGCGCCGCAGCGTGAGCGGCAGGAATGCGCGCCGTCCGATGAGCTGGCCGATCTCCGAGGCGATCGTATCCGCGGCCGCCGTGGCCAGCGACGCGATGCCCATGAACATCGGCAGCAGTTCGATCTCGACAGTCGACGCGTGCGTCATGCGCGCCAGGCGCGACACCGCGATCGCGCAGATCGCCGCCACACCCGCGTTCGAGAATGCGTGACTGAATCCGCGCCGTCCGCCACTCTCCTGCGCCAGTCCCGCGCGTGCCTTGCGCGAGTAGCCGACCTTCGTCGCAGCCGTACCGATGACGAAGAAGGCCAGTAGCGCGACGTACAGCGGCCAGCCGGCGCCGAGGATGATGATGGCGCCGAGCAGCCATCCGCCGATGGCACCGGAGAAGGAGACGCTGCGCGCCATGTAGCCCGCGATCGCGAGCGCCGCGTTCACGATCAGCCACGCGATCGTGTCCGGCCAGATACTGAACGGATGCACGACCTCGATCCCGCCGATGATCAATGCGACCGAGGCTGCGAATGGGACGGTGAGGTTGTCGTCGATGCGAAGCGGGAGCGTTTCCGCGATCGCGGCCGCGAGGGAGGCGACGATGACGATCCACGGCTCTCGATGGTTGAAAAAGTACGCGACCGCGAGTGCCATCGCGGTACCGACCAGGAAAAACGCGATGAGGCCAGCCCACGACTTGTCAGGATTCCAGGGCAAGGAGCGCCGGCGCTCCGACTGGAATTGCCCCGCCAAAGTGGCTACGCCGTCTCCGAACGCGAGCAGCGCCCAGCCGATCGCCGCAAAGTGCAGTCGATCGCGAAACACGAGCACCAGCAGCAGCACCGCAATCGGATAGATCACGATGCCCGCGTCATACCCGCGCTCATGTCGCGCGACCGCGCGCCCAACAAGGCGATGCAGCACGAGCCAGTTCGAGATGATCGCGATGACGCATACAGCCGCCGCCGCTTCCCAAGTCAGCCACTTCAGTGCGAACGCGCCGAAGCCGAAGCCGATGTGCAGCGACTTGCGCAGCAGTTCGTTGGTGGTATGACCCATGCGTGCGGGCGGAGTCTACAATGCGCCCCGAAATGACCGTGACGCGAGCCGCCGTGATCCTCGCCGGCGGCGCCGGAACGCGGCTCCGCCCTCTCAGCTCCGACGAGAATCCGAAGCAGTTTCTCCATCTCTTCGACGGAAAGTCGCTGCTGCAACTGACGTTCGCGCGCGCCGCCCAACTGCTGCCGCCCGAAGCGATCTTCGTGTCGACGAACGAGCAATATGCCGACAGGTGCCGCGAACATCTGCCCGAGATGCCGCCGCAAAACGTGCTCACCGAGCCCTCACGCCGCAACACCGCGCCCGCGATCGCACTCTGCACGTTCGCGATCGAAGAACGACTCGGACCTTGCACGGTTTCGTTCCTCGCGTCCGATCACTTCATCGGCGACGAGCCGGAGTTCGCACGCGTGTGGGCTCGCGCCTACGACTTTGCCGAATCGCACGAGGAGCTGGTCACCATCGGTATCGAGCCGACCGAGCCGAATACCGGCTACGGCTATCTCGAGATCGGCGACGTCATCGAGCGCGACGTGCTGCGCGTACGCTCGTTCAAGGAGAAGCCCGATCGCGCGCGCGCCGAGGAGTTTTTGCGCGCCGGGAACTACGCGTGGAACGCGAGCATGTTCGTGTGGCGCACCGACGTCTTCCGCCGCGAACTGCAAGCGCACGCGCCGGAGATCGCCAACGTCAGTCTCGGCACGTACGACGCGATGCCGTCGATCTCCATCGACTACGCGTTGATGGAGAAATCGGCGCACGTGGCGACGCTCCGCGGCGACTTTGACTGGTCGGATGTCGGCTCGTTCGACGCGCTGCGCAAAGTCGGCGTCGACGTCGACCGGTTACTGGGCTAACCCCATCTGGTTCAAAACATCGCGTTCGCGTTGTCCCAGAGCACTTTCTGCTCGATTTCCGCGCCCAACCCAAGCGCGAGGAACTCGTCGACATTGCGCCGCATTGACGCCACGCCCGGCGATGGCCAGTCCGTCCCCCACAGCACTTTGTCCGCGATCGACGTGAGCCGCGGCACGTAGCGCAGCAGGTGCTTCGGCGGAATCCCCGAGATGTCGAGATGCACGTTCGCGTGGCGCCGCGCGAGGAACATGGCCGTCTCGCCGTACAGCGGACGCCCGGCATGCGCGAGGATGATGCGCAGCTTCGGGAAATCAATCGCCACGTCGTCGATCGGCATCGGATCCGCGAACACGTTCCGCGCTTTCGGAAAGATCGACGTGCCGGTGTGGAACATCACCGGCACACCGCGCTCCTCACACTCGTGATAGATCTCCGCAAGCTGCCACAGCTCGCCGCGATACGCATTCGGCGACAGCAACTGATGCGGCGGATGGATCTTGATCAGGCCGATGCCGAGGTCGAGGACGCGGCGGATCTCGGCGCGGACGTCGAGCTCGTGCAGCGGATTCACCGAGCCGACGGCCACCAGTCGATCGCGATGATTGCGTGTGAAGTTGGCGATCCAGTCGTTGACCTCGCGCGTGAATCCCATCACGTCCGGCGACACGTAGTTGATGCAGCACGCGCGCTCGATCCCCTCGGCATCCAGATGCCGCAGGAAATTCTCCGGGGACGAGAGCACGTCCTTCGCGTTCGCGTGTGACGGGTCATCGATCATGGCCAGCACTTCCGGCTTGACCATCTGCCACGGCTGGACGTGCACGTGGGCGTCGAAAATCTTCAAGCGAGCATCACCAGCCGCATGCACACCGCGCTGTCGGGACAGGCGTCCTGAAACTCGCGCGAGGAGAGCAACTGCGGATGCACTTCGTCGCGATCGATCGGCTTGAACCCGCGCTTGCGGAAGTACGCCTCGGCGGTCGTGGTCAGAAGGTAGAACTCGCGCAGGCCGCGCGAGGCGAGGCGATCGAGCAACTGGCGCACGATACGCCGTCCGACGCCTTTGCTGCGGTACTGCGGCGTCACCGCAACAGAGCGAATCAACGCCGCGAACTGGTACGCCTCGGCGCCACCGCACGCGACGAGCGCTTCGCCATCGCGAGCCACGATGAACGTCTTCCAATGTTCATCGACGCCCGCGGTCGGCAGCCCGCTGGCTTCCAGCAGCGCCTTGATCGGCTCGAGGTCCGCGGCCGTCGCCGCCGCGATCGTGATCTCGGTCATGCGCCGCGATCATACTCTGGAGCGACGGGCTCTCAGGCGGTCGGAGCGGCGGGCTGAGAGCCCGCCGCTCCAGGTTTCGTTCTGTCTAGTGACGGCCCTCGCTCGAATCGCCGATGTTGCGATTGCGATCGGCGTCATTGCTCGTGTCGCGCATGCGATCCGAGTCGCTCCTGCCCATCGAGCCGGTCGAAGAATCGAAGCTGCCCTTGCCCGAGCGGCGGCTCGAATCCTCGTTGATCTCCGTGCCGGAGCTGCTGCCACCGATGTTCGTCATCAGATCGTCGTTGCCTTTGCGCATGTTTCCTCCTTCGAGATTTTCCGAGCGCCCGATTTTCTGACCGAACTCGGCGCTCGTACCGCTGTTGTGCTCGCGTCCTTTCTCCTCCTCGACGCGGCGGTTGACTTCGCCCGCCTCGGTCGGAGAAGCACGCTGACTCACGCGATCTCTTTCGCGATTTTCCATGCAGCCTCCTTCACTGTGATTCGTAGCAATGAAGGTGCCTCGTTCAGCGCAGTTCGAAGACGACCGAGACCGTATAGGTCTGTTCCTGCGAGCCGGATTCGATGGGTACGTCTGCAGTCGCGCGCGCTTCCATCGCCATCGCACGCTGCACGGGATACGGCTGTGGCGGCTGTTGCACGATGCCTTCGCTGATCGACAGCACGCGGCCGAGGGAACGGCCGGCGGCCTGGGCAAGAAGTGTCGCTTTCACGCGCGCATCGTCGAACGCGGCGCGCAGTCCCGCATCGCGGCCGCGCGCGGGATCGGCGACCTCGAAGTTGATGCCGGAAGAAGTGTTCACGCCCGCAGCGATCGCGACACCGAGGAGCTTGCCCGCGTCGGCGATCTTCGTGCTGCGCACGGTGACGGTGTTCGTGACCTGATAGCCGAGGATCTCGGGGAGTTGTCCTTCGCGATAGTTCTGTTGCGGCCAGATGTTGAAGTTCGAGGTCTGGATGTCTTTGTCTTGCGCTCCCGCCGCTTTGAGCGCGGCGATGACGGCGGCCACGCGCTTGTTGTTCTGCGACACGGCGTCATCGACCGTGTTCGCCACGGTCTGCACGCCGAGGGTGAACGTGAAGCGATCGGGAGTGACGCTGGAGCGTCCGATGCCGCTCACGCTGACGCTTTCCATCACCGGATTGGGTGGCGGTGCCGGTTGCGCCAACGCGGCCGTGGCGCTCGCGACGAGGATCAATGTGGATAGAAATCTTTTCATGCATCCTCCTGGTTTGTTGCGGCTGACGCGGATTTACATAGAATCCGCCCGCCTCACTGACTGAATGGCTGATCCCCACGATAAAGTTCCCGGACAAGCGCAGGGTCGTTACTACGTCGATACGCAATGCATCGACTGCGATCTGTGCCGCGAAACAGCGCCCGCGAACTTCACTCGCAATGATGAGGAGTGTTTCTCCTACGTCTTCAAGCAGCCCGAGACGCCGGAGGAAGAGACGCTCTGCAAAGACGCGATGGACAACTGCCCGGTCGAAGCGATCGGACAGGATGGGACATCTGGAGCGACGGGCTCTTAGCCCGCCGAACGTTCTCAACCGACGGGCTAAGAGCCCGTCGCTCCGGACGGAAATGTCAATGCAGCTTCTTGTCGACCGACACCTGTTCGTGCCAGTCATCGGCGAGCAGCACCTCGATCAGCTCCTGTAGCTCCTCCATGTGAAAGGGCTTCGTGAGCGCCGCCGTCATGCTGTTGCCTTTGGTGATGGTCAGGATGTCTCCCTTGCCCGAGGCGACGACGACGGGCGTGTGCTTGCCCTGGCGCTGATACCAGTCGATCCACTCCTCACCGCTCATCCCGGGCAGATTGAGATCGAGCAGGATCAGTCGCGTGTCGGGATGCGCGCTGAGCAGGTTCATCCCCTCGACGGCTCCCGTGGCGGAGAGGACTTCGTAACCGCGCTTCTGCAGGTACGACTTGTAGAGCGCGAGCACTTCGGGGTCGTCCTCGATGGCGAGGATCTTGTTTTGCGTCTGGCTGTTCGACCGCGTCTCCAGCATCGTGTCTCTCCTCGCGGGCGCCTCTTGCGAGTTCCGTGCTAACTGCTGAGAGCGCGATAATCCCGTCGATGGGCATCGCTCTCTGGCTCGTTTCGTCCGCCGTCGCGTTCTTCCTTGCAAGGATACTTCCGGCGCGGCGCCGCCGCGTCTGGCTCGGCGAGCTTTCCACCGCAATTGTTGCCGCTTTGCTCCTCGGCATCACGGCCACTGCGCTCGATTTCGGCGGTTGGAACGAACTCGACTGGCGAGCGGGTCTGTTTACATTTTTCGGAGCGTTGACAGCGGTTGCGGTCCTCCGCCTTACAATCTCGCCTACACCCGGGGGTCGCACATGAAACGAGTCACGTTCGCGATCACTGCAGCGCTGCTGATTTCCGGCTGCGCCGCGTACAAAGCGCAGCACCCCCGCAGTCCTGTCGCAAAAACATCGATGCGCTCCGAAGCCGAGCCAGCACCGACGCACGAACACGAAATGGAAGCGCCCGCGGATCCCGCCGTCGCCGCCGCATTCGACGGGCAGCCGCTGTCGTCGAAGCAGGCGTTGCTGATCTCGGAGATCGACAAGTATCAGGCAGAGCTGAAAGCGAACGGCCTCTACGATTGCTGCGTGAAGCCCGCCTGTCGCCAGTGTGCGATCACCGCGGGCGAATGCCACTGCCGCCAGGTCATCGACGCGAACGGTCCGTGTTGCGGCGAGTGCACGCAGTCATGGGTGGAAGGCCGCGGCAACACCGCCGGCGTCGACCGCGAAAAAGTCCTCGAGCACCTCGGCTGCGTACGCGAGCTGTACGAGAAAAAGACGCCGGAAGGGATGACGGCGCCGGGGCAGCGGAAGGATTAGGGGACCGAGTCGCAGAGTCTCAGAGTCTCAGAGATGGTGCCTGCCACGTCCTCTGAGACTCTGAGACTCTGCGACTAACTTTCTCGCAGACCACCAATCGCAACCCGCCGCACCCGCTCCATATCCACGCCCCGCGAATCACCAACGTCGCCCATCGTGCGCAACCCCTCCTCGATCCGCTCCCGCGCCGCGTTGCGTTGCCCGCGTGCGAGGTGATGCATTCCGGTGCTGATCTGCAGCAACACGCGCACGAGCGGAACCTCATCGCGCACTGCTTCGAAGAACAGCTCTTCGAACAGATCGCTCGCTTCGAGCCACTCGCAGGCGTCGAAATGGCGCAGTGCTTCGGCGAATCGCGGGTCGTCTTCGAGCGGCGGGAGCATGCGGCGGACAGGTTAACCGCTACCAGGAGGCCTCCGGCGGCCGGGCCGAACGGGCCCGGACCCCATTGGGTTGGCCGGTGGTTGGCCCAGCCTCCGCGACGCCGGGGCCGTCGGCCCCGGCCGCCGGAGGCCTCCCGGTCGGTTGCCGTACACTCCCGCGCGTGTTTCGCGCAGGGGCCATCGCGATCTCACTCTTCCTGAACCTCGCGTTCTGGGGGACGCTCGTCCTGGCCGGCGGATTGGTCAAGCTATTGACCTTCGGCGAGGTGCGACGGCGCGTGATCCGCCTCCTTCCTCGACTCGGCGAACAGTGGGCGGCGTGGAACGACCGGATCTTCGATACATTTCTGACGACGCGCTGGCAGATCGAAGGCCTGGATGACCTGAGCCGCGATGAGCACTATCTCGTCATCAGCAATCATTTGTCGTGGGTGGACATCTTCGCGGTGGTGCGCGCGTTTCACGGCCGCGCGCCGTTCGTTCGCTTCTTCCTCAAGCACACGCTGATCTGGGCGCCGTTCGTCGGCCAGGCGGCGTGGGCACTCGGCTTCCCGTTCATGCGGCGCTACACGCCCGAGTATCTGCAACAGCATCCGGAGAAACGCGGCCGCGATCTCGAGACCACGCGCATCGCCTGCCGCCGTTTCCGGCACCTGCCGGTCACGATCATCAACTACGTCGAGGGCACGCGCTTCTCCGCGGAGAAACACGCCGAGCAGCACTCGCCGTATCGCTACCTGCTGCGGCCGCGCATCGGAGGCATTGCCTTCGTACTGGCGTCGCTCGCCGAAGAGATCGACGCGCTTTACGACATCACCATCATCTACCCGAAGCGCGACGCGACCATGTTCGACTTCGCGAGCAACAAGCTGCCCTGGATCCGCATCATCGGCCGCCGCATCGACGTGCCGGACGAGCTTCGCTCCGACGCCATCACGGAGCCCGGTCCCGCGCGCGAGCAGTTCAAACAGTTCGTCGAGCAGATCTGGCGCGCCAAGGACGAACGGGTCGCGCGCGTACTGGAATCGCCTTGACTGTTGCCTTGGTACATATGTACCATCGCACCATGGCCACAACGAAGGAGATCCCGGTGGAGCGCATCCAGACCGGCGTGCGCATGGAGAAGCGGCTGGTGAAGGTCCTCAAAGGCCTCGCCGAAGTCCACGACATGACTCTCGGCGACCTCCTCGAGGGCATCGTCCTGCACGCGTTCGAGGGAAAGGCACCGTTCGGCCGCGAGTCGCTGCAGAAGATCGCGGAGCTGAAGAAGATCTACGGGCTGGACCTCGACGCGACCGCGAGCCATCGCCTCACCGAAGCGAAGCGAGGAAGAAAATGACCGACCGCGACTTCATCTCGGCCTTCGAAAGCTGCACGCTCCCGGCGGATGCGTTCGATCATCGCGAGCATGTAAGACTGGCGTGGCTCTATCTCCGCGAGGCGCCGCTCCTGGCCGCCCTCCCTCGCTTCATCACGTCGCTCAAACGCTACGCCACCAGCCTCGGCGCCAGCGGCAAGTACCACGAGACCATCACCTACGCGTTCATGTTCCTGATCCACGAACGGATGTCGCGCGCCGACGCCACGACGTTCGCCGAGTTCGCCGGCGAGAACCCGGACCTCTTCGGCCCGATCCTCGAGCGGTATTACCGGCGTGAGACGCTTGCGTCCGAGCGCGCGAGGGCGACGTTCGTGATGCCGGACCAGACCGGGGAAGTCTCAAAGTCTCAAAGTCGCAAAGTCTCAAAGGGTCGAGCGGAACCCGTAGCGCCTGTGGCACCGACCCTCTAAGACTTCCGCCGCCCGTCCGTCAAAAGCACGCCGGATTACCGGCCGCGCAATCGTGAATCTGGCCGTAGCCGCAGCCGCCACCGGCGTCGTAGTAACTTCCCGCCACCGCTTCGATGAACGTGCAGTACCCGTATTCGCCGGAGCCGCAGACGACGCTCGAGCATCCCTGATTCCGCGCGTTGATACACGCATTCGTCCGGCTCGTGCCGCCGTCATGACCGTACGCGGTGTATACCCAATAAGGGTCGCAGCCCTGGCCGCACTCGTATTCGTGCGTGACCCAGGCAAAGTACGGCGGGCAGGTCATCGGCGTGCCGTTCGTGTTCTTGACGATGGCGCGAATGGGACGCCCCTTGGCGTTGCGCATCACCGTCATCTCGCGCCCGGCATCGAGCTTGACGACCGTGGCAATCAGCTTCTCGTTCGGATCCGCAGGCGGAGCGGGAGCAGGGTGGATGTTGGCGAGTTGGGCGAGAAGCATGAGCATAGCGATCATCTGATTCTCCTTCCGCATTGATATATGTCCGGATACGCGGAAATATCAAGGGGCGATTCCCGACTTGGATCCCCGCCAGAGAGGGAGGTCTCCCTCGCGTCCCCCGCCCGTCTACGAAATCTTTCGTTGACAACCTTACGAAACCTTTCGTATAGTCCCTCCGTACAGTCACACGGAGGCACACATGGCGGAAGAAACCACACCGAGACCGACCGACGCCGAGCTGGCGATTCTGCGCGTGCTCTGGGAGCGCGGGCCGAGCACCGTCCGCGAGGTCCACGATGAGCTCAGCGCCTCGCAGGAAACGGGTTACACGACCGTGCTCAAGCTGCTGCAGATCATGACCGACAAAGGACTGGTCGTCCGCGACGAGTCGCAGCGCGCGCACGTCTACTCCTCGAGTGAAAGCGAGCAGCGCACGCAGCGCAAGCTCATCGGCGACCTGATGGACCGCGCCTTCGGCGGCTCGCCGTCGAAGCTGGTCATGCAGGCGCTCTCCGCGACGAAAGCCACGCCTGCCGAGCTCACCGCCATCCGCGCGCTGTTGGACCAGCAAATCGAGGGAGAAGCGAAATGAACGCACTGAACCTCCTCACCGGCTCCGCCGCCCAGGCCATCGGCTGGGCACTGCTGCACCTGCTGTGGCAGGCCACGATCGTCGCCGGCATCCTCGCCGCGGTGCTCGCGTTGATCCCACGCCGCAACGCCACGTTGCGTTACGGCGTCGCGTGCAGCGCGCTGGCGATCGTCTTCGCGATGTTCGTCGGCACCGCGATCAAAGCGTACGATCCCGCGGCCGCGCCGATCGCCACGACTTCCAACGTCGTCGTCGCCGCGGAGAGCGAGGCCATCCCGCTTTCGAAGATCCCCATCGTCATCGTCGCCACCGCCACCGAAGGCTGGCGCGATCGCGCGATGGACATCGTCACCAGCGCGCGCCAGTCGCTGCCCTCCGTGGTCGCGATCTGGTTCGTCGGCGTGGTCCTGCTCACCTCGCGCCTGCTCGTCAGCTTCGTGCAGGTGCGCAACCTCGCCACGCGCGGCGTGCGCGAAGCGAGCGCCGAATGGCAGCGCGTCTCCGAGCGCCTCTGCGCCGCCCTCGGCCTGCGCCAGGCCGTCCGTCTCCTCGAGTCCACCGCCGTCCAGGTCCCCTCGGTCCTCGGCTCACTCCGTCCCATCATCCTGCTCCCCGCGAGCACGCTCACAGGCATGACGCCCGAACAGATCGAGATGGTCCTCGCGCACGAGCTCGCGCACATCCGCCGCCACGATTTCGCGATCAACCTCCTGCAGGCATTCGTCGAGACGCTGATGTTCTATCACCCGGCCGTGTGGTGGATGTCGAGCCGCGTGCGCATCGAGCGCGAGAACTGCTGCGACGACCTCGCTGTGGCCGTGTGCGGCAGCCCGATCCAGTACGCCCGCGCACTGACGCGGCTCGAAGAACTGCGCGCCGGCGTCACGCCGATGATGGTCGCCGCGAATGGCGGCTCGCTCCTCGACCGCATCCGCCGCATCGCCGGCGGCCGTCCCGAATCGACCGGCGTGAGCTCGCGCTGGGCCGCCGCGGTGGCCATGCTCGCGATCATCGCCATCGCGGTCGTCGTCCCTTCGGTGCCCGCGCTCGCGCAGCGTGAAGAGAAAGCCGATCCGCCGCAGTCGTCGCAGACGAGCGTGGAAGTCATCGCCGCCGCGAAGTCTGCCGAAGATCGCGCCGCCGCCGAGGCGGAGGCGGACGAGGAGGGTGAGTCGTACGGCGATGTCGATGTCGATATCGACACGGACATCGACACGGACATCGACACGGACATCGACACCGATATCGATACCGACTTCGACCTCGATGTCCCGCACATCCCCGCCATGCCTCCGATTCCTCCGTTCCCACCGGTCGCAGCGATCGCACCGGTCCCTCAGGTGCATCGGGTTCCTCCGGTCCCGCCGGTTCCGGCCGTTGCTCCACGTGCGCGGATCGCGGCACTCGACCGGATGGACTTCGAGTTCGATCATGAGTACGAGTATGAGCACGACGACGACGAGAAGTCGGACCGCAAGCTCTCCGGCGGCGGCAAGCTCACCGTCGATGAGTTGATCTCGCTGCGCGCTGTCGGCGTTACGCCCGAGTACATCAAAGAGATGCGCGCGCTGTTCCCCGAGCTCACCGTCCGTCAGGTGTCGGGCATGAGGGCGGTCGGCGTCACGCCTGAGTTCATCAAAGAGATGCGCGATGCCGGCATGGAAATCGAGAGCGCCCGCGACGCGCAGAGCCTCGCCGCGGTCGGCGTCACCGGCGCGTACATCCGCGAGATGCGCGATGCCGGCTTCACCGTGAAGAACGCGAAAGACGCGACCAGCATGCGCGCCGTCGGCGTCACGCCGGAGTTCGTGCGCGAGATGCGCAACAGCGGCTTCGAAGTGAAGAGCGCGAAGGACGCGTCGAGCCTGGCCGCAGTCGGCGTCACTCCCGAATACATCCGCCAGATGCGCGACATCGGCTTCGAGATCAAGACCGCGAAGGACGCGTCGAGCCTGCGCGCGGTGGGCGTCACGCCCGAATACATCCGCGACATGAAGGCGGCCGGCGTCGACATCAAGACCGCGAAAGAAGCGACCAGCCTCCGTGCGGTCGGCGTCACTCCGGAGTTCGTGAGGAAGCTCGCATCCGCCGGCTACAGCAATCTCTCCACGCGCGAGCTCACCCGTCTCGCCGCGTCGGGGATCGACGACGACTTCATCCGCGAGATGGAGCAGTACCGCGACAAGAACAAGTGACCTGACCTGATTCCGGAGGAACCATGAAGCGCATTCGGACGCTCACGCTCGCCGTGTCTCTGCTTGCTGTATCTCTGCTCGCCAGCGCCGCCTACGCCGACATCGACGGTGCCTGGACGGCCTCGGTCGACGAAAAACGCCCCGACCGCATCTACATGAACATCACGCGCGGCCGCTTTCACAACATGGGCACGACGTTCCGCCTCACGGACTTCACCGCTCTGACGCGCGCGCAGATCGACGCCACGACCATGACGCCGGTGCAGTTCGAGATGCGCCGCGAAGCGGGCAACGTCCGCTACGAAGGAACGTTCCGCAATGGCAAGGGCGCCGGCCAGTTCACGTTCGCCGGCAACCGCGCCTACATCGACGCGATCCGCGCGCTCGGCGTGCCCTTCGACCTGCGGCACAAGGGCACGGACGAAGACGATCTGTTCTCGCTCGCGCTGCACGACGTCTCGACCACGTTCATCAAGACGATGCAGGCGGAAGGGTTCAAGGTGTCGCTCGACAGGTACCTGCAGATGCGCATCTTCGACATCACCCCCGAGTACATCCGCGAGATGCGCAACCTCGGCTACCGCGACATCGACGACGAGGAGCTGATCGCGTCGAAGATCCACAAGGTCACGCCGCAATACATCAAAGAGATGCGCGCGGCCGGCTGGGATCTCACCCTCGACGAGCTGCAGTCGAGCGCCATTCACGGCGCGACGCCGGCATTCGCCGCCGAGATGCGCAAGCTCGGCTACACGCTCGACTTCGACGACCTCGTCTCATTCCGCATCCACAAAGTCACCCCGAAGTTCATCGAAGAGCTGCGCGAGCTCGGCTACGACAAAGTCGACGCCGATGACCTCGTCGCGATGCGCATCCACCGCGTGACCCCGGAATTCATCCGCGAATTGAAGGCCGCCGGCTACAGCAACGTCCCGGTCGACAAGCTCGTGTCGATGCGCATCCACAAGATCGACGCGAGCTATCTGAAGAAGATGGGCGACTCGTAATCCTGTGTAGCCTTCTCCCCGCGACGCGGGGAGAAGGTGGCCAAGGGCCGGATGAGGGGCGACGAATCGGGTGTATCCGCCGCTTTCAGCTCGCCTTCACGACCGCCCGTCCATACGCGATGAACGCCATGACGAGGCCCAGCACGCCGCTCATGACGATGGGCGTGACCTCGCCGTACTTGACGTGCACACCGATGAACACGAGGCTCTCGACCGCCAGGACCGCGGCAGCCAGAACCGTCAGCCGCGGCCGCCACCGGAGTGCGGCCGGGACGATGAGCGCCACTGCGCACACGAGCTCGACGATGCCGAGCGCCATCCACATTTCACGCGGCAACGCGCCAAACGACGGAACGTCCCCGCTTACCTTGTCGAACATGAACACCTTCATGATTCCCGACGCTCCGTAGAGCAACGCGGCGAGGACCTCCAGGATCCACAACAGGATATTCATAGCGTGTCTCCTCCCGGTCTCCGGGGTGCCGCTTAGGGACGTTCGTTGTGGACGGGCCCGTAATCACTGTTCATGAGTATAGGCGGGCCTCGGCAGCCTAATGGACTTTCACGCCGACCTACGGCCAGGCCTACCTGCCGAACCCGACCCACACGGCCGCTACGTCACGCCGCGAATAGCGGCGTGACAGTCGCGAGCTGCAGCGCCTCGATAGGAACAACGTCCTGAGACGCAACAGTTAGGCCGCGACTCACCTGCCGGGGTTACACTGGCAAGAAAGTGTCCGTTGAACTTACCAGTTTGGTAAACCAGTAGGTGGCGGGTCGCCGAACCGTGCAGTAACTTACATAGCAGTTTGCAAAAGCGGCAAGTACATTGGCCAGACCAGGATCTCGCGCAAGGGACGACCGCAACTACGTCGCATCCTCAACGAGCTCGTCCTGCCGTTGGTCCGGCGCGGCTCACTCTATGGCGAGTACTACCATCGTAAAACCGGCCTCGAGAAAATGAGCGGCACCAAGGCCATGACCGCAGTCTCACGAAAGCTGGTCAAGATGATCTGGGGGTGGGCGCGCTCCACGCACGGCTTTGACGCTGCGCGCGTCTTCACCTGCCGCGCCGCGTATCGCCATGCCGCTTGAGCAAACAACCGACCTGCGTGTGAACAGCTGCCCGGAGATGATCGCTTCATGCTTGCCACTGCCTGGCAGATGGCCGGCTTCACCGTCCTCCGTCACTCCGGGCAGCCGCCGTTACATCGACCCAGAAAGTACGCTTGCCCCATCTACGAGGGCCGAGAAGGTAGCATCTCGAGTCCCGGCACGTTCACGACGCCTCACCGGGCTACGTCGCCCGCACAGCAATCTATTGACGGCTGCCTAAAGGTAGCTTGGAGTTAGGCCGCATGTGCATTCGTCGTAACGCGCAATAGAATACAGCTCGTCATTGCCAAGATGGTGACAAGGAGAACTTTCGCCGTGCTACCAACCATGGGGACCGAGCGGAGATGAACGTCCACTGGAAATGGTGCAAACTCGATGTTGTCCTCGTGACGCAACCGAATCTGGTGATAGGTTCCATGTAGCAGGTCCGCGACGAACATTTGCCCGTCTCGAAAGCGGCGAAGATAGAGTAGCGCGCTTACCGGACTGTAAACGATTGGCTCGACCAGCTCTAACGGGAGCGCCGCGATAACGACTTGAACTGCTCCCGTGGTGAAATCGATGCGGACAATCTGCTGTTGCTCCGAGGACACTCCCTGCGCAACATGAGCGTACACGTGGCCCTCATAGGACCGTGGCAGAAAGCGCACAGTTTGACGCGTGCGATAAGGAGATTGGGTTACGATCTTCGCGTTAAGATCGGCGGCAAACAGAGCGCGTTCACTGAATTCGCCGGGGTGAAGCACACCTGCGACGTATAGGCGATTCGTGATCGGATCGTACCCTGCTACCTGCCAAGCGTCAGCCCAGATACCCAAGGACGGAAAGACCAGTACCGTCGACATGACGCCCGTCTCGAGCGCAATCTGTGAAATCTGTCTTTGCCCTTCAATATAGCCGAAGACGTAGAGGGCATCGGCGTCCTCGTCATAAAAATATTCGTGCCTGGCACTTGCCCGGAACGCTATCTGCGACGTCGCACCCGTCTCGAGACTCACGACCCACAACCTGAAATACGATGGTGCTAATGCGGCATCAAAGGTTTCGATGAATAGCCGGTTGCGCACCGTGTCTTGCGCCACTACTCTTCCGAAGCCGTTCGTTTCTAGTTCCATCAGCGGGAAGGCAACACCCGTGTCCGTGTCAACAATGACGAGCGTTGCTCCGCGTACGCCGGCCAGCAGCTCTGCTCCGAGTGATGGGGCCGCGATGAGACAGAGGACGAGCGACGCAGCCGCTTTCATTGGACAGATTGTAACCGGTCGAGTAAACCGGACAGCGGTCTTTTGCGCCTCGTGGTCTGTCGGCCTAACGCATGTTGAAAGCGCGCCCCTTCCTGTAAGTTTGGAATCGACAGAGACAAACGAAGGAAGGAGCGGCTGCCATGAAGAGTCAGGCGATTCATTATCTCGGACTGGACGTACACCAGGCAACGACGGTGGTCAGCGTGCGGAACGAACACGCGCGTAGCCCTCGAGGAGGGTACCCATGCGCAGTGGCTGCACGACGTGCTGGAGCCGCACGCCGAGCAAGTGATCGTGTGCAACGTGCGCGGGAAAGCGAGATCGCAAACAAGAGCGACCGCATCGATGGCGACGATCTATCCGAACGGCTGCGTCTGGGCTCGCTCAAGGCCGTCTACCACGGCGCACCGAGCGTACTCACGCTCAAGGAGCTGGTTCGCAATTACAACAGCCTTGTCGAGGATGCGATGCGGGTGATGCTGCGAATCAAGGCCCTCTTTCGTGCGCGTGCGATTGCTACGTCGGGAACGTCGGTCTATCGGGCAGGGCGGCGCCAGGAGTGGCTCGACCAGCTCACCACGGCAGGAGCACGAGTGCGTGCCGCGTGTTTGCTCGAGCAACTTGATCTGCTCCTGAAGCTGCGGCCAAAGGCCAAGGCGGCCATGATCACCGCCGAGGCCCGCAAGCAGCGGGGATGGAGATGGCTGCGCTCGATCCCGTTTTTCGGCAATGTGCGCACCGCGCAACTGCTGGCCATCATGGCCACACCGTATCGGTTCGGCACCAAGCGCAGCTTGTGGCCCTATGCCGGTCTGGCCGTGGTCACGCAGTCGAGCTCCGATCAGGAGCTGAGCGGTGGGAAACTTCGCCGGCGAGCCAGAGCGCCTCGGACGCGCGGTCTGAACCGCGATACCCGATGCTCAAGTCGATCTTCAAAGGGGCGGCCACCGCCGCAGCAGCAAAGGAAGGACCGCTCCAGGACCTCTACCATGCGTGCGTGGCCCGTGGCACCAAGCCGGAACTGGCCAAAGTCACGCTGGCCCGCAAGATCGCCGCGATTGCCTTACGACTCTGGAAGAAAGCAGAGCTCTGGGATCCAGCAAAACTGACGGTGCAAACGACATAGGGCTCGGACGAGCGACGACCCCCGAGTGCGGGCGACCGCTCAGCAGATCCGTTCGCCTGGCCGGCAGTCTCGCCAAGGCACTCGCCTAACTGTTGCGTCTCAGGACATTGTTCCGATCCAGGCGACTGATTGGTGGATTGTACGCAACGGCGGAGTGGGCGCGATGGTAATTGTAGAAGTGCAGGTACGGCGTGAGC
>Ga0196978_1000080_pt1 | contig 46781 bp, 50 predicted proteins | sample S3v_2013CmetaG_FD_155491 | JGI IMG/M metagenome (GOLD analysis project Ga0196978, IMG submission 155491) | Soil microbial communities from Anza Borrego desert, Southern California, United States - S3+v_20-13C | ecosystem: Environmental > Terrestrial > Soil > Desert | place: USA: California... | reverse complement strand
CTGCCCGTTGCATGCTCTGACAAGACGCGAGGCATCATCGAAAATACCCCCGATCCAGCGCGCGGTACTGCACCGCCTCCGCGACGTGTGCCGTGTTCACACGCTCCTCGCCCGCCAGATCCGCGATCGTGCGGGCCACTTTTAGGATCCGATCGTGCGCGCGCGCGGAAAGGCCGACGCGTTCGATTGCGGCGAACAATAACCGTCGTGATGTTGGATCGAGCTCGCACGCGCGACGCATGTGGCGCGACGTCATCTCCGCGTTGCATTGAATGGCCGTGCGATGGAAACGCTCGCGCTGAATCTGTCGTGCAACCTCCACCCGTTCGCGAATCGACGCGCTTGATTCGGATGACGCATCGGACGTGATCTCCTCGGTCGTCAGCGCGGCTACTTCGACTTGCAGATCGATGCGATCGAGGAGCGGCCCGGAGATCTTCGCCAGATAGCGCGCGATCTCATTCGGCGAGCAGATGCACTCGCGCCGGCCATGATTGAAGAAGCCGCACGGGCAAGGATTCAAGGCAGCGGCGAGAGTGAAGCGCGCCGGATAGGTAACCGTCCGCGCGGCGCGCGCGATCGTGACGAGGCCGTCCTCGATCGGCTGCCGCATCACCTCCAGCGTCTCGCGGCGAAACTCCGGCAGCTCGTCGAGGAACAACACGCCGTGATGCGCGAGACTGAGCTCGCCCGGCCGCGGCGGCGTTCCACCGCCGGCCATGCCCGCGGTCGAGATCGTGTGATGCGGCGCGCGGAACGGCCGCCGCATCAGGACGCCGCTGCCCACCGGTAATACGCCGGCAACAGAATGGATCTTGGTGGTCACGATGGCTTCGTCCTGCGACATGCGCGGCAGGATGGTGCCGAGGCGCTTGGCGAGCATGGTCTTTCCGGAGCCGGGCGGCCCGATCATCATCACGTGGTGTCCGCCCGCGGCGGCGACCTCCAACGCGCGCTTCGCCTGCGCCTGTCCGCGCACTTCGGAGAAATCGGATCCATCGCGGGACCCGTCTCCGTTCGAAGTCGAGATCGCAGGCGCGAGCAACTCCGCCCCGCGGAGATGTTGCAGCAGCGCGGGCAGATGCGGTACGCCGACGACGCGCAATCGTTCGACGGCGGCCGCTTCGTTCGCATTCGGCAGCGGCACGATCAATTCGCGGATCGTGTCGTCGTTCGCGAGCGCCGCGGATACGGCCAGCGTCCCGCGGATCGCGGTCACTGTTCCATCGAGCGACAACTCGCCGATGAACACCCTTCCCGCGACGTGTTCCTCGCCGAGAAATTCGAGCGCGCGCAAGAGGCCGATCGCAATTGGCAGGTCGTATCCCGACCCTTCCTTGCGCACGTCAGCGGGCGACAGGTTGACGGTGATGTGGCGGACGGGAAACGAGAAGCCGCAGTTGACGATCGCCGAGCGCACGCGCGCGTATGACTCGCGCACGGCGGAGTCCGGCAGGCCGACCAGCGCGAAGCCCGGTTGCTGCGCGTTCCGCGCGTCGACCTCGATGACGATGCGTACTGCTTCAATTCCGTGAGTGGCGGCGCTCCATACTTTCGAAAGCATGGCGGATGCGACCCGCGGAAGTCCCGGCCCGGAGTATCCCTCGGCGAATGGGTACGGTCAATGCGTTCGCCCCTCACCCCAACCCTCTCCCCCGAGGGGGAGAGGGCAGGTGAGGGGGGCATAATGAGGACGGAGGGCATGAATGCGCATTGCGATTCCACACAACACCATCAGGCAGGACGCGCGCGCGCGCGTGGAGATGAAAGTAGGAGGGATGCTCAGCCAGTTCGGCGGGCGTGCTGACGAGATCGAACACGAATGGACCGGCGATACGTTGCGCTTCAAGGGCAAAGCGCGCGGATTTTCGGTGAGCGGCACGCTGGAGGTGACGGACAGCGAGGTCGTGATCGACGGGAAACTGCCGCTGATCGCGATGGCGTTCGAGCCGCGCATCCGGGAGGCCGTGAAGCGCGAGGCGGAGACGATTTTCCGGACCGCCTGAAAGCATCAAGGCCGGGCTTTCGGCCCGGCCTTTCGTTTTCAATCCACGTGCAGGATCTTTTTTAGCGCGTCGACATTGGGATCGACAAACAGCCGGCCATCGACTTCGACTGCCGGGTCCGATCCGATGTGGTGCGTGTGTTTGTACTCCTCGGGGCGCACCATCTCGTGGGCCACGCGGAACTGCTTGAGAAAGCCTGCGATCAGGCTGGTCTTGTGTTTCTGACTACCGGGGAAGAACCTTACGGTCATTCGCCTCCCCTCCCTTCACGATCTCTACCTCATTTTTCGATGCTTGCGAACCTTAGGCCCACTTTCCACGGAAGTCAAATAACGTACGGTAATGGACGGAGTACCTCGGAGTACCTCGGAGTACCTCGGAGTACCTCGGAGGGGATTAGTAGGCCTCATCCCCTCCGAGGAACTCCGAGGAACCCCGAGGAACCCGAGGAACCCCGTTTACGTCCCCACCGCCTCCAGAGTTTCCCGGTACTGAATCTCGTAGAGCTTCCGATACAAGCCGCCGATGGTCATCAGCTCGTCGTGCGTGCCGCGCTCGCGAATCTCTCCGTGGTGGAACACGAGGATCGTGTCGGCCGAGCGGATCGTGGAGAGCCGGTGTGCGATGACGATCGACGTCCTTCCCTCGAGCAGCGTCTGGATCGCGTTCTGGATCAGCAGTTCGGTCTCGGTGTCGATCGAGGACGTGGCCTCGTCGAGGATGAGCACCGGCGGATCGAACGCCAGCGCACGCGCAAAGGAGAGGAGTTGCTTCTCCCCCACCGACAATCCCGCACCGCGTTCCCTCACCTGCGCCGCGTATCCCTCGGGGATCCGTGAGATGAAGCGATCGGCCTGCACGCGCACGGCGGCGGTGCGAATCTCGTCCGGCGTGATTTCCGGATCGCCGAGGGAGATGTTGTCGGCGATGTTGCCGGTGAAGAGGAAGATGTCCTGCTGCACGATCGCAAACAGGCGCCGCAGTGATTCGAGCGAGTAGCGGCGGATGTCGACGCCGTTGATGAGGATCTCGCCGCGTTGCGGTTCGTAGAAGCGCAGTAGCAGCGACGTGACAGTGGTCTTGCCGGCGCCGGTGTGTCCGACCAGCGCCACGCGCTCGCCGCGCACGACGCGGAACGACACGTTCTTCAGCACCCACTCCGGTTCGTTATACGCAAACCAGACATTGCGCAACTCGAGTGATTGAAACTCCGTGACCTCGAGCGTGCCCGTGTCTTCGATGCGCACTTTCGTATCGAGCAATTTGAAAATGCGCTCGCTCGCCGCCATCGCGGATTGCAGGATGTTGTACTTTTCCGAAAGGTCGGAGATCGGCTGATAAAAGCGCTGCGAGTATTGAAAGAACGCTACCAGCGCGCCAACCGACAACGTCCCCTGAATCACTTTCCCGCCGCCGTACCAGACAATCAGCGCGATGCCGATCGTCTCGATCAGCTCGATGAGCGGATAGAAGATCGAGTAGTAGTAGATCGAATCGATATTGGCGTCGCGATGCCTGCGATTCAAGCCGTCGAACTTCGCCGCCTCCCGCTCCTCGGCATTGAAGAGCTGCACGGTGGACATGCCGGAGAGATGCTCCTGCAGGAACGCGTTGATCGCGGCGATGCGCGCGCGCACCTGGCGGTACGTGATGCGGGCGCCGCGACGGAACCAGATGGAGACCAGGATGATGAACGGCGTGATCGAGAAGAGCACGAGCGCGAGCCGCCAGTCGAGCCAGAACAGCACGCCGACGATGCCCGCAAGCACGAAGATGTCGCCGAAGATCGCCACGAATCCGGCGGTGAAGAGCTCGTTGAGCGCATCGACGTCGGTGGTCACGCGCGTCATCAATCGTCCGACGGGGTTGCGATCGAAGAACTGGATGTTCAGCCGCTGCAGATGTCCGAAGATCTGCTTGCGCAGGTCGTACATGATGTACTGGCCCATCAGGTTCATCAGGACCATCTGCGTGTACAGCGCCGCAAAGCCGCCGACGAGCGCGAACAGATACAACGCCGCGGCGATGTTGATGCCGGTCATCGGATCGAGCGCGATGCCGTTCGCCGCCATCCACTCCGAGATGCGCGCGCTGACGCCGAGCGGTTGCGCACCGACCGGCTTCACGAAGAGATCGATGGCGACCGCGGTGATCGCGGGGCCGGCGATCTCGAACAGCGACGACAGGATCACCAGGAACACTGACGCCGCGGCGCGCCAGCGATACGGCCGGAGGTATCCGAGGAGGCGGCGCGTGAGGTGCGCGTCGAACGCTTTGGCGCCCTCGTCTTCGTGGCGCTCGATCTCCGCGCTCACGCGGTTTCCTCCAGCTCGGCCTCGATGGTCTGACGGCGATACAGGTCAGCGTAGTAGCCGCCGCGCTCGACCAGCGATTCGTGCGTACCGCGCTCGACGATCGCGCCGTCATCGAGCACGACGATGTGATCGGCGTCTTTCACCGACGACACGCGATGCGACACGATCAGCACCGTGCGTCCCTGTCGAATCGTGCGCAACGCATTGAGAATCCGCTCCTCGGTCTGCGTATCGACCGCGCTCAACGAGTCGTCGAGAATGAGGATCATCGGGTTGCGTACAAGCGCGCGTGCGATCGCGGTGCGCTGCTTCTGTCCTCCCGACAACGTGATGCCGCGCTCGCCGATGACCGTGCGCAGTCCTTCGGAAAACGTGGCCACGTCGCCGGTCAGGCCCGCTTCGCTGGCGGCGCGCTCGACCTCCTCGTCGTTCGCGTCGGCACGGCCGAAGCGGATGTTCTCCGCGAGCGATTCGGAAAAAAGAAACGTCTCCTGCGGCACCATGCCGATCCATTCGCGCAGTTCGCGCATTGAAACCGTTTCGATGGCACGTCCGCCGATGAAGATCGCATTTGGCGGCGGCTCGAACGCGCGCGTGATCAGATTGAGCAACGTCGATTTGCCGCTGCCGGTGCGTCCAACGATGCCGATGGTCTGGCCATGCTCGACGTCGAGATTGATGTTGCGCAGCACGTCGCGATCGCCGTACGAGAACGTGAGGTTGCGGACCTGGACGAGTACCTCGGAGTTCCTCGGAGTACCTCGGAGTACCTCGGGGAGCGGTTCCTCGGGGTTCCTCGGGGTCCCTCGGGCAGTGAGCCCCTCCGAGGAGCTCCGAGGTACTCCGAGGTACTCCGAGGTACTGTCTTCAACGGACCACACCTCGTGCAACCGTTTCATCGAGGCCATGCCGCGTTGAAAGAGGTTGATCACCCATCCGAGCGCGATCAGCGGCCAGATCAGGCGGCCGAGGTAGAACTGAAAGGCGACGAAGTCGCCGATGGTCATCGTGCCGGCGATCAGCTTGCGGCTGCCTGCCCAGAGCACGAACACGAACAGCACGCCGACGAGCGCATGCAGCGCCGGATGAAACGTCGCGTTGAGGCGGATGAGGGAGCGGTTGCGCTCGACGAACTCGTGGTTCATCGCCTTGAAGGAGTCGATCTCGCTCTCTTCGCGCGTGAACGCACGCACGACCCGCACGCCGGCGAGATTCTCCTGCACGCGCGCGGAGATGTCGCCGAAGTAATCCTGCACCGCCTTCGAGCGAACGTGGATCCGCTGGCCGAAAAAGCTGACCAGTCCGGCGACGATCGGCACCGCGATCAGCGCGATGAGGGCCATGCTCGCCGAAATGCGCACCATCATGAAAAACGCGCCGCCGACGACCAGCAGCGACGAGATCGCGTGCATCACGGCCGGCCCGATGAGCATGCGCACGGACGCGAGATCGTTCGTCGCGCGCGACATGAGATCGCCCGTCCGCTGCCCGTGATAGAAGCGCAGCGGCAGCTTCTGCAGATGCCCGTAGAAGTCGTTGCGCATGTCGTATTCGATGTGCCGCGACGCGCCGATCAGCACGCGCCGCTGCAGGAAGAGGAACAGTCCTTCCACCGCGGCGGCGCCGACGAGCATGAGGCTGTAGCGAATGAGCACGTCGCGCGTGAACGAGCCGCGCAGCGTGTCGACCGCGCTGCCGATGATCATCGGCTTGAGCAGCGAGAAGACGGCTGAGCCGATGACGAACAGCGCGCCAATCGCGAGCGTTTTCTTGTAGCGCGCGAAGTAATGCAACAGGCGGCCGAGCGGAGTCATGACAGCGGTTCCCTCAACGGCAACTTCTTCATCTCCTGCAGCGTGATGCGCAACACCGAGCCGAGCGTGAAGCCGGTCGGAAAGCAATGCGGGATGCGCACGCCCGCGCCGGAGAGCTCGAGAAAATCGAGCGGTGGCCGGCGGCGTGCGAGCACGTGCGCGAGCTTGCGCGGGAGATCTTCGCGGTCATCGACATTGAGATGCAGCGGCTGCAGGTAGTAGCCGAAGTGCATCTCACGCAACGCAGGCACGCCGCCCGCGAATTCGGGCAGCGTCACGCTGAGCGCCAGCGCTCCGAAGATCCAGTTCTCCTGCGCGAACTCACCGCGCCAGAAATCCTCTTCCTCTTCCGACAGGTGCTCCAGCCGCATCAGCGGATGCTCTCCATCACTCGGCGGAACTGCTCGCGCCCGCCGTAACCTTCCATCCGTCCGCGCTCGGTGCCGGCGGCGTCGGCGATGATGACCGTAGGGAAGCCGCGCACGCCGTAACGACGCTGCAACGCTTCGACCTCTTTGGAGTTGCGTCCGTCCTCGCGCTGCCGGTCCGTGATGCGCACGGCGATGAACCGCTGATTGATCGCTTTCGCGAGCAGCGGATCGCGGAACACCTCTTCGTCGAGGACGTGGCACGGCGCGCACCATTCGGCGGTGAAGTCCATGAGGACCGGTCGATTCGACGACGCTGCCAATCGCGTGGCGTCCTCGAGCTCCACCCAGTTCACGAGATCGCTCGGGCCCTCATCCGACTTCATGAAGTGCGTGGCGATCCGCGCGACGATCAGCAGCGCCGCGATCGCAATCAGCACGAGCGGCATCGATCCCTGGCTGCGTGCGTTAGTCCGCTCCATACGGCACCTCACGATTGCGGAAGACCCAGCACGCGAGCACGAGCGCGACCGCGGCGTTCGACAGCACCATCAGCAGCCACTGCGCGTGCAGCCCGGATGGCGCGGCCGGATACAGGTTCTGATCGACGAGCATGACACCGCGCGCGATCGACGGCGGCGCACCGGCGAAGCTCAACACCGCCGGCAACATGCTCAATCCGATCGACAACACGACGTAGAACGCGGCGTTGAGATACGCGCGCGTCATGCTGCCGAACAAGGTCAGCAGCGAAACCGTGAGCACGCTCGCGGCGGCCGCGTTGAGGAACATCCGCGCGAGCGCGCTCCACGGAACTTCGCCCGAGGCCATGCGGCCTGCTGCTTCGGCAATCATGGCGACGAGCGCGGCCATCCAGATCACGATCACCACGCCCGCGACGCGCGACAGCAAGTACGTCGCGCGATTGATCGGCTTGACCAGGATCAGTTGCAGCGTGCCCGAGGAGAACTCGGGACCGATGACGCCGCAGCCGATGATGATCGACAGCAACGCCACAAATGTCGGCCACCCCGCGCCTGTTGAACCGAAGCGCGACACGCCGACGCCAATGATCGCGAGCAGCGCCACATACGTGATGTACGCGATGTTCGTGACATGCCGGCGGATCGTCTCCTCGATCACCACTCGGCTCACGCATCACCTCGGAAGATGCCTTCCAGATCGGCGGTGTGCCGCCGGACATCGATGACGCCGGCTCCGGTGTCTGCGAGCGCCTTCACCAGCGCTGCAATTTCGGCTTCCACCGCAACCTCGGCGATCAGTACGTTGTCGCACGGCGCGATCCCCGCGATCTGTTCGACGACATTCGCATCGAACGATCCGGGCAACATCGTGATCGCGATCGCGATGTGATCGGTGTGACGCAGCGTCTCCGCCCGCGCGATCACACCGTCGCGCAGGAAGAGCACGCGATCGCAGACCTTCTCGATCTCCGCAAGCTGATGCGAGTTGAGCAGGACCGCGGCGCCGCGCTGTTTCTGTTCGCGAATCAGATCGCGCACGAGGATCACACCGTTCGGATCGAGGCCGGAGGTCGGCTCGTCGAGAAAGACATACGCCGGCTCGTGGATCAGCGCCTGGCACATGCCGATGCGCTGGAGCATGCCACGCGAGTACTGCGACAAGCGCTTCTGCGCGGCATCGCGAATACCCAGCCGATCGAGCATCGCATCGGTCCGCGCATCGACTTCGACGCGCGGCACACCAGCGAGCAACGCCATGTAGCGGAGAAACGCGCGTCCTGTTTCGCCGCGCGAGAAGTTCATCCGCTCAGGCACGAATCCGGTGCGGCGGCGCACGCCGAGATCGTCGTTCGCACGGCCATCGATCGTGATCTCCCCTTCCCTCGGATGAAGAAAGCCGAGGAGACAGGACATGAGAGTGGTCTTGCCGGCACCGTTGGGTCCGATGAGGCCGACCACTTCGCCCGGCGCGACTTCGAGGTCGATGCCTTTGAGCACTTCGTGCTCGCGGCGCCGCACGCGAAACGACTTGCGCAGCCCGCGCACATGAATGGTCATTGCGACTGCCGCGCGCGCAATCCGGCCGTGATCTCGTCGAGTTTGGCCTGATGAAACTCGTTGACGATGCGCTGCAGGTCCGCCTCGCGCGACTCGTCGATGTCTTCCGTGTAGACCTTCTTCAGCGCGCCGCCGAGATAGACCTTGGTCTCGACACGCCACACCGGCCGGGTGAAGAACTCGGTCTGAATGGTGAGCTTTTTGGCGGCCACGTCGATGGCGTCGAGACGACCCATGGGCGGCGATTCGGGTTCGCGCATCATGGGGAGTCTAGCGCGCTTCGCGTGCCGTTGTCGGTTGTGAATTCGCGCAGCGCTAACGACCGTTCCCTGCTATTTCTCGCTCGCCGTAATCAGACCCGCTTTCAGCGCGTAACGCACCAGTCCCGCTGTGTCGCGAACGTTGATGCGGCGCATGAGATTCATGCGGTGGGCTTCCACCGTGCGGTAGCTGACGCCGAGGCGGCTGGCGATCTCCTTGCTCGTGCCGCCGATGGCGACCAGGCGGAGGATTTCGCGCTGGCGCGGTGTGAGGGCTGCAACGGCGTCGGCGATGGCGCCGGCGCGCCTCAGGTAATCGTTGACGACGGTCCGTGAGACGGCGGGACTCAGATACGTCTCTCCGCGTGCGACAGCGTGAATGGCCAGCTCCAGTTCCGGGATCGCCGCGTCTTTCAAGAGATAGCCGTGCGCACCCGCGCGCAATGCCGCGAGCACGTACTCCTCACCTTTATGCATCGAAAGCATGACCACACAAACGGTCGGATCGATCTGCAGCAGGCGCGGCACCGCTTCCAGGCCGCTCATGCCCGGCATACCGATGTCGAGCAGCACGACCTGCGGGCGATGTCTCTCCACGAGCGACAGGACGGCATAACCGTCATCAGCCTCGCCGACGACTTCGACGCCACCGATTTCCTCGAGCAGGGTACGAATGCCGCCGCGCACGAGAATGTGATCGTCCGCCAACACCACACGAATCGTCGTCATCACCCTTTCATCGCGGCGCGCTCGGGAAACGCGCCAAGATCTCCGTACCTCGCCCCTGCGCGCTCTGCACTTCCAGCTCTCCGCCGAAAGAGGAGACGCGCTCTTCCATCCCCAGAAGCCCGAGAGAGACGCCCGCCGCGCGCTCGCGAGCCGCGGCCACGTCGAAACCGACGCCATCGTCGCGGATCTTCACCACCGCACCGCCGGCGCCCACTTTGAGACGGACCGATACCCGCCGCGCGTGTGCATGGCGCGCGACGTTGGTGAGCGCTTCCTGCACCACGCGGAAACACGCCGTTTCCAGCGGAGGATCGAGACGGTGTGCCGCGTCGGCGGAGAACCGCATCTGGATTCCGGCGTCGCGCGCGAAACGATCCGTGTACCAGCGCAAGGCCGCAGGTAGTCCGAGGTCGTCGAGGATGGAGGGATGGAGATCGAGCGCGATGCCGCGCACGCGTTCCAGCGCCTGATCGACCGAGGCGATGGCGTCGTCCAATCCTTCGCATCGCGACTCGCTCCGCCTTGCGGCCGATTGCAGATTGATCTTCACAGCGGTGAGCACCTGCCCCAGCTCGTCGTGCAGTTCGACGGCGAGCCTGCGCCGCTCTTCTTCCTGCGCGGTCAGCAGGCGTGCGGAGAGCGCCTTCAACCGCGAGCGTCCCACGCGCACGGTCTCGTTCAGCCGCGCGCGCTCGATCGCCGGGGCAACGCGATCAGCGACCAGCAGCAGCAGCTTCAGATCATCGTCGTCGAAGTGCCCGGACCGCGGCGAGCTCACTTCGACGGTGCCGACGATCCTGCTGCCCAGCCGCAGCGGAGCGCAGATCATGGAGCGGCTCGTCGCGAGGATCTGCTCTTTCGTGATTCCGCTGACGTGAGAAAAATCCAGCTCAGCGAGCTCGTGACAATTGCGCGGCTGGCCGTCGACGGCCACTTTTCCGGCCACACCCTTTCCGAGCGCAATGCGTACGGACCCGATGTTCGGCGGAACGGCAGGTCCGACCATGACCCGCGAATAGAGCTCGCGGCGGCGATCGTCGAGGAGCGTCACGCCGCCGTACGTCCCGTTCAGCGCAGCCATCACTCGCGCAAGCATCTCGCGCAACAGCTCATCGAGACCGAGGTTCTGCAGGGCGGTGTCGGTGATGCTTTCGATTGCGTGCAGCCGCTCCAGCGCCAGTTCGGCTTCGGCGCGCGCCACCTTTTCACTCTCCAGCAGCCGGTCGCGATCGGCCTCGGCGCGTTTGCGATCGGTGATGTCGACCTGCGCGGAGATCCACGCTTCCTCCTCGTGCGCGATGTCGACCGGGACGTTCGACACGATCAGATCGCGGAGCTCGCCCGACTTGGTTCTCACGCGCAATTCGAGATCGTGATGCAGGTCGCCGCGGACCTCGGCCGTCGTGTCGTCGCGCGTCGTCTCGGGGACGATGTTCAACTCGGCGTTGGTGCGGCCGATCACTTCCTCGCGCTGGTACCCGAAGATCGCCAGCCACCGGCCGTTCACGTCGAGGACGCGTCCGTCCTTCACGGTAAAGATGGCCAGCGCCACAGGACTGGCCTGAAACAGCTTGGCGAAGCGCGATTCCGAATCGGCCAGCGCGCGTTCCGCCTTCCTGCTGTCCGTCAGGTCGAGACCGAATCCGATCGTCGAGCCGTCCGAAAGGCGAAACCTCACCCACGAAGAGTCGACGGATCGCCCGCCGCGCGTGCGCATGCGGAAGTCGGCCCACTGCCGATCGCTGCGCTCCATGAACAGCCGCACTTCACTGCGCGCCGCCGGATCGGGATAGACCTCCGCGAGGAAATCGATCTGTCGTGCTTCCTGCACCGTCCAACCGAGCGTCTGTTCCCATGCGCGGTTCGCGTAAAGGAGCTGGCCGGCGGGATCGCGGAACGTGATCATCACCGGACTCTCGTTGAAGATGGTCTGCAGCAATTCGCTGCCGCGCGGGTGGGTGGCATTCGTGTTCGCATCCTGCCGATGCGTCGCCAGCGCGATGAGATTTGCAGCGGTACGGACGAAGTCGTTCTCCGTCGCGCCGAACACTCCGGGTCGCGCCGAATGCGCGACCAGCAGGCCCCATGGCAGACCGTCATCGCCGATGGTCACCTCCATCGCATCGCCCGGTCCTCGCTCGCCCGACCGGGTCACGCAACGATGGCCGGCCCTGCGCTCCCGGCAACCAACCCCCGCGCGCAGCCGGAGACCGTCGCCGTCCGGGAGGAACTCCAGGATCGTGCAGCAGTCGGCACCGGCCGTCTCCGTCACGGCAAGCACGGTTTCGTCGAGAAACGTTCCCAGGTTCCGCGCAAGCGCGGACCGGCTCAATGCGGCGATCGACTGAAGCCGCGCCGAGTCATCCGAGTCGCGAATGATTGCTCCTTGCCGCACCTCCGGCGATTGTGCCACGCGCTTTCGCGCGTAAGCCGGGCGTACGTACAAATATATCCTTCCTTACGTAGTTCTACGGATATCCGCGGAGCAGGGCGACTCTTAAGGTGGCTTGGAGATGTTCGCTGTATCGCTCATTCCGATCCTCGGCGCGCTGGTTCTGTCCCAGGATCCCGCCCCCGCTACGCTCAAGAACCTCACGCTCGCGGAGCTGATGGACGTGGAAATCACGTCCGTGGCCCGCACCGCCACCCCGCTCTCCGAGACCGCGGCCGCGGTGGAGGTGATCACGCGCGAAGACATCCGCCGCTCCGGTGCGACGACGCTGGCCGAGGCGCTGCGCCTCGCGCCGAACCTCCAGGTCGCGCAGGTCAACGCGCACGACTGGGCCATCACTGCGCGCGGATTCAACGGCGCCTCGGTCAACACCGGATCGCTCGCCGATAAGCTGCTGGTGATGATCGACGGCCGCTCGGTCTACACGCCGCTCTTCGCCGGCGTGTTCTGGGACGTGCAGCATGTCGCGCTCGAAGACATCGAGCGCATCGAGGTCGTGAGCGGGCCGGGCGGCACACTGTGGGGCGCCAATGCCGTGAACGGCGTGATCAACGTGATCACGAAACACGCGCAGCAGACGCAAGGCGGCATCGCGTCCGTTTCCGCGGGACCGCTGGCCGGGGAAAACGCGATGATCCGGTACGGCGGCGCGTTCGGACCACGCTCGTTCTACCGCGTCTACGGCCAGCGCATCGAGGGAGACAGCACACGACGCTTGAATGGTGCCGATGGCGCCGATGCGTGGGACTTCACGCAGGGCGGGTTCCGCACCGACTGGCAACCCGCGGAGCGGGACACGCTGACCGTGCAGGGGGACGCGTACGAGGCCCACGAAAACACGCCCGAGGCGGTTTACGCGAACGGACAGAACGCGCTGGCCCGCTGGACGCACACGATCTCGCCGAGCTCGGGATGGGTGGCGCAGTTTTACCTCGATCGCACCGTCCGCACGTTCCCGGCCGTGAGGTTCCGCGAAGAGCTGCAAACGGCGGACTTCGACTTCCAGCATCGCTTTCCGATCCGCGCTCACTCGATCGTGTGGGGCGCCGGCTACCGGCACATGCGCGACGACTTGCGCAACAGCGCCGCATTTACGTTTCTCCCCGCGCGCAAGACGATGAGACTGGTCACCGCGTTCGTGCAGGACGAGCTCTCGATCGGCAACGCGCTGAAGCTCACCGGCGGCGTGAAGCTCGAGCACAACGATTTTTCGGGACTGGAAGCGCAGCCGAGCGTGCGTCTGGCATGGACGCCGCCGGGACATACCATGGCGTGGGCGGCGATCTCACGCGCCGTGCGGTCGCCGTCGCGATTCGACGCCGATCTGTCCACGCGCACCACGGCGCCGAATCCGGACTTCGCATCCGAAACGGTGGTCGCGTACGAAGCGGGCTACCGCGTGCGCCCGCGCGAATCGCTGTCGCTTTCGCTTTCCGCTTTCTACAACCGGTACGACGACCTGCGCAGCATCAACGTGCGGGCGACGCGACCGGCTCTGATCTTCGCCAACGATCAGACTGCGAACAGCTACGGCATCGAGCTTTCCGGCCGGCTTCAGGCGGCGTCATGGTGGCGCCTGCGCGGCGGCTATACGCACACCGAGAAGACCCTTCGCGCGACCAATCCCGCGGTCTCGCCGATCAGCGCGCCGTTCGAGGCGCAGGACCCGCGCAATCAGATGACCGTTCAGTCCACGATGGACCTGCCGTACGACGTGCAGTTCGACCTCGTCGCGCGGTATGTCGGTGAGCTGGAGCAGACGGCGCTGAACCCGCGCATTCCGTCGTACGCGACTGCCGACATGCGCCTGGCGCGACGCATCTCCAGATGGGAGCTCGCGCTGCTCGCTCGCAACCTCGCCGGTCCTCAACCTCAGTTCTCGTCACCGGTTGCCTGGTACGAGATTCCACGCAGCTTCGTCGCACAGGTGACGTTCGCGTGGTAGTCCCGAGGCCATGGTTCGCCTTGGGCCTGTTCGTTCTCTCGCTCTCTGCCTCTGCGCAATCGCCGCCGTCCGTCGCGGAGTACCAGGTCAAGGCGGCGTTCCTGTTGAACTTCATCGCATTCACGGAATGGCCGGCCACGGCGTTTGCCGCACGCGATGCGCCGCTCGTGGTCTGCGTGATCGGCGTCGATCCATTCGGCGAAACCATCGACGAGATCGTCGAAGGCGAGACGGCCGACCAGCGCCAGATCGCGATTCGCCGCATCCCCGGCAGCCTGGACGTTCGCGGCTGTCATCTCGCGTTCATCGCCCGGTCGGAAACGAAACGGCTCACCACGATCCTCGAGATGACGGACGGCGCTCCGCTGCTCACCGTCAGCGACATCGACGAGTTCGTCCGCCGGGGAGGAACGATCGGACTGTTCCTCGATCGGAACCGCGTGCGTTTCGAGATCGGTCTCCGCGACGCGCGCCGCCGCAATTTGAAATTGAGCTCGCAACTGCTCACCCTCGGGAGGGTGATGCGATGACGAACATCCGCGATCTCCCGATCCGCCGCAAGCTGAGACTGGTGATCCTGATCGCGTGTGCGCTCGCGTTGTCGCTCGCGGCGGCTGTCGTCGGCGTACTCGACATCCTGTCCGTGCGCAAAACGATGGTGCACGACGCCAACGTGATGGCCGATGTGATCGCGCGCAACATCCAGGCTTCCCTGGCGTTCGGCGATCCCGATGCGGCGGCGAGCACGCTCCGGTCGCTCGAGTTGACGCCGGACGTGGCCATGGCCTGCATCTACGACGCGGGCGGCCGCGAGTTTGCACGATACGTCCGCGGCAATCGCGCGCCGGTCTTTGCGGCCTCTCCTGCCGCCGACGGTCATGTCTTCACCGGCGAGGTGCTCGCGCTGTTCCGGCCGGTGATGCTTGGTGAGAAGCGCATCGGAACGATCTACGTCGCTTCGTCTCTCACGCGCATCTACGATCGCCTCCGCCAGCTCGGCGCCGTCGGAGTGGCCATCATCGCCGGAGCGCTGCTCGTCGCTTACGTCGTTTCGCAGCAGCTGCAAACGGTGATCACCGAACCGCTGCTGGCACTGACCAATACCTCGCGCGTCATCGCCGAGCGCGGCGACTTCTCGGTCCGCGCCGCGCGGATGGGCAACGACGAAATCGGGCAACTCACCTCGGTCTTCAATCAGATGCTCGACGCGCTCGCGGAGCTGAACGAACAGCTGGAGTCGAAAGTGCGTGACCGGACGGCACAGCTGCAGCGCTCGAACCATGAGCTGGAGTCATTTTCATATTCGGTCTCCCACGACCTGCGCGCGCCGCTGCGCGCGATCGACGGATTCGCGCGAATGCTGGACGAGGACTACGGCGCGGTGCTCCGCGACGACGGACGGCGGCTGCTCGGCGTGGTGCGCGAGGAAGCACGGAGGATGGGCGTGCTGATCGACGACCTGCTCGACTTCTCGCGTCTCAGCCGGCAGGCACTGCGGCCCCTCCCTCTGAATCTGGCGTCGATGGCGGAGGACGTCGTGTCGACGCTGCGCAACGCGTCGCCCGGGCGCACCATCGAGCTGTCGTGTGCGCCGATGCCGCCTGCGCTGGCCGACCAGGCCACCGTGCGCCAGGTACTCGTCAACCTGCTCTCCAACGCCGTGAAGTACGCCAAGCGAGAGGGTGTGGTCCGCATCGAGATCGGCGGCGCGCGCGACGGCACGATGAATCACTACTCGGTGCGCGATCACGGCGTCGGTTTCGACATGCGTTACGTCGACAAGATCTTCGGAGTGTTCCAGCGGCTGCACGGCGACGAGTTCGAAGGCACGGGCGTAGGCCTGGCCATCGTCGAGCGGATCGTGGCTCGGCACGGCGGAACCGTGCGCGCCGAGGGAACGCTCGGAGAGGGTGCCTGCTTCCATTTCACACTGCCTGCGGCTGAAGAAGAAGGGAGATTCGAACCATGACCGGGGAAGTCGAGATCCTGATCGTCGAAGACAACGCGCGAGACCTTGAGCTGACCATGCGTGCGCTGCGCAAACACAATCTCGGCAATCGCGTCGTGTCGGTTCGCGACGGCGAAGAGGCGCTCGACTTCCTCTTCGGGCGTGGCGCATACGCGGAGCGAGAGACCGGCAACGGTCCCCAGGTGATCTTCCTCGACCTCAAGCTTCCGAAGGTCGATGGCATCGAAGTGTTGCGCCAGATCAAGTCGAATGAGAACACCCGTGCCATCCCGGTGGTGATGATCACGTCATCGGCGCAGGAGCGCGACATGGTGCAGAGCTACAGCCTCGGTGTGAACAGTTACGTCGTCAAGCCGATCGACTTCGACTCTTTCGTCAAGACCATCGCCGATCTCGGCTTTTACTGGCTGGCAGTCAACCGCGCGGTCGCACGCTCATGAACGGCCCCGCGATCGGCGGACAACACATCCGCCTGCTGATGCTCGAAGACAACCCGCTCGACGCCGAGCTCACCAGCCGCTATCTCGAACGCGAGCAACTGCGGTTCTCGCTCACGGTCGTGGATAACGAAGCCGATTTCCGAACGATGCTGGAGACGACCGATCCCGATGTGATCCTCTCGGACTTCAGCATGCCGGGGTTCGACGGGATGCGCGCGCTGCGGATCGCGAGGGTGGTCGCGCCCGAGATCCCTTTCGTATTTCTCTCGGGCTCCATCGGCGAAGAAAGAGCAGTAGAGGCGTTGCGCGAAGGCGCGATCGACTACGTGCTCAAGGATCGCATCTCGCGATTGGCGTCGGCGGTCGTGCGCGCGCTCACGGAACGGCGCGAGCGCACGCTGCGGCACAACATGGAGCGCGCGCTCCGCGCCAGTGAGCAGCGCTTCCAGACCGCGGCCGCGGCGACCCGCGAGATCATCGTCGACTGGGACCTGGCCACGTCACACATCTGGTTCAGCGACGCGTTCCGCGAGGACTGGGGTTATGAGACCGCGGAGATCGACGCGCCGGCGACGTGGTTTCTCGAGCGCATCCATCCGGAGGATCGCGCCGCTGCGCAGGCTTCGTTCGAGGAAGCCATCGCCAAGAGAGAACGATGGTACTGCGAGTACCGCCTCGCGCGCGCGGACGGAACCTATCGGTCCGTGATCGTTCGCGGAATGACGATGCGCGACGGCGAGGGGCGGGCCACGCGCGTCATCGGGGCCATGCTCGACGTCACCGAGCGGCTGCAGATGCGGGAACAGCTCGAACAGGCACGACGCATCGAAAGCCTGGGCCGCGTCGCGGCCACCGTGGCGCATGAGTTCAACAACGTGCTGATGACCATCCTCCCATTCACGGAGATCCTGCAACGCTCGTCCGACCCGAGGGTGCTCGAACAGTCAGCGAGACGAATCAGCGATGCAGTGGCGCGTGGACGCCGCCTGACCGACCAGATCCTGCGGTTCAGCAAACCGGCCGAGCCGGCGTTCGTGATGCTCGATCTCGGCCAATGGCTGGAGCGGCTCATTCCGGAGCTTCGCAGCGTGGTGAATGGGAAGGTCGCGGTCGAAGTGAATGCCGAAGACGTGCGGCTGCCCGTCCTGATCGACTCGGCCCAGATGCAGCAGGTGCTGCTCAACCTGATGGTGAACGCACGCGACGCGATGCCGCATGGAGGCACCATCCGCGTGAGCACCGCAGCAGCGGATCGAAGTGCCGTATTGGCCGTGGCAGACGACGGCACGGGCATCCCCGCGGACATCCTCGAGCAGATCTTCGAACCGCTCTACACGACCAAACGCTCCGGCACGGGACTGGGCCTCGCGGTCGCGCAACAGATCGTGGTCCGGCATCGCGGCTCCATCGATGCGACCAGCGTGGTCGGCGAAGGAACGTCGTTCCGCATCCTGCTCCCATTCGCGGAGCAATGACCTGCGGCACCGATCAACAGCACTAACGATCGACGAAGGAAATCCACCACCGAGGCCGCGCCGGTCCGCGCCTTACGATCCGACCGCTGCGCAGTTCCGCCACGAAGCGGTACGGTTCGTCGGCCGAGCTGTTGTCGAAGAGGTAGGCATCATCGACGATCCTCAACGCGCTGGCGAGATTCGCAAGCACGCGAGGGAAGCGCGACACGACCTTCTCATCCGGGACGTCGTGTCCTCCCTCTTCGACACGCTGCATCACACGCAATGTCGAGAGGTCGCTGCTCTCGAGGCCGATGAAAATCAGAATGACCGTATAGCCCTGCTTGCGCGCTTTCTCGAGGAATGCGACCTTCGCGCCGGCTGGATCTGAGAAGACGGTCTCCATGCAGAACGAGACGCCGCGCCGAAGCAGGTCGGTTCGGACGACGTCAGCCGCACGCGCCGCTTCATAACCCGCCTCTTCCGGTGCACCGGGGAAGAGAGCGAGCGCAATGGCGTCAGGGTTCACGACACGGAGGCCGAGCGGTTGGAGAAACTTCTCGACGAACGTAGTTTTCCCGGCGCCGTTCGGACCTGCCACCACGACCAGCACGGGCGACGCCTCGCGGCGACGCGAGCTCATCTCCGCCGCGTTGCGCGTTCCGGTTCATCGGCCGTGAAGCGGCGATTGGCCAATCGGCCGACGGTGCGTGTGCCGTTGCGGTCGATCCTCTCGATACGGCCTTCGCCAGCGTCCTGATAAACGGTCCGGCCTTGCCGCAGCGTTGCTCCCAATTCGCTGTGCGAGCCTTCGGAAGCGATCCGCCGCAGCGCCGACAGGATGGCGCGGCGCGTCGGCGAGGCATCGCCAGCGCGTTTGAGGGCGAGGACCTCCTCGTGCTGCAACACGCGCTCGACCTTGCGGCCGAGACGCGCCCAGTGCTCGATCTGTGATGTCAGCGAGCGATCGGTCGCCTCCGCCTCCTGGCGGGCGTCTTTGACGAGGTCATCGGATAGCTTCACCGGCATGCCCATGGTTGCATTCTACTACCTGCACGGGCGTTGCCGGGTTGGCGCAGTGCGCTACCGCTCTCGCCGCACCGACCGCCTACATTTCGCCTCCGCGCGGCTCTCGATCTGCCTGACGCGCTCTCTCGACAAGTTCAGAATCTCGCCGATGTCACGAAGGGTCAGTTCGTCGTCCTGCAGGATGCCGTAGCGGAGTTTCATGATCGTCTTTTCTTCGAGCGACAGCTCGTCGACCGCGACCTGCACCGAGGCGTGTTCGCGCAGATTCTGCAGGAACGGGAGGCGGTCCTTGGCGATGTCGGGGCTCACGCCTTCGCGACGGTCGGCCAGTTCATACCAGTAGCGGAACCACGCCTTCGGGTTCGGGTTGGTGTAGAGCAGCAGCACAGCCAGCTCGCCTTCCGTGATCGCGAGCTTCGTGCACACTTTCGTCTTCGCCTTCTCCAGCACCTCGGTCACGTTCTCCGCGGTCCGATTGAGGAACGACGCCAGCTCATTGATGCTGCGCGGCACGTTGTCGCTCACGCCGTGGCGCAGCGACAGCACCAGCCGCTCTTTTGGCGAGAGCTCGGACATGTGCGCGAGCAGTTCCTCGCGCCGCGACTGCACCTGCATCTCGTCTTCGGCCGACGGAATCATCGTCTGCTCGACGACGTCCGCGAGCTCGGTGTGCGAGTCGCCATCCAGTTCGGCGTTGAGCGAATAGTTGTCGGTATTGGCCTGCAGCAGCGTCTGCACTTCCTTGACGCTGACGCCGAGGTTCTGCGCCAGCTCGTCCGGCGTCGGAATGTGGCTCCCCTCGGTCATCGCCGTCCCGATCGCCTTCTCGAGCCGGTACATCAGATTCGCGCGTTTGGGCGGCAGACGGAACGCGCCGGCCTGCTCCGAGAGCGCGTGCAGAATCGCCTGGCGGATCCACCACACCGCGTACGTGATGAACTTGACGTTTTTCTCGGGGTCGTACTTTTTCGCGGCGTGGATGAGGCCGATGTTGCCCTCGTTGATCAGGTCGAGGAACAGCACGTGCGCGTTGCGATAACGCTTCGCGTACGACACGACGAAGCGGAGGTTCGACTTGACCAACTCCTCGAGCGCGGCCTTGTCGTTCTGCTGCACGCGGCGGCCGAGCTCCTTCTCGCGCTCAGGCGTGAGGCGTGGGATCCGGGCGATTTCCTGCAGGTATTGGTTGAGGAGATCGTACGACTCGTCGCGTTGTTCGAACCGGGCCATGATTGAGAGAGCGAGAATCATAACAGCGTGCGGGAGCACGCTGCTGTTCTCACCTTCTCGCCATGCGCGTCACCCCACGCGGCTGGTCTCCCGGCGCCGTCTCACGGACTCGGCGCGGCTGCCTTTCGTGCGTCTTCGGCCGCGGCGCGATACTCGGGAGTCCAGCGCAGCACGTAATAGTGAGGGTCCAGCACGACCGACGCGACGCGAAACTCTACGGGTACCGTAAGCTCGCTTCGTGCTCCACCGACCGTCATGGTTCGCAGCAGACGCTGGTCCTGATCTCCACGAAACTCGATGTCCAACGTCGCGCGGTAATACGGAGCGGGCTGCGTGACTGCGATCCGGACCACGCCGTCCGTCTGTTTCCACTCCAGAGCGAAGTCGGGTGCACCCGTTCGCTCGAACCACTGTTCATAGAACCAATCGAGTTTGCGCCCGGCTCCCGCTTCAATCTCACTCCAAAGCTCTGTCAGGGTGATTTTCTGGAAGACATGTCGCGCGGTGATCGCACTAAGGATTTGCTGAAACTTCTCTCTGCCGATTTCGCGTGAAAGCATGTCCCATACGAGAAAACCCTTGTTGTACGCGATATCACGCACCTTCTCGTCTGCAGGCAAGTCTCCCAACTTGCCATCGATCCCTTTTCCGACGACCTTGAAATAGCCGAGCGCGCTGTAGATTGGATCAGGCTCATACCCCTGGCGACGGAATCGTTCGGCGGCCTCGGCGCCGACCACCGTTTCCACCACACGCAGACCACCGTATTCGGCAAGCATCTCTTCGATGAAGCGGCCACCTGGCCGTTCCAGGGAAACGACGTGCGGCCACCACTCATGGCTGAATTCGTGCCCATACCATTCCGCCAAAACGTTCAGGTTCGACGCAGGAACGTTGAAAGCGTTGCTGTTGATCCAGGCAAAGCCCTGCATTGTGGCGGCATTGAAGCCGGCCGCCTGGGCGATGGGTCTTGGAATCTCTACCAGCGCGAACTCCTTGAACCGATACGCCCCAAACTCCTTCTCCAGAACTTTGAGAATACCGGCTGCGCCGTTCGCATACTGCTGCATGTTTTCACGGGCACGCAGAAGATAGACCGAGGTCGGGATGGCACCCTCGGAACGTACGATCGTGTACTTGCCCGACGCAAACGCGAAGAGCGTGGGGTTCTCGGTCTCGAAGCGGAATGAGCCCCGGGCCTCGTCTTCGGCGGAGCTCCGCTTGGCTCCCGACGCGATCGCCGCTTGACCTGCCGGAACGGAGATGGTCAGGGAGCCGACGCCCAGGGGCTGATCACGCTCCTGGGGATACCAGGTCGTGCCCCACGCGGTGGCGAAGGATACTTCGGGACCGACATAGAGGAGGAGACCGGTGAGGGCGTTTCCCGAATACGAAAATCGCAGATCCACGGCTTCGTCTGGCGGAAAAGGCTGCGCAGGCCGGATCCGGTAGACGACATCCTCGTTGGGTTTGCCATCTTGTCCGATCCAGCTGCCCTCGGTCTTCACCTTCTCCAGAACGGCGGCTTCCTTGTTCGCGTTCGGTCCCGCGACCTCGACCTGTAAATCCTGCATCAGGGTGCTCAAGGAAAATTCAACATACGGACGCGGCGCGCTGGCCGCCGGGATTCGCATGCTGCCGCTGACCGCGAGCCGCCGCTCATCAGCGAAGACCTCGACTTTGAGGTCGTAATCCACCGCCGTGGAGCGTGACGAAGCTGGATCTGCCGCCAGCGGACCGCTGCTCAGCAAGACGATCGCAGAGACGAAGCACAGTGAAGCTCGGAACAAATCCCTGCGCCTCATCTTCTCGCCATGCGCGTCACCCCACGCGGCTGGTCGCCCAACTCCCGCGCGAGCACATCCGCGTCGACGTCGACCCGCACCAGCACCGTCTCCTCATCGTCGTGCGCGAGCACCATCAGCTCGATGCGGTTCTTCTCCGCGCTCGGCTTCGCGTAGATGAAGCTCCAGTCGCCCGAGCGCCGCGACCACACGCGCACGAGCGGCGTAAATCCGGGACCCGCTTTCCGCTGCATGATCTCCTGCAGCTTGCGCGGATCGACGCCGTCCGTGTTCTTGAACGTGACCAGTTGAAAGTCGCGCACACCTTCCGGCTGCACGAAGCGCACGACCACGCGCGCGACGCCGAGGAACGGAATCCAGACGCGGCTGACGCCTTCCTGGCTGTCGATCGCGCGCGCGACCGCGGCGAAGTCGGCGTGCAGCGGCGTGGCCACGGCGGCGAGGAGCAGAGCGGCGAATGCGAGGCGCTTATTCACGGTCCTTCCTCTCTTTCTCTTTCGAGATCTCCGGAATCCCGAACTGTCCGGAGAGATCGGCGAGACGCTCGATGTCGATCGGACCGTTGATGTTCACGATGGTGAACTCGCGCGGCTCGGCGGCGATGATCACCAGGCCGGTGATTCTGTCGCCGCGCATGTCGGCCATGATGTTCACGTTCTCTTTGGTCTTGCTGCGCACGGTCACGAGCGGCTTCCACGTCGCGCCAAGCTGCGACTTCACCCGGTCGATGAGGTTGCGGTCGTACTCCCCTTCTTTCGCGAAGGAGTAGCTGCGCACGTAGATGCCTTCGAGCCCGACGATCATGTCGCGCACCGCGCGCTCGTCGGCATCGCGGCCGGAGAGGAACTTCGCCGCGAGGCGCAGCATGTGGCCGTCGAGGGTCACGTCCACGACTTCTTCCGCACGCTCGGCCAGTCCCGGGAAGTCGAGATTGATGCGCTGCGCCGACGCAGGGATCGCGACGGCGAGAGTCAGGATCAGGGTGACGATGTACTTTCGCATGGGGTCTCCTTCGTTCTAATCGGACGTGCCGATGGCGCGGACTTCCTGTTGCGCATACGCGACTTTCTCGCCCGCGATGCGCATCGCCATCAACACCTGTTCTTTCGCGTGCTCGCCGCGGCGGTGCTCCACCACCTTGTGCGTGGCGTAGCCACCGAGGATTGCGGCGAGGGTCACGGATGCGGCGGCGGCGCGCCACCACATCGGTCTGTGCGGCGGCGCCTGCTGCCGCGCGATCCGCTCCATCACGCGATTTGCGAAGCCGGGTGCCGGCGCTTCCCGTCGCAACGCGCGTTTGAGATCGTTCTCGAGGGTCATGAGTGCTTCTCCAGTTTTCTACGCAGCGCCTGCAGTGCGCGGTGCAGATGACTCTTCACGGTGTTCACGGGCATGCCGACGATACGGCAGATCTCCGACGGGTCGAGGTCTTCCTGATAGCGCAGCGTGACGACGGCGCGCTGCACATCGGGCAATTCCTGCAGCAGTTTCTTGAGGCGGCGATCGAGGAAGGGGTCTGCAGGACGGTCGAAGGCGCGCAATTCACCCGCGTCCTCGAGGCTCACCGCCTTCAATCGCGAGCGCCGCGCGACGTCGATGCAGCGGCGCGTCGTGACTTGGCGCAGCCAGAAGAGGAGGTGCGATTCGGTCTCGATCGTGCGCAGGTTGCGATAGAGCTGCAGGAAGACATCCTGCGCCACTTCCTCGGCGCGCGACCGGTCGTTGAAGAAGTGATACGCGAGGCCGTAAACCATTGATTCGTGACGCTCGACCAGCTCGGCGAACGCGTCATGATCGCCCGCCTGCGCTCTGGTCAACGCCGCGGGAAACTCGATCGCCTCGGGCACGATTGCCGTCATCCTGGAGCTATATACGCAGGTTTTCGGAATCGGGTGCACGGACGCGAGTAGCCTTCTCCCCGCCACAGCGGGGTGGGCGAAGGCCGGATGAGGGGCGCGTCGCTACTTTTTCGTCAGCGTCATCTCGAAGAACTTCATCCACTTCGTGCCGTCGCGCGAGAACTCGCCGATCTCGCTCCACTCGCCTTTCTCCGTGAGGCGGATGGTGTAGCGCACCTTCCCCTGTGGCGTGTCGAAGCCCCACACGGCTGTGTTCGGCGCGGTGAGATCGATGGTCGTGTCGACGCTGCCCTTGTCCGCGGTGTGCGCATCGAAGCGATAGGTCTTCTTCTGCTCGTCCCACCAGATCAGCGCGACGGTTTCGTGCACGACCTTGCCGAGCGCGCCGTCTGCGAGCTTCTCGCGGCCGAGGCCTTCGACGAGGAACGCCTTCCCGCCGACTTTCGCCGTGACTTTTTCGTTCTGCACGACCGTCTGCGGTTTGCCGGGCCCCATCTGGATCCATGCCTCGCCGGTCCAGTCGCCGAGGAGAAAATCGAGCTTGCGCATTTCATCGGCGCCATACGCGAACGTGGCGGTGAACAGGATGATCAGGATCAGGACTGCTCTCTTCATGAACTGCCTCCTTCAACGTGAGGCAATGTAGGTGCGCGAGGAAGCGCGGCAGTAGTGACGGGTGTCATCCCGGCGGGATGACGCGGGACATGGCGCGATCGGTCTGCAGGTCGGTGCCGACGAGGAAGGGATGGCTCCCGACATCGCGGAAGCCGCACTTTTCGTAGAAGGCAATCGCGCGCGGATTGCGCTCCCATACGCCGAGCCAGAGCGTGGTGCCGCCGAGCGCGCGCGCAGCATTCTGCGCGGCGTCCATCAGCGATTGCGCGACACCGCGTCCGTGATGCGTGCGATCGACATAGAAGCGCGCGATCTCGACATCGCCATGTTGCGACGGCGCACGGCGGATTTGCGTGTATGCGATCAGACGGCCGTCATCCTCGACGACGAGCGTGATGCCATCGAGGCTCGCGATCTCACGGCGCTGCTGCACTTCGCCGTAAGTGTTGGCGATGTGCAACTCGAGATCGTCGGGATTGTTATCGGCCGCGAACGCATCGCGAAACGTACGCTCGGCGATTTCCGCGAGCGCGGCGGCGTCATCGACGGTGGCGCGACGGATGTCTGGCATGCTTCGCAGAGCTTACAACCCTCGAATACCGATCAAGCCCTCGCAGGTAGTGCGTTTTGCGTACGGTGGCCTACACCCGTGTCCACACGAAGTCCTCCTCAAAGCCCTTCGGGAGATCGCACTTACCGTCGGTTGACTCCACTACCGCCTGAAAATGTTTGGAATCCAGAACTTTCAGATAACCGAAGAGTCTAGTCTCGCAAGCTGTCTCTACATTCCGTCGAACCGTCGACACGCGGAACAGCCCCGCTTCGTATTCGCCTCTCATAACGTGCGTATGCTGCGTACCTTCTGAAAAGAAGGTCACCGTGCATCGCGCCTGCTTTACATCGACAGTCGCACCATCGATATTTCGCTTCCAGACGCCATCGATCGACGGACAATCGGTTTCTGTCACGGATTCGTTCTTCGACGCCATGCCTTCGTCGGCGACGGACTCTTCTGAGCTTCGCCGCTGACGCTGCTCATCCGGTTTGGCTGTTTGTGCAGCGGCTGCTGGCACCAAGGCGCTCCTGCAGGCATCGAGGTCTTTCTCTCGTTGTGCTGCAATCGCTTCCCGCTGTGCAGCAACTGTTTCGCTGTTGCGTAATCGCTGAAGCACCTCGCGATCGACGGCCTCGCGGTTCGATACGCGCAGCAGGACGTCATAAGCACTGAAGCCGGTCGTAAACGCAACGACGACAGCTCCCAGGAGATAGTGAATAGGATTACTCTCGAGCCGCTCTTTGAAGGTCATGTCGAGACTCCTCTTACTATGGAGTGACTGGCAGGCACACTTCCCTACCGGGCGTTACGGCCCGCGAATTCCGATCAATCCATCTCCGAAACCAAGCTCGATGATCTCCGTCATATGCCGCGCGCGCATTCGGATGATGTGACGCTGTTCGTCGACGTCGGCGAACTCGCCTCGTATCGTTGCTGCAACGCGGTAGCGTTGACGGTACGCGAGGATCATTTCGCGCGCACGTCCGACGGGGAAATCGATGTCGTCGGGATTGAGGACCTGGGAAAGGCGCACCGCGTCGCCGGATGAAATCGCGCGCAGGTACGCGTTGATGAATCGCTCGGCGCGAAATCCGTAATCGAGCAGCGGGCTGTGCAGCCGCGTCAGCGTCTCCTGGTACACGTCGACGTGCGAGACGCGCTCGCCCGCCGTGCGCAACTCGAAGGTGAAACGGCGCGGATCGAATTGCGGCGACGGCACGAGCCCAACCGACGTCACGCGTCCAAGCACCGCGCGGTACTGCTCGAGCGCCACACGCAACGCTTCCGGACCATGCAGGATGTAGAGGTTCAACTCTTCTGAGCTTGCCGCCGGAGCGTTGATGGCGGCGGCGAGCAGCCGTACCAGACGTTCCGCTTCGGCAGCGGTGAGCGGTTGCGACTGATCGAGGCGGACGTCGACTCGCAAGCGCGGCGGGGCGGTCGTGAGCTCCGTACGCGCTGTTGCCACGCCGAATGCACCGCCGCTGCGTGCCTCGACAACGACACAACCGCTGTACGAAGGAGTTCGGCGACAGCCAGGTACTTGCCGCTTTCGTCACTCACGGCACCGACGCCTTCTTGGACCGGCTTGCACGCGGCGTCGGTCGCGCGGACGAAGACGGCCGCGTGCGAGACGATCTGCCCGCGCGCATCGAGCACGCGTCCCGAAACATTCGCTGATGCAATCGGACGTGCCGGAGGAATGGGTGGCGGTGTCGAGGCAACGGGAGGAGTGGCGGGCGGCAGCGGCTGACACGACGTCAACACGGCACGCCGATCGCAACGATCCTCAAGATTCCGTCACCTCGCCCAACCGAATACTGACGCTCCTCCGCTCGCGTCCGCGAATCACTTCCGCCGTGACCGCATCGCCCGGCTGGCGCGCGCGCAACACGCGCCGCAGATCGCCGCCCGAGGTGATGCGCTGCCCGGCGAGCGCGGTGATGATGTCGCCGCGCGCGAGTCCTGCTCGCGCCGCGGGCGACGAGCGATCCACGAACACGACCACCACTCCCTCGGCCACCGGCAGGCCGAACTGTTCCGCCATCTCCCGTGTAATGTCGCCGACCTGCACGCCCAGGTAGGTACGCCGCACACGGCCGGTGGCGAGGATCTGCGTCGCCACTTCATTGGCGAGGTTCATCGGAATGGCGAAGCCGAGTCCGGTCGCGCCGACGAGAATGGCCGTGTTGATGCCGATGACGCGTCCCGACGAATCGACGAGCGGGCCGCCGGAGTTGCCGGGGTTGATCGCGGCGTCGGTTTGAATCAGGCCGCCGGCGATCGGCACGCCGCGCGGATCGCGATTCACAGCCGAAACGATGCCGGTCGTGACGGTGCGCTCGAGGCCGAGCGGATTGCCGATGGCAATGGCGAGCTGTCCGACGCGCAACCGATCGGAGTCGCCGAGCGGTGCGGCAGGAAGTCCGGTGGCGTTGACGCGCACGACCGCGACGTCGACGCTGCGATCGCGGCCGAGGACGGTGCCGGTGAGGGTTCGTCCGTCGGCCAGGCTCACTTCGACGGTGCGCGCGTTTCCGACGACGTGGGCATTCGTGATGATGACTCCGTCGGCGCGGATGATCACGCCCGATCCGGAGCCGCCGCCGCGGCTGACACCGACCACCGCGGGCGTGACCTGCTCCGCGACGCGCACGATGGTTTCTTCATCGCTGCGTTGCGCGGAGAGAGGCGTGACGACGAACAGGAACGTGAGCGCCGTGATGAAGACAGGTTTCATGGGTTTGCATCAAGCGCAAACCGCGCCAACGTCTATCGTCGAACGTGGTCGCGCACTTCATCGACGAACGTCAGCTTCCACCCGTCTTTCGTTCTGCGCCACGTCTCTCGCTGTGTGACTTCCGTCTCGACCAGGCGCAACACGCCTTCGCGCGATGGCTGCTGCCGCGAGAAATGCTGGCGCACGGTGGCGATGGCTTCGTCGCCGCGCACGGTGAGCGTGAGAATGTCGTTGCGCGTGCGGATCGGCGGCTGGATGGTGGCGAGCAATCCCGCGGCGCGCTGGGCCATGAACTCCGCGTTGCGCGGCGAGCTGTCCGGCGGAATGGTGGCGAAGTCGTCGACGCGCAGCGCCTGGAACTTCGCGTGATCTTTCGTGTTCACGGCCTCCGCCAGTTGTTCGTATGCCGCGAAAATCTCCCGTCGTACACGCGCGGGTGCGGGCCGCTCGACAGCTTTGCGCACGAAGCGCTTGCCGCCGATCCGAATGATGCCTTTGCTTGCGGTGCCGCTCAGCGTCGCACGCGAATCGTCGTCGTAGTGCGCAGCGGCTGTGACCTTACTTCCGTCGATCGTGATCGGAGCCAGCGCGGCGATCCGCGGCCCTTCGATCAGCGCACCGCGCAGCGTGCCGTCGTGGCCGACGTGCAGTTCGAGTGTGGCGCCTGGAGCTTCATAACGGCCGGTGAGCGACGACGAGAGCAGAACTGCGAGCAGGAGCGGGATCATCCCGCCACGCTAGCGCCGGCGACGTGCGCGCGTCTTGAACGAATCTTGCGCGCGGAACTGCTTCGGCGTGACGCCGAAGCGGCGGCGGAACGCGTTCGTGAAATGCGCCTGATCCGAGAAGCCGGCGTCGAGCGCGACGTCGATCAGCGGACGTTCCGATCTCAGCGCGGCACACACGCGCGCGAAGCGTACCTCGCGCCGGTATTCGCCGAGCGTGCAACCGGCGTGACGGCGGAACTCGCGGGCCATGTGCGAGGGATGGCGGCCTACCGCACGTGCGAGCGCGGCAACACTGATGCGCTCTTCGTCGCGCAGGCGTTCTTCGACGGCATCGATCCAACACGGACGCCGCGTCTCGACTCGCACCCGCGTAACGTCGCCGAGGAGTGCGAACGCGAGCGATTCGGCGGCGAATTCGAAGCCGGGATCGCGGCGGAGCAGCTCGTAGCGCAGCCGGTATGCATCGACCTGAAACGACGGATGCCGGGCCACGTTCACAGCGGACGCTTCGACGTCATGAAACGCAAGCGTGAGGCAATGCACCGGCGCCGCGCCGTACGCATTGCTGTGATGCGCGCCCTGCGGCTTGAGCAGCGCGGTGCCGGGCGCGCACGCGATTGCTTCGCATCCGACGTGCTCTTCGAAACCGCCTTCGAGCACGATGGTGAGATTGACCGGCTCGTGATCGTGCGTCGGCAGACGCAATCCCGGCGCGTGCAACGTTTCCGTCGCGACGACGTTGCCGAACGCGGCGTCGTGCACGACGGAACCGAGCGTGATCGCAGCGGTCATTCGGAATCCATGCGGTGTAGCAGCTCGTCGATCTCGCGCAGGCGCTGCTGCATCGGCACGACCGCCATCTGGTAGGTGTTGTTCGTCTCGGTCACGCGGCTCATGCGGCGCATGCGGCGGATGAGGTAGACGATCGCGGCGATGGCGACGGCGGCGACGACACAGGCGATGCCGACGTTGCGCGAGAAGTTTTCGTATCCGGGCGGCGGCTTGGTCGTGTCCGGGTTGTTGGCGAAATCGGACATGGCGGAGAACACCAGCGCCATCACCGTCACGACCGCGGCCAGGCACCCTGCACCGATCGGAAAGAGGTAATCGCGGATGGTCCTCCTGCCGGCGTGCTGGACGCGCTCGCTCCAGTCGGCGATGCGCAACATCAGTTCGCTGCGTTCGGTCTCCAGGGCGGTGCGGCGTTCGGCATCGGTGAGGGTCATGTCAGGCTCGCAATCTCCGCTTCGATTTTCTCGAGCTGCTTCTGGCAATCAGGAATCACGGCGTTGCGCGCGTCGATCAGCCGCGCCACGCGATTGCGGTGGCGGATCTTGCGCACGATCCACGCCACGATCGTGCCGGCCAGCCATGCGCCAAAAAACCACAACGCCGCGGAGGGTGCGAGGTTTTCGGGGTTCGCATACATCCTGGTCATGACGAGACTCACGATGAGGAACGCCACGAACGCGGGGACGCACCCGACCAGGCCAGCAGCGAAGAGCTCGACCGCGCCACTGCTGTTGCGCACGTTGTCGACGTGCGTGAGCACCTTGTCGATGTACGCAGCGATCTCGCGGCGCTCCGCTTCGAGCGCGCGCAGACGCTGGCGGGGATCGGAGGACTCGCGTCCGGAGATGCGGTCGTCGAGCTTCCTGAGACGCATGCGCATCGGCCCCACCGCCATCTCGCGTTGCGCCGTCAGCTCTTCGGCGCGTTTGCGATTGCCCGACTTCGCGATGCGCGCGTTCCACTCGCCTTCCTGCTGCGCGAGACGCGCCGCCACTTCGTCGCGCTCATCCTGCAGCGGATGGCGATTGGAGCTCGTGGCTGTCGATGACGCGGATGGCGGAGTCGGAGCGCGCGGGATGCGCGCGACGGTCGAGCAATATGGACAGGTAACGGTCGATGCCCAGCCGTCGTGGCGTAGCGAAGCGCCGCAGCCCGGACATTTGATCGACTCGATGTCCGCCATCGCCTTCAGTGTACGTCGTCAGTGCGCGCCGACCGCCATGTCCAGCCGCCGGTAGCGCTTCGTGCCCGGCAGACACGTCTTGTGCGTGACGTGGTGCAGGTATTCGTCGCGGAACTTCTTCACCGACGAGATCACCGGACCGATGGCCGCGTCGCCGAGGGCGCAGAGCGATTTGCCGCCGATGTTGTCGGACATGTCGAGCAGCAGATCGGCATCCTGCTGCCGGCCTTCCCCGCGTTCGAGGCGGTCGAGAATCGACTCCATCCAGTTCGTCCCTTCGCGGCACGGCGTGCACTGGCCGCATGACTCGTGCGCGAAGAATTTCGAGAGGCGCCACACCGCATCGACGATGCACACCGTTTCGTCGAGGACGATGATGCCGGCGGATCCGAGCATCGAGCCCGCTTTCATCACCGCGTCGAAGTTGAGCGGCAGATCGATCTCGTCGGGCTTGAGCATCGGAGCCGAGGCGCCGCCGGGGATCACGGCCTTGAGCTGCTTGTCGCCGGTGATGCCGCCGCAATGGTCATAGATCAGTTCCTTGAGATTCACGCCCATCGGAAACTCGTACACGCCAGGCTTCTTCACTTTGCCGCTCACGCAGTAGAGCTTCGGTCCCGTGTTCTTCGGCGTGCCGAACGACTTGAACCAGTCCGCGCCGTTCTTCACGATGAGCGGCACGCACGCGAGCGTCTCGACGTTATTGACGACCGTCGGTCCGCCGAACACACCCACGACCGCGGGGAATGGCGGCTTCACGCGCGGCTGCCCGCGATGGCCTTCCACCGATTCGATGAGACCTGTTTCCTCGCCGCAGATGTACGCGCCGGCCCCGCGATGGACGGTGATGTCGAAGTCGAAGCCGCTGCCGAAGATGTTCTTGCCGAGGAAGCCTTTGGCGCGCGCCTCGCCGATCGCTTTGATCAGCACCATCGCGCCGTAATGGAACTCGCCGCGGATGTAGATGTACGCCATCGGATTCGAGCCGATCGCGTACGCGGAGATGATCATCCCCTCAAGGAGCAGGTGCGGGTCCTTCTCGATGATCACCCGGTCCTTGAACGTGCCCGGCTCCGCCTCGTCGGCATTGCAGAGCAGGTATGTCGGCCGCGGCGCATTGCGCGGCACGAACGACCACTTCATGCCGGTCGGAAAGCCGGCGCCGCCGCGTCCGCGCAGCTCGGAGTCCTTCACGAGCTGGATGACCTCTTCCCACTTCATCGCCAGCGCTTTTTTCGCGGACTCGTAGCCGCCGGCAGCGATGTAGGTGTCGATCGACGTGGAGTCGGGCTTGTCGATATTCGCGGTGAGTATTTTGATTGGGTCCATTCGGTATCTCTGGAGTCTCAGAGCCGCAGAGTCGCAGAGGTGTGGCAGGCATACCCTCTGAGACTCTGCGACTCTGAGACTCGCTACTTCAGCTTCTCCAACAACGCGTCCATGCGCTCGACGCTCATGTTCTCGTGATAGTCGTTGTTGACCTGTACGACCGGGGCGGTGCCGCAGGAGCCGAGGCATTCCACTTCGACGACGGTGTAGAGGCCGTCCTTCGTGGTCTCGAGCGGCTTGACGTGCAGGCGCTCGCAGAGGTGCTCGTAGATGTCATACGCGTTCGAGACCATGCAGCTCAGGTTCGTGCAGACGCGCAGGCGGTATTTGCCGACCGGTTTCTGGTCGTACATGTCGTAGAACGACACGACGCCGAAAACGGTCGCCGGCGACAAGTCCAGCAGCTCCCCCACGTAGTGCACCGCCTCGGGCGAAATCCAGCCCCACGTTTCCTGCACCAGGTGGAGCGTCGGCAGCAGCGCGGCTTCCTTGTTCGGGTAGCGCGTGAGGATGTTATCGAAGCGCTTTTTCGCGTCCGGCGGAAACTCGATCGTTTTCGCGGGATCGGGGAAATTCTCTTTTGCGTAGGGATTTGCGGGATGGAGATCGGCCATGGTTACTTCCAGTCGAAGGCGTTCTTCTTCCAGCAGTAGACGTAGCCCACGCCGAGGAGAAGGATGAAGACGAGCATCTCACCGAAGACGAACCAGTTCAGGCCGTTCGGCGAGCGGGTGGCGTCGCGATAGATCACGGCCCACGGATAGAGGAACGCGGCCTCGATGTCGAACAGGATGAACAACATCGCGATCTGGTAGAAGCGGACGTTCACGCGCTTGCGGTTGTCGTCGAGCAGCGGCACGCCGCTCTCGTACGGCGCGAGCTTGGACGGATTGCGCTGATGCTTGCCGACGATCCAGTTGAGCGAAAGGAACACCGCGCCGATGACGGCGGCGATGAACATCATGAGCAGGATGGGAACGTAACTGTTGGTCATGGCGAAGCGGCGCGAATCCTACACGAGGGCCGTGAGGAAGCAAATCGCGAACCGCGCGTCCTCCGTGTCCTCTGTGGTGAATCCAATACAACCACAGAGGACACAGAGCGCACAGAGGCAACGGCGGCGAAGCCGTTACTCGATCGTCGCCAACTGCAACGCCTTCATCCCGCTCCGCTCCACCACCTTGCCTGTCGCCTTCACTTTCTTGCCCGCCATGCCGGCGATCTTTTCTTTGACCGACGTCGGCTTCTCGTTCACGAGCAGGTAGAGCGTGCCGTCATCGGTGAGAAGCGCGGCCGGGACGTCGCGGCTGATGCACGCGTTCGAGCACCCCGCGTGTTCGGCCCCTTTCGCCCCTCGGCTCGTGTAGCAATGAAGGTCGACGACTTCGCCGCTCAGCGTGACCGATTTGTCGTCGTCCGCGATGGCCAGAGTGGCGAGCAGTGCGAGTGCAAGGAGAACCGCAGTCTTTTTCATGCACCCAACGTGGGTCCGGCGAGCCCGGCTGTCGAGCGCGGACGTTACACGGCGGTTACGCTGCCGTTTCAGTCAGATACGTCATCGCGCCCTCGCGCGAGTCGAAGATCTTGAAGACGGTGTCGAGTTTCGTGATCTTCAGCAGCGCCAGGATGCGATGCGACGGCTTCACCAGCGCCATCTTGCGCTGTTTGTCCTCGAACTTCTGCAGGTAGCCGATCAACTCGCCGAGCCCGGTCGAGTCCATGTAGTTGATCGCCTCGAAGTTGATCATCACCGGACCGGTCTCATCGTTCAGGACTTTCTCGAGGTAGCTCGAGAACTCGCGCGCGCTCTCGCCGAGCTTGATCACGCCCTGGATGTCGAGCACGGTGACGTCATTGACACGATTTTTAATGATGTTCATACGGACGCGGCGAAGTGTAGCAGAACGTGCCGGCTGCACCGAGAGACGACCGTTTTGGAGTGCGGCAGCGATCAGCTGCCGCAGCTGCCGCAGCAGCTTGGAAAGCGGCAGCTCGCGCTGCCGCACTCAAATGCGTCCTCACCGGCGCAACAGGCGCACGTCCGGTTGGCCAGGGCGTGAGAACACCAGCGCCACGACCTTCCCCTCTTTCATTTCGAATCGCACCGTCGCCGCCGATCCGAGCATCAGGAACTCCGTTTCGGATACGGGGCGGATCGTCGACGTCCCCTCGCCTTTCGGCGTCAGGTAAAGCACCGAGCCGGCCTTGTCGATCCGGATCTCGAACTCGTCGATGAAATAGCGGCCGGCGTAGCGTGCGAGGATGTCATCGGCACGTTGGCGATCTTCCGCGGCGCCTGAAACTCGACCGGCGGCAGCGTGAACACGCGCTCGCGAATCAGCTCGCCGCGCAGGAACATCTTCATCGTTTCGAGGAGCTTCGGCGTCGACAGAAACAGCGGATCGCTGTGTCCCGCGCCCTCGATCGTGAGCGCAATCGCGTTTGGCATCGTCCGCCGGAGTTCTTCCATCTGTCGCGGCCGCGTGCGGCCGTCGAGCGTGCCGCTGATCAGCAGCGCGGGAACGTCGCTCACGAGCGGCGCGCGGTAGGCGTCGCCGACGTCGGGGATGTCGAGACCTTGGCAGATTTCGGGGAACGGGACGTTGATCGCGTCGCCGAGGAGCGTCCACTTCGCTTCTTCGGCAATGCGTTGGCGGCGCGCGGCGGTGATGCCGGCCGCGCAGTCCATCGCGATCTGCATCATCGTCGGCGGAGTACCGAAGCGACCGGGCGCGGCGGCCAGCGCGAGCGACAGCCAGTCGCCCTGCTCGAGCCGCGCCACGAAATCGGGCATGACGGCGAAGGTGTCGGGCGCGAAGAGCATGCCCGCGAGCTCGCGTTGCAGATCGAGCTTGCCGACCACGAACGTCGTCTTTTGTCCGGTCTCCGGGTGCACGAGCTCGGCGCTCTTCGGCCGCGCTTCAAGCTCGTTGAGCAGCTTCGTGATTGATCCGAGGAGATCGACGCTTTTGCCATCCTTATGCGCGAGCCGGGCGATGTCTTCCATCAACGACTGCTGATCGGAGGGCAGCTTGTACGTGTCGTCCGGGCCTTCGATGCCGGCGAGAATCACGCGCTCGATCGCATCCGGGTGGTAGCGCAGCGTCGCGATGGCGACATGCGCGCCGTAGCTGATGCCCCAGAGGATGAGCTTCTTCGCGCCGAGGGCGTCGCGGAGGTCGTTGAGATCGGCGGCGTATTCGCGGACGTTGAGTGACCCCGGATCGTAGCCCTGTTTGCGGAGACGATCCGCGCAGAGGCGCATCGCGTCGGCGAGTGCGGCGCCATACTTTGTGCGATCGAGCGGCTCGGACGGATTGACCAGGAACTCCTCGGTGCAGCGCGCGTTCGGTTCGGACTCGTGCACGCCGCGCGCGTCGTATGCGATGACGTCGCCGAATTCGCGGAATGCCATGAACATCCCAAAGCGCGAGCCGGTCGCCGCGCCGGTGCCCGCGCCGCCCGGTCCGCCGGCGAGGTAGACGATCGGCGGGCCGGGATTCGTCGCGGTCGACTTGAAGCGGATGAAGCGGAGCGTGAGCATCCGCGAACCGGGTTTCGAGCGATTCTCGCGGACGCGAAACTCACCTCTCTCCGCGTCGACGATGGTGCCGTCATTCGCCTTGAACTTGAACGGTTCGAACTTCGCCGGGGCCGCGTACAACGCCGACGCGGTGAGAACCGCGGCCAGCGCAAGTCGTATCTGATTTCGCATGAGTGCTCCTCCGGCAGCACGTTACGCAGCGGGCGGCGAAAGGTCGCGCGAGGATCGGCGAACGACCCGGAGCGTCGGTGAACGGCGCGCACGGGCTGGTAAGGTGAAGTGATGGGGAACGTGTTGCTGCTGCTCGTCTTCGCGGCGACGCCGTATGTGTTCGTCGAGAACGTGCGCATGCACATCGGCGACGATCCCCGATGGGCCGCGCCGTCGTTCGATGACTCGACGTGGACGATGACGCGTCTCGACGAAGTTCCGGAGACGAACGACGTCGTCTGGCTGCGCGCGAAGATCGACCTCAGCAATCTCCAGCCATCTGGAGCGACAGGCTCTCAGCCCGTCGGCAACATTCGACTCCAGAAGCTGACCCCACTCGCGATCTACTTCGCCGGTCTCGCGTCGCACGAGCTGTTCTGGGATGGCGAGCGCATCGGCGGTGGCGGTGTCGTCGCGCGCACGAAACAGCGCGAGCAGCCCGGCCCGATCGAGGCGCACTATCAGATCCCCGATCGCCTCGCCTCACCCACCGTGCACACGATCGCGATTCGCGCGTCGGCGTTTCATCGCGGCTTCGTGCCGCGCAACGGGTACTGGTCGCTGATCGCCGGCGACTACGACCGCGTCGCGGCGATGCGCACGACCAGCGCGCATCGCGCCACGATCGCGCTGAGCGGCATCCTGCTGACGGCGGTGTTCGCATTCGCGATGTTCTGGCTCGCCCGCCGCGACTTCTCTTTTCTTCTTCTCGGCACTCTCTGCCTCTCCGCCGCCGCGCTCCTGATCGCCGAAGCGTGGCGCGAGCTGTTCGGCTACACGTACGACTGGCACCTCGTGCGACTGGTCTGCATCGTGGCGCTGTCGTGGCTGGTCGGCGTACAGCTCGTGGCCCTGCTCATCGCGCGTTTCCCGCACCGCTACGGCCGCGCAGTCCTCGCCGCGACCGCGATCTACGCGACGATCGTTCCATTCCTGAGTCAGGCGTGGGATCCGAAATCGCTGAACATCTTCCTCGGCTGCTGCAGCGTGGCCGCAGCATGGGCGGCGTTCGCGACGTACCGGCGCATGCACGGCAGCACGCTGGCACTGATCGGAACGGGCGCGCTCGTGCTGCCACTGTTCCTCCAACCATATTCGTGGGTCGACAACGTCCTCTACTTCGCGCTGAACTTTCTCTTCCTCTGCCTCCTCTGTTCGCACGCGCTGGAAGTGCGGCGCGAGCAGCAGGAGCGCGCGCGGTTGCAGCTGGAAGTGCTGCGGCGGCACATGCAGCCGCACTTTCTGATGAACACGCTGACGGCGCTGTCGGAGTGGATCGAGCAGGAGCCGCAGACCGCCGTACGCATGATCGAGTCACTCTCCGAAGAGCTGCGCATCCTGGGCGAGATGTCGACCAAGACGCTTGTGCCGGTGGACGAAGAGCTGCGCCTCTGCCGGAGTCATCTCGCGAACATGAGCCTGCGCAAGGACGTGGCATATTCACTCGAAGTCGATGGCATCGACGGCGCGCGACTGATACCTCCCGCGATCTTTCATACGCTGATCGAGAACGCGATCACGCATGGCAGTTCTGCGCCGCAGGTGACGATGCGCCTTTCCTACGTGAATAAGACGTACATCTTCGAAGCGCCGGTCGCCCCGCCGAGGAACTCCGAGGAACTGGTTGGGAGCGGCACGCGTTACATCGAGGCGCGGCTGCGCGAGGCATTCGGCGCTGCGTGGTCATTTCGGCAGGGTCGCGCGGGCGATGTGTGGCGGGTGGAGATCGCCACGTGAGAATCGCCATCGTCGAAGACGAGGCGATCGTCGCGCGAAGGCTGGAACGGATGGTCGCGGCGATCGTGTCTGATTGCACGATCCGCGTCGCGCCGACGCTCGCCGCGGCGCTCGAGCTCATTCGCGCCACGCCGATCGATCTGCTGTTCCTCGATCTCAACCTCGGCGGCCGCGATGGATTCACGCTGCTCGAAGAGGCGGCCGCGTCGCCGTTCCAGACCGTGGTCGTTTCCGCGCATTCCGATCAGGCGTTGCGCGCGTTCGAATACGGCGTCACCGATTTCGTGGCCAAGCCGTGGAGCGAAGAGCGGTTACGCACGGCCATCGAACGTGCGACGTCGCGCGAGCCGCGCAATCGCGCGTGTACGCTCGTGGTGCGTAAGGGACGCGAGCTGCGCACGATTGCGACGAACGATGTGCTGTACGCGCGCGGCGCGGACGATTACGCCGAGTTGCACCTCGGCGACGGGACAACGCACCTGCACGAGAAGACGCTCGCCGCGCTGGAGGCGCTGCTGCCGTCCGCGTTCGCGCGCGTGCATCGCTCCTACATCGTCAACTTCGAGCGCACGCGCGGCCTGCGCATGACGCCGCGGCTCGCGCTGGTGATGGAGGACGAGTCGCTGGTGCCGATCGGGCGCGTGTATCGCGAGGTCGTGCGCGAGCGTTTCGCTGCGCGTTAAAGGCGCGGCCCCTCACCCGGCCTTCGGCCACCCTCTCCCCGCAAGCGGGGCGAGGGTTACCACGCGCGCGCGGCGGGTAGCCTTCTCCCCTCCGCGAGGGGAGAAGGTGCCGAAGGCGGATGAGGGGCGCTGCGCGTTAAAGGCGCGGCCCCTCACCCGGCCTTCGGCCACCCTCTCCCCGCAAGCGGGCGAGGGTTACCACGCGCGCGCGGCGGGTAGCCTTCTCCCCTCCGCGAGGGGAGAAGGTGCCGAAGGCGGATGAGGGGCGCTGCGCGTTAACGCGCCTGGTGCGCTTCCCAGCGCATGCCCCACTTCTGTTCGAAGTGCGCCTGATTCTTCTTCCAGAGTGCGTCGTATGCGGCGCGATCGAGTTTCGAGAACGACGCCTGCCCGAAGTGATGCACGAATACGTCCTCGGTGCACACCACGCGGAACCCGGCCAGGCGCACGCGATGCGAGTAATCGTCGTCCTCGAACATGCCGACGCCGAACTCCTCATCGAGCAGGCCGACGCGCTCGTGGACATCGCGGCGCATGCCCACGCAATACATCGCGGCCACGCGGATGTCGAAACGCTCCCCTTCGTGTTCGCGCATGTATTGATCGGCGAACGGCGGCATATCGTCGATGTTCCGGTACGGCACGTCGATGCGAGACTCGTTGCCGGAGAAGTTCGTCACCGCTACCGTGAGGCCGATTTGCGGATCGTCGAGATGCTTCAACATGCGCGGCAGCCAGCCGCGCGGAACGACGGTGTCGTTGTTGAGCAGCACGAGATACTCGCCCGTCGCCTCGCGCAGTGCCTGATTGTTCGCTGCCGCGAAGCCGCGATTGTCGCGATTGAGGATCACGCGCACGCGCTCATCGCGCCACGCCGCGAGCATCTCCGCTGAGCCATCCGACGAGGCGTTGTCGACGACGAACACTTCGAGATTGGGATGCATCGAGTTGCGCAACACGCTCTCGAGGCACAGGCGCGTCAACTCCTGATTGTTGTACGAGACGATGACGATGCTGACTTTCGCGTGCGTTTCGCGGATCGCATTCAGCATCACCGCCGCACGCGCGGGCCACGTGTTCGCGCGCGCGGTCTCGACGCGTTTCATGCGCAACGCGGCATCATCTTCCGCGAGCGCCACGTCGAGCTTGCGCGCGAAATCCTCCGCGTCGTCGGCGAAGTAGAGCAGCTCGCGGAACGGCTCGAGCTCGGGCATGAACGTCGTCACGACCGGCTTGCCGAGGGAGATGTATTCGTAAAACTTCACAGGGTCCGTCGCGGCGGTGATCTCGTTGACGACGAACGGGATCATGCAGACGTCGAAGTCGCGCAGATACGCCGGCATGCGCGCATACGGCTGCTGGCCGAGCAGGTGCACATTCGGCAGCGCCTTCAGCGCGCTGATGTCGACGTCGAAGACGCCGCCGATGATCACGAACGAAACGTTCGGACGCCGCGTCGCCACTTCCGTCAGCAATGCGATGTCGAACCATTGCGCGATTGCGCCGAAGTAGCCCGCGATCGGATGCGGTACGTGTTCGAGGAAACGCTCCGCGGACGGCGCGGCGAACGTCGCAAAGTCCGCGGCGTTGCGTACCAGCTCGACGCGCGCGTTGCGGCCTTGCCACTTGTCGAGCAGCCGCTTCGCCGACACCGTCACCATATCGGCCTCGGCCACGAGTTTCTCTTCGGCCTCGAGCAATCGCGGCTGCATGCCCGGGAACGAATCCCATTCGTCCATGCAGTCGTAGACGAGCATCCAGCCCAATCGGCGCCGCGCCTCCTCCGCCACATCGCGCCACGTGGCCACCTGCACGACCGACACGGCGCTGACGATGTTCAGCTCGCGCCGCATCTCGTCGAGCAGGGTCGGAAACCATTGGCGGGTCGCCGGATCGATCGCGCCGGCGTACACGTCGATCACGACCGGCGGCGCAATCGTGATCTCCCACACGTTCTCGCGCATCTGCGCGATCTCGAACGTCGCACGCCCCGGAGCGAGGAACTCGGTGGTCTTGAACAGGAAGACGCGATGACCGGCGTCCGCGAACTGGCTGAGCAACTGTTGCGGACGTTGCCAGCGGAAGCTCCAGTCCACGATCGAGAAGCAGACGATGTCGAACCTGGCCGTCGTGGCGATGCGGTCCTTCGTCTTGGCCGGCTTCGCCGTCGCGAACAAACGGCGCGGCTGCGCCCATGGATCCCAGAATTTCTTGACGAAGCGTTTCGCGGGCGCAGGCAGCAGCTTGCCGCCGAGGAGGATCATGGCTTTGCGGGCACGCTGTGCGGGCGAGAGATACGGGAGTTGCGCCGCGACCGCCGGCAGCGGATCGCGCACATGCGCCTTGAACTGCGCGTACTCGCGCGTCACTGCATCGAGCTCGGCGTCTTTCGCCGCGAGCTTCCGCTCGAGCGACTTGATCTTCTCCGCCTGCGCGTCGATGGTGTGTCGGAGATTCTTCTCGTCAGTCATGAAAAGAACGCGATGATAATCGCGGCATGTCGGAACCCGACTATCAGTCGCTGCTCGCCGCGGAAAGCCGCAAGTGGGGCGATCACCTGCGCGTCGAAGCCTCGGGCGAGTGGCACGCGTGGCTCGATCACCCGCTCATCTCCATGCATTATCGCTCGCGCTCGCTCGTCGAAGGGTTGCCGTGGGAAGTATGGGCCGGCCGCCGCCTCGGGCAGCCCGCCACGCGCAGTCTGGACCTCGGATGTGGCGCCGGTCAGAAGAGCCTCACGGTCTTCGAGAGCGGCAGCACCGCCGAAACGCACGGCATCGACATCAGCGAAGAACGGATCGCCGAAGCCGAGCGGATGCGCATCGCGAACAAGATCCCCGGCGAGTTCCGCGTCGCCGACGTCAACACCGCGTCGCTGCCGCCCGAAACATATGACCTGATTTTCTCCAGCCACAGCCTGCATCATTTCGTCGCGCTCGAGCACGTGATGTCGCAGGTGCACGACGCGCTCACTCCCGACGGGCTGTTCATCCTCGAGGAGTTCGTCGGCCCGACGCAGTTTCAGTGGACCGACCGGCAGATCGACCTCGTGCGCACGCTGATGGAGATGCTGCCCGAGGATCTGCGCATGCTGCGATGGGGCGCGGTGAAGCCGTACGAAGGACGTCCCGAGGTGAAGGATGTGGTGGCGGCGTCGCCGTTCGAGTCGATCCGCTCGTCGGAGATCGTGCCGATCTTCCGCCGCGTGTTTCGCGTCGTCGAGCTGCGCCCTCTGGGCGGGACGCTGCAGCATCTGCTCTACAACGGGATCGTGCACAACTTCACGCTCGACCGCGCCGATGCGCGCGCATACGTACAGGCGATCATCGACGTCGAAGATGCGCTGATCGACTCAGGGATGCTGCCCAGCGATTTCATGTTGCTGATCGGCATGCGCCGCGACTCGCTGCGTTAGAAACCGACGGGAGGCGTCGGTTTCTTTGCGCAGGATCGCGGCGATGCGAGCGCACGCCTGGCCGTCGCCGAATGCGTTGCAGGGGCGGCTCATCGTCTGATGATGCGCGGGATCGCGCAGCAGCAGCTTCGCTTCAGTCACGATCGCATCGCGCTGCGTCCCCACCACGCGCATGTTTCCGGCGCGCACTCCCTCGGCGCGCTCGGTCGTATCGCGCATGACCAGCACCGGCTTGCCGAGCGTCGACGCTTCTTCCTGCACGCCGCCGGAGTCGGTGAGGATGAAATCGCTGCGGGTCATGAGATGCACGAACGACAGATAGTCGACCGGCTCGACGAGGTGCACGCGCGCATTGCCGCCGAGGATGCGGTGTACGGGCAGGCGGACATTCGGATTCAGATGCACTGGATACACGACGTCGACATCGCCGTGATCGGATGCGATCTCCGCAACCGCGTCGCAGATCGACTGCAGCCCGGCGCCGAAGCTCTCGCGGCGGTGGCCGGTGACGAGGATCATGCGCCGTTCGCGATCGAGAAACGCGAACTCCGAATCGAGCCGTCCGCGCAACGCGTCGTCGGCGGCGATGCGGGAGACGGTCTGCTGCAGCGCGTCGATGACAGTGTTGCCGGTCACGTGAATGCGCGCCGGATCGATCCCTTCGCTGACGAGATTCGCGCGCGCCTCGTCGGTCGGCGCGAAGTGGAATCGCGTCACCACGCTGAGCAACTTCCGGTTCACTTCCTCCGGCCAGGGCGAGAACGAATCGCCGCTGCGCAGCCCCGCTTCGACATGCGCGACGTCGATGCCGGCGTAGAACGCGGCCAGTCCCGCGGCGAAGGCGCTGGTGGTATCGCCCTGCACCACGACCACATCGGGCCGCGTCTCGCGAAGGACCGCGGGCAGCTTCGCGAGAATCGCAGCGGCGATTTCGGAGAGCTCCTGCCCAGGCTGCATAACGTCGAGATCGACGTCGGGCGTGATGTCGAACAGGCGCAGCACCTGCGCGAGCATCTCGCGATGCTGACCCGTGACGCAGATGCGCACGGCGAACGCCGGATCGCGACGCAACTCGGCGATGAGCGGCGCGAGCTTGATGGCTTCGGGCCGGGTTCCGAAAACGAACAGGACCTGGGGCATACGGGAACAGGCAAGGTAACACGCGGTCACGCGCGAGACATTGCATCCGCAGTCGCGTTCGCCAGGATCGCGAATCGGTGCTGCCACGTCTGCTCGCGCGCGAATGCGCGTCGCGCTTCGCGTGTGTCGTCGTCATCGGCCAGCGCGGCGATGATCTGTTGTTCGAACTCTTCCGCGGTGGATGCAACGCGCACCAGCGGCGCGAGCGCCGCAACTTCCGGGATCGGAGCCGCGACGACGGGCAGGCCGGCGGCGAGCATCTCGTACACCTTCACCGGATTGGTCGCTTCGGTGAGCGGGGTGCGCTTGAACGGAATGATCGCGATATCGAATCGCGAGAGTTGTTCGGGCAGCCACTCGTACGGCTCCTCCCCCGGCAGCGACACGTTCGGCAGTTTCACGAGGCGGGAGATCGCGGCGTTATACGTGGAGCCGATCAGTACAAAATCCCAATCGGGTCTGCGCGCGGCGAGGTCGGCGACGAGCGCGGAATCGAACCAGTCCGAGATTGCGCCGTAATAGCCGATCACCGGGCGCGCGTTGTCCGCTTTCGTGACGCGCGCGAAGTGATCGTAGTCGCACGCGTTGCGCACCATGACCGCGGACTCGCGATGTTGCAACGCGCGTCGTTCGAGCAACGCTGAGCTGACGACGACAACATCCGCGTTCGCAAGCAGCTCTTCTTCCTGCGCGACCATCGCGCGACGAACCGTCGAGAAGCCGGAGTGCAGATCCATGCAGTCGTAGATGACCGGCCAGCCGAATTGCTCGCGCGCGCGGCGCGCGAGCGGCCACCAGAACGGGAGCTGCACGATCATGGCTGCGGTGTCGATCGACGCGTTCGTGCGAAGCAAATTGAGCGCGTCGAAGAGCGCATCGGAACGCCGGCGTCTCGCCGGCTGAGCAGGCGGCGTCTCGCCGCGGTTCTCCGGACGGGAGCGAGACGCTCCCTGCTCAGCCGGCGAGACGCCGGCGTTCCGAGCATCGAGCGAATCGGCGTACACATTCAGCGGTTCGCCGGCAAACGTAACTTCGTAAAGGTTCGGACGCACGTGGCGTATGGACTGCGAATGACCGAAGTGAGGACTCACGTAGAACACGCGATGGCCGGCGTCGGCGAATTGCGACAGCAACTGTTGCGGGCGTTGAAAGCGCGCGTTCCATTCGCAGGTCGAGAGGCAGATGACGTCGTACTTGCCATTGCGCGCGGGCGCGATCGTGTCGCTGACGACATGCGCGGCGGATCTGCGGCGCGGCCAGCTAATGCCGAATACGCCGAGAACCGGATCGACGAGTTTGTACTTCAGCGAGCGTAGCGCGACGACGAATTGCCATGCGCGCGAGCGATGGATGTCATCGAGCTCGCGCTCTTTCGTTTCAAGCCGGCGCCTGGTGCGCGCGAGCTCCGCTTCGAGATCCGGCCCTGTCACGTGACCTGCACGTCGATCTTCCGCTTCGCCAGCTCGTCCATGAACAGTTGCGGCGGGATGCACCGCTCCTGCGGCAGCGCACCTTTCGACGTCGTCTGGTTGCGCGCCATCATCAGCGCCACCATCGATGCAGGAAACGCCGTCGTGCGCATCATCGCGGAGAGGCCGGTCTCGGGATCGGAGCGATCGATGATGTCGTAGCGGAGCATCTTGCCGCCGCCATGAAACTCCACGCGCACGAGCACCACGTCCGGCTCGTCGTGGGGGAGGTTCTTCACGAGCAGCTCGCCGAGGACGCGGCGCGGTTTGACTGCAGTGCCGTCGACGTCGATCGGCTCCGACTTGCAGAGGCCGAGATCGATCATGGTCCTGAACTTCGCGCAGTGGCCGGGATAGCGGATCGTTTTGTAATCGAGGTCCTGCACTTTGCCGAGGAATGTCTCGACGAGCGTCGAAGTGCCGCCCGATGTCTGGAACGCTTCCATCGGGGTGAAAGGCTCGGGGAAGTGCAGCGTCTCGATCTCGGTCATCGACTCGACGATCGTGACCTTGCCGTTGCGGATCACGCGCGCGGGCTCGATGTACTCGTTGATCAGACCTTCGACGGAGAACACGAGCTGATAGTCCAACGGCGGCTTCGGCGTCTGCGGCAGTCCGCCGACGCGGATGTGAATCGCGTCGAGCGTGTCGAACTGCAACGCCCCATGCGCCGCGAGCACCGCGACCATGCCGGGCGCGAGGCCGCAGTCGGGGATGATGTTGATGCCCGCCGCTTTCGCGTCTGCATCAAGTGCGAGCTCGGCGTCGACGACGTCGTTGTTGCCGCCGAGGTCGCAGAAGTGCGTTCCGGCTTCAACGGCGGCGCGCGCGAGGCGCTCATTGAGCCAGTAGTTCACGCAACTGATCGCCGACGCGTGGCCGCGCATGAGCGCGACGACGGCCGCATGATCGTTGCAGTCGATCTGCGCGGCCCGCGCCTTCTCGGGATAGCGCCGCGCGATCTCATCCGCCTTCGCGCGATCGAAATCGGCGACGGTGACTTCAGTGACATCGGTTTGTGACACGAGATCGTGGACTGCGCCGAGGCCCATGCGGCCGGCGCCCAGAACGAGCATTCGCATAGGGGGCGGATTGTACGGGGTTCCTCGGGTTCCTCGGGTTCCTCGGAGTTCCTCGGGAGATTTTTCGCTCCATCCCCTCCGAGGAACCCCGAGGAACCCGAGGAACCCCGAGGTACCCGTTACCCGAGGTACCGCTCGATCGACGCGATGAACGTCTTCACGTCGATTGGCTTCGAGATGTACCCGTCGCAGCCTGCCTCGAGAAAACGGTCCTTGTCGCCGCGCATGGCGTGCGCAGTGAGCGCGAGAATCGGGATGCGCGACGTCCGCTCGTCGGACTTGATGGCACGGACGACCGAGAGACCGTCCATGCCGGGCAGGTGGATGTCCATGAGGATCAGGTCGGGCGCGCCGTCACCGTTGCGCGTGATGGCCAGCGCTTCCTCGCCGCTCGTCGCCTTGACGATGTGATACCCGCCTTCCTCGAGGAGGAACTCGACGAGTTGCATGTTCATGTCGTTGTCTTCGACGACGAGGATGTTCCGTTCAGCCATGTGCAGAATGGGACCCGGGGCGTAAGTGTACGCCTTAACGATTCGCCGTCCCCGGAACTGGCGGCAGTCCCGGCGCCCCCGGTGCGGTTGGCGCGGGCGGGAAGAACTTCGGATCGAGGTCGATCTTCGCGCCGGTCTGCAGCCGTTTCACTTCCTCTTCCGCGACCTGCTGGCGCACGCGCTGTGCGAGCATCGGACGGAGATCTTCGAGCGAAGGCTGCTCGACCTTGAAGATGTGCACGCCGAACTGCGTCTTCACCGGATCGCTCATCTGTCCCGGCTTGAGTTTCGTGACGATCCCGGCGATGTCGGGCGGAAGCTGGTCGGGCTTCGTCGGTCCGAGCATGCCGCCGTTCGCGCCGCTCTGTTCGTCGTCCGACTCGGCACGCGCGGTCTGCGCGAAATCGGCGCCGCCGCGGAGGCGTCCGGCGATGGCCGTCGCCTTTTGCATCGCGACTTCCGCGGGTGGCGGCTGCTGTCCGCCGCGCGCCGGGACGGCGCCGCCCGCGTAGGCGATGAGGATGTGGCGGAGCGAGATCGAAGACGCCTTTTCCTTCTCGTACTCGGAGCGGATGCGCTCATCGCTCTTCTGATCGGCGAGCTTCTCGAGCGCGCGCGCGGCCTTGATCTGTGACTGCGCCATCTCGATCTGCGTCTTCACGTCGGGGTCGTCCGCGATGCCCATGCGCGCGGCTTCCTGTTCGAGGACCTTGAGCTTCACCAACTCGTCGGCGAGCGCGCGGCGTCCCGAGGGACTGGAGTAGAACTGCCGCCCTTCGGCGGGAGCGTTCTGCAGAAACATCGTGAACTGACGCTCGGTGATCGGTTCCCCGTTCACGCGCATGACCACGTTGTCGCTGCCGGCGGCCTTGGCGGCCGCGCCGTCCTTGCCGGCGGAGGTGGTGGACGCGGTGTTCGGACGAATCGCCGCGAGACCAAACGCGACGGCAACGACGATGACTACGGCTACTGCGGCGATGACGATGTCTTTCTTCAACTGTTTTCCTTCTTACGAACGATGAGACAAAGGATGAAGGATGAGGGATGAAGGATGATTCCCACGCGGCATCTCATCCTTCATCCTTCCGCCTTCATCCTTCTTGCTTCTCCGCGTTGACCACCCGTGGCGAAATCAATATCCTCTCGCCGTTTGTGAAAGTTTTCACGGACTGATCCGTGGGCGCCTTCACGATCCCCGCTGCCAACGCCCGCCCATCGGGCGCTACATCTGCATCAGACAAAGCACCTTATGGCTAAAGTTACCATCGACGGAATCGAAGTCGAAGTCCAGGACGGCATCAACGTCATCGAGGCCGCCAAGGCTGCCGACGTCCACGTTCCGCACTT
>Ga0196978_1000079_pt1 | contig 47134 bp, 45 predicted proteins | sample S3v_2013CmetaG_FD_155491 | JGI IMG/M metagenome (GOLD analysis project Ga0196978, IMG submission 155491) | Soil microbial communities from Anza Borrego desert, Southern California, United States - S3+v_20-13C | ecosystem: Environmental > Terrestrial > Soil > Desert | place: USA: California... | reverse complement strand
CCGGTTCCGTGGGCGGCATGCCGCGGCGGTTGGGATCGTGGATCCACGCCGCCACGCGGCGCATGAACTCTTCGACAGCGCTCGTGTCGGATTCATGCAACGTCTCGAACGCGCGCTGCAGCCACGCGCTTTTGCCCGCCACTCTCGGCAGCCACCGTTCCAGCTCGCCGACCGGCACGAGAAAGATCCCGTACAACGCCAGTTGATCGAGCAGATCGCGAGCCTCGGCCTGCGCCGATCTCGTGAGGCCTTCGATGCCGGCGCTCTTCGCACGCAACATGAGTCCGGTGTAGCGCTGCTTCACCTGGCCGCGCAGCGCGGTCAGGCCGTTTGCCGTCGCAGCCGGAACCGCGCAGGCGTCGAGCAGCTCGGCGAACGCGCCCTGCTCGATCAGATCGAGGTCTGCGACCGCCGCCGCCGGAATGCCGAAGCGCCGCAGTGGTCCGACGATGCGCGCGAGCGAGTCTTTGCCGTTGGCGTTGAGGAACAACACGTCCTGCGCGCCTTGTGCGCGGGCGTTGATCTCGTCGTAGAACGCCCGATCGGCGTCCGCTTCGCAGACCACGGCGCCGCGATGAAAGACCGCATCGAGCACGCCCGCGGTGCGCATGAACGGGTCGCGCGTGATCGTGGCGATCTCGCTGGCCGGCATGAGACGAGCGGTTGCGACCTCGCCGTCCCAGGTGAGCCGCACGATGTTCACGGGGACGCCTGATGTGACTGCGCCGAACAGAAAATCGGCGCTGTGCGTAGCGGCGAAGACGTTGATTTCCCGCTCGCGAGCGAGCTCCGCGACGAACCGTCCGAGCTTGCGGCTGAGGGGCGGGTGGAGGAAGGCCTCGGGCTCGTCGATCAGGATGAGGAAATAGTTCGTGGCGAGAAGGGCAGTCACGATGCCGGCGAAAGCGCGCACGCCGTCACTGAACTCATGGATCGGTTTCGCGGCGAGGAAGAACTCGCGCGCTGCGACGTCAAGCGAGTTCTCGATCCCGGCCGGCGGCGCGACGTTCGACAATCGCGGCTCGAACCATTGCATCGACGTTGGGTCGATCACGAAGTGGAGTCCGAACGCGTCGCGAAGAGTGTCGCGTACGCGCTGGCGATTTACGTCATTCACGAGGAGACGCGTCAGCATCGCCGTGGGGCTGTGCAGACTCTCGCTGGTCTGTCGCGACAGCAGCGTCAGACGATTCAGACCGTCAAGGCGCGTACAGACGCTGGAATGGACAACGGGCGCGCCGTCCATGATGAGCGACTCGGACTGCCGCCCTTCCAACTCCTGTAGCGCCAGGCTCTTTCCGCTGTTGTTCGGCCCGACGAACACCGTCATCGCGCCGGGTGCGAACTCCAGCGGCGGCTCGCCGGGCGCGGGTCCGAAGCGCAGCTTGAGGCTGGAGATCATCGCGGCGCGCTACAACTCTTCTTCGCGCGCTTCGGCCACGAGCTTTTCGAGCACGATGGCCTGATGCTTCGCCGTCACCACTTCTTCCTCCGCGGCGTCGAGCGCCGAGGTGAGCGTGAGCGACGTCTTCGTCACCGACTCCATGAACGTCGGCTCGTCCGGCACGATCGAGAGTTGTTCCGACGCGGTCTTGCGACGCGACAGGCGCTCTTCCGCATCGCGGAACGACATCTCGAACAGCAGCAGTGTCTTCTCGAGCTTCAGATAGAGCTCGCACGTCGCACGCACATCTTCGAGGCAATACAGCGCGATGTCTTCATGACGTCCCGCGCGATACAACGTCTCCACCGCGCGGCCGTCCATGCCGTCCGTCTTCGAGCTCACGATGCCGAACGACTTGCACGCCAGATCGAGGTTGAAGCGCATCTGCCGCGCGTTGATGGTGCCATTGAAATTGAGCACTTCGCGCAGGTCGCAGTTGGGATGGAAACGATAGCGGTTGCCGACCAGGTCGCGCTTCGGCGCGAGGCCCTGGATGGCGGAGCGGATCATCAGGAACGGTCCGTCGAACTGGCGGCCGTTGAAGGAGACGAAGCGGTCTTCCCTGCCGAGGTACTCCCAGAATTTCTCGAGGATCTGGCGCTCGGTGCCGGAGATGAGCGTGCGGTTCCCGTCTTTGCGTGTGATGACCTCCGTCTGCCCGGGCACTTCGAAGAGCGCGCAGGAGCGGCCGGTTTCGGCGTTGACGATGCCGATGGCGACGATGCGGCCGGTGAACGGTGAGAGCGCGCCGCGGCGCTTCTCCTCTTCCGCTTCTGCTTCGCTCATCCCTTTGATGAGGTACTCGCGGACGTACGTGTCGTGTTCTTCCCACGGCACGCCGACCGTTTCGATGTCGATGACCAGTTTTTTCATTGCCTGCGATGGTCGTCCAACAGACGCGAACCGTCAATGATTGCGCCATCCGGAGCGACACCATCTGGACTCACGCCGGTGTTTTCAGCTTATCCACCAGCTCCTGCACCGCATCCGCGGAATGCTTCAGCGCCGCCGCCTCGTCGGCTTCGAGCTTGATCTCGATGATCTGCTCGAGACCGTTGCGGCCGAGCTTCACCGGCACGCCGACGAACAGGTCGTTGTATCCGTACTCGCCCTGCAGCAGCGCCGCGCATGGAAGGATCTTGCGCTTGTCCTTGAGGATCGCTTCGACCATCTCCACCGCCGCCGCGCCCGGCGCGTACCATGCCGAGGTCTTGAGCAGATTGACGATCTCGGCGCCGCCGTTGCGCGTGCGCTCGACGATCGCGTCGATGCGCTCTTTCGAAATGAGCTCCGTGATCGGAATGCCGGCCACTGTCGAGTAACGCGGCAGCGGGACCATCGTGTCGCCATGGCCGCCGAGGACGAAGGCGTGCGTGTTCTCGACGGAGACGTTGAGCTCCATGGCGATGAACGCGCGCATGCGTCCGGAGTCGAGCACGCCGGCCATGCCCAGGACGCGCTCGCGCGGGAACTTCGAGACACGACGCGCGACCTCGCACATCGCATCGAGCGGATTCGAGACCACGATGATGATCGCGTTCGGCGAGCGCTGCGCGATCTCTTTCGTCACGCCGCCGACGATCTCCTCGTTCTTCCAGAGCAGGTCGTCGCGGCTCATGCCCGGCTTGCGCGGCAGGCCCGCCGTGATCACCACGACATCTGAATTCTCGGTGCCGTCGTAGTTGTTCGTGCCGCTCAGGATCGAGTCGTATTTCTCGATCGGCGCGGTCTCCATCATGTCCAGCGATTTGCCCTGCGGCACGCCTTCCACGATGTCGACCAGGACCACGTCGGCAAGTTCTTTGAGTGCGATGCCCTGGGCTACTGTGGCGCCGACATTCCCCGCGCCGACAACGGTGACTTTCGTTTTCATGGCGGCGGATTCTACCCTCAATGCTTTCTGACTTCACGGCCACTGCAAACGCCATCGCGGCGACTACGAAGAAGAGCGAGAAAGAGAAGATTCTCGCGGAATATCTGCGCTCGCTCGACGACGCTTCGCTCGAGCGCGCGGCCGTATTTTTCTCGGGCTCGCCATTCGCACGGCGTGAGGAGCGCGTGACCGGCGTCGGCGGCGCGGCCATCGGCGATGCCGTTGCGGAAGCGACCGTACGCGATGCGGAGGTGGTGTGGGAGTCGTGGTCGAAATACGCCGATGCCGGCGACACGATCGCGGAGTCTTTTCCGGATGATCCGTCGCGCGACATCACGCTGGTCGAGCTCGGCGAATACTTCGATCGCATCGCCGCCACGCAGGGCACAACCGCGAAGAAGGACGTGCTCGTCGAGCTCTTCCGCAAAGTGAGCGCCCAAGGCGCGCGCTATGTCGTGAAGATCCTCACGCGCGAGCTGCGCATCGGCCTGGTGGAGGGACTCGTCGAAGCGGCCATCGCGAAAGCTTTCGGGCGGAAGCTCGACGCGGTGCGCCAGGCGAACATGTTCACGGGCGACATCGGCGCGACGGCGCTGCTCGCGCGAAGCGATGCGCTGACGACGGTGAAGATGTCGCTGTTCACGCCGTTCGCGTTCATGCTCGCGCAACCCGAAGAAGACGCCGCCGCGATTCTCGCGGCACTGGGCGCCGGCGCAATCGCGGACGACAAATACGACGGCATTCGCGCACAGATCCATAGCGATGGCAGCGAAGTGCGCATCTATTCGCGCACGCTCGACAACGTCACGCATCGCTTTCCCGAAATCGAAGCGGCGGCGAAGGAGCTCGGACGAAGCGTGATTCTCGATGGCGAGATCGTCGCGTTCAGCGATCGCATTCTGCCGTTCGCGATCATCCAGAAGCGGCTCGGCCGCCGGCAGGTGAGCGCGAAGCTGCTCGCGGATGCGCCGGTCGTGTTCTTCGCGTTCGATCTGCTGTATCTCGATGGAGAGGCGTTGTTCGAGACGGCGCTGAGGGAGCGGCTCGCGAAGCTGCGCGACCTCGTATCCGTCGGCGCCATCCGCCTCGGCGACTCCACCCCGATCCGCGACGCGGTGCACATCGACGAGCTCTTCGACGCGGCGCGCGTGCGCGCGAACGAAGGGCTGGTGGTCAAGGACCCGGATTCGCTCTACACGCCGGGACGGCGCGGAAAGTCGTGGCTGAAGTACAAGAAGGCGCTGGCCACACTCGACTGCGTCGTCACGTACGCGCAGTACGGCAACGGGAAGCGGCGCGCCGTGCTGTCCGATCTCACGTTCGCGGTGCGCCGCGAGGGCGAGCTGGTGAATATCGGCAAGGCGTACTCGGGCCTGACCGACGTCGAGATCGCGAACATGACCGAGCACTTCAAGGCCACGACGCTCGATCGCCACGGGCCGGTGCACCGCGTCGAACCGACCGTGGTGCTCGAGATTGCCTTCGATCGGATCCAGGAGTCGTCACGCCACAAGTCGGGATACGCGCTGCGGTTTCCGCGCATCGCCCGCATCCGCGACGACAAGACGGTGGAGGAGATCTCAACCATCGACGAAGTTCGCCGTATCTACGAAGGACAACTGCGCCGCGAGGGGCAGGAAGAAGGAGACTGATCGATGCCGCTCTACCGTTCCCGCCGCAACAGAATCATCGCCGGAGTTTGCGGCGGACTTGCCGAATGGCTCGGCTGGAGTCCGACCTGGGTGCGGCTGCTGTACATCCTCGTGTCGATTCTGTCGATCGCGTTTCCCGGGATCATCGTCTACATCATTCTCTGGGTGGTGATGCCGAAGTCGCCCGTGTGATCACGAGCCGCCGGAGGCCTCCCGGTCGATTTGTTATGCTCCCGCGCCGATGTTCATCTCCGGACCGCCGAAAGAGCTCGTGCTGCCGGATGGCTTCCGCTTCGCGCACGGCCAGACCATTGCGCCGTTCACCATCGTCTATGAGACCTTCGGCGAGCTGAACGCGGACGCGTCGAATGCCGTGCTCGTTTGTCACGCGCTGTCCGCGAGCGCGCATGCGGCGGGCAAATACAGCGACGCCGAAGACGAGCGGCCGGGTTGGTGGGACGGCTTGATCGGCTACGGCAAGGCGATCGATCTCGAGCGGCACTTCGTCGTCTGCGTGAATCTCCCCGGCTCGCCGTTCGGCACGACGGCGCCGAAGTCGATCGATCCGGCGACCGGCAAACCGTACGGCTCGCGGTATCCGTGGCCGACGATCGAAGACATGGTCGTCTCGCAGAAACTGGTCCTCGACCACCTCGGCATCACGCATCTGCGCGCCATCGCGGGCGGCTCGCTCGGCGGCATGCAGGTGTTGATGTGGGCGGCGATGTATCCCGAATTCAGCGACGCGATCATCGCGATGGCAGCCGGTCCCGCCGTTCCGGTCACCGGCATCTCCTGGCACATCCTCGGCCGCAAGATCATCGAGAGCGATCAGCGCTTCAACGGCGGAGACTACTATGACGATCCCGATCCGCTGCGCGGCCTGCAGGTGGCGCGCATGCTCGGACACATGACCTACCTGTCGCAGGAATCGCTGCAGCGCAAGTTCGGGCGGCGGCGCCGAGGTTCGACGCGGCAGTTCGAGATCGACTCGTACTTTGAATATCAGGGAAAGAAGTTCGCCGCCTTGTACGACGCGAATTCGTACATCCGCGTGCAGGCTGCGATGGACGAGATGGATCTCGACGAACAGTACGGTGATCTGCAGAGCGCGTTCGCGCGGTGGCGCGGCGAGACGCTGATCGTGTCCTTCGACACGGACTGGTTGTTTCCGCCGGCAGAGAGCGTGCGCCTCGCGGCGGCGATGCGCGAGCTCGGGGTGAATGTCGTGCATGAAGAGATCGCGTCGGCCAATGGTCACGACACCTTTCTCATCGACTTCGATCTGATCGATGGGCTCGTGCGGCGATTTCTCGAACGATCAGCGATGCCATCTAAAGCGACGCGCTCTGTCAGCCCGTCGTTTAAGAACCCCACTTCGACGGGGTGAGAGCCCGTCGCTCCAGATGGCTAGTGTTCCGTCCGCGAATTGGATGCAATGTCGTTGCGGTTCCGACGGTCTGATCGCACGAAGCGCCGACGCAGGCGATGGGGGACATCGGCGAGGAGGCGCGACACAGCGAGCAGGCCGTCGGGGCCGCAACGACATTGCATCCAATTCGCGGACGGAACACTAGTCGCGAAACCGTTCGTCCGGCTCGCTGAGCAACTCCACATCGTCGAGTGTGGCGATGCCGACGCCGCCGGTGAGCAATCGATAGCCGACGGCGACCGTGCCGTCGTCGAGCCGCTCGGCCTGGATGAGGATGACCGGCGTGGGCTCGCCGACGCCTTCTTCGCGCACGATGGCGCACGACGGCAGGTCGAGCTCGACCGGCTCGCCGCCGACGTGAAACGCCGCGCGGCCCTGTTCGACATCCTGCTCGGTTGCGGCGCGGCCTTCAGTGATCGGCGTCGCGCGCCACTTCTTCAGGTCGATCGGTCCCCAGGTCTCGCTCACGCGGAGAGAATATCGCGATCGCGATGAGCGCCATCAAGCCCGCGGCCGCGTTGAAAGCGACATCGCGCAGATCATAATAGCGAGACGGCAGCAGCGCCTGAATGCCTTCATCGATCCACCCCGCTGCCGCGACGAACAACGCGCACGCGATAAAGCGTTTTCTGCGACTCCACGCTCGCGGTGCCGCCAGATGCGCGAGCAGCGCCACGCCGCCGTATTCGAGGAAGTGGATCTTCTCCTCCGTGCTCTCCATCGGATAGATCACGAACGCGTACGCGGCGACGACGACGAGCAGCGCGAGCACCGCACGCAACGTGCGATTCCGCGCATCGCGGAAGATCAGCCAGAGGAACGACACGGCGGCGATGGCGAACGCGGCTACGACGGTCTCGCGCAACGCGCCGCGGTCGCGCAGGAAATTCGTCCAATTGCGGACGACGCCGAGGGTAGCGTAGATGGCCAGGAGATAGAGCGCGAGCGTGATGCGTGCGGCGCGCAGTGACATTTCGCAGGACAGTTACGGCGGCGGAGCCGAGGACGTTTACACTTCGTGCCCTATGTCCCGTCTCCTGGTCGTGCTCGTCGTCACCACGTTGCCCCTCGCCGCGCAGTCATGGACCCAGTGGGGTGGCAATCCCCGCCACACCGGAACTATCCCCGTCTACGGCCAAAGCCTCCGCTCGCAGATGGCCGACATCGTCTACGACCCGTTCGTACCGCTGGAGATCACCGGCGGCGCGCTGCGCGTCCATTTCCAGACGCCGCTCTCCGACGGCAAGGAGCTCTTCATGGAAGTGAAGGGCGGCACGTACACGACCAACTGGGCGACGCAGACGTGGAGCATTCGCAAATTCGAGTGGGACGGAGGAACGCTGGTCACGAAGTGGACGGCGGAGAGTGACTGGGATCCGGTGCCGGGCGGCGGGACGGGCTTCGAGCCTGTATTTCACGGCGCGCTCGCGAACGGTTTCGTCTACATGCCGGGACGCGGAGGAACGGTCCTCGAAGTCGATCGCACCACTGGCGTCATCACGCGCCGTCTTGGCCAATTCGGCGTCCTGCTCGATCCCTCGATCTACGTGACCGGGCCGATCTCGGTAGCCGATGACGGCACCATCTACTACAACACGTTGAGGGTCGTGGAGGGACCGCCGAGTCCGTGGTCGATCGATCATCAGGGCGCATGGCTCGTGAAGGTCAATCATGACGGGACCGCGTCGCGCGTCTCGTATCAGACGCTCGTACCGAACGCGCCAGCACCGCACACGCAATGCGCGGGTGTGTTCACCGCTCAGGAGTTGCCGTGGCCACCATCGCCGACCGCGATCGCGCCGACCGTCACGTGCGGATCACAACGCGCGGGACTGAATCTCGCGCCCGCAATCGGACCCGACGGCACGATCTACACCGCGTCGCGCACGCATCTCAACAGCCGGTGGGGCTGGGCCATCGCGGTCAATCCCGACCTGACACCGAAGTGGGCGACGTCGCTGCGCAATCGCTTCCGCGATGGATGCAACGTGCTGCTGCCGCCGAACGGCGCGCCGGGCGGATGCCGATCGGGCGCGACCACCGGAGTCGATCCTTCCGACAATCAGTTCGGCTCGGGCGCGATCAATGACGACTCCACCGCCTCCCCCGTCGTCGCACCGGACGGCTCGATCTACCTCGGCACCTACTCGCGCTACAACCACTCACAGGGACATACCGTGCGGCTCTCGTCGACGGGCGCGTACCTGTCTGCGTATCCATTCGGCTGGGACGTGACGCCAGCGATCTACGCGCACGACGGTACGTTCTCGGTGGTCACGAAAGAGAACCGCTATCCGTTCGTCGGCACGTACTGCGGCAATAGCACACACTGCCCGCCATACACGCGCGTGCCGGGCGACGATCAGGGCTTCTACATCACGCAGCTCACGCCGGCGCTGAGCGTCGAGTGGAAGTACAAGAACGAGGAGCGGCTGAGTTGCGAGCGCCAACCCGATGGTTCCGTCGAGTGCGTCGATGATCACCAGCACGAGTTCGGATTCGAGTGGTGCGTGAACGCGCTGGCCGTCGATGCGCGCGGCACCGTGTACATCAACAGCGAAGACGGTCATCTCTACGCGCTGAACCAGGGGGGCACGCGGCGCGACCGGATCTTCCTGCAGCTCGCCATCGGCGCGGCGTACACGCCGCTGTCATTAGGCGCGGATGGGAAGATCTACACGCAGAACGCGGGGCACCTGTTCGCGGTCGGCTCGAACGCACCGCGAAGACGGGCGGCGCGGAAGTAGCGCGCGCCCCTCATCCGCCCTTCGGGCACCTTCTCCCCGCGCGGCGGGGAGAAGGCTACTCGATGGACGCTCCCTATGTAGCCTTCCGAAGGCGGATGAGGGGTAGGCCCTACTCGTTGGCGGCTGCGGGCGCCGCGATGGGCGCGCGGTAATCGCACTCGGGGTTGTTGCAGTACTCGATGTGCCCCTCGCGCTTGGTCTCCTTTTCGAGGAGATACGGCGCGTGGCACTTCGGGCACTCGCGCGCCACGGGGCGATTGTTCAGCGTGAACTCGCACTTCGGGTAGCGATTGCACGAGTAGAAAACGCCGCGGCGTGAGACGCGCTCCACCAGCTCGCCTTCGTTGCACGTCGGGCATTTCACGCCTGTCGGCTTCGGCGGCGTCGATTTGCGTCCGCCGATCTTGCGAATGGTTTTGCAGTCCGGATAGCCCGAGCACGAGTAGAACGGACCGTAGCGTCCCGACTTGAGCACCATCTCCTTGCCGCAGTTCTCGCACGGAGGCTGCGGCTCGCTGGGCAGGTTCGCAGCCTGCTTCATCAGCTTCGGATCTTTCGTGTTCTTACAGTCGGGATAACCGGTGCACGCGAAGAACTGTCCGAAACGCGAACGCTTGAGCTGCATCGGCTTGCCGCACTTGTCGCAGATGATCTGCTCGTCGTCCGACGTCGCCTCGGCGGCATCGCCCTTCGGCATTTCCTTGGTGGTCTTGCACTCGGGATAGTTCGAGCACGCCAGGAATTCGCCGAAGCGGCCGAACTTGATGACCATCGGCGAGCCGCACGTCTCGCACTTTTCGTCGGTCTCGAGACCGGTGCCTTTGACCTGCGTCATCTCGGTGCCGGCGCGTTCGAGGTCCTTATTGAACTTCACGGAAAATGCGCGCAGCGCGTCGGTCCACTCGAGCTTCCCGTCCTCGACCTCATCGAGCTCCTCTTCGAGGCGCGCTGTGTAGGTCTCGTCGATGATGTCGGCGAACGACTGCTTGAGCAGCTTCACGACCAGCGCGCCGAGGTGCGTGGGGTGGAACTTGCCGTCGTGCTTGTAGGTGTAGTCGCGCGCCTGGATGGTCGTCAGAATCGAGCCGTACGTGGACGGACGGCCGATGCCGTTCTCTTCGAGCGCCTTCACGAGCGTCGCTTCCGTGAAGCGCGGCGGCGGCTGCGTGAAGTTCTGCTTCGTGTCGAGCTCGATGAGCTTCAGCACGTCGCCTTCATTGAGCGGAGGCAGCGCCTTTTCGTTCTTCTTCTCCGCCTCTTCTTCGTCGTCGTCCTCACCCGGCGCGTCCTGGAAGACGGCGAGGAAGCCGGCGAACTTCTGCACTTCGCCCGAGGCGCGGAGGGTGAGGTTGCCGAGGGCCGCGGCGCCAGCCGCTACGAGAATATCGGCGTCGGTGACGTCAAACAGCGCCGGCTTCATCTGCGAGCCGACGAAGCGGTCCCAGATCATCTTGTAGAGGCTGTACTCCTCGCGCGTCAGGAAGTCCTTGACCTTTTCGGGATCGAGCTCCATCGACGTGGGGCGGATGGCTTCGTGCGCGTCCTGCGCCTGTGCAGCTTTTTTGACACGATATACGTTCGGTTTTTCGGGCAGGATATCGTTGCCATATTTAGCAGCAATATAGGATCTCACTTCGCCGAGCGCGTCGTCACTGATGCGCACCGAGTCGGTACGCATGTAGGTGATCAGACCGGCGAAGCCGAACGAACCGAGCTCCTTGCCTTCATACAGCTTCTGCGCGACCTGCATGGTCCGCTTCACGGGCCACTTGAAGCGGTTGTACGCGGTGCGCTGCAGGGTGGAGGTGATGAACGGCGGCGCGGCGGACTGCTTGCGTTCCTTGCGTGCGACTTCGGTGACGACGTACTGACCGCTCTTGAGTGCCGCTTCGATCTTGCGCGCGGTTTCCTCGTTCGGAACTTCGGCTTTCTTCCCGTCGATCTTGGAGAGCTTCGCGACGAACGGCGGCGGCACGGCGGCGGAGAGGCGGGCGCCGAATGTCCAGTACTCGACCGGCTGGAACGCTTTGATCTCGTCCTCGCGCTCCACGATCATCTTCATCGCCACCGACTGCACGCGGCCGGCGGAGAGACCGCGGCGGACTTTGTCCCAGAGCAGTGGCGAGAGTTTGTAGCCGACCAGGCGATCGAGCACGCGGCGCGCCTGCTGGGCGTTCACCTTGTTCATGTCGATCTCGCCGGGAGTCTCAATGGCCTTCTTGACGGCGTTCTTGGTGATCTCATGGAAGAGGATGCGGCGCACCTTCTTCGCGTCGCCGCCGAGCAGGTTCATCACGTGCCAGCCGATAGCTTCCCCTTCGCGATCAGGGTCGGAGGCGATGAAGATCTTGTCGGCTTTCTTTGCGGCGGCCTTGAGCTCGCTCACGACCTTCTCTTTGCCTTCGAGGACTTCGTACTTGGGCAGGAAGGTTTCCTCGTCGACGCCGAGGTCGCTCTTCGGAAGATCGCGGACGTGGCCGACGGAAGCCTTGACCACGTAATCGCTCCCGATGAATTTGTTGATGGTCTTCGCTTTCGCGGGAGACTCGACGATGACGAGATTTTTGGCCATTGCGGAACGCCCCAAACTGAGCCGCGATTGCCGGAATTCCGATGGTCGCGGGAGGCGGGACCATATCAGAACAGGAGTTGTGAGGCGGAACTCCTACGCGGAGTATCGTTTACGCGACGCGGCTACTCTTCGTCCTCGTCGTCTCCGCCGGCGCTCTTGTACTTCTTCGTCTTGTTGTAGAGCGTCTTGTAGGAGATGCCGAGGATCTCGGCGGTCTTGCGGCGGTCGCCGTCGGTCATGGTGAGCGTTTCTTCGATGACGATCCGCTCGACTTCTTCCATCGGCTGACCGAGCGGAATGCTCACCGCATTCTTCGAACGCTTGCGGCGATTGCCGGCCAGCTTGTCGGGCAGGCAGTCGACGGTGAGCGTGTCGGTGCGGGCCATGATGAACGCGCGGTTGACGACGTTGCGCAGCTCGCGCACGTTGCCCGGCCACTCGTACGCCTGCAGCGCCTCGATGAACTCGGGGTCGATCTTCTCCACCTTCTTCTCTTCCGTCTCGTTGAGCTTCTGCAGGAAGAAGTGGGAGAAGAGCGGGATGTCCTCGAGCCGTTCGCGCAGCGGCGGCACGTCGATCGGGAACACGTTCAAGCGGTAGTAGAGGTCCTCGCGCATCTTTCCGTCCGCGATCGCTTTCTGCGGATCGCGGTTCGAGGCGGCGACGATGCGCGCGTCGATGTTGATCTCTTCGTTGCCGCCGACGCGGCGGAACTTCCCTTCCTCGAGCACGCGCAGGAGCTTGACCTGGAGCTCGATGGGCATCTCCGTGATCTCATCGAGGAACACGGTGCCGCCCTTGGCCATCTCGAAGTAGCCTTCGCGGCGCTTGATGGCGTTGGTGAACGCGCCCTTCTCGTGTCCGAAGATCTCGGACTCGATGAGGGTCGGCGAGATCGCGCCGCAGTTGAACGCGATGAACGGTTTGTTGCGGCGGCGCGAGAGGTAATGGATGGTGTTGGCGACGACTTCCTTGCCCGACCCGGACTCGCCGACGATGAAAACGTTGGCGTCGGTGTTCGCGACCATCTCCAGCTCTTCGAAGAGGCGCTGCATGCGCGGCGACTTGCCGACGAGATGACCGAGCGCGCCCATCTTCTGCAACTGGCGGCGCAGCTCGATGATCTCCTGCTTCATCATCTGCTTGTCTTCGACGGACTTGAGGATGACCTGCAAACGCGGCAGGTCCACCGGCTTCGTCACGTAATCCTCGGCACCAACCTTCAGTGCCTTGACCGCGGAGTCGACGGTGGCGTGACCGGTGAGGATGATGACCGAGACGTCGGGGAAGTTTTCCTTGATGCGATGCAGCAGGTCGAGGCCGGAGCCGTCGGGAAGTTTGAGGTCGACGATGGCCACGTCGGGCAGCATTTTGTTGATCGCGTTCCAGCCCGCCTTCACCGTGTCGGCGACTTCGGGCTCGTAGCCCCACTCCTCCACGACATCGGCCATGCCGGCGCTCGTGGCGCGATCATCATCGACAATCAGGACTCTTTTCATCTCGCTCCCAGAGGAAAGGACAGCCGGAGCGAGACCTTATCACGATCCTCTTCGGCGTTGACCTCACCACCATAAGTCTCGGTGATGAGACGCGCAACCGCGAGTGAGAGGTCGGGGTTCCCGTCCGGGCCGGTGTAGTAGAACTTGAAAATCTTCGTCTTCTCGAAGTCCGCAGCGACGGGCTCCCCGACGACGGTGATGTGGCAGTTGTGCTCGTCGCGCCGTACGTCGGCACTTCCCGACGCGCCGCGGAACAACTTTGCGGCGCCCTCGAAGAACAACTTCACCGCCTCGCGGATTCTCCGTTCATGCGCAATCACGACCACCGGCCCGTCTACGTCAAGTGCGATCGAGGCGTTCGTCGCGGCGTCGGCCACGATCGGTGCGATGTCGACCGGCGACGGATCGCCTTCCGCGGCCGGCGGAGTGGACAGCAGGAAGAACGCGTCGAAGATGTGGCCCATGCGACGCAGCTCGAGCTCGATGGCGCTGGTGTAGCTGCTGATCTTCTCGTCGTCGCCGTCGTCTGCGATTTTGCGCAGCCGCATGCGCAACAATTCGAGATTGAGCACCGCGACGTTGAGCGGCGTCTTCAGATCGTGGGCGGTGTCCGCGCTGCGACGAAAGTTCGCGCGCGCGAAGTTCTCGAGCCAGGATTCCATTGGTTGAACCGGGCCGAGCTTAATGCAAACGCGACGCCGGAGGACTGGAGCGACGGGCTCTCAGCCCGCCGGCGTCGTCGAAGTACGACGGGCCGAGAGCCCGTCGCTCCAGATGTTCGTCAATGCTCTCGGTGTACGTTGATCAGCGCGATCGATTCCTCGAGGCGCGCTTCCACGACCGCGAACTCGGGATCATTCGATGACAGATCCGCGAGCTCGCGCTCCGCGGCGATGCGCTCCTGTTCCGCGGTGGCGCGGTCCACTTCACTCGGCAGCACGCCGCGCTCGGCGAGGACGATCACGCGGTCCGGCAGTACTTCGGCGAAACCCCATGAGATGACGAGGCGTTGCACGGTGCCGCCGGTGCGGTAGCGGATCTGGCCGATGCCGAGCATCGCCAGCAGCGGCGTGTGTCCCGGAAGCACGCCGATCTCGCCGTCGGTCGCGGGCAGGATCACTTCATCGACCTGCGCGTCGATGATCTTCCGCTCGCGCGTGACGATGGTGAGATTGATCTTGGTTGCGAGATCGGCCATCCGGATCCCTTACGCGGCCTCGCGCTTCATCTGCTCGTACTTCTCGAGGACCTGTTCGATCGTGCCCTGCAGCAGGAAGGCCTGCTCCGGGATCTCGTCGTGTTTGCCATCGACGATCTCGCGGAAGCCTTTGATCGTGTCGGCGATCTTCACGTACTGCCCCTTGATGCCGGTGAACTGCTCGGCCACGTGGAACGGCTGCGAGAGGAAGCGCTGGATCTTGCGCGCGCGCGACACGATGACCTTGTCTTCTTCCGACAGTTCGTCGATGCCGAGGATGGCGATGATGTCCTGCAGGTCCTTGTACTTCTGCAGGACTGCCTGCACGGCGCGCGCGGTGTTGTAGTGCTCGTCGCCGAGGATGCGCGGGTCGAGAATCTTGGAGGTCGATGCGAGCGGATCGACGGCCGGGTAGATGCCCAGCTCCGCGATCTGGCGCGAGAGAACGGTCGTCGCGTCGAGGTGCGCGAACGCGGTGGCCGGCGCGGGATCGGTGAGGTCGTCCGCGGGAACGTAGATGGCCTGCACCGAAGTGATCGAGCCCTTCTTCGTCGAGGTGATGCGTTCCTGCAGCTCACCCATTTCCGTCGCGAGGTTCGGCTGGTAGCCGACTGCGCTGGGCATGCGTCCGAGCAGCGCCGACACTTCCGATCCCGCCTGCGTGAAGCGGAAGATGTTGTCGATGAAGAGCAGCACGTCCTGGTTCTCGACGTCGCGGAAGTATTCGGCGACGGTGAGTCCGGTCAGGCCGACGCGCAGGCGCGCTCCGGGCGGCTCGGTCATCTGGCCGTAGATCAGCGCGGCCTTCGACTTCGATGGATCGCCGGGCGTGATGACACCGGTCTCTTCGAATTCGAGATAGAGGTCGTTGCCTTCGCGGGTGCGCTCACCGACGCCGGCGAAGACGGAGAAGCCGCCGTGCTGCTTCGCGACGTTCGTGATCAGCTCGAGAATGAGAACGGTCTTGCCGACGCCGGCACCGCCGAACAGGCCGGTCTTGCCGCCCTTGGTGTACGGCTCGAGCAGGTCGATGACCTTGATGCCGGTCTCGAACATTTCGATCGACGTCGACTGATCTTCGAACTTCGGTGCCTCGCGATGGATGGACCAGCGATGCTCGGAGTTCACCGCGCCGCGCTCGTCGACCGGCTCGCCGAGGACGTTGAGGATGCGGCCGAGGGTCTCGCGGCCGACGGGAACGGAGATCGGCGCGCCGGTGTCGATGGCCTTCATGCCGCGCACCATGCCGTCGGTCGGCTTCATGGCGATGCAGCGCACCTGGTTCTCGCCGATGTGATTGGCCACTTCGACGACGACGTCGATCGGCACCTTTCCGAGTTCGCCGTTGTCCACGACGCGGATGGCGTTGTGAATGGCAGGCAGGTGTCCTTCGCCGAACTCGATGTCGACGGCAGGTCCGATGATCTGGATGACCTTGCCGATTGCCGCTGCGGTGTCTGTCGCTGTCGCTGTTGCCATGTGTTCTCCGAACTAATGTCCTGCCGCTGCCGCGCCGCTGACGATCTCGATGATCTCCTTCGTGATCGCGGCCTGGCGGATGCGGTTGTAGGTCAGGGTGAGGTGGCTGATCATTTCCGAGGCGTTCTTCGTGGCCGATTCCATGGCCGTCATGCGGGCGCCCTGTTCGGCGGCCGCGGACTCGAGCAGAACGCGATAGAGCTGAAACTCGATGTGCTTCGGCAGCAGGTCGGTGAGGATCTGCTCCGGGCTCGGGTGATAGATGTAATCGATTGCGGGTTGGGTGTCTTCGGCCCACGTGCGCTCGAGAGGCAGGATGCGCTGCAGCGTGACGCGCTGCGCGATGATCGACTTGAACTCGTTGTAGATCACGTAGACCGCATCGAACTCGCCGGTGAGGAAGTCTTCGATGAAGCCTTTCGCGATCTCACGCGCCGTCTCGAGCGACAACGCCTGATAGACCTGCAACGGCTGGCGGCGGATGGGCAGCGTGCGGCGCTTGTAGAAGTCGAACGCCTTGCGGCCGATCGGGACGAGATGCACTTCTTCCCAACCCTTTTCCGCCATCGCGTTCTGCGCGCCGCGCAGCACATTGGTGTTGAACGCGCCGGCCAGGCCACGATCCGCGGCCACGACGAGCAGCAACACCTTCTTCTCCTGTTCACGCTCGGCGAGCAGCGGATGCTTGCTGACGTCGACACGCGTCGAGATCGAGGCCAGGACTTCGCGCAACGCGGCCGCATACGGGCGCGCGGCCATCATCCGCTCCTGCGCGCGGCGCAGCTTCGCCGCGGCCACCATCTTCATGGCCTTGGTGATCTGCTGCGTGTTCTTGACGCTGCGGATGCGGCGCCGGAGATCGATCGTGCTCGGCATGATTCGTTTTTACGCGGCCAATACGTTGGCGTTGTCCTTCACGTACTGCTCTTTGAAGTCAGTGAGCGCTTTGCGGATGGCGCCTTCGAGCTCCGCGTCGAACTTCGGCGAGGTCTCGAGCTTGCCGACCAGCTCCGCGTGCTCGTCCATCAGATGCTGGTGCAGCGCCGCTTCGAATGGACGAACGGCTTCGACCGCGAGGTTGTCGAGGAAACCTTTCGTACCCGCGAAGATCGACGCGGTCTGCAGGCCGACGCGCAGCGGCTGATACTGCCCCTGCTTGAGGATCTCGACGAGGCGCTTGCCGCGGTTGAGCTGCGCCTGCGTGGTCTTGTCGAGGTCGGAGCCGAACTGCGCGAACGCGGCTAGCTCGCGGTACTGCGCGAGGTCGAGACGCAGCGTGCCCGAGACGGAGCGCATCGAGCGCACCTGCGCGGAACCGCCGACGCGCGAGACCGAGATGCCGACGTTGATCGCGGGACGGACGCCGGAGTGAAAGAGGTCCGTCTCCAGGAAGATCTGGCCGTCGGTGATGGAGATGACGTTGGTGGGGATGTACGCGGAGACGTCGCCGGCCTGCGTTTCGATGATCGGCAGCGCCGTCAGCGAGCCGCCGCCCTTCGCATCGCTGAGCTTCGACGCACGCTCCAGAAGGCGGGAGTGAAGATAGAAGACGTCGCCGGGATACGCCTCGCGGCCCGGCGGACGGCGGAGCAGCAGCGAGATCTCGCGATACGACGCGGCGTGCTTCGACAGATCGTCGTAGATCACGAGCGCATGCTTGCCGTTGTAGAGGAAGTACTCGCCGAGCGCGCAGCCCGCGTAAGGCGCGAGGTACTGCAACGGCGCCGCTTCCGAGGCCGACGCGTTGACGATGATCGTGTACTCCATCGCGCCGTACTGCTCGAGCGTCTTCACGATCTGCGCAACAGTCGATTTCTTCTGGCCGATGGCGACGTACACGCAGAAGACGTCTTTGCCCTTCTGGTTGATGATCGCGTCGATGGCGACCGCGGTCTTGCCGGTCTGGCGGTCGCCGATGATCAGCTCGCGCTGTCCGCGGCCGATCGGGATCATCGCGTCGATGGCCTTGAGGCCGGTCTGCAGCGGCTCCTTGACGGGCTTGCGGTCGACGACGCCGGGGGCGAGGCGCTCGATCGGGTAGAACTCGGTCGTGTTGACCGGACCCTTTCCGTCGATGGGAACGCCGAGCGCGTTCACGACGCGTCCGACCATCGCGGGGCCGACCGGCACCGACATGATCCGGCCGGTGCGCTTGCACTGATCGCCTTCCTTCAGCGCCTGGTAGTCGCCGAGGAGCACGATGCCGACGTTGTCTTCTTCGAGGTTGAGGGCCAGGCCGGTGACGTCATGCGGGAACTGCACGAGCTCACCGGCCATGACGCGCTCCAGGCCGTACACGCGGGCGATGCCGTCGCCGATCGACGTGATGGTGCCGACTTCCGAGACGTCGACGCCGCGACCGATGCCTGTTAATTGCTGCCGGATAATCTCTGTGATTTCTTCAGCCTTCAAATCGACAGCCATATGTTCTCCGAATTGAACCCTGCTAATCGTTGCCTGAAATGACTCAGCTCAACGATTCGCGAAATTTGTTGATCTTTCCGATGACCGAGGCGTCCCAGATCTCGCTGCCGATCTTGACCACGAAGCCGCCCAGCAGCTTCTTGTCGGTGCGGATGTCCAGCTCCACCTTCTTGCCGACTTTCTTCGACAGCGTCGCGGCGAGCTGGTCGATCTCGTCCGGCGCCAGGGCTTTCGCCGATCGCACTTCGGCAACGGCGACGCCGAGGGCGGAGTTCACGTATGAGGCGAGCGCCTCGAGGATCGCGTCCAGATCGTTGATGCGATGGTTCTGGACCAGCACCGCGAGCGTTCTTGCGGCGAGGTCTGACGCCTTCATCTTGCGCGCGAGCTGCGCGGTGATCTCGATTTTGCGGGCCTGATCGATGGCGGGATTCGCGTAGAGCTCACGAAGCTCGCTGGAGCTGCGCAACGCGGACGCGAAACGCATCAGCTCTCCGCGCAACTCGTTCGCCTTCTGCGGCGAGCCGGCGGCGTCCATGATGGCGCGCGCGTAAGGACGTGCGAAACGACGGATCATGAGCGCACCTCACCGACCTGGCGCAGGCTCTCCTGGAAGAGGTTGCGCTGGTCCTGCTCCGTGATGTTCTCGCGAAGGATCGCTTCGGCGCGCTCACTCGCGAGCTGTCCCGCGTATTCGGTGAGCTCGTTGCGCGCGTGTTTGAGACGGTTGTCGACTTCGTTTCGCGCGGCGGCGAGCATCTTCTGCGACTCCGCTTCCGCGGCCGCGATCAGCTCTCGTTTCTGGCGCTCCCCTTCCGCGGCGGCGCGCTCGTGAATCGCGCGAACTTCTGATTCGATCGCGGCGAGGCGCGCCTGGATGTCGCCGGCCATGCGATCGGCCTTCTCGCGGCGATCACGCGCTTCGACACTCGCCTGCTGAATGGCCCGCGTGCGCTCGGCGAAGGCCTTCTTCACCGGTCCGCCGACGAAGTACGCGAGCACGCCGATGAACAGGATCATGTTCGCGATCTTGAGGATCCAGCCAGGGATGCCGAAGTAGGTCTGCTCGTGATGCTCGGCGCCGGGCGCGGCACCTTCGGTCGGGTGCGCCTCTTCGTGCGTTTCGCTTTCGGCGCCGTGCGCGGCGGAACCGCCGCTCTTGTCGACCTGCGCAATGAGCGCGGGCGCGGCGGCGATCAAAAGAATGACGATGAGACGGCGCATCATCAGACGGCCCTCCCGAGGATGCGCTCGGCCGCGAGACGCGCGAGCGATTCGGATTCGCGCGCGATCTTCTCGCGCGCCTCGACGACGTCGCGCGACAGGCGCTCGTCCGCTTCGCCGATCAGTTGCCGCGACTCGGCATTTGTTTTGTCGATGACCTGCTGACGATACGCGGATGCTTCGCCGCGGAAGCGATCGCGCACCTGCGCCGCCTCGCGCTTCGCGGTGTGCAACTGCGCCTCGGTCTGCGCGGTCGCTTCAGCGAAACGCGCCAGCGCGTCCTCGTACAGTTTTTCGGCGGATCGCGTTTCGGTCTCGCGCGCTTCGAGGATCCCATTGATCGGCTGCAGAAAAAATCTGCGCACGATCAGGTAATTCATGATGAAGATCACCATGATCGCGAGCAGAGACAGGTCCGGCAATATGCTCATATGTTTTGTCGTGGAGTCAGTGCTCCCGGGGAAGTCGTGAAGGAGGGCTCCAAAGAGCGCACATGTCCCCCGAAAAAGCCGCCGCTGTATACCACATCGGAAAGAACGTTGTCACCCTTGCGCGTTGCGCAAAACACGATGGCAGATGACGACTACCGCGGCATCCTCGGCCGCGCCGACGAGCACTTCGCGTCGGTGATGCGAACCCAGCCGCAGAACCTGCAGTGCGGCGCCGGCTGTTCGCTGTGCTGCTACGGGCTTTTCGAGATCGGTTCAGGCGACGTTCCGCTCATCGCGGAAGGTCTCGAACAGATGCATCCGTCGCGACGAAAGAGGGTCATCCGCCGTGCGCTGGAAATCGTCGAGTCAAGCGCGCACCCGAACCTGCGCGAGTGCTCGGCCGAGGAAAAGGAAGCGTTCTTCGAGCGCACGCAGGCCACGCCCTGTCCGAACCTCGACGAGAAGGGGCTATGCATGATGTACGAGCATCGCCCGCTGGTCTGCCGCACGTTCGGACTGCCGTTGCGCGAAGGGCGCAAGTACATCGGCGACGTGTGCGAGTTGAACTTCACGCAGTCGAACGCGGCACAACGCATGTCCGCCGCGTGGGATCTGCGATGGGAAGACATCCTCGGCGCCGAGGATGAATTCACGATTCCTGAGGTGATCGTGGCGGTCGCACGGATGCGCGGCTGGCGCTGAAGACTCTGGGTCACGCCTTCGCGGCGATGTTCGTGACGTTGCCTGCGCCCTTCTTGTCTCCCATGACGCAGTTGCCCTGGAAGATGGCGCCCTCTTCGATGATCAGCGCCGGCGTGTCGACGTCGCTATAGACCTTGCCGTTGCGGTGGATCTCGACGCGCGTGTCCGCGACGATCTTGCCGACCACCGTGCCGCTGATGGCGATGCGGCCGACGTGAATGTCGCCTTCGATGTGCGCGCTCTCGCCGACGATCAGTTCGTTCTTCGAGTGGATCTTGCCGTTGAACTTCCCGTCGATCCTCATCGTGTCTTCGAATTCGAGCTCGCCGCGGAACGTCGCGCCGCGATCGAGGAATCCGTTCAGTTCACCGCTCTTGCCCTTCATGACTACCTCCGTCTTCCCATCACTTCGTCGACGAGCCGGATCAGCTCATCCTCACTGCCGAAGCGGATGTGAATCACGCCTCCGCGGCGCTTGCGATCGATTTCTACTTTGCTCCGCAGAGCCCTTGTCAGCTTCTCTTCAGCGTCACGCGTGAAGATGTCTTTCTCTTTCTCCGGCTGCTCGGCTTTCGGCGAGCTCTCGGCGGCAAGCATCTCCGTTTGCCGCACGTTGAGATTGCGCTTCACGACGCGTTCCGCTAACTGCTCCTGCTTCTTGGCCGGCTCCACCGCGAGAATCGCGCGCGCGTGGCCCATCGAGAGCTGACCCGCGGCGAGCAGTTTCTTCACCGAGTCCGGCAGGCGGAGCAGGCGCAGGAAGTTCGCGACTGTCGAACGCTCCTTTCCGACGCGCTTCGAGATCTCTTCCTGGGTGAGGCCGAACTCCTCGTGGAGCTGGTGATACGCGTACGCCTCTTCGATCGGGTTCAGGTCCTCGCGCTGGATGTTCTCGATGAGCGCGACCTGGAGGATGTCGGTGTCGGCCATCGTCTCCTTGACGACGACCGGGACGGTGGCGAGACCGGCTTTCTGGGCGGCGCGGAAGCGGCGCTCGCCGGCGATCAGACGATACTTATTGTCAGCAAGCTTCGTGACGACGAGCGGCTGGATGATGCCGTGTTCGCGGACGCTGCGCGACAGCTCTTCGATGGAGGCGTCGTTGAAGGTGCGTCGCGGCTGATAGGGGTTCGGCGAGATCTGCTCGATCGGCACCTCGGCCAGGCCGATGGATGGCGTGGCCTGTGCCGACGGTGGCGGCGCGGCGGGACGGCTGGGGATGAGCGCGCCCAGTCCGCGGCCGAGCGCTTTCTTCTGGGTACTCATGGCTTTTTACTCACGGCAGTACGGTCTCCGCGCGTTGAATGAACTCCCGGGCAAGGTTCACATACGCCTCGCTGCCGCGGGAGCGGATGTCGTAGAGGATGATCGGCTTACCGAACGAAGGCGCTTCGCCGAGTCGGACGTTGCGCGGGATGACGGTGGAGTAGACCTTTTCCGCGAAATGCGTCTTCACTTCTTCCGCAACCTGCCGGGCGAGGTTCATCCGTTCGTCGAACATGGTCAGGGCGATGCCTTCGATTTCGAGGCCGGGATTGAGCATGTCGCGGACGCGCTCGATGGTGTTGAGGAGCTGGGCAACGCCCTCGATCGCGAAGTACTCGCACTGCATCGGGACGAGGACGGAGTTTGCTGCGGTGAGGCCGTTGATGGTGAGCAGGCCGAGAGACGGCGGCGAGTCGATCAGGATGTAGTCGTAGTCGTTGAGAACTTCCTGGAGCGCGCGGCGGAGGTAGAACTCGCGGCCGATGGCGTCGGAGAGCTCGAGCTCCGCGGCGACGAGATCGACGGACGAGGGCGCGACGTGAAACGTCGGCAGCTCCGTCGGCTTGATGACCTCGCGGATGTTCAGGCCGTCCGTCAGAACCGGGTAGATCGACTTCTCGTCGTTTTTCGGGAGGCCGAGGCCGGAGGTGGCGTTGGCCTGCGGATCGAGGTCGACGAGGAGGATGTTCCGCTCGCAGGCAGCCAGGGAGGCGCCGAGGTTGATGGCGGTCGTCGTTTTTCCGACGCCGCCCTTCTGATTCACGAGCGTTACGATCTTCGCTGTCATGTGCGGTGATGTTCCACGTGGAACGTTAGCTGTACGAGGTAGTTCGATGTGCCGCGCGGCAGCGGGATGGCTGGTTCACTGCTGAATCCCGCGATCGCCGGAGCGTCCGGCGAGCCCTGAAAGAGAGCGATTCGCGCGCCGTCCTCCAAGTGCTCCTTCAGCGACGGCACCCACTCTTCCGGGTTCCCGACCGCTCGAGAACTGACGAGCGAGAACCGCAGGTCGGCGGGAAGCCGTGGCAGAAGGCGCGACAATCTATCACCGTGCACCTGTGAGCTCAAGCCGCACTCCCGCACGATATGCTTCAAAAAGGCCCATTTCTTCTGATCCGCCTCCACGAGATGGAAGCGCGCGGACGGCGAAACGATGGCCATCGGGATGGCCGGGAGCCCGCCGCCGGAGCCGAAATCGAGCACTTCGCCCGTCGGGCGGAGGATCTCCGCCGCGGTCAAAGCCTCGGCAATGTGTTCGTCCAAGTGCTCTTTCGCTTCGGGTCCGATGAGGTTGACCTTCGCGGTCCACTTCAGCAGCTCCGATTTGTAGAGTGCGACGCGCTCGTTCACGCGGTCCGCCCGCGTCGCACGTGCATGCGGACGATCGCGATCGCCGCCGGCGTCACGCCGGGGATGCGTCCCGCCTGGCCGAGCGAAACCGGGCGGATCCGGGTCAGCTTCTCCGTCATCTCCCGCGAGAGGCCGGGCAGCGCGTAATCCATGGTCGCCGGGATGCGCAGCTCTTCGTCGGCGGACAGTTTTTTCGCTTCGCGCTGCTGGCGCTCGATGTAGCCGGCGTAGCGCAGTCGGCTGACGACGCCTTCGCGTTCTTCCTCGCTCAAGGCACGAAACGCGTTTGCGAACTCGGGTAGCGCGCTTTCTGCAGCAGCGATCAGCGCGTCGAGATCGAGGTTCGGGCGCTGCATCAGCTTGGCGATGGTGGTCTGCGTGGCCAGCTCGATGTCCGCGTTCTGTAGCCAGGACACGGTTTCGCGGTCGGGACGGATCTCGAGCTCCCCCGCTTCGGTCGCGCGGCGCATGCGCGCGGTCCGCGCTTCGATGCGGCCATGGCGCTCGGAGTCGAGGATGCCGAGGCGGGAGGCGATCGGCGAAAGGCGCTCGTAGACGGAGTCGCAGCCAAGCAGCAGCCGATGCTCCGCCCGCGACGTAAACATCCGATACGGCTCCTCGGTACCGAGCGTGACGAGGTCATCGAGCATCACCGCGATGTACGCCTCATCGCGCCGGAGGATCACCGGCTCTCCGCCGCGGACCGTCTGCAGCGCGTTGATCCCCGCCATCAGGCCTTGAGCCGCGGCTTCCTCGTAGCCGGAGGTGCCGTTGATCTGCCCGGCGAGGAACAGCCCTTCGACGCCGCGCACCTGCAGCGTCGGTTCGAGCTGTTCGGGATTCACGAAGTCGTACTCCACCGCGTAACCGTAGCGGGCGATCACCGCCTGTTCGAAGCCGGGCAGCGAGCGCACTACCACGTCCTGCACGTCCGGCGGAAGCGAAGTCGAAATGCCGTTGAGATAGAGCCATGGGTGTTGCAGCCCTTCCGGCTCGACGAACACCTGATGCCGTTCCTTGTCGGCGAAACGCACGACCTTGTCTTCAATGGATGGGCAGTAGCGCGGACCGGCGGCCTGGATCTGCCCGGAGTACATCGGAGCCCGATGGAGGTTCGCGCGGATCTGTTCGTGCGCAGCCGCTCCTGTGTACGTGAGCCAGCAGACGATCTGCGGCTGCTCCAGCCGATCCGTGAGAATAGAGAACGGCCGCGGTCGCGCGTCGCCCGGCGCTTCCTCGAGCTTCGAGAAGTCGACAGTCGTGCGATCGACGCGCGGCGGCGTCCCTGTCTTCAGCCGCCCGAGACGCAGGCCGAGCGCGCGAAGCGAGTCCGAAAGTGTCTCGGCGGACGGCTCCCCGAAGCGGCCACCGACGGTCTTCACTTCACCCGAGTGCATGAGCGCGCGGAGGAAGGTGCCGGTGGTAACGATGACCGCGCGGGCGGTGAGGCGGGTACCGTCGGCGAGGATCACGCCCCGAACGGCCCGGCCATCCATGATGAGCGAAGAGACCGACCCCTCGACAATGGTCAGGTTCGGCTCGGCCGCGAGGATGTCCTGCACGGCGTTCGCGTATAGATCGCGATCGCACTGCGCACGCGGCCCCTGCACGGCCGGACCCTTGGAGCGGTTCAGCACCTTGAACTGGATGCCCGCGCGATCGGTGGCCTCGCCCATGAGACCGCCGAGCGCGTCGATTTCCTTGACCAGGTTGCCCTTCGCCAGACCCCCGATAGCCGGGTTGCACGACATGCGGCCGATCGCCTCGCGCTGCATCGTGACCATCGCCACGCGGGCGTCGCCGCGAGCCGCGACTCGCGCCGCTTCGGCTCCGGCATGGCCGCCGCCGATCACCAGGATGTCGAACCCCCCGTTCATGTTCCACGTGGAACACAACGTCCGAGCGCCTATTTCCCGATACAGAACTTCCCGAAGATCTCGGACAGCACGTCGTCGCGGTTGATGGCGCCGGTCAGCGCAGCGAGCGCGCCGGCTCCGCGATAAAGGTCGACGAGCACCATCTGCTCGTCGAGTCCGCTAACCGCTGAGTCCAGAGCAGACTCAACAGCCGTGGCGGCCTCGGCCACGGCGGCACTCTGACGTTCATTTACCAGCGCTCCTTCCGGCGCCGCAAAGCGATCGCGAACAAGCGTATCCAATCGTGCTAATAACTCACCGAACCCTTGGCTCGATATCGAGCTGATGGCCAAGCCATCCGGCGCCGCCGCCAAGTCGCTTTTCGTGTAGACCAGCTCGACATTGCTCAGTGTCGCTAGCTCCCGACGGTCTTCATCCGTGAGCCCGATCGACGAGTCGACCAGATAAAGAACGATGTCGGCCGCAAGCGCCGCCTGTCGCGCGCGTTCGATTCCGATCCCTTCGACGATGTCGGAGCTCTCGCGCAAGCCGGCGGTATCGGCGATCGTCACCGGCAACCCGCCGATCTCGATCGTCTCGCGCACGATGTCGCGCGTCGTTCCCGGAATCGCCGTGACAATGGCGCGATCGCTTCCAACGAGGTGATTCAACAGCGTCGACTTGCCCGCGTTCGGTCGGCCGAGGATGACCGCATTCAATCCGGTGGTGGTCGCGCGGCCGCGGCGATACGTCTCACCCATCGACCTCAACTGCCCCAGCACTTCTTCGAGTCGCGAGATCACGTCGTCGCGCGTGATGAACTCGTAGCCCTCTTCCGAAAAATCGAGCGCCGCTTCGAGCCGCGAGATCACTTCGAGCAACGTTTGCCGAATCGCGAACGCGATCCGACTCAACGTTCCTTCGAGATTCGACAGCGAGAGCTTTGCCTGTAATGCAGTGCGCGCGTTGATCAGATCCGCGATCGACTCCGCCTGCACCAGGTCCATCTTTCCGTTGAGCACCGCGCGTTCGGTGAACTCACCCGGCTCCGCCATCCGCGCGCCGAGCGCCACACACGCGGCGATCACCTGTTCGACGAGCAGCGGATTGCCATGTAGCGTGAGCTCGATCAGGTCATTGCCGGTGAAGGAGTGCGGGCCTTCGTAACGAACGGCGATGCATTCGTCGATGTCGCTCAACTTGATGAGAGTGGCGTGCCGTATAGGCGGCACGCCACCCTTGCTCAGTTGCTGAAGAATCGGCACGCAGCCGCGACCGTCGATTCGCACGATCGCCAGCGCGCTCCGCCCGAGCGGCGTCGCCGGCGCGACGACCGTGTCGTCGCCTGCCCTGAGCGACGCCGAAGGCTTCACGACTCCTGCGCCGGCGGCTCGGAAACTTCGGAGCGCGGCAGGATGGCCACGCGTTTATAGAATCCGTCGCCGCGCGATTCGGTCGTCACATCCGCATCATCGCGCAGCGCGATGTGCACGATGCGCCGCTCGATCGGAGTCATGGCCGGCAACAGCTCTTCACGGCCATCGCGTCGAACACGGTCTGCAATCTCACGCGCGCGCAACTCGAGATCGCCGGCACGCCGCTCCTTGAAGTCTTCGCAATCGAGCTCGATGTCCTTCTCGACGCTGCGGCCGACGAACGCTTTGTTCGCGAGCACCTGCACCGCGTCGAGCAGCTCGCCGTGGCGCTCGATCATCAGCTTCGCGTCGCTGCCGTAAAGCCGCACGTGAATCTGCGCATCGTTCTCCTCGGTGCGCACCACGAGGCTGAGTTTTCCGAGCGCGAACACCGTCTCGCACCACTCGCGTATCGCACGCGCGGCATCCGACTCCGCGCCCTGTTCGGGGACGTCGCCGAGAAACGTTTCGAAGTCGCCGCTCTGAAAATCACGATCGCCGTGATCGCGATTTCCCCGTCCGCCCCTCCGCCCACCCGCGCGCCCGCCACGGTCACGGCCGCCACCACTGCCGCCACCCGGACGTGGTCCGCGACCACCACCGCCGCCGCCACGAGCGGCACGCGGCGGTCGCGGCGGCGCGTCATACGGAGCCGGAGTGTACGCGGCTGCCGGCGGCGGCGCCGAGGTGTTGACGTCCGCTTCCAGCACGATGCGTTTCACGCCGCCGAGGAAGCCACGCTTCTCGAGCAGCACGTGATAGGTGAGTTGCCAGCGCTCCACGCCGAGCGTCTGTGCCGCGTTCTGCAGCGCCTCTTCCAGATTGTGACCCTCGAAACGTTGGCTCATCGCGGTCCGCCCGAATCAAGCTTTAGCAATCTCTTCCGGATGTTCTTTCCACCACTTATTCATGATCATCTGCTGAACGATCGTCAAGACGTTCTGCACGAGCCAGTAAAGCACGAGACCACTCGGGAAGTCTTTGAACAGGAAGCCGAACACGAGCGGCATCATCAGGAAAATCTTCCGCTGCGCCGGATCGCCGGTCGACGGCGTGATGTACGTTTGGATGAACATCGTAGCGGTCATCAGGATCGGCAGGATGTACGTCGGGTCTTTATCGGACAGGTCGCGGATCCACAGAATCCACGGCGCGCCGCGCAGCTCGATGGCGCGTGACAGCAGATTGTAGAAGCCCCAGAAGATCGGCAACTGCAACAGGATCGGCAGACAGCCGGCCATCGGATTGATGCCCTCTTTCTGATAGAGCGCCATCATCTCGACGTTCATCTTCTGCCGCTGGTCGGCGTCGGTCTTCGACTTCTTGTACTTCGCCTTGATGGCCTCGACTTTCGGCTGCACCTTCTGCATCTTCTTCATCGAGACGATGCTCTTGTGTTGCAGCGGATAGAGCACGATCTTGATGAGGATCGTCAGCACGATGATCGCGAAGCCGTAGTTGAGCGTGTACTGATTGATCCAGAGCAGCGCCTTGAGGAAGAAGCGCGCGATGCCGTCGAGCCAGCCGTACTGAAGCGCGCCTTCCATGTTGTACTGATCGAGGAGCTTCGTTTCCTTCGGACCGAAAAACGCCTCGCCGGCGACGACGCCTTCACGCGTGGCATTCAGGCCGGCGTAGATGTCCTCGCGGTGCGTCTTCGTCTTCACGTCGTCGAAACGAACGCGCTGGAACACACCTTCGCCCGCGCGCGACGGGCGCAATGCCGCGAGGAAGTAGTTGTCCTCCACGCCGATGTACTCGACGCCGGCGACGCTCATCGCGGTCGGCACTTTTTCGCGCTGCACGATCTTGAACTTACCCCCGACCTGGTACACCGCGTTGCCGGTGGTGATGACCTGCGTGTCCTGCTCTTCCGGTGCGAGCGTGCGGATGCCGGGACCGACGGCGATGCGATACGGCGACGGCGGATCCACTTCGATGTTGAAGTCGAACAGATACGGCTGATTCGAGAAGCGGAACGTCTTCGTCGCCGTCACGGTTCCGTCGGAGTAGCGGTACTGAATGATGCGCTGCCCGTTTGCTGCCGTCGTTTCACTGACTGCATACAGCGCGTTGTTGAGCCGGAGCAATGCGCGATCGCCCGGCACGATCGTGAACGGATAATCCGCACGCTGCGGCTCGCGCGCCTTCACGAGATCCTCGGGCTCGGGCCGCTTTTTCTGCGGATACTTTTTGAGCTTGAACGACACGAGCTGCGCGCCGCGATTCGACAGCACCGCGGTGTACTCGGGCGTGTCGATCACGGTGCGCTGCTCGCGCTCGCCTGCGATCGGAGCAGCCGTGGTATCGCTGGAGGGACGGGCTCTTAGCCCGTCCACTTGGGCGGGCTGGGAGCCCGCCGCTCCAGATGGAACCGGTGTTGGCGCAGTCTCGGGTGTGGTCGTCGTCGACGCGGTCGAGGTCTTTGCCGGCGCCGGCCTCTTCACCAGTTCGGGGAAGAGTCTCGGTGCGAGTGCCGCCCAACCCCACAGAAGGGCGAGCGAGATCAAGATCGCGAGAAAAATTCGCTTTTCCATTTCAAGGGACCGGGTCCCAACCTCCAGGATTGAACGGGTGGCAGCGCGCCAGCCGGCGGATGCCGAGCCAGGTGCCGCGAAGGGCGCCGTATTTTTCGACGGCGTGCATCGTATACACAGAGCACGTCGGCTCGAAGCGGCACATCGGGGGGAGCAGGGGCGAGAGGAACCGTTTGTAGCAGCGGAGCAGGAAGAGCGCGACGCTCCGCATCATGATGACTTCCGCCGAGCCGCTTCGGTCACGATGCGCTCCAGCACCCGCGTGAGATCGCGGCTGTAATCCTGGAACGACGTCTGCGCGGCGCCCGGTTTGACATTGACGACGATGTCCAGCGCGTGCGCGTCGAGGCCGAGCGGCTCGCGTTGCCGCCGGTAGACCTCGCGCGTCCAGCGCTTCAAACGATTGCGGATGTTTGCTTTCCCGACTTTCTTCGTGACCGTGATGCCGATCCGCGAATTCTCGAGACCGTTGCCTGCGAAGAAGAGCACGGCGTAGCGGGAAAACTGCTTCTGGCCCGTTTCATAAACTCGAACGAAGTCCGGCCTTTTTGCCAGTCTTCGCTGTTTCGGCAGCGCCTCGGACCGAAGGCGTTCCACCGGCTGTACCGCGAGCGCCCGCTTAGACAGCGAGGCGCTTGCGGCCCTTGCGGCGACGGCGCGAAAGGACGGCCTGTCCATCCTTCGTCCGCATGCGGACGAGGAAGCCGTGCGTGCGCTTGCGCCGGCGGTTGTTCGGTTGATACGTACGCTTCATTGCCATGATGTGCTAACCCTCTGAAAAAGAAAGCGGCGAGTATATTCGGCGTGGATAGCACGGTCAACGAGCGTCGACGGCAGTCCGCAGGCCGAGCGCGCAAACGCCCTTCCGAGAGAGCCTTATTCCAGTGCAGGAGTGACCAGTTTTTTAGCCTTCCCCACCCCAAAACGCTGTGCTAGACTCCGTCGCCTTCCAGAGACCAAGAATTTCCACAACTGTGGAAAAGCTGTGGATTCTCAACAAGATAGCGGCCGTCGCCCCCACATGAGCACCTGGAGCCAAGTCCTCTCCCGCATCGAGCAAGTCGTTGACCGGACGGAGTATGAGACCTGGCTCGCGCCCGCCCGATTCACCGGCCAGAAGGGCGACACGCTCGACATCTCCGTCCCCTCTCAACGTTATGTGGATGAGATCCGCGAGCGGTTCGGCGCCCAGATCCGCGCCTACCTCAACGAGGTCAGCCCCGAACGCGTGCAGATCAACTTCGTCATCGATCCGAACGGCGGCTCCGATCCGCTGCCGGCGAGCGTCCCGGTCAAAGACGAACCGCCGGCCGCGAGCTTCATCCGCCGCTACACGTTCGATTCCTTCGTCGTCGGCAGCTCGAATCAGCTCGCATACGCCGCGTCGAAGTCGATCGCCGAAAATCCGAGCGGTTCCTTCAATCCGCTGTTCATCTATGGCGGCGCCGGCCTCGGCAAGACGCACCTGATCCAGGCCATCGGCCAGCAGATCCGCGAGTCGCGGCCGAATCTCAAGATCGTCTACATGTCGGCGGAAGCATTCGTCACGGAAGTGATCGCGGCGATCCGCTACGACAAGATGCAGCCGTTCCGCGAACGCTATCGTTCGATCGACGCGCTGCTGCTCGATGACATTCAGTCGATCGCCGGCAAGGAACGAACGCAGGAAGAGTTCTTCCACACGTTCAACGCGCTGTATGAAGCGCAGAAGCAGATCGTGTTCACGTCCGATCGTCCGCCGAAAGAGATCCCCACGCTCGAGGAAAGACTTCGCTCACGATTCGAGTGGGGGCTCACGGCCGACATCCAGCCGCCCGATCTCGAAACGAAGGTGGCCATCCTTCGCAAGAAGGCCGAAGACAAGGGCGTGATCATTCCGCAGGAGGTCGCGCTCTTCGTCGCCGAACGAGTGCGCTCGAACGTTCGCGAGCTCGAAGGACACCTCAACAAGATCGTCGTCTACGCGTCGCTCGCCGGCAAAGCCGTCAGCGTCGACGTCGCCAAGGAAGCGCTGAAGGACGTTCTCGCGAAAGAAGACAAGCCGATCACGCCGACCGAGATCCTCCGCGTCGTCGCCACGCACTACGGCCTCAAAGGCGTGAGCGAGTTGAAGCAGAAGAGCAACGCGCAGACGATCGCGTTCCCCCGTCAGGTGGCGATGTATCTCTGCAAAGAGCTCACGGATCTTTCCTATCCCGAGATCGGAAAGATTTTCGCCGACAAACATCACTCGACGGTCATGTATTCGGTCCAGCAGATCAAGAAAAAGGTCGATGCGGATGCGCAGTTCGCGCGCACCGTCGAGACGCTCGCGAAGCAGTTCAGATAAGGGTCACGGATTCTCCACAGGACCTGCGGAAAGCCCCGTGCAAATCGTGTGGACGAAAATCACGACTCATCGGATCACGCTCGAAATTGCGGAAAACAGGCCGATTCTCCGCAGGTTTCTCCGCCGTGATCCCGCAGGTCGAGAAGTTGAAGACTGCTATACTTTGGAACAGGTTGCGTCGAGTCTCACCGATATCCGCACCACCTACTACTACCACTACAAAGAAAAGATTCTCGGTTTGAAGGAAGAGACCAAATGGAGCTGAGCGTAGGAAAAGCGGACCTTCAGAAGGAACTCCAGTTGTGCCAGGGAGTGGTCGAGAAGCGTTCGACGATTCCGATTCTTTCGAACGTCCTGCTCAAAGCCGCCGACGGCCGCCTTCAGATCGCCGCAACTGATCTCGACGTCACGATCCTCAGCTCCTGCGCCGCGCGCGTCACCACTCCTGGCGGCGTCACCATCGAAGCAAAGCGTCTCTTCGATATCGTTCGATCGCTTCCCGACGAAGACGTGCACTTCACGCTGCAGGAGAACAACTCGATCCTCGTCGAATCGGGCACCGCAAAGTTCCGGCTCCTCGGTTTGCCCGCCGAGGATTACCCGACGCTGCCGACGGTGAACGTGGCGGAGGCGTACACGATCCCGCTCGACGAGCTGAAGACCATGGTCGGGAAAGTGAAGTTCGCGATCACGCACGAGGAAACGCGCTTCCAGCTCAATGGCGCGCTTCTCAAAATCCAGCCGAACAAGATGGAGATGGTGGCGACCGACGGCCATCGCATGGCGCTGATCAACTTCCCGTCCGGTATCACCGGCAAAGGGAAGAAGGGATCCGATCTCACCATCCTCGTGCCACGCAAAGCGCTCGACGAGATCCTGCGTCTCGAGAGCGGCGAAGACGGGACGGTTCGTTTCGGAGTATCGGAGAATCAACTCTTCTTCGAAGCGGGCGATCGTCGCCTGCTCGCGCGGATGATCGACGTGAATTTTCCGAACTACATGGAAGTCATCTCGCGCGACAACGATCGCCGCGTGATGGTCGATCGGGAGCGGTTGCTGTCCACGATCAAGCGCATCTCCATCGTTGCCAACGAGAGAACGCGCGCCGTCCGATTCGACTTTGCGCCCGGCAAGCTCACCGTGTCGTCAACGAATCCCGAGCTTGGCGACGCGCGTGAGACTGTGCCGATCGACTACGCCGGCCAGCCGTTCTTCGTCGGCCTCAACGCGGCGTACGTGATGGATTTTCTGAGCGCGACCGATACGCCGAGCGTGTCGCTCGATTTGAAGGACGAGAATAGCCAGTGCATCGGCCGCCCGGCCACGACGGCCGAGGACCTTCCGTACGATTACCTGTACGTGGTCATGCCGATGCGGCTCGCATGATTTGATCCTCCAGTCGCTGACCACGCAGTCGTTCCGCAATCTCGCCGACGCGGAAACGGAGTTTCATCCTCAGGCGAACATCGTCGTCGGCCGCAACGGCCAGGGAAAGACGAACCTTCTCGAGGCGATCTACTTTCTCGCGACGACGAAGTCGTTTCGCACGACACGCGTCGGCAGCGTGTTTCGCCATGACGTCGCGAGCGTATTCGTCAGCGGCGTCGTTTCGCGCGACGGTTTGAATCGCACGCTTTCCGTTGGCTTGGAAACCGGCGAAGCGAAGAAGCGCGTCCTGATGATCAACGGCGAAAAGGTCACGCTGCCCGCGTATCTGCACGCGCTCAGCGTGTTCGCGTATTCGGCCGCGCGCCTCGATGCCATTCGCGGTACGCCCGAAGACCGCCGCCGCTTTCTCGATCGCGGGATCGCCAGCGTTCATCCGTCGTACGTCGAGCAGCTCTCGCGCTACACGCGCGTGCTCAAACAGCGCAACGCGCTGCTCGCGGAGATCGCACATCAGCGCCAGGCCGTTGCTTCACTCGACGCGTGGGACAACGAGCTGATGGTCGCCGCGGCCGCCGTGCATCGCGCGCGCACCGCGTACGTCGCCGACCTCGGCGCCGTGTTTCGCGAAGTTGTCGAACGTCACGGCTATCACGTCACGAACGTCGAGCTGCGCTACAAGCCAAGTGCGACGGACGACCTCGCGCGGATCCGCCGCCACGAGCTTCGCGCGCGCATGTCGCTGGTCGGCCCGCAGCGCGATGTGCTCGAGCTGGTCGTCGACGAACGCTCGGCTTCCGAGGTGCTTTCGGGCGGCGAGCAGAAGATGATCGTGCTGTTCCTGAAGTTCGCGAAACTCGAGCTTTTCCGGCGCCGCCACGAGGACGCACCGCTCTTTCTTCTCGACGACGTCGATGCCGAGCTCGACCTCGGAATCCTCCAGCAATTGCTGTCAAATCTGCCAATTTCGACACAGGTGTTCGCGACCTCCGCCAAGGAGGCATTTCTCGCCGCGCTGGAGGCGGGTCCACATCGCCGCCTAACTGTTGAAAACGGACGAGTTACCGCCTCAGCCGATTTCGCGTGATGCGGCAATAATTCGAGTACAATTTCGCGTTCTCCCCCGCGGCGAACATCCCCTCCCCGCTGCGCCGCGGGAACAAGCCAAAAGCAGCCCCCGGGACCTCAGCGAGAGCGACCAATCGATGGCAGAGAACTACACAGCAGAAGACATCAAAGTCCTCAAGGGACTCGACGCCGTGCGCAAGCGCCCGGGCATGTACATCGGCGACACCGATGACGTCAGCGGCCTGCACCACATGGTGTACGAAGTGGTCGACAACGCGATCGACGAAGCGCTGGCCGGTTACGCCGATCGCGTCCAGGTCACGATCCACGTCGACAACTCCGTGACGGTCCAGGACAACGGCCGCGGCATCCCCGTCGACATCCACAAGGAAGAAGGCCGCTCCGCCGCCGAAGTGATCATGACCGAGTTGCACGCGGGCGGAAAATTCGACAACAACTCATACAAAGTCTCCGGCGGTCTGCACGGCGTCGGCGTTTCGGTCGTCAACTTCCTCTCCGAATGGCTCGAGCTCGAGATCCATCGCGACGGCAACATCTGGCGCCAGCGGTACGAGCGCGGCCTGCCGGTCGTCGCAATCGAGAAGGGAGAGAAAACGACGCAGCGCGGCACCCGCGTCACCTTCAAGGCCGACAAAGAGATCTTCTCGATCACCGAGATGAACTTCGAGACGCTCTCGCAGCGTCTCCGCGAGCTCGCGTTCCTCAACTCCGGCATTCAGATCGACATCAAGGACGAGCGCAGCGAGAAGCATCACGAGTTCCGCTACGAAGGCGGCATCGTGTCGTTCGTGCGCGACCTGAACAAAAACAAGACGCCGCTGCACGAGAACCCGATCTTCATCAAAGACGAGAAAGACGGCGAGCAGGTCGAGATCGCGCTGCAGTGGAACGACGGCTACTCCGACAACATCTACACGTTCACGAACACGATCAAGAACACCGACGGCGGCACGCACCTGGTCGGCTTCAAGGGCGCACTCACGCGCACGGTCAACAAGTACATTGGCGACACCGGCGTGCTCGAGAAGCTCAAGCTCTCGATCGAAGGCGATGACATCCGCGAAGGTCTCGTCGCGATCATCTCCATCAAGATCCGCGACCCGAAGTTTTCCTCGCAGACCAAAGACAAGCTCGTGTCGTCGCACGTGAAGACGTGGGTCGAGCAGGTCGTGAACGAGCGCCTCGCGGAGTACTTCGAAGAGAACCCGCGCGACGCGAAACGCATCACCGAAAAAATCATCGACGCCGCGCGCGGCCGCGAAGCCGCACGCAAAGCGCGCGATCTCACGCGTCGCAAAGGCGCGCTCGATTCCGCATCACTCCCCGGCAAGCTCGCCGACTGCTCCGAGCGCGATCCGCGCTTCTGCGAGATTTACTTCGTCGAAGGCGACTCGGCCGGCGGCTCCGCGAAGCAGGGACGCGATCGCCGCTTCCAGGCCATCCTTCCGCTCAAGGGCAAGATCCTCAACGTCGAAAAGGCACGTCTCGACAAGATGCTTTCGTCCGAGGAGATCCGCGTGATGATCACGGCTCTCGGTACGGGCATCGGCGCGGACGATTTCGCGATCGAGAAACTGCGCTATCACAAGATCATCATCATGACGGACGCCGACGTCGACGGTTCGCACATCCGCACGCTGATCCTGACGTTTTTCTATCGCCACATGAAGGAAGTCATCGACCGCGGCCATCTGTTCATCGCGCAGCCGCCGCTGTTCAAAGTGACGCAGAACAAGAAGGACACGTATCTCAAGGACGAGGGGGAGAAGTCACGCTTCCTCATGAGCCGCATCGCGGAGCAGGTCGAAGTCACGCCGGAAGGCGGCATCGCCGTGCGCGGCGAGGCGCTCATCAACATGCTCCAGCGAATGGAAGAGTTCCGCAACGCGGCGCGCAAGATTTCCGCGCGCGGCATTCCGCGCGAAGCGGTGGACATCCTCGTGCGCGAGCGCTTCACCGATCGCGCGTCGCTGCAGGATGAAGCGAAGGTCGCGCTTGTCGCGAACGCGCTCACCGCGGCTGGCTACCTCGATGTGAATGTCGTTCGCGATGAGATCACCGAGACCACCACCATCCAGTTCCGCGCCGGCAACAACGGCAGCGGCAAGACGTTCTCGATCAATCACGAGCTCCTCGGGCAGTACGAATTCCGCCAGGTCGTCAAGGCGCACGAATCGCTCTCGAACTTCGGACTGCCGCCGTACACCGTCAAGCACGGCGAAGACACCACCGGCTACACGCACATCGACGATCTGCTCGAGCAGATCTACAAGCTCGCCGAGAAGGGACTCACGATTCAGCGCTACAAAGGCCTGGGCGAGATGAACCCCGAGCAGCTCTGGGACACGACGATGAATCCCGAAACGCGCCGCCTGCTGCAGGTGACGATCCAGGATGCCGTCGGCGCCGACGAGATCTTCACGATTCTCATGGGCGATCAGGTCGAGCCGCGCCGCGTGTTCATTCAGGAAAACGCGCTCGAAGTAAAGAATCTGGATATCTAAGAAACGAACTGAATGGCAGATACACCCGAATATCCGGCTCAGAACGAGCAGCGTTTTCCGGTCAACATCGAAGATGAGATGCGCAAGTCGTATCTCGACTATGCGATGTCGGTCATCATCGGCCGCGCGCTTCCCGACGTGCGCGACGGCCTCAAGCCCGTCCATCGCCGCATCCTCTACGGCATGTACGAGCAGGGGAACACCGCGGGCAAGGCGTACAAGAAAAGCGCGCGCATCGTCGGCGACGTGATGGGTAAGTTCCATCCGCACGGCGACACCGCGATCTACGACACCGTCGTACGCATGGCGCAGGACTTCTCGATGCGCTATCGCCTCGTCGACGGCCAGGGCAACTTCGGCTCGCTCGATGGCGATAACGCCGCGGCGATGCGTTACACCGAAGTGCGGCTCACGCGTCTCGCTGAAGAGTTGATGCGCGATGACATCGACAAGGAGACGATCGACTGGGTGCCGAACTACGACGGCTCGCTCTCCGAGCCGTCCGTGCTGCCAGCCAAGTTTCCGAACCTCCTCGTCAACGGCTCATCGGGCATCGCCGTCGGCATGGCCACGAACATTCCGCCGCACAACCTCGGCGAAGTGATCGACGCCTGCCTGATGATGATCGACAACCCCGCTGCAACGTGGGAAGACCTGATGACGGTCCTCCCCGGACCGGACTTCCCAACCGCCGGTTTCATTCACGGTCTGATGGGAATTCGCGAGGCTTACTCGACCGGCCGCGGCATCATTCAGGTCCGCGCAAGAGCCATCATCGAGACGCAGAAGAAGAGCGAAAAGCAGCAGATCGTCGTGACCGAAGTGCCGTACATGACGAACAAGGCGCGCCTGCTCGAGAAGATCGCGGAGCTCGTGCGCGACAAGCGCATCGAAGGCATCTCCGACCTGCGCGACGAATCCGATCGCGACGGCATCCGTGTCGTCATCGAGCTCAAACGCGACGCCATCGCCGAGATCGTGCTCAATCATCTGTACCGCAACACGCAGATGCAGACCACGTTCGGCATCATCTTCCTGGCCATCGTCAACAACCGGCCGGAGATCATGGCGCTGCCGGTGATCCTCCGGCACTTCATCGAGCATCGCAAAGAGATCGTCGTGCGCCGCACGCGCTTCGATCTGCGCAAAGCGGAAGAACGCGCACATGTGCTCGAAGGCCTCGTGCGCGCTTTGGATGTGCTCGATGAATTGATCACGCTGATCCGCGCAAGCCGCACCGGACAGGAAGCGAAGGACGGTCTCATCGCGCGCTGGCAGTTCAGCGAGATTCAGGCGCAGGCGATTCTCGACATGCGCCTGCAGCGCCTCACGGGCCTCGAGCGCGAAAAGCTCCTCGCCGAGTACCAGGAGATTCTCGCGACCATCGCGCGCCTCAAAGAGATCCTGGCCTCCGAACGGCTCGTGCTCGAGATCATCGCCCGCGAGTTGCGCGAGATCAAAGAGGCGTACAGCGACAAGCGCCGCACCGAGATCATCCCCGACACGACCGAGATCTCGATCGAAGACCTGGTCGCGGACGAGGACATGGTCATCACCGTGTCGCGCGGCGGCTACATCAAGCGCTCGCCGCTGTCGCTGTATCGCGCGCAGCGCCGCGGCGGCAAAGGCCGCATCGGGATGCAGACGAAAGAAGAAGACATCGTCGAGCATCTCTTCGTCGCGTCGACGCATGCATACGTGCTGGTCTTCACCGATCGCGGCCGCATGTACTGGCTGAAGGTGCATCAGATCCCGGAAGTCGCCTCGAACGCGCGCGGCAAGGCGATCGTGAACCTGCTGCCGCTCGAGCAGACCGAAAACGTGCGAGCGCTGCTTACCACGCGCGATTTCAAGGAAGGCAAATACGTGGTCATGGCCACGCGCGGCGGCAAGATCAAGAAGACCGAGCTGGCCGCGTTCTCCAACGTGCGCGCCGCGGGCATCATCGCGATCGACATCGCCGAGGGTGATGATCTTTACGCGGTGCGGCTGTCGAGTGGGAACGACGAGATCTTCGTCGGTACGCACGCCGGTATGGCCATTCGTTTTCCCGAGTCGCACGTGCGACCGATGGGGCGCGGCGCCGCGGGCGTGAAAGCGATCTCGCTGCGCGGCGACGATCATGTCGTCGAGATGGACGTGCTCCCCGGTTCCACCGCGGAAGTCATGCCTGCGCCCGCGGATGAAGATGCGGTCGAGGAAACGGAGCTCATCGACGAAACGCCGGATACGGAAGGCGAAGATGAGACGCCGGTCGCCGCGGACGATCGCGGATACATCCTCACGATCACGGAGAAGGGTTTCGGCAAGCGCACGCCGGTGACGTCGTATCGCCTGCAGCGCCGCGGCGGACTCGGTCTCTCGAACGTGAAGATCACAGAGAAAAACGGCTCCGTCGCCGGCATCGCGCATGTCGGAGACGACGACGAAGTGCTGCTCATCACCGAGCAGGGGATGATGATCCGCACGGGCGTCCGCAGCATCCGCATCGCGGGCCGCAAGACGCAGGGTGTGCGCGTAATCAACATCGACGAGAGAGATACCGTCGTCGCGGCCGTGAAGGTCGTCGATCGCGAAGACGACAAGGAACAGCCGGACGCGATGGACGCCGGCGACGAGACGAGCGTTGAAGAAGGAAGCGACGAAGAACCGGTCCACTAAGGCGGTGGCGGCACCGTTGCCGGTCGGAGAATCGACCGTGACGATCCGCCCCTCCCGCGAGCGCCTCAGCCTTCTTGCGCGAGAGCTCGTCGACGCGCTCGCGCGCTCGCGAGCGGTCGTGCTCCTCAAGGATCGCGAAGTGGTTCGTCAGGCGGTCGCTCAGGCGCTCGCCGAAGAGCTGCGGCGCGAAGAGGACTGCCAGGAAAATGCGAAGCGCCGCATCGCTTCGATGCGCGGCGCCCCGCGGCCGCGCACACGCGAGTACGAAGAGCTCTTCCGCCAGTTGATGGAGGAGGAGTACCTGCGCGAGGGCCTCGACTCGTAGAGGCTACTCCCCGGGCACCGAAGGCGAGTAGAACAGCGCATCGCCCCGGCTGTGGTCGACGGTGGACGCTGAGAATCACGACGCTCGCGCCCGGACGGTCCGCATTACGCGACAGCTGATGATGGGAGCTCGATGTAGAGGAGGGCGAACAGCGCGTTCCGGAGGCGCATATTCCGGAGATACGGAAGATCAACCGACTTCGTTGGTCGTGTCGCCGCCGTGCTCGGGCGGCGCCTGCTGGTCGCCGCGCAACGTCACATCCTCGTCCGCGATCATGCGCCGCAGACGCTGCGCTTTCGTGCGCTCGAAGATGCCGCCGGCATGTCCCGCGGGGATCCAGCTATTGCCCGCGCACTTCGGGCAGCGGCCGCGAAAGGCGATGTTCTTTCCGCAATCGGGACAGATGATCACCAGCGAATGAGAGAGCTCGAACTTCTGCTCTCCCTCCGCGTCCAGGCTGTTCAGGAACGCCGCCAGGTTTGTAAACGTCTCGTCGAGGGGCATTGCGACTCCGCGCGGCTCCTAGTGCACGCGACATGCCTTGTCACCGGGTTCCTCGGGGCCTCGGCGTACCTCCGAGGTACCGAGGTACTCATCAAATCCGCATGACGTCGAACTGTTCGTGGTGTAGCGACTCGTCCGGCTTGAACACCAGGTGAACGCCGAGCGTCCGTTCGACCTCTTCGAAGATCGGATCGCCGGTGTGCATCGTGCCGTACACGATCGGGTTCACGCGCACGATCACATCCTGCCCTTCGTGCAGGTCGCGCAGCTTCATCAGCTCGCGCCACACCTCGAGCGCGATGGTCGTGTTCGACTTGATCCGCCCGCTGCCGCCGCAATACGGACAGGCCTGCGTGAGCGAGCGCTCGAGGCTCTGCCGCACGCGTTTGCGCGTCATCTCGATCAGGCCGAACTCGGAGATCTGCAGGATCTTCGTCTTCGAGCGGTCCTTGCGGATCTCGTTCTCGAGCGCCTCGAACAGCCGCTGCCGATTTGCCGACTCCTCCATGTCGATGAAGTCGAGGACGATGATGCCGCCGAGGTCGCGGAGGCGGATCTGGCGGACGATTTCTTTTGCCGCCTCGAGGTTCGTGCGAAACACGGTCTCCTCGAGATTCTTCTTGCCGACGTATTTGCCCGTGTTCACGTCGATCGCAACCAGCGCCTCGGTCTGATTGATGACGATGTAGCCGCCCGACTTGAGCCATACCTTCGACTTCAGCGCCTTCGCGATCTCGGGCTCGATGCCGAACTCGTCGAAGATCGGCTCGTCGCGGCGATAGAGACGCACGCGTGACACGAGCTGCGGCTGGATCTGATCGAGGAACTCGACGATGCGCTGGTACTGGTCGACCGAATCGACCCAGACGCTTTTGAACTCGGCGGAGAGCACGTCGCGGATCGTGCGCAGTACGAGATCGAGATCGTGATGGATTGCGTTCGGCGCCGACGATTTTTCAGCGCGCCGGCGGATCTGGTCCCACAGGTCGGTGAGATAGCGCAGGTCGGCGAGAAACTCCTCTTCGCCGCGTCCTTCGCCGGCCGTGCGCACGATGAAGCCGCCGTGCGTCTGCGGGCGAATGCGCTCGAGCATGTCCTTGAGTCGCGTGCGCTCTTCTTCGTCCTCGATGCGCCGCGAGACGCCGATGTGATTCACGGTCGGCATGTAGACGAGGAATCGCCCCGGCAGCGTGACGTGGCTGGTGATGCGCGCGCCTTTGCCCGCGATGGTGTCCTTCGACACCTGCACGACAATCTCCTGACCTTCGCGCAACAAATCCGCGATCGATGCCTCGGGACGATGCGTCTGCATGTCGTCCGCGGCACGATCGATGTGCAGCTCGTCGGTCGTTTCGCTTTCGTACTCCTCGAGGTCCTCGATCACGTCGGAGACGTAGAGGAACGCGTCGCGCTCGAGGCCGAGGTCGACGAAGGCGGATTGCATCCCCGGGAGTACCTTGGTGACGCGGCCCTTATAGATGTTGCCGACGATCGTGCGATGACGCGTCCGCTCCACCCATAACTCTACGACCTGCCCCTCGTCCAGGACCGCGATCCGGGACTCGTGCCGGGTCGCATTGATGACGATCTCCCGCGACATGCGCCGCGGATTGTAGACTGCGCCGCGCGCATGATGACCATCTACTTCTCGGGCTCCATCACCGGCGGCCGCGCGGACGTCGAGCTGTATGGAGGGCTGGTGGCGGCGCTCGAGGCGGAGGGCTATCGCGTGCTCGCCGGTGCGGTCGCGGCCGAGCATGTAACGGCGGGCGGCGAGGCCATCTCACGTCGCGAGATCTTCGACCGTGACATCGGCTGGGTGGGCGATTCCGATCTGGTCGTCGCCGAAGTGTCGATGCCGTCTCTCGGCGTCGGCTACGAGATCGCGTATGCGCGGCACGTGCGCAGGATTCCGGTGATCGCACTGTGGCGGCCGGCGCACGTGAAGCGCTGCAGCGCGATGATCGGCGGGGATCCGGGCGTGGAGCTGATCGAATACGACGATCCCGCGGCGATGCTGCCGCGCCTGCTGGAATCCATCCGGCGGCACCCGCGTTAACCCGACCGCTTACCTTGACGGGTCTGGAGCGCGGTGCTATTTTCCGGCCCCTTTCGGAGCAAATACTCCGGCATAGCTCAGTTGGTAGAGCAGCGGACTGTTAATCCGCGGGTCACAGGTTCGAGTCCTGTTGCCGGAGCCAATTTCACTGCGGTTCGGACGCAGCGACTTCCCTACTCACGATCTCGCGGCGGCTGAGGACGCGCTCGACGGCGTCGCGCACGACTCGCGGACCAAGCGTGAGCAGTACGGCAGGAACCGCCTTCCATGCGCCGAGGCCTCCGTGGCGAAGGGCGGCGCGGTAATACGCGCGGGCGATCTCCATTCTTCCCTGCCGCGCATTCCAGCGTCCGGCGGCGAAGAGCAGCCGCGAGCGCGACTTCGAGCATGATTTCGCGAGAGCCGGATGCTCCGCTTCAACCAGCGCGATCAGCGTGAGCGAGCCTTCGAGGAACGCGCGATGCGCGGACTCTTCGCGCATGCTGCGCTGGGTGATGCTCTTCTCGTGAATCCGATACCTCGCCAGGACCTCATCGATGTAGTGGCACGCGCCGCCCCCGAGGACGCAGTCGAGCTGCAGCTTGAAGTCGGACATGATGCCGACCCGCTCGTCGTAACCGTACGCAGGAAGCGCATCGGCGCGAACCATGAGCGAGAGTCCGAGGAACAGGCCGCGCTCGACGATCGCGCCGAGGCTGCGGCGGGAGCGGAGCGAGATCGGCTCGCTCGACACCCAGCGCACTTGGCCGGTGACGCTGTCGAAGCCTTCGACTGCATGACCGCACGCGACGCGATCCGCGCCGCCATGGAGCCACTCCACCTGCTTGCGCACTTTTCCCTGCACGAAGACGTCATCCCCTGAGAGAAAGCAGACGTATTGTCCGCGCCGCCGCGAAAGCGCGCGGTTGCAATTGCGTGTGATGCCGACGTTCGGCTCGCCGACGATCGGCACGAGACGCTCGGGCCATTGCCGCGCAAGCTCGAGGATCTTCTCTACCGTGCCGTCCGTCGAACCGTCGTCGGCGACGATCACCTCGAGATTTTCGTAGTCCTGCTGCAGTGCGCTCAGCAGCGATTCTTCGACGAAGCCGACGTGGTTATAGCAACCGACGATGACCGTCACGAGCGGAGAGCTCACGCCGACACCTCGCGAGCGCGATAACGCGTCTCGCATCGAAAGACGAGCACGCCGTTCCCGATGAAGGCCAGCAAGCTCAGGACGACAGTCGCATATGCGGCGCCATACATCCCGTATCGCGGAATCCAGAGAAAAATGAGGAGCGCATGAATGGTCGCAGACGCAAGCGCGAGCGCTGACATCTGCCAGAAAAGCCCGCGCCCGATCCACTGCGGTCCCATCACTGTCGCGAACGTCATCCCGACCACCGAGAACAGGAGCAAACGGAAGAGCGGAACCGCCGGAGCGTATTTCGCGCCGGCTACGATCTGAATGGCGAAGGGCGCCACGACCGCGGCGATTGCCGCGAGCACGCCCATGAGCAACGGCAGCAGCAGCACGAATTTCCGCTGCTGATCCCACGCGCGGTCCGCGCCGTCCTGCGCCACGCGCGCCGAGAGCAGCATACTCGCAGCAATCGGCACGACGTACATGACATTGATCAGCGACGCCGCGAATTGATAAATACCCGTCTGTGCGGGATCGCGATAATGGCTGATCATCAACACGGCGAGCCACGAGAACACAAACGCCGCTAGCTGATGTACGTGCAGCTTCAATCCGCCAAGCAGGAGTGTGCGCGTTGCTTCACCCGTGAAGCGGATTTTCCCGCCCGCGTGCAGAAAGAGCTGTCGCATGCCACCGGCCGCGACGAGCATCTGCGAGATCAATGCGATCAGCAGTGCGGCGTCGACAGGAAGCTGGAGGCGCCACGCAGCGATCATCAGTAAAACGGCAATCGTTCGCGCGATCAATTGCACGCGGTAATACACGGACACGCGATCGGTAGCTGTGAGCAGCGAGCTTCCATACTGTTCCCACAGTAGAAACGGCACAAGCAGAAACGCCAGCAGGAGCGTCCGTGGTGATAGATGCGTAAACGCGTCGCCGCGTGTGATGACGTGCACGGCCCCCGCGACGATCCAGCTCGCTGCTGTAATGGAAATTCCGATCGCAATCAATGTGCCGAGCGTGTCGCCGAGCCATTCCTGCCCGCGGCGTTCGGTGGCGCGGTGGAGCGCGACTTGGCCAAGGCTGAGCGAGCCGAGGCTAGCGAACGCTGTAGCCCATCCGGTGGCAGCGGCCACAATTCCTTGTCCCGTCGGACCGAGCCAGCGCGCCGTGACCGTCACCGATACGAGGCCGACCACAAGCAGATAAAGGCGCGCGATTGTCGTTGAGACGATGCTCGCCCAAAGGTCAGGCATCCGCCACTCTCCGGACTTGCTCGATGACGAAGTCCGCTTGCGCCGGCGAGAGATGCGGGCCGATGGGGAGACTCAGGACGGAAGAAGCAAGGCCCTCCGTCACCGGGAATTGCCCCTTGCGCCACCCGGCCGCGGCATAAGCATTCGAGAGATGCGGCGGAATCGGATAGTGAATGAGCGTCCCGACGCCCGCGTCGCGAAGTTCTGCCGCAAGAGCGTCGCGGCGGTCGCTGGTGATCACGTACAGGTGCCAGGACGGGTCGGCGCCATCGATTGCGCGCGGCACGCCAACCGGAGAACTGGAGAGCTCGGTTGAATACCGGCGCGCAATCGCGCGACGGCGTTCGTTCCACTCGTCGAGCCGTCGCAGTTTCACGCGCAGCAGCGCCGCCTGCAATGCGTCGAGACGCGAGTTTCCGCCCTGCACCTCGTGCTCGTATTTGATGCGCGACCCGTAGTTTCGGAGCATGCGCACACGATCCGCGAGCCCGGCATCGTCCGTCGTGACGGCGCCGCCGTCGCCGAATGCGCCGAGGTTCTTCCCGGGATAGAAGCTGAACGCAGCGGCATCGGCGAGGCTGCCCGCGCGGCGTCCCTGCCACGTTGCGCCGTGCGCCTGTGCGGCATCTTCTATCAGCAAAAGGCCATGGCGTTTCGCGATGGCGGACAAAGCGGTCATGTCGGCGGTCTGGCCGTATAAGTGAACCGCGATGATGGCCCTTGTGGCCGCACCGGTCGCCGCCTCAACCGCGGCAGGATCGAGGTTGTGCGTCGCCCGATCGGGCTCGACAGGCACGGGGGTCGCGCCGGAGCGGCTCACAGCGAGCCACGTGGCGATGAATGTGTTCGCAGGCACGATCACTTCGTCGCCGGCGCCGATGCCCGCGGCCGCCAGAATCAATTGCAAGGCGTCGAGACCGTTCGCGACACCGGCACAATGCCGCGCGCCGCAATACGACGCAAATTCTGCCTCGAACGCGTCGACTTCCGGGCCGAGAATGTACCAACCCGATTGAAGAACGCGCCGCGCTACATCGTCGAGCTCCTCGCGCAATTCATCGTACGCAGCCGCGAGATCGAGAAACGCGACCGTCACGCGCCGCCTCCGATCAGGCTCCGCCGAAACCCGACGAATTCCTGATAGGTGCGAAAGTAATCGTTCTCGTCGTATGGAAGCGATGCCAAGACCAGGCAAATGGCGCCGGAGGAGAAATTCACCAGTTCGCGCCACATGAGCGGCGGAACGTAGATGCCATAATAGGCGCGGTTCACGGAGATTGTCTTTCGACGCGAGCCGTCGTCGACGATGACATCGAAACTTCCGACTGCCGCCACGATGAGCTGCTGGAGCTCGCGATGCCCATGTCCACCTCGTGCCTCGCCGCCCGGAATGTCATAAAGGTAATACACGCGTGCGACTTCGAACGGGATGTGCGTTCCGGTCTCGATGGCCGTGATGTTTCCCTGCCGCCTCGGAATCCGGGGCAGGTCGATCACCGTACAATCATCAATCGTTGCCGGAGGGAGTCCGGAGACGCTGGAATTCGTCATAGTCACGGAGGTAGTCGGACTCGTCGTAAGGCGCCGACGCGAGGATAACGCAGACGGCATTCGTGGAGAAATTTCGGAGCTGGCGCCAGATCTTCGGCGCGATGTAGAGACCATAGTACGAGCGATTAAGCGGCACGATGCGTTTCTCGAATCCGTCGTCGAGCTCAACGTCGAAACTGCCCGACACGGCGACGATGAACTCCTGCAGCTCGCGATAGGCGTGGCCGCCGCGATATTCGCCACCCGGCACATCGTAGATCCAGTACACCCGGCGGATATTGAAATGGATGTGTTGCGGTTCGATGAACGTCAGATTGCCACGCACGTCGAGAATCTTCGGTAATTGAATGGTGCGGCAGTCTTCCAGTCGCGTCATGCCGTTCCCGCGAGAAGCACCAGCGCCGGCTCGACGTCGAGCTCATAGTGATCGTATGCGATGCCGCGCCCCCCGTAGCTCTCCTTGTTCTGCGCAAGCGGCTCGTTGAGATGCCAGCCGCGATTCTCCGTTGAAATGCCGAAGTCGAAATACCGCACGTCGCGGAATTCGTCGCGAATCAGCCAGTCGATGAGCGGATCGATCGCGCAGACCTCCCGCCCCCGCGGCGTGCTGGCGATGTATTGCGCGTGTGCGACGCGCGGACTGACGTAGATCACCACCCCCGCTTCTATCGCTCCTTCGTGGCGCGAAACGTAAAGGCGAATTGCGTCAGGAAAACGCTGTGCCAGCATGTGCAGTTCCGCGGCCGTGTGCACCGGACGCACCTGATGCCGCTCCGCGAGATTCCTCTCCTCGATGTTCATGAACGTCTCATAGTCATCTGACCGCGAGAAAGTCACGCCGGCCGCCCGCGCTTTGCCGAGGGACCACTTGCGGCCCTTCGTGTATCGCGGCGCATTGCCGGGCTCGACCGTCGCTGCGATCGCTCGTTGAACGAGCCTGGCTCCGCACCGGAACAGCGCGTACAGGTCCTCTTCTGCCGGCAGTCGGTGGTAGATGTGCGGCACTGCCTTATAAACGATACGGCGCACGCCGTTCTCGCGCAGATGCAAGAGGATGGCCTCGAAGACGCGCAGCATCGTTCCCGCGCGCATCCGGGCGTCCGTGATCACGCCGCCGAACGTCAGGCCACCGTGCGTGACGACCGTTCCGTCGTCCTGGCGGCTCGCCGGGAAGATCGCGATCAGCCGTGATCGCTCGAACACGAGCAGCGAACAATCGCGAAAGCGGTCGGCGTGATAA
>Ga0196978_1000078_pt1 | contig 47166 bp, 32 predicted proteins | sample S3v_2013CmetaG_FD_155491 | JGI IMG/M metagenome (GOLD analysis project Ga0196978, IMG submission 155491) | Soil microbial communities from Anza Borrego desert, Southern California, United States - S3+v_20-13C | ecosystem: Environmental > Terrestrial > Soil > Desert | place: USA: California... | reverse complement strand
TGAGCAGCCCCACGTCAGGCTTGCCAAGCAGCGCGGCGGACACGCTGTAGCCGGTCACGCCGACGCACGGGAAGCCGGCCTTCTCGATGATCATCGCCGACAGCGGATCGAAGGCGCCCGGCTTGACGAGCGTCCTGCCGGTTTTCAGCAGCTCACGGAGGCGCGTGGTGGATTTGGGACGTACGGAGGTCTGCATGGAGAGTTCCTGAGTGACTGCGGGGCCGCGCCTACTGCAACGTGATGCCGGCCGCCTTGATGACTTGTGCCCACTTCCTGATCTCGGCCGCGATGTGGTCGCCGAACTGGCGCGGGGTGCTGCCCGAGACGTTGATGCCATCCTGCGCGAGCCGCTCGCGCACATCGGGGTGCTGGACCGCGGCGTTGATGCCTGCATTCAGCGTGCTCACCACCGGTTGCGGCGTGCGCGCCGGCGCGAGGATGCCGTACCAGGTGGATGATTCGTACCCGCGCACGCCGGCTTCGCTCATCGTCGGAAGCTCCGGCACTTTGGACGAGCGTTTCGTGCCGGTCACCGCCAGCGCGCGCAGCCGTCCGGAAGACGCATAGGTCGATCCCGCCAGGAGGCTCGCGAAGGTCATCGACACCTCGCCGCTCGCGACATCGACGAGCAGTGACGACACGCCCCTGTACGGCACGTGAAGCAGGTCGATGCCTGCGAGCCGTTTGAAAAGCTCGCCAGAGAGATGTCCCATGGTGCCGTTGCCTGCGGACGCATACGAGAGCTGGCCGGGCTTGCGCTTCGCGAACGCGACGAGCTCTTTCACCGAGCGCGCCGGCGCCGACGGGTGGATGAGCAGCATCAGGTCCTGCGTGCCGATCAGGCTCACCGGTTCGAAATCGCGCAGCGGATCGTAGCCGGGGTTCTTCTGCATGCTCATGTTGATCGCGAACGCGACGACCGTGCCGAGAACCAGGGTGTAGCCGTCCGGCGGCGCTTTCGCGACGGCCATCGCGGCGATGCCGCCGCCGGCGCCGGTGCGGTTATCGACGACCACCTGCTGTCCCCAGCGCTCCGAGAGCTTCTGTCCGACGGTGCGCGCAACGGTGTCGACGCTGCCGCCGGGCGTGCTCGGAACGATGAGGCGCACGGGCTTCGTAGGATAGCCTTGTGCATGCGCGGTCGCTGCCGCGAGAGCGGCAACGAGCATGAAAACGACCGCTCTCACGGCTGGAACCCGACGGATCCTTCGTACTTCGCGAGCACTTCGGCCGCGGGCAGAAACTCTTCCTCGAGCTTCTTGATCTCCGGGAAACCGATGAAGCCGTGCATGTTCCCCGCCGGATGATCCTTGTGCTGCGCCTCGAAGCGCTTGACGTGCTCGACGTCGTCTTTCGCGAACGCTTCGAAGTAGTCGTACATGGCGATCGTCGCGCTGCGAAGCGACCCCGTCGCGTTCGAGACGATGGCGATGCCGAGCTCGTTCAGGCGCTGCACCGGCAGCCGCGGCGACACGCCCGTGCGGTTGAAATGCAGCGGTCCCTTGATCTCGCGCGCGCAGCGCTCGAGCTCGGCTTCGGAGGTGAGTGCTTCCGGGAAGATCATGTCCGCGCCCGCGTCCAGATAGGCATTGGCGCGACGGATCAGCTCGTCGACGCTGCCGCCCGAGACGCCGCGCGCATCGCAGCGCGCGATCAAATAGAAGTCGGGATCGAACTCGCGGCGCACGCGATCGGCCGCGCGGAGCTTGCCGACCATCTCCTCCATCGGCACGACCTGCTTGCCGGCGACGTGGCCGCAGCGCTTGGGCGCGACCTGGTCCTCGATGTGGATCGCCGCCGCGCCCGCGGTAATGAAATCCTCGACGCTGCGCATGACGTTGATCGCATTGCCGAAGCCGGTGTCGGCGTCGGCGATCACGGGGATCGACACCGCGCGCGCGATGTAGCGCGTGACCATGACGATCTCGTCGAGCGTCACCAGCCCGACGTCGGGCTTGCCGAGGAGCGACGCCGATACGCCGTAACCGGTGACGCCGCAGCACGGGAAACCGGCTTTTTCGATGATCTTCGCGGAGAGCGCGTTGTACGCGCCCGGTTTGACCAGGGTTCGGCCGTGGCCGAGGAGCTCGCGCAGCTTCGCGCCGGGACTTGCACGCATGGGAAAGCCGTATCAACAGAAGGGGAAGTGCCGGATTTTACTGCGAAAGTCGGTAAAATCCCGCGATGCCTTCCCTACGCATCGCCGTTGCATTCGCGTGCGCCTTCGCCGCTACAAACGCCGGCGCCCAAACCTATCCCACCAAGCCGGTCCGTTTCATCGTTCCGTTCGCGCCGGGCGGCGGCGCCGATCTCGTCGCGCGCACCGTGGGTCAGAAGCTCACGGAAGCGCTCGGTCAGCCGGTGATCATCGACAACCGCACCGGTGCCGCCGGCACGATCGGCGCGGACATCGCTGCGAAATCGCCGCCCGACGGTTACACGCTGCTCCTGGGCAGCAGCGGACCGCTCGCGATCAATCCGAGTCTGTATGCGAAGCTGCCCTACGACGCCGCACGCGATTTCACGCCGGTGTCACTCGTGACGGTGATGCCGTTCCTGATGGTCGTGCACCCGACGCTGCCGGTGAAATCCGTTAAGGAGCTGATCGCGCTCGCGCGCACGCGCCCCGGCCAGCTCAATTACGCGTCGCCCGGCACTGGCGCGACCACACATCTTGCGAACGAGCTGTTCAAGTCGATGGCGAAGATCGACATCACGCACGTGCCGTACAAAGGCGTCGCGCCCGCGGCCACAGACCTGATCAGCGGCCAGGTGCAGATGATGTCCGGCGACCTCAGCACGCTGCTGCCGCACGTGAAGAGCGGCAGGATGCGCGCGCTCGCGGTCACGTCGGCGCGCCGATCGAAGCTCGCGCCGGAGGTTCCGAGCGTGGATGAGTCGGGGCTCCGCGGCTACGAGGCGACCGGCTGGTTCGGCGTGCTCGTCCCCGCCGCGACGCCGCCCGCAATCGTGAGCCGGCTCAATGCGGCGATCGCGAAAGGCGTCTCCAGCGACGATGCGCGCACGCGCCTGGGCGCCTTTGGCGGCGACGTCGCTGCGGGCACGCCCGAGCAGTTCGCCGCGCACATTCGCGGCGAGGCGGCGAAGTGGGGCCAAGTGATACGCAACATTGGTTTGAAAGCGGAGTGATGGAGAGATGAGCGAATCGGGTGGTGTGAGGGAAGGAGGTCTCGGAGGGAACCCTGGGGTTCCCTCTGAGGCGTCCACCGAGCCGCGGCTGCGAGCGAAGCTCGCGAGGAATCGTGCCGCGGCAGCAATGACCATCGCGGAGAAGATTCTCGCGAGCAAAGGCGGACGCGACGTAGTGCGTCCCGGTGACATCGTCACCGTGGACGTGGACACCGTGATCCTGTTCGACAACAACTTCATGCCGGCGAACTGGCGCGACATCCGGAAGGTGCACGATCCGAAGCGCATCGTCGTCGTCATGGATCATCGGGTGCCCGCGCCGAACGCGATGGCCGCGGGTGCGCACGTGACCGCCCGCGCCTTCGCCGAGAAGTTCGGCATCGAGCGCGTGCACGACGTCGGCTACGACCAGGGGATCAGCCATCAGCTCGTCGCCGATCTCGGTTACGGCGTCCCCGGCACCGTGCTGGTCTGCAGCGATTCCCACACGTGCAGCGCGGGTGTCTTCAACTGCCTCGCCCGCGGCGTCGGCGGTCCCGACGTGTTCTACGCCGCGATCAAGGGGCAGACGTGGTATCGCTGTGGCGAGACCGTGCGCTACCAGCTCACGGGCGAGCTTCCGCGCGCCGTGACGACGAAGGACGCATTCCTGCAGATCGCCGGCAAGCACGGCGCGCACGCGACGATGAACGTCGAGTACGGCGGTCCCGGCATCGCGAGCCTTTCCATCAACGCACGCAAGACCCTGACGACCATGTCTGCGGAGCTGTCGGCCGAGTTCGCGACCTTCGAGCCGGACCCGGTGCTGATCGACTGGGTGCGCTCGCGCAGCAAGCGCGAGTTCGAGCCGGTGTATCCCGACGCCGACGCGAAGTATCTCGCCGTGCGCGAAGTGAACCTGAGCGCGCTCGAGCCGCTCGTCGCCTATCCCGACACGGTCGTTCAGAATTCGAAGCCGGTGAAAGACGCGGCCGGCACCCGGATCCACCAGGCGTATATCGGCAGCTGCGCGAACGGCACGCTCGACGACCTCGAGCTGGCGGCGCAGGTCGTCGCGGGCAAGCGCGTGGCGAGCGGCGTGCGCTTCATCGTGACGCCGGCTTCCCAACTCGTGTATCGCGAGGCGCTGAAGAGCGGCGCGCTGGAGAAGCTCACCGACGCGGGCGCCATCATCGCGCCGCCGACGTGCGGCGCGTGCGGCGGCGGACACATGGGCGTGATCGGCCCCAACGAAGTCTGCATCACCGCGACCACGCGCAACTTCAAAGGCCGCATGGGCGACCCGAGCTCGCAGGTTTTCATGGGCTCGCCGGCGACCGTGGCGGCATCGGCGTTGACGGGTTACATCACGGACCCGCGAGAGTTCCTGAATTGATTTACTGGATTCCCGCCTGCGCAGGAATGACGACCCTATATCAGTAGACGCCCGCCTCCCGCGGGAATGACGAGCATATGAAATTCACAGGCAAAGTGTGGAAGTTCGGCGACAACATCAACACCGATCTGATCCTGCCGAACGCGGCGTTCTATCTCACGCCCGAAGAGCAGCTCAGGTACATCTTCCGCGCGAACCGCCCCGGCTGGGTGGACGAGATGAAGCCCGGCGACATCATCATCGGGGGAAAAAATTTCGGCATGGGGTCGAGCCGCCCGGCCGCGCGCAATCTCAAGAATGTCGGCGTCGCGTGTCTCGTCGCCGAGTCGATCAACGGGCTCTTCTATCGCAACAGCGTGAACTTCGCGTTCCCGGCAATGGAGTGCCCGGGCGCGGAAGCGCTGTTCGAGGAGGGCGACACGGGCGAAGTCGATTTCGACGAAGGCACGGTGAAGAACGTGCGCACGGGGCAGTCGCTGCCGACACGGAAGATTCCGCCGGAGCTCGTGAAGATCGTGAACGCGGGCGGGATTTTTTCGCTGCTGGAGAAAGAGGGCGCGATCGCGCCCAAAGCCTAATCGAGGATCTTCGCGCGAGCTGCTTCCGCGATCGCGAACGCCTGCGTGCCGCCGCCCACCACGCCCGAGTAGCGCGAGAAGAAGAGATAGCCGTCGAACGGTGCGACGAGCTCTTCCAGCACCTCATAGCTGTATAGATCGACCACCTCGCCGAGCTTGGTCCCGCCTTTGACGAGCTGGCCGAGCTCTTCCGCGCGCTCGTAGTACGAGACCAGGTAGCCGCTGTGCTTCGGCCGGATCTCGCGCCGCGCTTTGGTATCGAACTGGATCTGCCGCGGCGGCTTCGCCGTGCCTTCGAGCATGCCGAGGTGGCGCATCACGCCTTCGAGACCCGCAATCATGCTTTTCGTGTAATGGCGCGTGGTCTCGGGCCCGAGATAAGAACCGCCGACCTCGGGATTCACCGCCGGGATGCCGCGGCCGTTCAGGTAGTGCGACGCCACCCCCGCGAACTCGTTCTCGTGCACGAAAGGCGCCCCGAACGCGCGGGCGAGCGCGAGATTCTTCGCCTTGAGCTCATCGGGCGTCTGCGAGTTGTAATCGACGCGTGCCTGGAGACGCCCGCCGCTGCCGCCCGAATGGAAATCGATCAGGGCATCGACGTGGTGCAGCACGTTCTGCGTGATCGCGGCGGCGATCATCTGCGTGGTGTTGCCTCGGGCGTTGCCCGGATAGACCTCGTGCAGATCGGTGCGCCCGTGCTGCTCGGGCGTGAGGCGGCCGAAACCGGCGGTCGCCATCGGGTTCGCGACCGACACGACGACCAGGCGGCCGCTCAGTGCGGCGGTGTCGAGGCCTATGAGGAAGTGGCGGATCGCCATCGTGGGCAGGAACTCGTCGCCATGGGTGTTCGTCACGATCCCGAACGTAGGGCCCGAGCGCCGGCCGGTGATCACGTGCAGGGGGACCGCGAGCATCGCGCCGTTCAGCATCGTGGTGACGTCGATGCGGGTGAAGAAGCGGCCTTCTTTCTGCTCGGCCCAGACAGGTTTGTTCTCAGCGTTCACGTCGACTCCATGCGCATTCGTCTAATCGCGTTACACCGGGACTATACTGGCTTGGATATGGGTCGGCGTAATCCAACGGCGGATCCCGGCGGCGCGGGCGGCGAGCCTGCGGCCGCTCCGGAGCATCCCGGCGGCCGCGGTGAAGACGAGCGCAACCTCCTGCGCACGATCATCGACGCCGTGCCCGACCTCATCCACATGAAGGACGAGCACGGCCGTTTCTGCCTGGCCAACCGCGCCTGGCTCGCGGCGCGCGGGTTCTCGCGGCTCGAAGAGGTGCAGGGCAAGACCGTGTTCGACGTGTTTCCGGCGGCCGTCGCCCAGCGCATGCAGGACGAGGACGAGCGCATCATGCGCTCCGGCGAGCCGGTGATCGACGAGGAGACCCTGGTGCTCCTGTTCGGAGCAGACCGCCGGCCGTACCAGCGGTGGTCCGTCATGAGCAAGGTGCCGATGCGCGACGGCGAAGGCCGCATCACCGGCATCGTCGGCGTGAGCCGCGACGTCACGGCGCGCCGCCGGCTGGAGCGCGAGCGCGGCCTCGCGCATGCCGTCGCTCGCGTGCTCGCGGAGTCGCACAGCGTGCGGGACGCGATGCCGCTGCTCATACGGACGATCTGCGAAGCGATGGACTGGGTCTACGGCGCACGCTGGATCTGGGACGACGCGCACTCCAATCTGCGGCGCGCCGAATGGTGGAGCGAGCGCGAGCCCGAATTCGACCCGTCGGACCGGATGCTCTGGTTGGAGCTCGGCGCACAAGCGTCCGGTGGGCTCGCGCGCCGCGCCTGGTTCGACCAGCGCCCCACCTGGATCGCCGACATCGAACAGGTGGACACGTTCAAGCGCAAGGCGAGCTGCAGCAGGCTCGGATGGCGGAGCGCGTTCGCGTTTCCGATCACGGCGGAGGACGAGCGCATCGGCGTCATCGAGTTTTTCGGGCGGGAGGTGCGCGACGTCGACGAGGGGCTGCTCCAGGTGAGCGGCGCGCTCGCCGCGCAGATCGGGCAGTTCATCCGCCGCAAGCGCGCCGAGGAGGCGCTCGCCGACAGCGAGCAGGAGCTGCGCGCGATCTTCGACAACGCGAATGTCGGCATCGTGGTGAGCGGCCTGGACATGCGCTATCTGCGCGTGAACGACAAGTTCTGCGCGATGGTCGGCTATGCACGCGAAGAGCTGCTGCGCATGCGGATCCCCGATCTGAACCTCGAATCGAACATGGATGTGCTTCGCGAAAGCCGCGAGCGCCGCATCGTCGCCGCCGACGCGGAGAGCACGACGACCGAGAAGCAGCTCGTGCGCAGGGACGGGTCGCTGATGTGGGCGTCGATCGCGAGCTCGCTCGTGCGCGCCGCCGACGGCGCGCCGCGCTACTTCGTCGCGATCATCCAGGACATTTCGGAAGCCAAACGCGCGGAGGTCGCGCTGAGGGAAAGCGAAGAGCAGTTCCGCCGGCTCGCGCAGTACGACAGCCTGACGGGACTTCCGAACCGGTCGCTCTTCCACGACCGCCTCGGCCACGCGATCGCGCAGGCACGGCGTAACCACTGGACCGTCGCCGTGCTGTTCCTCGACGTCGATCATTTCAAGAGCGTCAACGACACGTTCGGGCACGCCGCCGGCGATCAGCTCCTGAAACAGATCGCCTCGCGCCTGTCGGGCTGCATCCGGGCGGAGGACACGATCGGGCGCCTCAGCGGGGACGAATTCGCGATCGTGCTCGGACGGCTCAATACGTCGGCCGATGCCCGCACCGTCGCGCGCAAGGTCGTGGAGGAGATGGGGAGGCCGTTCCAGCTCGATTCGAACACGCTTCACGTGTCGGCGAGCGTCGGCATCTCGGCATTTCCGGGAGACACCACGGACGAAGGCGCGCTGCTGCGCAACGCTGACCACGCGATGTATCGCGCCAAGGATCTGGGGCGCAACAACTTCCAGTTCTACTCGCCGGGCGCGCCGCAGACGGCGGCCGGCTAAAGCGTCAGCGGCCCGCGAAGCGGAACACGAGCGACGGTTCCTCCATCCGGTCGCGCGGCTTGCGGATGCGCTCCGACATCGCGAGCGCGTAGGGCGCGCCTTCGAGCAGAATCGTCATCTGGCGCTCGTCGAGATTCAAGCCCGCGCGCAGCGCCATCTGTTCCGCGAGGCTCTCGATTTTCGGATCGAGGCGCGGGCGCACCGGCTCGTTCCCCGGCGTGAGCGGCGGCTGCGGCGCGCCGGGCTCCAGCCCCGGGCGCCGCGTGTGCCAGTCGGTCGCGCGCTGGAACGCGTGGCCGACCTTCAGCACGCGCGCGTCGTCCATCGGCCGGCCGATGATCTGCATGCCGAGCGGCAGGCCGGTCCCGGAGAAGCCGTTGCACACGACCAGCGCCGGATTACGGCCGACGTTAGACGGCGTGAAGATGTTGGAACGCTGCCAGAAATTGAGCGTGCGATGCGCGTCGAGGCGAGGCGCCGGCCCGAAGCCGCAGGTGACCAGCACGTCGTACTTGTCGTACAACGGCTTTACGTCGGCGAGATAGCGCCGGTGCTCGCGCAGCGCCTGCACGTAATCGACCGATTCGAAAAGACACGCCGGCAGCACGCGGCCCAGGAAATCGCGTCCGAAATCGCCGGGGCGCTCCATCAGGTTCGGGTGATGGATCGCGAAGAGCTCGGTCTCGGCGATGATGATCTTCACGTCGAGCCCGTCCATCATCGGGCGCGTGCGGGCGTCCTCGACGCTCGCGCCGAGCGAGCGGAACACGCCCAGCGCTTCCTGCATCGCGTTGCCCACCTCCGGCGGTGCCGGCAGGTCCTCTTCCCAGTAATGACGCAGCACGCCGATGCGCAGACCCCGGATGTCGCCTTCGAGGGCTGCGCGGTAGTCGGGAATCGGCTGCTCGATGCTGCCGGAATCGCGCGCGTCGTAGCCGGCGAGCGCCTGGAGCAGCAGCGCGCAGTCTTCGACCGAGCGCGCCATCGGCCCGCAGTGATCGAAGGTGAACGAATTCGGCATGACGCCGTAGCGGCTGACGAGACCGTAGGTCGGCATGAAACCGCTGATGCCGCAGAACGACGCCGGGCCCCTGATGGAGCCGCCGGTGTCGGAGCCGAGCGCGGCCGGAACGAGACCCGCCGCGAGTGCCGCGCCGGAGCCGCTCGAAGAGCCGCCTGTGAAATGCGCGAGATTCCACGGATTGCGCGCGGGCGGCCACGGCAGGTCGAACGACGGACCACCGTGCGCGAACTCGTGCGTCACGAGCTTACCGAGCAGGATGCCGCCGGCCTCGATCAGCTTGTGCGTCGTCGCCGCGTCTTCCTGCGGCACGTTGTCGATCGCGACCTTGGAGCCACCGGTGGTGACGGTGCCTTTGGTGTTGTAGATGTCCTTCAGCGCGAACGGCACGCCGTGCAGCGGCCCGCGATCGCGTCCGCTCGAAAGCTCGCTTTCAGCGCGCTTCGCGTGCCATACGGCGAGGTCGGCCGTGACGGTGATGAAGCTGTTCAACTGCGGCTCGAGCGCTTCGATGCGCGCGAGCAGCGCGTTCGTGAGCTCGACCGGCGAGAGCTTGCGCGAATGGATGAGCCGCGAAGCTTCCGCGACGGAGAGATTGTGGAGGTCGGCGCTCATGGCTTTCCCTTGGGGTTGTGGAGCGTATCTTAAGGTATCGCGTGAGCGCGGCGGCGGCCGCGTCGGCTACTTCTTGCGCCGCGGGCGCGTCGTGGATTTTGTTGCGTTACCATCATCTTCCCATCAATACGCACGGGAGGCCATCATGGCGGCGCTCACGCTCAGGCAGGCGAACACGATCATTGCGAAGGCGTTCGAGAAAGGGCGCGAGATGAAGGTGAAGCCGCTCGGCGTGGTCGTGCTCGACGCATCCGGTCACATCGTGTCGGCGCAGCGCGAAGACGGCGCGAGCATGTTTCGCCTGGACGTCGCGAAAGGCAAGGCCTGGGCCGCCGTCGCCATGGGTGCGTCGAGCCGGGCGCTCGCGAAACGCGCGAAAGACAATCCGAATTTCTTCGTGACGCTCGCCGCTACCGCCGACGGCAAGTTTCTTCCCCAGACCGGCGCGGCGCTCATCCGGGCGAAGGACGGCACGATACTCGGCGCGGCCGGCGGCAGCGGCGGCACCGGTGACGAGGACGAGGCGTGCTGCGTATACGGCATCGAGCAGGCGGAGCTCGTGGCCGACGCCCAGGAGTGACGTAGTAGAGATTACGATGGTCGTAGGGTGGGCCGATGGCCCACCCACCGAACGGTGCGCTCGCAGGGTGGCCAATGGCCCACGTTGCGGTCGGCACGCCATCATCGCGCCGCTACATCACCTCTTGCGGTAGAGCGCGGCCGCCGCAGCGTAATCGATCGCCCGACGGCATTTTTGCCTGCTCCGGCCGCGTGTGCTCGCGTGAACACCGCTGGCGCGGACAGCGAGCCTTCCCAAATTTTCGGCTCCACGCCACAAACTCGGCCGGAAACTAACTAACATCCATGAAGAGGCACTTTCAGCGGCCGGAATCAGGGGCCGACCGCTACCTCCTGCTGAGCAGCGTTTCAGCGCAATAGAAATCCCTGGCTGCGGCCGAGCCTACTTGGCTGGGCGACGTGCAGCAACAGAACGAGGGATTTCCGGCTCAAGTGTTCACGATGATCGTTAAGACATCAGCACACGCAGCAAGCGTCACGGCGGCGGCTCATATCGCTTTCGTCGGATGCCCGGGGCGTCCTCGCCACCTTCGAGCATTCACCGGAGTGACTCATGAGCAACGCAATCGTATTCGTCGATTCGCGCGTCGCCGGCTATGAACGGCTGGTAGCAGCCGCCACTGCCGAGCTCGTCGTGCTCGATCAAGAGCGCGACGGCCTCGCACAGATTGCGTCGCACCTCGCCGGGCGCACCGGCATCGACGCGATTCACGTCGTATCGCACGGCCGGCCGGGCGCGCTCCGCGTCGGCGCGACGTTGCTCGATGGAACCAGCATCGATGCGTACGCGCGCGAGCTTCAGAGCATCGGCCAGTCGCTCACGACGAACGGCGACATCCTGTTCTATGCGTGCAATCTCGCGCAAGGCGCCGCGGGCGTCGAGCTCGTCACACGTCTATCACAGCTCACCGGCGCCGACGTCGCGGCCTCCAGCAATGTAACGAGTGCAGGTGCTCTCGGCGGCGATGCCCTGCTGGAGACGACCACGGGCGTGGTCGAAGCCGCACCGGTCGTCGTCACGCAGACCCTCGACGTGTGGAACGGCATGCTCGCCGACACGGCGCCGGTCATCGGGTCTCCTTCCGCCGATGTCCTGATCGGCGACAACGAGGGGAACGATCTTCGGGGCGGCGGAGGCGACGACTTTCTCCTGGGGCTCGGCGGCATCGACACGCTCGCCGGCGAGGACGGCAGCGACCGGCTCGAGGGCGGAGCCGGCGGCGACACGCTCGACGGCGGAGGGGGCACCGATTTCGCGACTTACTACTACGCGCCGGGCCCGGTGACAGCCGATCTCGCGAATCCGAGCGCTAACACCGGAGATGCGCACGGCGACGGCTATACCTCGGTCGAGGGGCTTATCGGATCCATCGGTCACGGTGATGTGCTGCGCGGTGACGCGCATCGCAACGCGCTCGCCGGGTTGGGCGGAGACGACCGGCTCGAAGGCGGCGCGGGGGATGACGGCCTCATCGGCATGGACGGAGACGACGTGCTCGACGGCGGCGCCGGTGCCGATTTCCTCAATGGGGGCGACGGCACCGATCAGGCGAGCTACGCGAGCGCGAGCACCGGCGTCCTGGCGAATCTCGCGGCGCCGTCACAGAACACGGGGGACGCGGCCGGCGACGGCTACCTCTCCGTCGAGCGTCTCGGCGGGTCTTCATTCAACGACGTGCTCATCGGCAACGCAGCTGCAAACGATCTGCAGGGCGCTGACGGCAACGACTACCTCCAGGCGCGCGACGGCGATGACAGGCTCTTCGGCGACGCTGGCGGCGACCGCCTGGAAGGCGGAATCGGCGACGACGTGCTCGATGGCGGCGAGGGCGTGGATTACGCGGCTTATTACTACGCGAGCGCGGGCGTCACGGCCGGCCTGAGCAATGGCGGCGCAAACACCGGCGATGCGGACGGCGACAGCTTCGTGTCGATCGAAGGCGTGATCGGTTCCGCGCACGATGATCTTCTCTTCGGCGACGGCAATACCAATCATATCGTCGGGCTCGGCGGCAACGATCGGATCGACGGCAGCGGCGGCGACGACTATCTGGCGGGCATGGACGGCGACGATACGCTCGACGGCGGCGCGGGCGCGGACACGCTCAACGGCGGCCCTGGCAATGACAGCTTCCGCTTCTCCCGCGGCGAAGCCGCAGGCGACAACGTGGTGGACTTCACGGGTAACGGTCCCGAGCCGGGCGATCGCTTCGAGTTCTACGGCTACGCCATCGGCGACACCTTCACGCAAGTCGACGCCACGCACTGGAGCGTGAGCTCGCAAGGCGGCACGGTGCAGGAGGTGATCACGCTGGTGAACGGCGCCTCGGTGTACGCAACGGACTATGTGTTCGTTATCGACGTCAACGCCGTGCCCACAGCAGTCGCGGACGCCAACACCGGGGATCCGGTCATCGAAGCCGGAGCGGCGGGCGATCCGAGCGCGACAGGCAACGTGCTCACCAACGACACCGACCCCGATGCGGGTGACGCGCAGACGGTGCAGGGCGTGGCGGCCGGTTCGCACGCCGGACCGCTCGTGTCGGGCGTCGGTGCGACGATCGCCGGCACGTACGGCTCCGTCGTCGTCGCGTCGGACGGCACGTGGACCTACACGCTCGACGATGCGGATCCTGACACGCAGGCGCTCGCCGGAGGTACGCCGGCGAGCGACGTCTTCAGCTACACGATGAAGGACACCGCAGGCGCGACCTCGACCGTCATCCTGACGATTGCGATCACGGGCACGAACGATGCGCCGGCCGCGGCGCCCGTGGCTCTCGGCCCGATCGCGGAGGACGGCTTCGTGACGATCACCACCGAGCAGTTGCTCGCGGGTGTAACCGATGCGGACGGCCCGACGGCGACAATCACGTCATTCACGCTGACGAGCGGCAACGGAGTGCTCGAGGACAACGGCGACGGCACTTGGACCTACACCGGCGCACTGAACGACGATTCGTCGGCGACTTTCTCGTACACGGCTAACGACGGTGAGCACTCGGCATCGTCGACCGCGGCGCTGGATATCACGGCGGTGAACGACGCACCGATCAACGCGGTCCCGGGCGCGCATACGGTAGCGACGAACACCAACCTGTCGATCGCGGGCCTGTCCATCGGCGACGTCGATGCGGGCACTGCCTCGATCACGACGATGCTCTCCGTTGCGCACGGCACGCTTACGGTCTCGTCCGCCGGCGGCGCGATTGTCACCGGCAGCGGAACCGCTACGGTGACGCTCACCGGTTCGCAGTCGGACATCAACACCACGCTCTCGGCGGCGAACAATGTCGTCTACCGGAGCGCGCTGGATTTCTACGGCAACGATACGCTGACGGTCACCACCAGTGACGGCGGCGCGAGCGGCGCCGATCCGGGCCTGACGGGCACCGCGACGAGCGAGCAGGACGTCGATACGGTAGCGATCGGCGTCACGGCGAACTTCGTGAACCTGTCGGCCATTGCGACGGGCAGCGGCGGGTTCGTCATCAATGGTCAGTGCGCCGGCAGCATGACGGGCTTCAGTGTCGCAGCCGCGGGCGACGTCAACGGCGACGGTCTGGCTGACCTCATCGTCGGCGCGCCTTTTGTCAGCGGCGTGGGGCGCAGCTACGTGCTCTTCGGCCGCACCGGCAGCACATCGGTCGACCTGTCGGCCGTCGCCGCCGGAAACGGTGGATTCGTCATCAACGGCCAGTGCTTCTCGGCCTACACCGGTCTTTCCGTCGCAGCGGCAGGTGACGTGAACGGCGACGGGCTGGACGACGTCATCGTCGGCAACCGTCCCGGCAACCCGGGAAACGGCGATCCCGGACACAGTTACGTCGTATTCGGACGCACCGCGACGAGCGCGATCAACCTGTCCGCGATCGCGGCGGGCAGCGGCGGCTTCGTCGTCAACGGCCAATGCGCGACCGACCGCGCGGGCATCAGCGTCGCGAGCGCCGGCGACGTGAACGGCGACGGGCTTGCGGACCTCATCGTCGGCGCAGACCGGAGCGACCCCGCCGGCGTCGGCGATGCGGGCCGCAGCTATGTCCTGTTCGGTCGCACCGCCACCGGCGCCGTGAACCTCTCGGCCGTAGCCGCCGGCACCGGCGGCTTCGTCGTGAACGGAACGTGCGCAGCAGACGGCAGTGGCTATAGTGTCGCGAGCGCCGGCGACGTCAACGGCGACGGGCTGGGCGACTTCATCGTCGGCGCGCCGTCCGCCGATCTGCCCGGCCGCAATCTCACCGGGCGCTCATATGTGGTATTCGGACGCACCGGCACGGCGGAGGTCGACCTCTCTGCCATCGCGGCGGGCAGCGGCGGCTTCGTCGTGAATGGACAAAGCAGCGACGACCGCAGCGGCCAGGCCGTCGCCGGTGCCGGCGACGTCAACGGCGACGGGCTCGCCGACCTGATCGTCGCGGCGCCGAGCGCCGACCTGCCGGGAGTCGGCGCTGCCGGCCGCATCTACGTGATCTTCGGGCGAACGACGGCGACCCCGGTCGAGCTGTCGGCGATCGCCGCCGGCGCCGGCGGCGTCGTCATCAACGGGCGGCCTGTCCAGAGCGAGCTCAGCGGCCGCAGCGTCGCGGGCGCCGGCGACGTCAACGGCGACGGGCTGGCCGATCTGCTCATCGGCGCCGCGTTCAGCGATCCCGCTGCGGGCGCGAACGCCGGGCGTACCTACGTGGTGTTCGGCCAGACCGGCACCGCAGCCATCGACCTCACCGCAGTCGCGGCCGGCAGCGGCGGCTTCGTCATCCACGGACAGTGCGCGGATGACCAGAGCGGCCACAGTGTCTCGAGTGCCGACGTCAATGGCGACGGCCTGGCCGATCTCATCGTCGGCGCGCGCTACGCCGATCCTGCCGCCGGCGCCAACGCCGGGCGCGCGTACGTGATCTTCGGCTCGACCGGCGGTGTATTCAGTCAGACCGCCGTGGATCAACTGGGCACTAGCGGCGGTGACACGCTCACCGGCAGCGCGAGCGCGGAGACGCTGGTGGGCGGCACAGGCGATGACACGTTGATCGGCAACGGCGGCGCCGACGTGCTCTACGCGGGCGCCGGCGACGATGCGATCGTGGTGAATGCGGGCAACGTTGCCGCGCTCTCCGCGAGCTTCGGCTTGGGCGGCAACACGGGCCAGCTCGCGCGCCTCGATGGGGGCACCGGAATCGACACGATCACACTGTCCGGCGCGGGCATCACGCTCGATCTTGCAGTCATCGCGAATGCGGGTGCGAGCGGACCCGGCAGCACCTCGCGCATCGAGTCGATCGAGCGCATCGATCTCACCGGCAGCGGCGACAACACGGTCGTGCTCGCGATGCGCGACGTCATCGACATCGCCGGCATGAACAGCTTCAACAATGCCACCGGCTGGACGGATGGCACGTACAACCTCGCCGCGGGCGGATCGAACGGCGCGAACCCGGAGCGGCGCCATCAGTGGGTGATCGACGGCGATGCTGGCGACACGGTGATCTCCACCGGCTGGGGCCTTGCGCTCGGCACGGTGATGCACGGCGGCGAAACCTATAGGGTTTACAACCAGGGGCCGGCGGCGCAGTTGCTGATCGACGAGGATGTCGCGGCGCAGGTCAATGCGCCGCCGAGTGCGGCGCCGGTGAACCTGGGAAGCGTGGCGGAGGAAGGCTCGGTCACGATCACCGCGGCGCAACTGCTTGACGGTGTCACGGACGATACGCCCGCGGCACTCGAGATCACCTCGCTCACGCTGACGAGCGGGAACGGCACGCTTGTCGACAACGGCGATGGCACGTGGAGCTATACCGGCGCGCTCGACGACGACACAGCCGCGAGCTTCTCGTACACCGCGACCGACGGCGAGCACTTCGCGAGCGCCGCCGCGTCACTGGACATCACGCCCGTCAACGACGCGCCGGCCATCACCAGCGGCGGAGGCGGTGAAACAGCGGCCGCGGACGTTGCCGAGAACACGACGGCGGTGACGACGGTGACCGCGAGCGACGTCGATGCGGTCGACGGCCGCACGTTCAGCGTGAGCGGCGGCGCGGACGAGGCGAAGTTCACGATAGACCCCGCTACGGGCGCGCTCTCCTTCCTCGCCGCGCCGGACTTCGAAGCGCCAGCCGACGCTGGCGCGAACAACGTGTACGACGTCGAGGTGACGGTCACCGACGTCGGCGGCCTCACCGACACGCAGGCGATCGCGGTGACGGTGACCAACGCGAGCGACAGCGCCCCCGTGATCACGAGCAACGGCGGCGGAACGGCGATAGACGTATTCCTGCCGGAGAACAGGACCTCGGTCACGACGGTGACGGCGAGCGATCCCGATGCCGGCGACAGCAGAACGTTCAGCATCACCGGCGGCGCCGACCAGGCGAAGTTCACGATCGACCCCGTCACGGGTGCACTGGCCTTCCTGACCGCGCCCGACTTCGAAGTGCGCGCCGACGTGGGCGCCAACAACGTCTACGACGTGCAGGTGACGGTGACCGATGGCAGCGGTCTCACCGACACCCAGGACATTGCGGTGAACATCACCGACGACCAGGAAGTAGTCAATCTTGCGGCTATTGCTGCAGGCATCAACGGCTTCGTCATCAATGGTCAGGGCGCGGCTGACCTGAGCGGCAGGGCGGTCGCCGCCGCCGGCGATGTCAACGGCGACGGACTGGACGACCTCCTCGTCGGCGCGTACCTGAGCGATCCTGCCGGCGGTGTCGATGCGGGGCGCAGCTACATCGTTTTCGGAAAGACAGGGACCGGCGCCGTCGAGCTCGGCGCGCTCACACCGTCGACCGGCCGCGTCATCAACGGCGCGAGCGCCGGCGACGAGAGCGGCATCAGCGTCGCCGGCGCCGGCGACATCGAGGGTGACGGACGGGCGGACGTGATCGTCGGTGCGCACCGCGGCGATCCAGGCGGCCGCACCGACGCCGGACGCAGCTACGTCGTCAATGCCCTCAGTCCGCCGACTGTGAACCTGTCGACGGCGCCTCGCACGTTCGGCGGCCCCGACTTCGTGATCGCCGGCCAGTCCGCGGGCGACCTGAGCGGCAGGAGCGTCGCCGCGGCTGGTGACGTCAACGGCGACGGCGCGGCCGATCTCATCGTCGGCGCATTCGGCGGCGACCCGGGTGGCCGTACCGACGCCGGACGCAGCTATGTAATCTTCGGGCCCCCCTTCTCCGACACCGTCGAGCTCTCGGGCATCGCCAGCAGCGTTGCCGGCTTCGTCATCAACGGCCAGGGTGCGAGCGATTACAGCGGGTTCAGTGTGGCGAGTGCCGGCGACGTGAATGGCGACGGATTTGCCGATCTGCTGGTGGGCGCCTTGGGTAACGACAGCGCAGGTACCGACGCTGGCCGCAGCTACGTGGTGTTCGGCAAGGCGGACGCTTCCCCGGTCGAGCTCAGCCGCGTCGCCGCGGGCTTCGGCGGCTTTGTCATCGCCGGCCAGTCCGCGGGCGACATGAGCGGCAGGAGCGTTGCGCGCGCCGGCGACGTCAATGGTGACGGCCTGGCAGACCTGATCGTCGGAGCACCGTTCAACGCAGCGTCCGGCACGGATGCGGGGCGCAGCTACGTGGTGTTCGGCAAGACGGGGACCGCGGCGACGCAGCTCTCCGCAATCGCCGCGGGCATCGGCGGTTTCGTCATCAACGGCGAGGGCTTCAGTGAGCAGAGCGGCAGAAGCGTGGCGAGCGCGGGGGACCTAAACGGTGATGGATTGGCGGACCTCATCATCGGCGCGCCCGGCTACCGCTTTTCGCCGTTCGGTCCGTATGTCGGGCGCAGCTATGTCGTATTCGGCAAGACCGGCACGGGCGCCGTCAATCTGGCCGCGGTCGCCGCCGGGACGGACGGGTTCCCTATCAATGCGGAATCGACCGACCAGAGCGGCTTCAGCGTCGCCGCCGCGGGAGACGTGAACGGCGACGGCCTCGCGGATCTGATCGTGGGCGCGCCGAGCGCCGATCCGGCGGCGGGCGCCTCCGGCGGCCGCAGCTATGTCATTTTCGGCTCGATCGGCTCGATCGCAGGCGCGTTCTCGCGGTCGGTCGTCGATCAGCTCGGCTCAGCAGCCTCCGAGACCCTGACCGGCAGCACGGCATCCGAGACGCTGGTCGGCGGCGCCGGCGACGACACGCTCGTCGCAAATGGCGGCGCGGACGTGCTTCATGGGGGCGCGGGCGACGACGCGATCGTGCTCGATGCGAGCAACATCGTGGCCCTGATGAGCCCCTTCGGCGCCGGCGGCAACACGAGCCGGCTCGCCCGTGTGGACGGCGGGAGCGGCATCGACACGCTCAGGCTGGCCGGAGCCGGCCTCACGCTCGACCTCACGCTCGTCCCGAACCAGGACGCGTCGGCGCCGGGCAGCGGCTCGCGCATCGAATCCGTCGAGCGCATCGATTTGACCGGCAGCGGCAACAATACCGTGAAGCTCACGGCGCGCGACGTGTTCGACATGGCCGGCATGAACACTTTCAACAATACGACCGGCTGGTTCCGTGGCACCTACATCCTGGCCCCGAGCGGCGCCGAAGGGCGGCACCAGCTCGTGATCGAGGGCGATGCGGGGGATGTAGTGGAGTCGAGCGGCTGGGGCGCATCGCGCGGCACCGTGCAGGGACCGGGTTCCCAACAGATGTACAACGTCTACAACTTCGGCGAATACGCGCAACTGCTCGTCCATACCAACGTCACGGCCAACGTAAACGCGGCGCCGGTGATCACCAGCAATGGCGGCGGCGCGACGGCGGCGTTGAGCATCGCGGAGAACGCGGTCTCCGTGACGACGGTCACTGCGACCGACGCCGATCCGGGGGACACCCGGACTTTCAGCCTGAGCGGCGGCGCCGACCCGGCGAAGTTCACGATCAACGCTTCTTCCGGTGTTCTCAGTTTCATCGCGGCGCCCGATTTCGAAGCGCCGGCCGACAGCGGTGCGAACAATGTCTACGACGTCGAGGTGACGGTCACCGACGGCGCCCTCACCGACGTGCAAGCGGTCGCGGTGACCGTCATCAACGCGAACGACGCGCCCGTCATCACAAGCGACGGCGGCGGCGTAACCGCATCGATTAGCGTGCCGGAAAATACGACCACCGTAACGACGGTGACCGCGACCGATGTCGACGCGAGTGACAGCCGGATTTTCAGCCTGAGCGGCGGCGCCGACCAGGCGAAGTTCACCATCGACACGAGCACCGGCGCGCTTGCGTTCCTCACGGCCCCGGACTTCGAAGCGCCGGCCGACGGCGGCGGCGACAATGTGTACGACGTGCAGGTGAGCGTGACCGACGCGGGCGGCCTCACCGACGTGCAAACGATCGCGGTAACCGTGATCAACGCGAACGACGCGCCCGTGATCACGAGCGACGGCGGTGGCGCATCGGCTTTCGTCAACGTGGCCGAGAACACGACCGCGGTGACGAGCGTGACCGCGGCCGACGTCGATCCGGGCGACAGCCGCACGTTCAGCGTCACCGGCGGCGCCGATCAGAGCAGGTTCAACATTGATGCGAACACCGGTGCGCTGGCGTTCGTGGCGGCGCCGAACTTCGAAGCGCCCGGCGATGCCGGCGGGAACAACGTCTACGACGTCGAGGTGACGGTCACCGACGGCGGTGGCCTGACCGACATGCAAGCGATTGCGGTGACGATCACCGACATGAACGATGCCGTCGACCTCAGCGCGATCGCCGCCGGCACCGGAGGGTTCGTCATCAACGGCCAGGCTGCGTCCGACTACAGCGGCATCAGCGTCGCCGCCGCCGGCGACGTGAACGGCGACGGCTTCGGCGACGTCGTCGTCGGCGCGTTCAAGAGCGATCCGTTCGCCGGCTCGAGCCAGGGGCGCAGCTATGTCGTGTTCGGCGGCACGGCGACCGCCGCCATCAACCTGTCGGCGGTCGCAGCGGGCACCGGCGGTTTCGTCATCAACGGCACCAACTCGGGCGATTACAGCGGCCGGAGCGTGAACGCGGCCGGCGACGTGAACGGCGACGGCTTTGCGGATCTCATCGTCGGGGCGTCGCTGGCCGACCCGGCCGGCCGTGCGAACGCCGGTCGCAGCTATGTCGTATTCGGCAAATCGTCGACCAGTGCGATCAATCTCACGAGCGTCGCTGCCGGAACGGGCGGGTTCGTGATCGAAGGTCGCGCAGCTTACGACGCCAGCGGCGTGAGTGTCGCCAGCGCGGGCGACGTGAACGGCGACGGACTCGCGGATCTAGTCATCGGCGCGCCGCGCGGAGATCTCGCCGTGTCGCCCAATGCGAGCGCCGGCGGGGCTGCTCGCAGCTACGTCGTGTTCGGCCAGACTTCGACCGGCGGAATCGACCTGGCGGGCGTCGCGGGGGGCAGCGGTGGCTTCGTCATCAACGGGCAGTGTGACGGCGACTTCAACGGCGGCAGTGTCGCCGCCGCGGGCGACGTCAACGGGGACGGACTGGGCGACGTCATCGTGGGCGCCTACCGCAGCGACCGCGGCATCCGCGAGGACGTTGGGCGCAGCTACGTGGTGTTCGGCAAGAGCGGGAGTGCGGCCGTGGATCTTTCAGCCGTCGCGGCCGGCACCGGCGGCGGCTTCGTCATGAACGGGCAGTCCGAGTTCGACGCGAGCGGCTGGAGCGTCGCGGGTGCGAGCGACGTGAACGGTGACGGGCTCGCCGATCTCATCATCGGCGCGAACACTGCCGACGGTCCTGCCGGCGGCCAGGCCGGACGCAGTTACGTCGTATTCGGCAAGACAGGAGCTGGCGGCGTCGACCTCTCGGCCATCGCCGCCGGCGTGGGCGGCTTCGTCATTCACGGGCAGGCCGGCTTCGACCGCAGCGGCTCGAGCGTTGCCAATGCAGGCGACATCAATGGCGACGGCTTGGCGGACCTGCTCATCGGTGCACGCTTTGGCGACGGTGGCGCCACCGATTCCGGGCGCACTTACGTCGTGTTCGGCCGGACCTCGACCGCCGCGGTCAATCTCGCGACCATCGCGGGCGCCGACGGCGGGTTCGTCATCAACGGTCATTCGACCAACGACTTCAGCGGCGAGAGTGTCGCGGCGGCAGGCGACGTCAATGGCGATGGTCTTGCCGACCTCATCGTCGGCGCCCGCTTCGCCAATCCGCCGGGCCTGATCGACACCGGCCGCAGCTACGTGATCTTCGGCTCGACGAGCGGCGCGTTCTGGCAAACGGCAGTCGATCAGCTCGGCTCCGCGGGGAGCGACACGCTCACCGGCAGCAGCGCCTCTGAAACGCTCATCGGCGGCGCAGGCAACGACACGCTGCTCGGCAACGGCGGCGCGGACGTGCTGTACGGCGGCGCGGGCGATGACGATCTCGTCATCGATGCGAGCAACATCGCAGCCCTCGCGGCGGGCTACGGCAGCGGCGGCAATACCACGCAGCTCGCCCGCATCGACGGCGGCACCGGTGTCGATACGCTGCAGCTCTCCGGCTCGGCCCTGATGCTCGATCTCGGTCTCATCGCCAACCAGGGCGGCAGCAGTCCGGGCAGCGCCTCGCGCATCGAGTCGATCGAGCGCATCGATCTCACCGGCGGCGGCAACAACACGCTCGCGCTGACAATGAAGGACGTGCTCGACATGGCCGGCATGAACAGCTTCAACAACGCGAGCGGCTGGGCCGATGACACGTACGGCCTCGCGGCCGGCGGTGCCGGCGGTACGAATCCCGAGCAGCGCCATCAGTTGGTCATCAACGGCGATGCGGGCGACGTCGTGAATTCGAGCGGCTGGGGCGCTTCGGTTGGCACGGTGACCGAGACGTCCAGGGGCGAGACCTACAACGTCTATAACGCGGGCCTTCACGCGCAACTGCTGATCGACACGGACGTCACGGCGTCGGTGGTTTAATCGGCGCGATGAACCAGGCATCGCACCTGGCCGATCCCACCGTCCTCTGGCAGAAGCTGCGGCAGTCCGTTGCGCAGCCCGCGCTGTGGCTCGAGCTCGCGCGAACTTACGCCGCGCGCGGCCTTGCGTGGCAGGCCGGTTACGCGGCGCGGCAGGCACGGCGTCTGAATCCTGCGGTCGCAACACAATTGCAGGCGTTGCGCATCGGGACCGCAGAACACGCAACCGCCGGCGATGCGCTCCTCGGACGCGCGTCGCTGCCGGATGCCGCATCGCTCGCGGAATCGTTTTCCGCGCAGCTCGCTAAATCGCCGGGTGACTGGCTGACCTGGCTCTATCTCGCGCGCGTGCAGGAGATGCGCGGAGAATCTCCCGAACAGGCGCTGCAATACGCGAAGGCGCTGGAATTCACCCCGGGCGAATCGCTGCACTGGATGGGCGTGTGGCGCCTGAATGCCGGCGACGCGCAGGGGGCGGTAGCCGCGCTGTCGGGCGTGCTCGATATCCACCCGGTGCGCTACGGCTCGATGATGTATCTCGGAGACGCGCTCCTCCGCGTCGGCAACGTCCCAGCCGCCGAGAAAGCGTTCGCGCGCGCGTCGCTCTCGCCCAATCCCGACTTCCTCGTGACGCTCGCGACGCGCGTGTATCAGCACAACTACTGGCAGGAAGCGATCGAGGTGCTCGAGAAGGCGCTGGCGCTGCGTCCCGACGACGTGCAGATACTGCTCGCGCTCGCGAAGATCCAGTCGGAGGTCTACGCACTGGCCGATTGCCGCGCGAGCTTGAAGCGCGTGCGCAAGCTCGATGTGGGCAACAGCGAAGCGCGGCTGCTCGAAGCGGGGCTGCAGGGCCGCATGGGCGACGCGCACAGCCATCTCGCGATCCTTCAGCAGGCGTACGAAAGCGGCGGCGATCCGCTCTCGCGCCTGGCTTCGAGCGTCGCGATGACTTCGCTGTACCACGACGGCATCTCGCCCGCCGCGGTCGCCGACCTGCACCGCCGTATGTGTGCACCGATCGAAGCGGCGACGGTGGAGAAGAAGGATTTTCCGAATGCGCGCACGACGGACCGGCGGCTGCGCGTCGGCTTCGTGACGGGAGACCTGCACCGGCAGCACCCGGTGAACATCTTCATGCTGCCGGTGCTGCTGCGCTTCGATCATGCGCGCTTCGAGATCTGCGTCTATCACACCGGCACGATGCACGATCACTACACGCGTCAGGCGAAGGCCAGCGCCGACCGCTGGACGGAGGCCGCTGGGCTCGACGACGCGACCTTGCAGCGCGCGATACTCGCCGACGAGATCGACGTCCTGATCGATCTTGCCGGGCATACCTCGACGCACCGCCTGGGCGTCTTCGCGATGCGCGCCGCCCCGGTGCAGGCGACTTTTCTCGGCTACCCGCATTCGACGGGACTTTCCCGCATCGACTGGCTGATTGGAGACGCCACCGTCAGCCCCGCGGAGCACGCGCCCCTCTTCAGCGAGCGCATCGCACAGTTGCCCGGCAGCGTGTTCTGCTGGGCGTGCGTCGACGAGTATCGGCTGCCGCGGCCGCGGGCGGCGGACGCGCCGATGGTCTTCGGGTCGTTCAACAACGCCATGAAGACCTCGCCGCGGACGATCGAGCTGTGGTCGAAAGTGCTGCACGGGGTGCCGGATGCGCGGCTTTTGTTGAAAGCGCCGTCGCTCAAGGATTCGGCGGTGCAGGAGCGGTTTTCCGATCTGTTCGCGGCGCACGGCATCGCGCGAGAACGCCTGGAGATGCGCGGCCCGACCGGCCTCGCGGACATGATGCAGGAGTACGGCGACGTGGACGTCGGGCTCGACCCGCTCCCCTACAACGGCGGCACCACGACGCTGCAGGCGCTGTGGATGGGCGTGCCGGTGGTGGCGCTGGCCGGCGGCAATTTCGTCGGCCGCATGGGAGCGAGCTTCCTCAGGACGCTGGGGCGCCCCGAGTGGGTGGCCGGCGATGAGGCCGAATATGTGAGGATCGCCGTTGGCCTGGCGCGTGAGCGCGGGAGCTTGCGTGAAGGCCGCGCGCGGCTGCGCGAGCAGATGGCTGCTTCACCGTTGTCCGACATCAAGACATACGTGGCGAGCTTCGAAGCGCTGCTGCAGCGCATGTGGGCCGCGTATTGCAAGCGCGAGGCGCGGCGCGTGATCCGGGTGGAGGAGTAAATGCGGGTTGTGCGGCGATTTGGCACACTGTCAGGAAGGAAGTACTGATGGCAAGCACGGAAACCATGCCTGACGGCGCACCCGCTGCCGCCGTCCCGCAGCTGGAAATCACCACCTCACGCCAGATGCTGGCGTGGCTCGCGGAGCAGAAGCTCTCCATCGCGCTCACTACCTATCAGATCGGGAAACTCTTCCTGCTGGGGTTGAATCTCAACGGCGAGATGTCGGTCTTCGAGCGCACGTTCAACCGCTGCATGGGCATGTGCCCGACGGCCAACGGCTTCTACATGACCAGCCTCTACCAGGTGTGGCGCTTCGAGAACATCTTCGCGCAGGGCGAACAGCAGGATGGTTACGACCGCCTCTACGTGCCGCAACTGGGCAACACCACCGGGGACCTGGACATTCACGACATGGCCGTTGAGGCCGACGGGCGCCTGGTATTCGTCAATACGCTGTTCGGCTGTCTCGCGACCCTGAGCGAGACGCACAGCTTCGTCCCGCTGTGGCAGCCGCCGTTTGCGCGCAAGCTTGCGGCCGAGGACCGTTGCCACCTGAACGGCCTCGCCTTGAAAGACGGGCGCGCCGCATACGTCACCGCGGTCAGCGAGTCCGACGTGGTCGACGGCTGGCGCGACCACCGCGCCGACGGCGGCATCGTGATCGACGTGCAGAAGAACGAGATCGTATGCCGTGGTCTGTCGATGCCGCATTCCCCGCGCTGGCATCAGGGGAAGCTCTGGCTCCTGAATTCCGGCAGCGGCGACTTCGGTCACGTCGACCCGAAGTCCGGGCGCTTCGAGCCGGTCACGTTCTGCGCCGGATACATGCGCGGGCTGTACTTTCACGGCGACTTCGCGCTGGTCGGTTTATCCAAGCCGCGCCACAACAAAACCTTCACGGGGCTACCGCTCGACGAGAACCTGAAATCGCGCAAGGCCGAGGCGCGCTGCGGCGTCCAGGTGATCGATCTCCGAACGGGAGATGCGGTGCACTGGCTGCGCTTCGAAGGCATCGTGGAGGAGCTCTACGACGTCATCACGCTGCCCGGCGTGCGCCAGCCCATGGCGCTGGGTTTCAAGACCGACGAGATCCGCCGCGTCATTTCGGTCGGAGAGAAGCCGCCAGTGTGACGCGAAGCCGGAACGCCGTCTGGCATCCCGTCAGCGTCACGCGCGCGGATCGCGAGCGCCGCAACGGCCATCGCGGCCTCGTGCTCTGGTTCACGGGGCTGCCGAGCGCGGGCAAGTCCACGCTGGCGCACGCGGTGGAGCGCGAGCTTTACGCGCAGGGGTGCCGCACCTTCGTGCTGGACGGCGACAACGTCCGCCACGGGCTCTGTTCGGATCTCGGTTTTTCCGCCGAGGAGCGCGCTGAGAACATGCGCCGTATCGGCGAGCTCGCGCGGCTGTTCGTCGAGGCCGGCGTGATCACGCTCGCTGCGTTTATCTCGCCGTTCGCGGCCGATCGTGCGCGCCTGCGCGGCTTGTTCGCCCGCGGCGACTTTTTCGAGATCTACTGCGAGTGCCCGGTCACGGTCTGCGAAGCACGCGATCCGAAAGGCATGTACCAGCGTGCGCGCGCCGGCGAGATCGCGGAGTTCACCGGCGTGAGCTCGCCGTACGAGGCTCCCGAGCAGCCGGATCTGACTGTGGACACGGCGCAGCAGCCGCTTGATGCCTGCGTCGCGCAGGTGCTGGACCTCGCGCGCGCAGCGATTACCCTGCCGTAGCTCGAACGCGGGGCGGCGGCGATACGCTCGACGGTGGCGATGGCATGGATTACGCCGTCTGTTACTACGCGTCGGCTGGTCCCGTCGCCTCTTGCGGTAGCCCCGTCACATCTTACTGTTTGGTGAGTCCGAGGTCGGCCAGTATGACCTTCAGCAGCTCGTGCTCGCGGTCGAGGTGCTTGCGCGTGTCCGCGCTCAGCGTGTAGTCGGCGACCCATAGCTGTTTCTCCGCGTCGGCGCGCCACTCCTCGCCCTGTGCGAGCTTGGCGAAGACCTGGTCCCAGTACGCGATCTCCGGCGCCTTCAGTCCTTTCGGCCCCATGAAGCCCCGCCACGTGAAAAACACCGCGTCGGTGCCCTGCTCGCGGAACGTAGGAATGTTCGCTTTCGCTCCGGCCTGTCGCTGCGGCGCCGAGATCGCCAGGATGCGCGCGCGGCCGTCGTTCTGGAGCGGCACCATGCTGCGCGGTGACGCGACGTACACATCGACGTGGCCGCCGAGCATTGCGGTGAGCGCAGGTCCGCCGCCGGGATAGACGACCGCCTTCGCAGCTTTCGGATCCAGGCCGATCGATTTGAGGTACATGCTGAGCACGATGTGGTTGTGATTGCCGCGCGCGGTCGCGAACGCGAAGCTCGTCGATTGCGGATCTTTCTTGAGCCGTGCGGTGAGGTCCTGCAGCGACTTGACCGGCGAGTCGGCTTTCACCGCGAACACGACGTATTCGCGTGCCAGGATGTTGAGCGGCGTGAAGTCGGTGTAGTCGAGCTGGCTCGTGCCCATGAGCTTGTTGCCGATCACCGCGGGGGAGAACGTCGCGATGTAGTGGCCGTCGCCGGCGTGCTGGTTGAGGTACGCCCAGCCGATCGTGTTCGCCGCGCCAGGCTTGTTCACCACCGCGCTCGTCGGCACGAGCGCGGTCTTCTGGAAAATGGACTGGATGACGCGCGCCATGACGTCCGGCGAGCCGCCCGGCGCCGAGCCGACGACGAGCTCGACGGTTTTCGTGGGTTTCCACTGCTGCGCCGCCGCCGGCCCAGCGGCCAGCGACAGCAACGCGACGAACAGTATCGACGTCCTCATGCTCCGCTCCCTGGTTTATTGTGGTGTGGCCGGAATAGCGTAACTCATTCACCATTCGCGCTGTATTCATCACTCGATACACGTAAACCCATGCCTCTCTATCCGCCCGCCGCCGTCGGCATGCCGCTCGAAGAAGTGGACACGCCGGCACTGCTGCTCGACCTCGATGCATTCGAAGGGAATCTCAGGCGCCTGACGGACTCGCTCGCCGGGCGCACCGTCAAGGTCCGGCCCCACGCGAAGAGCCACAAGTGCCCGCAGATCGCGCTGCGCCAGATGGCGCTCGGCGCCGTCGGCGTCTGCTGCCAGAAAGTGAGCGAAGCCGAGGCGCTTGTCGAAGGCGGCGTGCCTGACGTGCTCATCGCCAACGAGATCGTCGGCGCTACGAAGTTGAAGCGCCTCGCGGCGCTCGCGAAGCAGGCGCGCGTCGCGGTCTGCGCCGACAACGAAGCCAACGTGCGCGAGCTCGACGCGGCCGCGAAGGCCTTCGGCGTCAAGCTCGACGTGCTGGTGGAAGTGAACGTCGGCGCCAACCGCTGCGGCGTGGAGCCCGGTGAGCCCGCTGCGGCGCTGGCAAAGCGGATCGCGGCCAGCCCGAACTTGCGCTTCGCCGGTCTACAGGCCTACCACGGCCGCGCGCAGCACCTGCGCAAGGTCGAAGAGCGGCGCGCCGCGATCGAGGACGCGGTGGAACGTGTCGTGCGCACAAAGAAGCTCCTGAGCGACGCGGGCATTGCGTGCCCGAAAGTGACCGGCGCCGGCACCGGCACGTACATGTTCGAGACCGCGAGCAACGTCTACGACGAGCTCCAGGCGGGCTCGTACATCTTCATGGACGCCGACTACGCGCGAAACGACTGGACCGAAAGCGGCATCCCGCGCTTCGAGCACAGCCTCTTCGTCTGGGCAACGGTCATGAGCCGGCCTTCGGGCGAGCGCGCGATCGTCGATGCCGGCCTGAAAGCGTCCAGCGTCGACTCGGGCATGCCGCGCATCGCCGATCCCGGCCCTGCGCAGTACATAAAGGCATCCGACGAGCACGGCGTGATCGAAGTGAACGGCGCGCAGGGCTTCGAGGTGGGGCAGAAGCTGAAGCTCATCCCGGGGCACTGCGACCCGACCGTGAACCTCTACAACGAATACATCTGCGTGCGCGCCGGGCGCGTGGAAGCGATCTGGCCGATCACCGCGCGCGGCGCGGTCTGGTAGTGATCGTCATTCCCGCGCAGGCGGGAATTCAGGACCAAATATGACCATCAAAAAAGTCGGCTTCGTCGGCATCGGCAACATGGGCGCGCCGATGGCCGCGCATCTCGTCGCCGCAGGTTTCGACGTGACGGTATTCGACGTGCGGCCCGAAGCGGTCTCGATTTTCGTGGAGCGCCACGGCGGCCGCGCCGCGCAATCGCTGGAAGCGCTCGCGCGCGGTGCCGAAGCCGTGATCACGATGCTCCCCAATTACGAGATCGTGCGCGACGTGGTGCTCGGCGACGGGGGCGTCGCGAGCGCGCTCGCGAAGGGCGGCGTCGTGATCGACATGAGCACGTCCGACCCGGTCGCGACACGCAGCCTCGCGCAGGCGTTGGAGCCGCGCTGCATCGCGGTCGTCGACGCCCCGGTGATGGGCGGTGTCGTGTTCGCGAAGGACGCGAGCCTGGACATCATGGTCGGCGGCGATCCGGCCGCGATCGAGCGCTGCCGGCCATTGTTCGCGGCGATGGGACGCGCGGTGATGGAATGCGGCGGCGTCGGCAACGGCCATGCGCTCAAGGCACTCGCGAACTACGTCAACGCGTGCGCGCTCATCAACTCGATCGAAGCGCTGACGATCGGCAAACGCTTCGGGCTCGACGCGAAGTTCATGGCCGAAGCGCTGGTGTCGCTCTGCGCCGAGCGCAACCATCCAATCGTGAAGAAAGTGCTGCCGCACGTGTTCACGCGCAAGTACGGCACCGGCATGGCGCTCGGTTTCATCGCTAAGGACGTGAAGATCGCGCGCGACACCGCCCGCTCGATCGAGGCGTTCGCGCCGCTCGCCGAGAAGCTCTCCGAGCTCTGGTCCGCCGCGGCTGAGAAGCTCGGGGCCGACGTCGATCAGACCGAGATCGTTCGGTACTGGGAGGACGCTACGGGGGTAAAGCTGTAAAAGCTGCGCCGGGATTGACGGTGCGCCACTGGCGCACCCTACAGGGCTACGCGAGTTCCCATGGTGTCCGTAGGGTGCGCTGGTAGCGCACCGGCGGGTTTCGACGCCTACGCCGCGACTTTTTCGCGGCGGAGTCCCGGCATCTCGAACCCGAGCTTCTCGAGATCCTGCACGACCTTCGTCGCCTGTGCCTCCGTGAGCGCGACGAGCGGCGGGCGCACGGTGCTCCACGCGGGGTCTTTGCCGAAATGCGCGATCACCGCCTTCAGCGCGGGAATCATCACGTACTGACCCGTCGCCTTGCGCGTGGCGTTCAGCGCTTCCTGCTGTGCCGGCGCGTCTTCGTTCTTCCACTCCCGGTAGAGCTTGTCGATGGGCGCGGGATTCACGTTGGCGGTCGCGGAGATGCAGCCCGCGCCGTCATGGCGCATGTTCGCAAGCAGGAAGGTCTCGCTGCCGACGAAGACGTCGAAGCCGGATTTCGCGAACGCGTCGAGGAACACTTTCGTGTTGGCCCAGTCGCCCGAGCTGTCCTTCATCCCCGCGATCGCGGTGGGGTACGCCTTCATCAGGCGCTCGACGAGCTTCGGGGTGATGCCGACGATCGCGACCGGCGGGATGTGGTACAGGTAAATGCGCAGCCGCGCGTCGCCCACGCGCTCGATCACCTCGGCGAAGCTCCTGAAAAGCCCGTCTTCGCTCACGTCCTTGTAATAGAACGGCGGCAGCATCAGCACGCCGGCGCAGCCCGCTTTCACCGCATGCTCGGTGAGCCGCACGGTGTCGGTCAGCGCGCAGCAACCGGTTCCCGGCATCATGCGCGAAGCGTCGACGTCCGCCGCCAGCAGCGCGTCCAGAAGCGCGATGCGCTCGTTCACCGACAGCGAGTTCGCCTCGCTGTTCGTGCCGAACACGGCGAGCCCGCAGCTCTGCGAAAGCAGCCACTTGCAGTGCGCGATCAAACGCCCGGCATCCGGGGAGAGATCGTTGTTGAATGGCGTGACGACGGGCGAAAGCACGCCTTTGATGCGCGGTGCGGTGCTCATGGGCGGATCCTGTGAAGTTCCGGGGAAGGGTGCTACGGAGCGCGAATTATAATCCGCGGTCCTGCTGGGAGGAGCGAATGAAACATCTGAAGGTGCTTTCCGCGGGCGCTGTGAAGCGCGGCGTCTCACAGCTCGCGCAGGCGTATGCGCGCGAGCGCGGGATCGATGTCGAAGTCGAGTTCGCGACGGCACCGCAGTTGCGCAAGCGCATGACTGCCGGCGAAGCGGTTGACGTGCTCGTCGCGCCGCCCGCGCTCATGGAGGATCTCGCGCGCGCCGGCACGATCGTGTCCGAGAGCCGTAGCTTCATCGGGCGCTCGCGTATGGGCATCGTGGTGCATGCCCAATCGGACGTGCACAGCGTGCCGGACGTGGAGGCTTTCAAGCGCCTCCTGCTTGCGGCCTCGACGGTCGTCCACAACACGGCTTCGAGCGGCGTGTATGCCGCGAAGCTCCTCGAGGACCTGTGCCCGGCGCCGGCGCTCGGCTCGCGCGTGGTCGTGGTCGATACCGGCTCCGCGGTGATGGAATACGTCGCCGCGCATCCGTCGTCGGTCGGGCTCGCGCAGATCTCGGAGATCCGCGTGCTGATCGACAAGGGCTGCGCGGTTCGCATGGCCGCTCCGCTGCCGGACGCGGTGCAGAACGTGACGCGCTACGAAACCGCTGCGGTGGCGGGCCGCGAGGCGCTCGAGGCTGCGCGCGGTCTCGCGAGCTACATGGCGACGCCGGAGGCGAAGAAGGTCTTCGCGGCTACGGGCATCGACTGAAAGGAGCCGTCACCCCAGCGAAGGCGGGGATCCAGGAGACCACCCCCATCCTACCTTCCCCCTGAGGGGGAAGGGGATACCCGCCGTCGCGGGAATGACGATCAACGGCGGTCGAGTTGGAGAATGTCGAAGCCTTGATACCGATCGACGGCGTAGATGAGCCCGCGCTCGTCGACGTCGACGTCATTGGTCTGCGGCGCGACCTTCCCCGCCGCGGGCTCCGGAATGAACCAGCCGATCTCCTGAGGCGCGGTCGGATCGGCGACGTCCACGACGCGTAATCCGCCGGCGAACCACGCGCAGTACACCAGCGTGTCGCCGCCTTTCATGTGCTCCTGGAACTGGTGCGCGCCGAACCGCCCGGGCGTCGCGCGGCTCCACGGCGATTCGAGCTCGCTCACTTCGAAGATCGACAGCGGCTTGATGTTCTCGGGGTCGGTGATGTCGAACGTCCAGAGTGACGCGTGCGGACGCCCGCGGCGGCGCGCCATCTCTTCCGCGCTGTGCGCGTGGTCCTCTTCGTCGATCGCGATCGCGATGTCGCGGCCGTTCAGCTTCTTCGGCAGCGCCATGAACGTGTGCGACGGCTCCGGAAACGGCGGGTGGTAGTTGTAGGCGCCGATCGTCTTCGGCTTGCGGATGTCGGAGACGTCCACGATCCGCACGCCGCCGTGCCAGCAGCCGGCATAGAGCCGGTCGCCCACGCGCAACGTGTGATGCAGCCTGTGCTGCCGGCCCGGCCACGTCGGCTTCTCACCACCCGCGAGGTGCTGGCCCGGAATCCACCACTTAGACACCTCCTCGGGCTTGGACGGATTGCGGATGTCGTAGATGACGAGAATGTTGCCCTTGTAGCCCTCGGCTTCGGTGGAGATGTACGCGTAATTCGCGTCCATGTCGAAGCGGTGCACGCCGATGCCGTACGTGCGCTGGAAGTGGATGAGCTTCGGCTTGGACCGGTCCGAGACGTCGTAGATCTTGAACCCACCGTTGCGATACGGATTGCGCTCCTGCGCTTCCACCGCGGCCATGTCGGATTCGTGTACCCCGAGCTTCTGCGCGAGCTCCGCGTGCGTCGCGTCGCGTCCAAGCGTCTGTTTGAGCTGCGCGCGCAGCCCCGGCAACTCGTCCGCCTTGCGGCCGATCGCAGTCATGTTGCGTTCGCTGTTGACGATCATGATGTCGCCGATCACGCGCGCCTTGTGGCTGTGCGACTCCGGATCGTCGAGCGTAATCTGCGAGACGATCTTCGGATTCTTCGGATCGGAGACGTCGAGGATGCTCGTGCCGAGGTGCTCCTTGTTCGGAATGTGTCCGACGTACGCGTGCTTGGCGTCGACGTATACCTGTCCCGCGCCGGGGAGCTCGAGACGCGAGACGCGCGTGACGTTGTGGGCGAGCTGCGGCGTATGTGCGGGAGCGTTCATGAGCGTCCTCGATTCCGGCGGGGCAGCCATTCTACAATGCACGATCCGTTCGTCTGACCGTTGCGTCCCCATTCAAGGAGGCGTCGTATGCATCCGCTGGCCCGTCGTTCCATCCTCGGCGCAGCTCTGGTCGTGTTCGCCGCGAGCGCATCCGCACAGGCAACGCGCAAGCCTTCGCCACAGGCATGGCCGACGAAACCGATACGCCTCATCGTCAACGCCGCCGCCGGCGGATCGACCGACGTCACGGCGCGCTCGATGGCGAACGGCTTGAGCGAAGCGCTCGGCCAGCAGGTGGTCGTCGATAACCGCGTCGGCGCGGGCGGGCTCATCGGGGTCGAGACCGCCGGTAAGGCGCCGCCGGACGGCTACACGCTGCTGCACGCCTCCGACGCCGGCACGCTCGTGAGCCCGCATCTCTACAAGATGAGCATCGACGTCGCGCGCGATCTCGTCTCCGTTGCGCCGACCGCCAAAGCGGCGCTCTTTTTCATCGTGCGCCCGGGGCTGCCCGCCAGAACGCTGAAGGACTTCGTGGCGTATGCGCGCGCCAATCCCGGCAAGCTCAACTACGGCTCCGCCGGCCACGGCACGCTGCAGCACATCGCGGCGGAAATGATGATCCGCGAGACCAGCGTCAAAGTGGTCCACGTCGCCTACAAAGGCTCGCAGCCGGTGCTCATCGACCTCATGGCGGGGCGCGTGGATTTCACTTTCGATCTGGGCGCGTCGATCCCGTTCATCAAGGCCGGCAAGGTCGTGGCGCTCGCGGTGCCCACCCCGACGCGCTCGCCGATCTTCCCGGACCTGCCGACGATGGTGGAAGCGGGCACGAACGTCGCGATCGACTGGATGTCAGGCGTGTATGCGCCGACGGGCACGCCGCGCGCGATCGTCGAGCGGCTCAACCGCGAGATCGGCCGCGTCATGCAGAGCCCCGAGACGCGCACGCTGCTCGCCGCGATGGCCGCGGAGCCGATTCCGCCGATGACGCCTCGCGAGTTCGAAGAGCGCAACCGCCGCGAGCGCGACCGGTTCGGCGCGATTATTCGCGCTGCGAACATCAAGCTGAATTAAGGCTTGCCGCTGAAGCGCTCCACCCGCATCGCCCTCATCCTGGGCGCAGGCGTCGCCGCGTATGCCGCGATGACGTTCCTGCCCGCCGATGATCCCGAGACGCTGCTCCAGCTCGTCAACGCGTACCGCAGCGCGCCCGGCGCGTGTGCCGGCAAGCGCGTGCCGCCGCTGGGGCCGCTCGCGCCATCGCCCGCGCTCGCGAAAGCCGATGTTGGCTCGTCCCAGGCGCTGCCCGAGGCGCTGAAGCGCGCCGGCTATTCCGCGAGTGAGGCGCAGGCGATCGTGCTGTCGGGATCGCGCCGCGCGGGCGCGACGATGGCCGTGCTGAAGGAGCGCTACTGCGATGCCCTCCTGAGCCCGCAGTTCGCCGAGGCCGGCATCGCACGCGACGGCACGCGCTGGACGCTCGTGCTCGCGCGACCGCTCCTGTCGACCGACCTCGGTGACTGGCGTGCTGCCGGCCAGGAAGTACTCAGGCTCGTGAACGAGGCGCGCGCGAAGCCGCGGAGTTGCGGTGATCGCAAGTTCGATGCGGCCCGTCCCGTGGAATGGCAGCCGAAGCTCGCGCTCGCGTCGCTCGCGCACAGCCGCGACATGGCGAGGCGCAACTACTTCGCGCACCAGTCGCAGGGCGGCACCGTCGCGAGCGACCGGGCGGATACCGCCGGCTACCGCTGGACGCGCGTGGGCGAAAACATTGCGGCGGGACAGGGCTCGCCGAAGCAGGTCGTGGCGGGCTGGCTGTTGAGCCCCAGCCACTGCGTGAACATCATGGAGTCTGCATTCACGGAAATGGGCGCGGCGTATGCGCTCGATCCCGACAGCGACGCGAAGATTTACTGGACGCAGCTCTTCGGCGTGCCGGAGAAGTAGCGGCACGAGCTCCGTAGGGTGGGCGAAGCCCACCGGCCGGTGGGTCGCGCTTGCGCTCCACCCACCCTAGGCGGCCTGGAGCGTGAGCGTCAGCGTGAACGTGACGCCGCCGTCGGCGTTGCGCACGCCGATCGTCCCGCCCATCTTCGCCATGTAGGTGCGCGCGACGAAGAGGCCCTGCCCGCGATGCCCGGCATCCGCGGACGCATCGGATACGCCGTAGTCGAAGATGCGCTCGAGCAGCGTCTCGTCGATCGCCGCCCCTTCGTTGTGGATCGTGATGCACGCGCTCGTGCCCGCGGTCGTGAGCGCGAGCGCGATCGGCGTGCCCGGCGTGCGATGCCGGTCGGCGTTCTTCAGGATGTGCGTGACCACGTCCTCGAGCGAATACGCGTCGGCGCGCGCAGGCACCGGCCGCGCGCCGCGCTCGTAGCGCACGCCTTCGATGCCCGCGAAGTGTGCGTTCGCCGCCACGTTCGCGAGAAACTCGTTGAGGTCGATCGGCGCAAGCTGTAGCGTCGCCGCTTCCAGCGCTTCGCTCGGCGACGCGGTGCCGTAGAGTACTTTCACCGCCTGCTGCATGCGCTGCACGTAACGGTGGCTCGGATCGTCCGTCGAGCCGTGCAGCACCATGAGCGATTGCAGCGGCGACATGATCTCGTGGCCGACCGCGTGCCACATGTCGCGTTCCTGCGCCGCGCGGATGTGCTCGCGCTTCACGTCGTCTTTCACGCGCTGGAGCAACGTGGAGAGGCTGCCGGCGAGGATGCCGAGCTCGTCGGAACTGCGCAGGTCGGACACGTCGAGCTCGCCGATGCGTTTGTCGATCTGCGGGTCCTGCACGTTGTACGAAACGGCCGCGGCGCGCTTGGTGAGCACCACGATGCGCCGGATCAGCCCGATCTCGATCACCAGCCACGCAGCCGCGATCGCGCCGAGCATCGCGGCGACGAACCAGGACATGCGCGTCGCGACCACGCTCAGATTGCGGTCGATGCTGCTCGCGTCACCCGTCAGGCTCGCCTCGTACTTGCCGACCGGCGTCGAGATGATTTCGCGCCCCGCCACCGGCGCGTCGTAGCCTTCGTCGACCGGCAGGCGGCGGATGAGCCGCGTCAGCCACGGCAGCGAGCGCTCGGTCGCATCCTCGGCCCCGCTCACCGTGGCGATCTCTTCGGCCGTGCCCGCCTTCACGATGCGCAGCGTCTCACCGGGCAGCAGCGTCTCGCCGACGGCGTGCAGCGAAAACGGGCGTTTCGCGTTCGGCGCGTTGCTGTCGAAAACCGGCTCGGTCGAGCCCGGCGCGAGCATCTCGACGTGCACGTGGACGTTCGCGAGGTCCTTCGGCGGCCATGCCGGTCGCGGCTTGCGGAACAGCTCCTCGCGGAATACGTCGATCGGAAGCCGGATCGAAAAGAACGAGCGCTCGCCGTCCTGCCAGAGCCAGCCGCGGAAGTCGCGCACCGGTCTCGCGTTCGCCGCCAGCGTCTCGCCGGTATCCACGAAACCGGTGAGACGCCCGCGCGCGCCCCATGCGCCGGCGTCGGGCAGCGGCTCGAACGGCGCGATCCAGCGGGTCGTCTGGCCGCGCATCGTAAGACGCACGCGGGCGCGATGGACTTCGGTGAGATCGAGCATGCCGCGTGCGCGCCCGACGAGCTCGCCGCTGTCGAAGCTGCCCACGATGTAGATGAAGCCGCCGGCGTACGGGTTGTTGCCCACGCCGACACACACCATGCTGCCGTTCGGATAGTGCACGGAGCAGCCGGCCATCTCGACCGCCTGCTGCGCCTTGTTCGGATCGTCGAAGTCGATGGCGCCGTACGGCAGCACCAGCGGATGGAGCGGCGTGACCGGCGCGTTCGCGCTTCCCGCATTGAGCAGCGCAAGCTGCCCCGATGGGTGGCGCAGCTTCGCCGCGATCTCGGCCTGCGTCTTCCGGAACCCGTCCTGATAGTTGCGGTAGCTGCGCTGCTTTTCTTCCTTGAGCAGCACGACGGCGAGCGCGAGCGTTGCAATGACGAGGAACAGAAAGGTCGCCCGGAAAACGATCCGGCGCCGGAACGACGCCAGGCCGAGCTTCGGCACCGCGAGCTTCGACAGCTCGAAATCGGGAACCTTCATCGGCGCGGTTTCTTTGCCGCCGGCTGTTGCGCGACCCACCGGAAGCCGCGCATCGGCACGTTTTCGATCGCGTCGAACGCGGGATCGATGTCGCGGAAAGCTTCCCGGATCGTGCTCACGTGCTTGCGGACGTTGTCGCGGTTACGCCCGCTCTTCACGACATCGAAGAGCTCGTCGTACGAGACCACCTCACCGCGGCGGGTGTAGAGCGTCGCCAGGATGCGCTGTGCCGTGAGCGGCAGGTTGATGCGTTCGCCGCGCCACGTCGGCGTACGCTGCCACAGCGGGTCGAGCGAGAGCTCGTCGTCCGAGACGCCGTGCGGCTCGGCACCCGCGCTCTGTTTGCTTTTCGCCGCGCGCAGGATGTCGAGGAAGGTTTCGACGAAGTCGCCTTCCGCGAAGGTCGTCTTCTGGAGGTAATCCCACGCATCGAGCGCCTTCATGATGCTGCGGTAGATCGCCGCCGGCATCGCCGAGACGACGAGCACCGGCGTGCCCTGGCGCTGCTTGTTGATCGCGTTGATGATCGCGACGCCGGCATGACGCTCGCGCTCGAGCTCGATGTCGAGCACCACCACGTCGTAGCGCTCGCGCGCGATCGCCGCTTCCGCGTCGTCGCGGTTGAACCACTGGTCGACTTCGATCCCGGGCCGCACGCCGCGAATCCAGCCCGCGAGCTGGTCGCTCGTGGGTTTGTCGTCTTCGATCAGTGCGACTTTGGTCATGTTTTCGTTCGCAACGAGGTCGCCGCGTCGCGGCATTGGCCGCTCCTCGCGATGACCTATCGGGCGATTATCGGGTGAGGTCAGACGCGGCGGTGTGAGTTTTTCTTCCGCGCCCGGAGGAGCCGCGCACGGCCCGTGAGGCGAGTCGCCCCGGCGCCGCATTTTTACTTCCGCGCGAAGTGCGAAGAATGGGTAATCGAGACGAACCGCGTCTCCAGCCATTCAAGGGAGAACACCATGCTGCACCGCTTGAAGCCGATCGCCGAAGCGATCCGCAACTCGTTTTCGAACGCCGCCGGGAAGCTCGGCGATTTGAGCGCCGCGGCGCGCGAGCGCGCCGTACGCGCGCTCACCGCGGGCACCGATGGCCGACGCGGCCTCATCGTAATGAGCATGATCGGCGCGGCGGGGTACCTCCTGTACACGCACCCGCCGCTGAAGAGCGTCGATCGCGGGGAGATCGGTGTGCGCGTGAATCGCGTCACCGGCAGCGTGAGCGAATGGCGCCACGGCAGCGTCGCGGCGATCCCGGGTCTCCACGAGATTCGCGTGTTTGCGCTGCGCGACCAGATCTACCGTCCGGTGGACGCCAGCCGCGTGCAGGGGCCGTCTCCAGTCCAGTCGGTGGAAGGCCTGTCGATCGGCGTCGACCTCTCCGTGCGCTATGCGCTGGACGCGGACAAGATGAGCGCGCTCGCGAAAACGCTGCCCGACGACGTCTCGAAGGAGATCGTGGAGCCCGCCGTCAACGGCATCATCTACAAGATCTTCGCCCGTTACACCGTGCGCGAGATCTTCTCGACCAAGCGTTCCGAGATCCAGCAGGCGATCGAAGCGGAGTTGAAACCCCGGTTCGCGGCCGACGGTCTCGTGCTGCGCTCGGTGCAGATGGGCAAGGTCGACCTGCCGGCCGACTACAAGCGGGGCATGGAAGGGCTGCTCGCCGAGGAGCTCGCCACCGAAAAGATGCGCTACACGCTCGAGTTGAAGGAAAAGCAGGTGAAGGAAAAGCTGCTCGAAGGCGAAGCGCAGAAGGTGCACCGGGAGAAGGCCGCAGAAGCGGCCGCGCGCGAGCAGGTGATCGCGGCGAAGGCGCAGGAAGAAGCGATGAAGCACGTGCTCCCGCTGCGCGAGCGGCAGATCAAGCAGCGGGAGCTCGAGGCGCAGGCAACGAACGTCATGCGCGTCAAAGGCGCGGAAGGCAATGCGCAGGCGCGCAGGATCGAGGCCACGGCCGAAGCCGACGCGCGCCAGCGCCTGGCGGATGCCGAAGCCTATCGCCTGGAACGCGTGGGTAAAGCGAACGCCGAGCAGATGGGCCGCGAAGGCGCGCTGCTCTCTCGCCATCCGCTGCTCATCCAGAAGACGCTGGCGGACAAGCTCTCCGACAAGATCCAGGTCATCATCGCGCCGCCGCCGGCCGACGGCGGCTTCATCGGCTCGCGGCTGGTCGGCCGCGACAAGGACGTCCAACCCGTCGCCTCCGACACCGATTCGGGTGACGAGCGCGTCGCGAAGCGGGAGCAATGATCATGGCGCGCGCTCTCGTCTTCGTGTGGACGGCCGTGCTGATCATTTTCATCGTGTCGTCGGCCGCATCCGCGGCCCCGCCATCCAGCGCCGTCGTCGTTCAGGATCACACCGCCCTGCGTGCCGCGCCGCGCGATTCGGCGCAGCAGCAGGCGGTGCTGTGGGCAGGTGACGTGGTGGAAGTGCGCGCCGAGCGCATGGATTACCTGCAGGTCTGGGACCACCGCCGCGAGCGCGGCGGTTTCGTGCGCGCAAGCCACGTCCGCCGCACGAGCCTCACGCCGGCGGAAGCGCCCGAGCTGCTGTCGGTCGTGCGCTTCGTGCGCGACACGACTGGTGCCGAAGCGCTCGGCATCGGGCTGGTCGCGGCGTACATCCAGGCCGCGCCGGCGGACGTGCTGAACGGCATCGCGGGCGTCGAAGCGCTCGACGCGCTCGGCACGATGGCCGATCGGCTCGCGCGGCGCGCATCGTCGTCGAATCTCTCGAAACCCGCGCAGGAGCGGCTCTCCGCGCACCTCGAAGTGGCGGCGCGCCATGGCGTGAAGTTCACGACGCTCGAGCGCGAGGGCCGCATGCAGGTGTGCTACGACGGCGACGCGTTCCGCCGCGTGCTGGCGATGCAATCGAATGCGGAGCAGCGCGCCCGCGCCGTGCTGGCGCTCACGCGGCAGGAGTGCGTGGATCCCGACAGCTCTCCGTTGGACCGGGCGCGGCTGGACGAATGGCGTGCGGAAGTGCTGGATCGCGTGGACGCGGCGGCGCTGCCGACGTACCTCAGGAACCGGGTGCACATGCGGCGGGCCGGCGTGTGGAGCAGTATCGCGTATGCAAGAACGCGAAAGGGCGAAACCGCCGGCGCCGCCGCCACTCGGCCACTCACCGAGCTTGCCGCCGTCAACAGGGCGGAGCTCACCGACGAGGACGCGGCTGCCTACAACGAGGCCGCGATGCGTGTCGGCGCCGCTCGCTGGGCGGCGCTGCCCAACGTTGCGCAGCCGGGCCGGAGGATCGGTGTCGCCACCGCCGCCGGGCAACCCGGCGAAACGTGCCTCATGCTCGTGGACGAGCGGCGCGACGCATCGAACCCGCTCGCGAAACGCTGCACCTACGGCATCGTCTGGCTCAATTCCGCGAGCCTGAACCGCGAAGGCAACACGCTCGCGATCTCGGTGCAGCAGACCGAGAGCTGGCTCGAGCTGTGGATCTTCAGGCGCACCTCCGAAGGCTGGACTTTGAGCGTGCTGCCGCCGGCGGCGACGACACCCGCGCTCGGTTACGCGGAATTCGCCGGCTGGGTGCCGGGCGGCCGGCAGATGCTCGTCGCGCGCGAATTTCGCAGCGAAGGACGCTACCGTCTCAGCTTCGAAGTGATGCGCGTGGACACGCTCACCGCGGAGCGCCAGGCAGGCGATGCGAGTATCCTCGGCGCATTCCAGCGCTGGCGGGATCCGTCGTGGAAGCGGCAGACCGTCAGCTTGCGCTAGGATTCCCCCCGCGAGTATTCGAATGACCTACAAAACGCTCAAGCTGGACGTGCAGGACCACGTCGCGACCGTGACGCTCGACCGGCCGCCGGTCAATGCCATGAACCGCGACATGCGCGAGGACCTGATCGCCGTGTTCGATGCGGTCACGGATCGCGAAGACATCCGCGTGGCCATCCTGACGGGCACCGGCAAGACGTTCTGCGCCGGCGCCGATCTCAGGGACCGGCCGCAAACCGGTGAGCCGGGCGAGTACTGGCGCCACAATCGCGTCACGCGCGAGACCAACAACTCGATTCGCGAATGCTCGAAGCCGGTGATCGCGGCCGTGAACGGCGCCGCGCTCGGCGCCGGTCTCAGTCTGATGGCGGCATGCGATATCTTCCTCGCATCCGACGGCGCGACGTTCGGCATGCCTGAAATCAACGTGGGACTCGCGGGCGGCGGAACGACGCTGGGCCTGTTCTTCGGGCGCTCGCGCATGCGGCGCATGATGTTCACCGGACAGCGCATCACGGCGGCCGAGATGTACCGCCTCGGCGTGATCGAGTGCAGCGTGCCGCGCGAGCGGCTGATGGAGGAAGCGATGGCGATCGCGCGCGAGATCGCGGAGAAAAGCCCGCTCGGCATCCGCTTCGCGAAGCAGTCGTGCAACGTCGTGGACCTCATGCCGCCGCGCGATGCGTACCGCATCGAGCAGGGCTATACCGTCGAGCTTTCGAAGACCGAGGATGCGCGCGAGGCGCGGCAGGCTTTTCTCGACAAGCGCAAGCCGGTGTTCAAGGGCCGCTAAAGCGCAAGACCAAGGAGCACGAATGGCATTGAAACGGGTGATGGTCGAAATCGGCATGGGCACCGACATTCGCGGCGCCGACTACACGAAAGCCGCGGTGCGCGCGTTGCGCGACGCGCTGTGGCACAACTCGCTCAACGTCGCCGCGGCGCTCGGTAAACCGACCGATTCGATGGTCGTGGACGTGCTGATCGGCGTGCCGAAGCCCGATCTCGTGGACAAGAACCAAGTGCTGGCGGTGCTGCCGCACGGCACCGGGACCGTGACCGTGGTCGAAGGCGGTCTGGAAATCGTGAACGACGCCGGCACCGGTTCGACCGTGATCGCGAACGCGGCGGCGGTCGTCCGTCTCGACGTGTAGGAGGATCGATGCCGCTCAAACGCGTGATTCTGGAGATGGGGACGGGCAACGACCTGCACGGCGGTGATTACACCAAGGCCGCGCTGCGCGCGGTGCAGGACGCGCTGCATCATTCGTCGCTCGCGCTCGTGCGCTCGCTCGGCCTCGATTCGAAGAGTATGCAGGTCGAGGTCACGATCGGCGTGCAGAAGCCCGAGAAAGTCGACGCCGCGGCGGTGAAAGGGAGCCTGCCGCGCGGGCAGGTGACGGTGAAGGTCGTGAAAGGCGGCCTCGACGTGCCGGAGGAGGGCGGTCACGACTTGGCGGTCATCGCCGCGGCCGCCATCGCGGTCCGCTTCGACCTGCCGTAGCATACGCATACGTCACCCCGGCGCGGCCGGGGCCATAAGCCGAATGTTCGTCGTCCCCGCGCAGGCGGGGGCCCAGTAACCAGCGGGAGTTGCCCATGAACATGCTCGCCACAGCCGAAGCCGCCGATCACGCCGCCGCCGAGGAGATGGACCGCTACGTGATCGTCAAATCGGCGATCTACACATCAGGCGACCGCGATCCGAGGACGCCGCCGGAGCATCCGGAGTCACGCGGGAAGCTTCATCTCATGAAGCACGACCCGCGGCTTTCGCGCATGCCGGCGAAGCCGACGCTCTTCGACTTTTTCAAGCACCGCTTCGGGCCGTCGACGCACATGCTCCAGAGCGCGCGCCTCGCGCAGAAGAACGGGCTTCCGGAGAAGCTCGTGCTCGCGTGCCTGATCCACGACATCGGCAACGCCGGCTTCATCCGCGCCGATCACGGCTACTGGTCGGCGCAGCTGGTCGAGCCGTACGTCGACGAGGAGGTGGCGTTCGCGGTGCGCTATCACCAGGTGCTGCGGTTCTACGCCGACGAGAGCGTCGGCTACACCTATCCGCAATCCTACGTGAGGCTCTTCGGCGCCGACTTCAAATGCGAGCCGTACGTCGAGCGCGAGTACGAATACGCGCGCAAGCACAAGTACTACATGTCCGCACGCCTCGTGACCGTGAACGATCTCTACGCCTTCGATCCGAACCTGCAGGTGGAGCTGGAGGAGTTCACCGACGTTATCGGCCGCCACTTCCGCCAGCCGGAGGAGGGGTTAGGCTTCGACCACTCGCCGGCGGCGCACATGTGGCGCACGATCAACTGGCCGACGCGGTACTTGTAATCGTCGGTGCGCCACCGGCGCACCCTACGACCATCGTCCGCACCGTACGACCACCGGCCGCACCGTACGACCACTCAGGTGAACAATGCCCGATCGTAGGGTGCGCTGATAGCGCACCAACCGTGCGTCAGCTCACGACGGCTTTGTAAGCGTCGTGCACGTCCTCCGGCAGCCGGTACTCGCGCCACGACTTTCCGGCGTCCTCGGTGCCGAACACCTGGCCGCAGCGCGAGATGCAGTACACCTTCGCCGGATCGGCGCGGTCCACCGCCGCCGCCATCATCGTCGCCTCCGCCTTGATGCCGTGGTCGAAGCGCTGCCAGGTTTCACCGAGATCGCCGCTGCGCCAGATCGAGCCGTCGGTGCTGCGCGCCGCCGGTGAGAAGCACGCGTACAGCACGCGCGGATCCTGCGGCGAGACGACGACGTCGCGGCAGTAGGTGAGCGGTGAATGGCGGCCGATCTCCATGTCGCGCCACGTGTACCCGGCATCGCGGCTCTGAAAAAGACCCATGCGCGTGGCGAGTATCGGCGACGCCGGCTGCGCTCGGCTCATGACGAGCGCGTGCGAATCGAGCATGCCTTCGCTGTCGCGATCGCTGCCGATGCGGCTCTTCAGGTTCGGCCGCTTCGAAAGCTCGATCAGGGCCTCTGAAAGATCGCTCCACGTCTCGCCGCCGTCGCTGCTGCGCATGACGCCGCTCACTTCGAGCGCGGCGTAGACGTCGTCCGGGCGGTTTTCGTCCACGGCAATCGCGATGGTGCGCGTGGGGAAACCCATCTTGCAGTGTTCCGGTGAGACCGCCGGGAGCTTTTCCCAGTGCTCGCCATTGTCTTCGCTGCGATAGAGATTCACCGGCGCGGTGCCGCAGTACATGACCTGCGGCCGCGTAGGATGGAACGCGAGCGACCACACCATTGCGGGACCTTTGGGAAAATCGAGCCGCTCCCAGGTGTCGCCGCCGTCGATGCTGCGATACGGCCCGTCCTGCGTGCCGGCGTAGATCACGTCGCGGCTGCGCGGATGCACGACGAGCGCGTGCGATTCGACGAGCTCCGGGAGCCCGTTCTCGAGCTCCTGCCATGCCCCGTCACCGGCGCTCGTGCGAAACAGCCCGCCGCGATAGCCCTGCTTGGGCCAGTGTCCTGCCGCCGCAAAAATGCGTGTCGCCATGACTGCTCCGAAAATAGGTTCCCGCTTTAATTGAGGGTAGGGGCGATCTTCCGAATCTCATCCGGCGTGCGCTCGCCCGCGAGCGGCGTTCCGGGAATGAGATGCTTGCCCATGCTGGCCAGTCCGCCGACGAGCACCGGCTCGAATCCGACGTCGCGTATGAGGCGCGAGGCGACCGCGTACGCCTTCTGATCGTCCGCCGCGACCGGCATGCCGACTTTCGGATTGCGCTGCTTGATCTCCGGCAGGCGCGCGGCGCCCACTGCGTTGAACGCGCGCACGATGCGTGCACCCGGCAGGAGCTCCGCCGAAGCGAGCCCGGCGCCTTTCTCGCGCGCCCACGTCCCGATTTCACCGTCGCGCTGGGTGAACGGGTTCGACGCATCGATCATCACCTTGCCCTTGATCACGTCGGCGAGATCCTTGCCGAGCTGCGGCAGCGCGCGGTACGGCACCGCAACGAGGATCACGTCGCCGAACGCAGCGGCTTCGCGCGGCGTGCCCGCGCGCGCATTGGCGCCGACGCTGGCCGCAAGCTTGCGATCGTGCTCGAGATCGAGCGACGAGAACATGACTTCGTGCCCGGCGTCGGCCCAGATCTTCCCGAGCGTTCCGCCGATGCGTCCCGAACCGAGGATCCCGATTTTCAGTTTGCCGGCGTCGGCTGCGGCCCACGCGGTGAGCGGCAGGGTGCTCAACGCAACGGCGCCTGCGGCAACATGAATAAATCTGCGGCGGCTTGGTGTCATAGGTTTGACCATCGTGCGATGCGGGGAGGAAACGATATCATGGCCAGTATCCCGCGAGGAGCACGCGAATGCCGACCGAAGAAGTGCTGAAAATCGAAATTTCCGAAGGGGTTGCGCTCGTCACGTTGAACCGCCCCGAGGTGATGAACGCCATCAACCTGGAGCTGCGCACCCGCATCATCGAGGCCGCGCGCGAGCTCGATGCGAACGCCGACGTCACCGCGGTCGTGTTCACCGGCGCGGGCGAGAAGGCGTTTTGCGCCGGCGCGGATCTGAAGGAGCGCGGACGCAAGACGGAACAGCAGCTCTACGACGAGCGCCGCTTCGTCCGCGGACGCTCGATCAGCGCGATCGCCGGCATGGCGAAGCCGACGATCGCCGCGATCAACGGTTACGCGCTCGGCGGCGGCCTCGAGCTCGCGCTGCAATGCGACATCCGCATCGCGTCCGAGAACGCGCGCTTCGGCCTCCCGGAAGTGACGCTCGGCTTCCTCCCGGGCGGGGGCGCCACGCAGCGTCTGCCGCGGGTGGTTGGCATCCAGCGCGCGAAAGAGCTCATCCTCACCGGCCGCCGTTTCGATGCGCGCGAAGCCGAGGCGATCGGGCTCGTGCTGCGCGTCGTGCCGCGCGATAAGCTGGTCGCAGAGGCGATGACCATTGCGCGCGCGATCGCGGCGAATCCGCGCATCGCGGTGATCCAGGCGAAGCTCGCGCTCAACGCCTCGCAGGAAACGGGACTTGCCGCCGGGCTCCAGTACGAAAACGAGGCGTGGCTGCCGTGCCTGCTGTCCGACGCGTGGAAGGGCAAGGTCCAGCGCTTTGCAAAGTAAGACCATGAACGAGCCCGTACCCACCACGATCTACCTCGAAGACTACACGCCGTCGGCGTTTCTCATCTCGACCGTGGACCTCGACGTCGCGATCTTCAACGATCACACGCGCGTGACCGCGCACCTTGCGATCTCGCGCAATCCCGCAGCGGCCGATCGCAACGCGCCGCTCGTGCTCGATGGCGCGGCGCTCTCGCTCGATTCGGTCGCGCTCGACGGCCGCCCGCTCGCGGCAACCGAATATGCGCTGAGCGAAGAGCGCCTGACGATTCCCGGCGTGCCCGATCGATTCGAGCTCGAGACCGTGTGCCGGATCGATCCGAAGTCGAACACGACGCTGTCCGGTTTCTATGCGTCGAAGGACGGCTTCTTCACGCAGTGCGAGGCCGAGGGCTTCCGCCGCATCACGTATTTCATCGACCGGCCCGACGTCATGGCGCGCTACACGACGACCCTGCGCGCGGACAAGGCGCATTACCCGGTGCTGCTCGCCAACGGCAACCGCATCGATTCGGGCGACGAATCGGCGACGCGCCACTGGGCCAAATGGGTCGATCCGTTTCCGAAACCCTCGTACTTGTTCGCGATGGTCGCCGCAAAGCTCGACCTCCTCGAAGACGTTTTCGTCACGCGCTCAGGCAAGACCGCGCGGCTTGCGATCTACGTGGAACCGGGCAAGCTCGACCAGGCGGGCTTCGCGATGCACGCGCTGAAGAAAGCGATGAAGTGGGACGAGGACGTCTTCGGGCTCGAGCTCGACCTCGACCAGTACATGATCGTCGCGGTCGGCGACTTCAACATGGGCGCGATGGAGAACAAAGGCCTCAACGTCTTCAACACGAAATACATCCTCGCGCGGCCGGACACCGCGACCGACCTCGACTACCAGAACATCGACCGCGTCATCGCGCACGAGTACTTCCACAACTGGACGGGCAACCGCGTGACCTGCCGCGACTGGTTCCAGCTTTCGCTCAAGGAAGGGCTCACCGTGTTCCGGGACCAGCTCTACGGCGAGGACATGTACTCGCGGCCGGTGCAGCGCATTCGCGAAGTGCGCGATCTGCGTGCCCGGCAGTTCCCGGAGGACGCGAGCGCGATGGCGCATCCGGTGCGCCCGCAGTCGTACATGGAGATCAGCAACTTCTACACGGCCACCGTCTATCAGAAGGGCGCGGAAGTCGTGCGCATGATCCACACGCTGATCGGCGCGGAGAGCTTCCGCAAAGGCATGGATCTGTATTTCGAGCGGCATGACGGTCAGGCCGTGACGACCGACGATTTCGTGCAGGCGATGGCCGATGCGTCGGGCGTGGACCTCACGCAGTTCAGGCGCTGGTACGACCAGGCCGGCACGCCCGCGCTCGAAGTGAGCGACGCATACGATCCTCACGCGAAGCGCTACACGTTGAGCGTGCGGCAGACGTGTCCGCCGACGCCGGGACAGGCCGACAAGAAGCCGTTTCACATCCCGCTGGCGATCGGGCTGGTCGGTCCCGACGGCCGCGACATGGCGACTCGCGTGCTGTCGATGACCGAGCCGGAACACCAATTCACGTTCGACTCCATACCGGCGCGCCCCGTCCCTTCGCTCGCCCGCAATTTTTCTGCGCCGGTAATCGTCAAGTACGACTACGACATCTCCGCGCTCACGCATCTGATGGCGAACGACGCAGACCCGTTCAACCG